>Ga0163109_10000105_pt1 | contig 67044 bp, 52 predicted proteins | sample CRUFie1St13metaG_FD_108704 | JGI IMG/M metagenome (GOLD analysis project Ga0163109, IMG submission 108704) | Marine microbial communities from the Costa Rica Dome - CRUD Field 142mm St13 metaG | ecosystem: Environmental > Aquatic > Marine > Oceanic > Photic zone | place: Costa Rica: the Eastern...
GACAAAATTCAAAGAAAACGGAAAAACATCCGCTTTTTTGGCTCAAGTTAGTCTTTTTGCGTCAGTTTTTCGTCGATAAGCTCATAGTGACGACCGCAAGTGCAGGAAATTGATTGTTCACCGAGTTCCATACCGCCCAATTTCTCACCGCAAACGCACATCCAACCGATTTGCCGGGCTGGATTGCCGACGACCAAAGCATGAGCAGGTACATCACGAATGACCACACTGCCTGCGCCTACAAAAGCATTTTGGCCAATCTCGACGCCGCAAACAATCGTAGCATTGGCACCAATCGAGGATCCAAGCCGAACTTTGGTTGTGAGGAATTCGTCCGGGTCTTTCTTAAATGCTGCACGAGGATTCATGTCGTTGGTGAAGACAGCATTCGGTCCAAGAAAAACGTGATCCTCTACAGTCACTTTATCCCAAACCAAAACATTGTTTTTTACTGTCACGCCATTTCCCAAGATGGCTCCCGACTCAATGAATGCCCCGCCACAAATATTGCAGCCTTCACCGACAACGGCGTTTTTCATAACGTGCGCAAAAGCCCAAATTCGAGTTCCTTTGCCAACTTGACTGCTTTCACAAAGGCCTTGTGGATGTACAAACACTTCGACGCTCATGAGCAAGAAGGTGTGCCCTTTCGCAGCTTCAGGCAAGCGTTTCTTGCAAGCTTATGCTTTGGAAACAGCTCGATTCCATTTCGTAATTAATGAGTTGGTGTCAATTCCTTGTTCGGGTTCGAATCGACGATCTTCTTGCCAAGCAGCAGTGATTTCGTCCGCAGACTTAAATACTCCAGCGCCAAGACCTGCCAAAAATGCAGCTCCCGCTGCGGTGGTTTCAAGCATCTTAGGCCGCACAACTGTTTGGCCATTTAGGTTCGATTGAATCTGCATCAACAAATTGTTGGCCGCCGCACCACCATCGACTCTGATATCGCCCAGTTGTCCAACATCTTGCTTCATCGCGTTCAAGACTTCGTAACACTGAAGCGCAATCCCTTCGAGAGTCGCGCGGGCCAAATGCGCACGCGTCGTATCTCGAGTGAGTCCAGCGATAAGACCTCGTGCATCCGCTCGCCAGTGCGGCGCACCCAAACCGGTCAAAGCGGGAACAAATACAACATCGCCTGAGTTCTCCACTTGGTTGGCAAGGTTTTCAATGTCCGGAGCGCTTTCGAACAATTCAAGCCCATCTCTCAGCCACTGCACCGAAGCTCCAGCACAGAAAACGGCACCTTCAACAGCGTAATTCATGGGTGCATCAGGTCCAAGTTTCCATGCTGCAGTCGTGAGTAGACCATGATTTGAATATTTGATTTCTTCGCCCGTGTTCATAAGAAGAAAGGCGCCTGTGCCATAGGTGCACTTCGCATCACCCGGTGAAAAACATGCTTGCCCAAAGAGCGCAGACTGCTGGTCGCCCGCCATACCGGCGATTGGAATTCCATCAGGCAAGCCGGGAATCGCTCGCGTTTCACCATACACTTCAGCTGAAGAACGAATCTCAGGCAAAATCTGTATGGGAACATTTAACCAAGCCGCAAGCTCCTCATCGTATTGCCCAGTTTCGAGATTGAACAACATGGTTCTCGATGCATTAGAAACGTCCGTGACATGCGCTTGCCCACCCGTGAGACGCCACACTAAAAACGAATCAATGGTTCCGGCAGCAATCTCACCCGCCTGTGCACGCTTTCGAGCATCGGGGACATGATCGAGGAGCCATTCTATCTTGGTTCCCGAGAAATAGGGGTCCAGAACGAGACCGGTTTTTCTTCTGATCGTTTCTGCCTTGTCCTGTTCTGCACGAAGTGCATCACATCGTTCGGCCGTTCGGCGGCACTGCCAAACAATTGCGTTGTGCAAAGGTTGCCCGTCGGCTCGTTCCCATAAACCCACGGTCTCTCGTTGATTCGTTATGCCAATTGCTGCGACCCGTTCGGCGGAAACTTCCGGCCTCGAAAGAATGGCACCAAGGGTTTGTACGGTAGAGCTCCAAATATCTTCTAGGTCATGCTCCACCCAGCCTGGCTTGGGGAAAATCTGTCTAAACTCCTGATTTTCTTTAGCAATCACATTTAGATTTCGATCAACCGCCACTACGGTTGTTCCGGTTGTTCCTTGGTCAATAGCGAGTACGATGTCCTTGGTCATAAGTGTGCGCGTTGTATCACAACCTGATAGGGTTCTCTACGGTGGCCAAAAAAGTCTCATCAATGTTTTTTTCACCGGCCCGCTTTTTCGCCCTGAGTTGTTCAATTTTAGGAGCGGCGTGTTCATCTCCGGCTGGCAACGACGGATCCGAAATCTTGGTTCCCTACGAACAGTTGGGAGGAAATATTGCTTTTTCAACTTTCGCGATTAGTGGCTCAAATGGATACGACCTATATATCGTGCCCGTACCGGACCTCAGTGCAAATCCCGTCCTTGCCCCCCTTCGAATTACGGACACGCCTGGCAACGAATGGCAACCAACCGTTGCTCGCAACGGCGGGGGTATGGCTTTCGTCAAAGACGGAAATATTCACGTCATCACCAGTAGCGGTCGAATCAGGCAAATTTCCGATAATGACGGCAATGGTCTCATCGACTCCCTACCCTCGGTCTCAGCCGATGCCCGTTCGGTCGCATGGGTGAGGGAAGACTCAACCAGACCCATTGGTGATACAGGATTTTTTGAAACCTACATCATGCTGGCAGACTTTGATGGTTCAAACATCCGAGAAGTCGCGCCGGAAAACGGCATCATTCAAGATACTCCAACTTTTGATCCAGCTCCAGGCAGCAAGCGTCTCGCTTGGAGTGAGTTCGACGCCAATTCGTTGCTTGGAGCGAATGGCCCGTCAATCTACGGCATACGAATTTTCGATTATCTGAACACCACCAGTTCGTATCCTTGCAGAGCGGAAAATGGTCAAACGCCAGGTATTGAGATGTTACCGGTTAGAGATAGCCTGCCCTCGTATCGATGTTTTGGACAACATCTTACTTGGGCAACAAACGACGTACTCGTCTTATCTCAAGACATGCTTGAGATTTCTCTGAGTAAGAGTTCTCTAGATTCTGTATGGTCATCGGTCATCCAAGGCGTCCAACAACAACAAACAGGCATACCTGATATCGCAGCAAACCAATTTGGTTTCTTTCCACGATTCCCTCTTTCTGCAAGTTACGCGGCTGACACAAGCGTGATGGTATTTGATGGCTATATAAGTGAGATCGACGGAAATAACCCTACGCTTGCAATTTACATTGCACCGCCAACAGGAAACGTCCCTCAAAGGCTGAAAATCGCCGGCTATACTACCGATATTGATACTACAAACACCGCAGATTATCTGTTTTCAGTGGCTACGCCGACAATTATCCCGTTTTTTATTCCGTAGCGAGTCGTATCGAGCCACATATGAAGCACTCCTACTTTATCTATCTCTTCAGCCACGACAAGGAGTTTTCGGGGCAGCTGTCTGAAGCTATCTCTAAAGATAAAAAAGCAGAATTAGTACATTGCGCTACTCTAGACACACTGTCACAGCTCCTTGATCAACATACGAATTTTCAGAATGTTAGTGTTTTTCTTGACGAAAAATACGCTTCAGATTCGGAGAGGATTTTCTTAGAAAAAATCCAAAAAGGAATTCTCTTAGTATTTATACAGAGTGCCTCAAAGACAAATACTACGGATACTAAGCTAGCATATAATAACATCCACCGCATAAATCCTAAGACCACTGATCACCTCGACACGATCATTGAATTGATAAAGGCTCGTTGCAATGATGATGGTTTAAACAACAAGCAAATAAAGCCACCTAATCATCATGAGATGAATCAAGAACTGCTTTCACTCGGAGCTAATGCAGCTTCGGTTGCTCACGACTTCAATAATATACTGACCACAATCTTGGGACGGACTCAGATGCTCTTGTTGGAGGCAACAAACCAGCAATCACTTAAGAACCTAGAGAGTATAGAAAGAACAGCCAGAGACGGCGTAAATGTAGTGAATCAAATCATGCGATTTCTCAGTACAAGCGAGGAACAAAACATGATCGAAGAGGAGATTAATGCTGTGGTCTCCAACGCAGTTACTATGGTGAAAGAAAGCGCGAGATTTGCTGAGACTCCAGGTATCCATTGTGAAGTACTTCTCTGCTCATCCATTTTCGTAAGCCTCGAACCAATAATGTTCACACAGGTCCTAATGAACATAATGTTCAATAGCGTGGATGCAATGCCTCAAGGTGGAAATCTTCAAATTGAAGTCACAAGAGAAAGACAGTCTGCCATCATTAAGATTCAAGACAATGGTCACGGCATTAATAAGGAAGATTTGGATAAGGTATTTGAGCCATTTTATTCATCCAAGGGAGCAAGAGGAACGGGCCTGGGATTGAGCACATCCAGGCGAATTGTCTCACAACATAGTGGCAGGATGAGGATTATGTCCGAAAAGAGTGAAGGCACGACAGTCATAATCACGCTACCAATTATTGAAAACACCGATGCTTCACCACAAAACCAATTGCTCGATTCCGTTCATCCTGACCAACAAAAATCCGCGCAAATCCTTATCGTCGATGATGATGAGTCAATTTTGGAGGTTCTTGCAGAAATTCTGCGTACAAGTCACCACACTGTAATCACCGCTCAATCAGTAGAAGAAGGCCTAAAAAAATTCGAGAATGAAGACTTTGATGTCGTTTTTACAGATCTTGATATGCCGGAGAAATCCGGCTTAGAGCTTGCGGACGCCATTCGTAAACTCGACAACAAAACCCCAATTGCATTTATTACTGGCTGGGGGACTAGCTTGGATCCGAAGCGCGTGGAACACTTAGGTGTGTCGAGGACTTTTCCCAAGCCATTCAAAGCCGCTCAGGTGCTAGACTGGGTCGCTATGGCTGTGACAAAATCGGAGCTGTAAAGGAACGGTATGTCAGATACTTTACCAAAGAACGTGCCTGTATCCCTGCCGCCTAACCGCGGCTTTCCACGTCCCTTTGGTCGGTACATTTTAGAAAAAAGTCTTTCTCGTGGGGGGATGGGAGAAATCTTTTTGGCTATCCCACGAGGGGTCAAAGCGCGATGTGTCATCAAGACGATTCGAAGTGATCTCACAGGCGAAAAAGAGTTTGTTGGAAGATTCGCGGATGAAGCCAAAATTATGATGCGGATTGTTCACGAGAATATCATTCGCATCTTTGATTGCGGAAAAGTTGGAAAAAACTATTACATCGCAATGGAGTATTCTTACGGTCGTGATCTCGGCGATGTACTGGATCGAGCTTACGAAAGAGCAGAGCCCATGCCTCCTGGCATCGGTCTCTTTCTTACTGAGAAAATGCTAGAAGGCCTTCATTTCATTCACAATGCCACCGCTAAAGACGGTCGTCCGATGAGACTCGTCCATCGCGATATCTCTCCTCAGAATATCTTGGTCGGTTTTGACGGCTCGGTTAAGCTGATTGATTTTGGTCTCGCTCGGACGGAACTATTACCGGGGCGTACGCAAGGACAACTTGCAGTCGGTAAATACGGCTACATGTCTCCCGAACAAGCGCGGCATGACAAAATAGATGGTCGCGCAGACATTTATTCCTTGGGAGTCATGTTGTTCGAGGTCTTCACGAGTGACAGGCTGGTAGACGAACAAGATCAAGCCACCCTTTGGTCTCGTGTACTCAATCCAAAACACAGAAACCCGAGAAGTGTTCTACCCAAACTCCCAAAAGAAATAGATGACTTGGTGATGAATGCAGTGGCTCCTAAACCAGAGCATCGATTTCAAAGCGCTGACTCCATGCTCAAATTTGTAAGAGGTATGCGAACACAGCCCGTCTCTTCAGAAGAGATAAAGAAATATATGCGATACCTCTATCCAAGAGTTGATCCTAATCCTCCTGTACTTCCTGACCTCTCCTCGACCGGTGAAAGCAGCGAGTATTCGATGATCATTGCAATGTCGGAGGAAGGTGCAAAATCAGTCTTCGGACGCGGCAAGTTGCCTGTCGAGTTTACACAACAGGTCCATATTGATGACATCCTACCCGAACTTGAGCGGCGACAGCGGGAAAAGAAAGAAAAACTTGAAACCGAGGAAAGGACCGTACCAACGGAACTAAAGGCCCCAAGCAACAAAGTGTCAGTGAACCAAAGAGTTCGTTTTTCTGATGCCGAAGATCAGCCAACGATGATTCATGAAACGAACCCGACAAAAGGGATAGAGGACACTTACAGAGAGAATCAAGCCGCTATACCTCATGTGTTGGAATTAAACGTAAGCTCCGAAAAGAAGTCGCGCTTTCCCGAAATTACACCTGAAAATTACCGGGAAGAAGAAGCGACAGTCATGATGGAAGCACCACCATCACCGGGCATATCACCGTTTTCGAACGAAGCTCGCCCCGTAACTTTTAGAAATGCTGACATTGCGGAAGTTGAAACGCGAGTTGAAGAACCTGTGGTCGTCGTGGCTTCCAAACCCAAAGTCGGACGTCGAATGATCAAAGAGAAAGTGTCGATACCCAATGAGATCTCACAATCAGTGACCATGCGTAAAACCATCGGTCAAAAAACGAATGATGCGAAACAACTTATTCGCGACCGTCATCGCGCTGAAACAAGCGAACAACCCAAACACCATGAATCAGATTACTCTGAAATCGATTCTCCAAACTGGATGATGGGCGGTTTGATCATGCTCGGATTAACGATCATTATCATATTGCTCGCCTACCTTCTTCGCGGATAACAATTAGACTCGTCAGACTACTAAAAACACGTGCTCTAAAGAAGGCTGAGTTGTTTTGGCTGAACTAACGGTATGACCTTTTTACCCGCTTTTCGTAAAACTGCGCCGAAGTCTTCGACAAACCGATCTCCATAAAGATAAATTTCGTCTGCGCCGGTCTCATCAATGAAATTTATCAGTTCGTAATAGTCAGCAGCATCAGAAAATGGAAACGCCGTGTCTACCCGTTGCTGTAATGCGTATCCAGGCTCCACTGCTCTTCCTGAAATCATTGCAGTTTTGAACTTCTTAAGCTTTCGAATCGCTACGTGCTTCTTCAAGATAGGTGGAAATAAAATGACATCGTCTTTTCCGGGACGGCCAGAGAACCGCCGAGAACCGTGCATGCTCACACCCAAGGTTTTGTAAACTTTTGCAACATCATAGATGGAGGCATGGACACGTAGCTTATAACCCGCATCTCCAAGACGTCGCATGAGTTCTTGGGACGTACCGATCGGATTGGCAAGAAGCACCGGAGTTGCACTTTCGTTCAAACAATCATCAATAAACTGACAAAGGTTTGAAAAAACTTCATCGCGGTCCGGAAACCGATACATCGGATGTCCAAAACTTGGGCAAAGCACGAGAGAATCACACGATATAGGTTTCGCTCGCTCGACCGTCGCAGATCGACGTGGACAGATATCGCTCGCAAAAACGAGCCGCCGATCATCACGATCAATCACCAATTGAGATGACCCCAGCACGTGACCCGCAGGGTGAAGTTCAAGACGAAGAGGACCAATCGTAAAGCTTCTTTTATAGGGAGAAGTCAGCGCATCCAGCTTGGTATTTTTTCGCGTGAGGATCTTGACGGTTTTGTCTGTAGCCAAAATTCGGCGACTCTTTCCAACAAACTGGCTGCGGGCATGAGAAATAAATGTGAGATCGCGCTTTCGGTCAGCGTCACACCACAAAATAGAATTGGTGAGATGAATACCACCAACATACTCGAAATCCCTGTACGGCTCGTCGTACATTGTCAGGCTACGCAGGTTCGGTGAGGATACTTCTTGTTCAAGTTCGAGGACCTCGACCCCATTTGTTTTACGAGCCGTAGTTATAGCCGAAGAACGAGAGCGGCCAACTCTCCCCTCACCTGTCGCACCCTTACGACGAGTCAGGCGCTCTTTGGCGAGCGCCGGCGAACTTTTCTTTCGACCCATAACTGTCGGTAACATAACGGCAAAAACGCACATTTGGCAAAAAAAACGCTACATCTTGGGGTAGGTATAGGTATCAGGTACCAGTGAATCGGTAAGCAATCATCATAGGCCGCGTCTGTACGCGGCGATTGGAATCATCATCGCTTCAACCATAGAACGAAAATATTTTTCGCCAGACTTCCCGTGGCGGGCAGGACTGTAGTTTTCCCTACAAAAAAAACGGATGCTATCCCAGTTTTTCTAGTATATACCCTGTGTCTGGAAATTGGTCATTTTGTTGATGTTTATCCCAAATGACCTCGTCAGGGGTTGTCACAAGGAAGATTCCACCCCGTCCTTTGACGAACTCGACGGAGGCTAAGGGAAATTTATCCCGAATTCGGTCAGCCAACCTGGCTGCTCGAGGGTAGTAGTTTCACATTTCGCAGTACTTAATTGTGACCTTCATACACACAAGTTAGCACGAATGATTGATTCGGCAAGGCAGTTTGAGCTATCGCATGTCCGCATATGCCAGTGATGAATATAATTGAGGCGGTTAACAGCGCACTTCATATTGAAATGGAGCGCGACGAAAGAGTCATGGTACTCGGAGAGGACGTTGGAAAGTTTGGTGGCGTTTTCAGAGCAACCAAAGGACTTTACGAAACGTTTGGAAAAGATCGATCCGTTGATACACCTCTTTCCGAAGGTGGAATTATTGGCGCTGCAATCGGGCTTGCACTATACGGCATGCGGCCAGTTGCCGAAATTCAATTTTCAGATTTTATCTTTCCAGCCTTCGATCAAATTGTAAACGAGTTGGCTAAATACCGTTATCGCTCAGGTGGTCAGTATTCCGCGCCAATGGTTATTCGAACTCCTGTTGGCGGGGGAATTAGAGGTGGTCATTATCATTCACAATCACCTGAAGCATACTTTCTCCATACACCTGGGCTCAAGGTTGTCGCGCCTTCGAATCCTTATGATGCAAAAGGTTTACTCGCGGCATCAATTAGAGACGAAGACCCGGTCATGTTCTTCGAGCCCAAGCGGGTGTATCGTGCATCAAAAGGCGATGTTCCGGAAGGCGACTACACAATCGAACTTGGTAAAGCCAAAACGGTCAAAGAGGGTAATGATATTACCATCGTCGCCTGGGGCGCGATGCTACACGAAGCGCAAGAAGCAGTAACGCAAGCAGAATCTGAAGGGATCAACTGCGAACTGCTGGACCTTCGCACTCTCATGCCGCTGGATATCGATGCCATTGTGGACAGCGTAAAGAAAACTGGTCGCTTCATCGTCGTCCACGAAGCGCCAAAGACCTGCGGTTACGGAGCCGAACTCTTATCTTTGGTTGTGGAACGGTGCTTTTACTCACTCGAAGCACAGCCTGTCAGAGTCACGGGTTACGACACACCATTCCCCTACACTCTAGAAAACGAATATTTACCTCGCGCTCCGCGCATCCTCAAAGCGATTCGCGAAACCCATCAAGCTGTCAGCTAGCTAGTGTGTAAACCGGAACAGAGGTCCTGCGAAAATTTGTACGTCATGGACAATTTGTTCGCGAGCAACGTAGCGATAGTTGACGTTGATAAAACCATCAATGTTGCTCACCAAATTGAGTGAAGCACCCACCAAACCACCCATGTGAGGTGTCAACTCATTCGTTGAGGTTACGCCTGCAGTTACTCCCGCGAATATGTCGAGTTTCCCCAAAGGAACCATGAATTTAAAGTTCAACGAAATATCAGTCGCTGATTGTGCAGGGCCATTCTCCGGATTCAGGTTATACACGATGGCCGATGGCGTAATATGAAAGGTGTTAAGGAGCGGTATATCCGTGTAGAAGCCCCAAGCCGGCGCGAGCTCAAACGGAGTTTCAGCGGTCGGTACAGCAAGCCCTGCTCCTACGCCAAGCCCAACTCCCCGACGAGCCTCCGCAGAAGAAGTCCATCCCGCCACACATAAACAAGTGAGTGCGATGGTCAGGAGGTTTTTTTTAAGTTCGGGGGTTTTCATGTCTTTATTCTGGCAGACACAAGTAGTGCGGATCAAGATTGTGACCGCGCTTACTAAATGTTAGCCCATGTTTTGTGGAAAAAACGAAAGTACTCATTATTGGAAGCGGCCCAGCAGGATATACTGCAGCGATTTACGCAGCACGTGCGAACCTAGAACCTATCTTGGTTGAAGGTGGCTTCACTCCTGAAAATCAATCCGTTGTACCCGGTGGTCAATTAATGATCACGACAGACGTCGAGAACTATCCCGGATTCCCAGATGGCGTTATGGGTCCAGAACTCATGGATATGTTCAAACGACAGGCAGAACGATTTGGAACAAAAATCATGCATGGTTTCGTCACGAAAGTAGACATGTCTAAACGTCCATTTACTGTGTTCGTTGAAGATGAACCAAAATTTGAGGCAGACGCGCTAATTGTTGCCACAGGAGCAGTTGCGAAGCTTTTAGAGATTCCTGGGGAACGTGAATTGATGGGCTACGGCGTGTCTGCCTGCGCGACATGTGATGGCGCATTTTTCAAAGACCAAGAAGTTGTCATCGTTGGTGGCGGAGACACCGCTATGGAAGAAGCGCAATTCCTCACTCGCTTCGCAAGCAAAGTTACGGTCGTTCATCGACGCGATAAATTTCGCGCATCGAAGGTCATGGCGGATCGGACTTTGAACAATCCAAAGATCGAAGTAATCTGGAATACAGAAGTCATTGAAGCCTTAGGAAGTAAACCTGATACGATTGGTGCGGAAGGCGGACTGACAGGCGTCACCCTGAAAGATGTGAAAACAGGAGAAACCCGGACACTTAAGTGTGATGGATTTTTTGTCGCCATCGGTCACAAGCCGAATACCGAAATCTTTGACGGTCAGCTTACACTAGAGGACACAGGCTATCTCGCGGTAGAGAAAGGCTCAAGTCGTACGTCTGTTGAGGGCGTGTTCGCTTGTGGTGATGTTCAAGATTCGGTGTACCGACAAGCAGTCACCGCAGCGGGCTCCGGTTGCATGGCCGCCATTGATTGTGAACGTTGGCTGGAAGGTCAAGCTTCACATTAATCAGCGGCCTTCAACCTAAGTTTTTGCGACTTGCGTTGTTCCGAAGCTAGATAGCCCGGCATCGAGAATAATTATGAGTCAAAACAACAATAGCTCTGCCCAAAAAAAATCGATTCCCACGTCGGCGATATACCTTTTATTCTGCATTTCTTTTGTAGCCCTAGCGGCATGTTCGGATGGTTCCACTGGCATTTCTGTCGCATCCGAAACACCGGACGCAGGATGCACAATCGAATCAGCCCCAAAATCTCATTCGGTATATTTCGTCCTCGATGTTTCAGGCTCAATGCGACTATTTCTTGCCGAGCTCTCTAATGAACTTCAAAGCTTTGTCGAAAGCTTTCCTGAATACGATGCAGAGGGAGAACGTATACAACTCGACTTTTATGTCATCGCTTTCGTCAACGATGTAAAGCAATTTGGTGGTGGGCGAATGACAAGCGTCATTGCGCTGCAAGACGCATTTGAAAATGCCATCGCGGCCGGAAAAGATGACTACAACCTCACTGTCCGAAGTTTCAACGCGGAACGTGAAGAAAATCTGCTTGATGCGGTGGGTTATATTTCAAGTCTCAACTCCATGTCAGAATCTCATATGGTCATGATCGCGACCGATGCACCTTTCGTAGAATCGCCAGGTTCTTTGAACGAAGGAATTCAAGTTCAAAATACATATCAAGGGATTTTGCAATTACTTCGAGTCATGAACGCGGGTGTTCACGCATTTACCATTTCCGATCTCGACGGTTTGACCCGAGGTTATAGAAAATATGAGGCTCTCACCAGCCTCCCAGGTTCATCAGTCCATCGACTCAATTCTTTGACTGGAGCAAGCTCGAAGATCCGCGAAACCCTTGGGCTCATCGCTCGAAACGCGTCTTGTCAGTAATTGTCAAAACAAGTACAAAATTGAATATGGCGATCAACCAATGGAGGCCCATTTTGGTCGCGAGTGCATGCTCTATGGTGTTCGCTTGCGGTACAGATGATGGGATGCCAAGCAATACGAATCTGGGCACTTCGCAGGATGCTGGCGCTGTTACTGATTGTAATATAGAACCAACTTTTACATCACTTTATGACAATGTATTTAACACGGTCACGTGCAACGTAGGGGGCTGCCATGGAGTGCCGGCTGGTGGGCAACTCGATTTAGCAAGCGACAAAGATGCGGCGTATACGGCTTTGCTGTCGGACTCAAATGCTTTCGCGGCGCCGCAATCAAAACGGATTGTTCCTAATTCGGTCGCTGATAGTTACTTATGGACACGAGTGAATTCTATGAACCTCGACGTCATGCCTCCAATTGGACGCATGGACGAGAACTGCGAACTCAAGCAAATAGAAGCTTGGATTAGTGCAGGAGCACCAAACAACTAATGAGCAAGAAATTAAAGCGCATGCGCGCATACGTCGAAGCCAATCCTAAAGATCCATTCGGACTTTACTCTTTAGCAATTCTTCAAAAGGAAAGTGATCCAAACGAAGCACTCTCCTTATTTCAACGCGTTCATGATGAACATCCAGACTATTTACCGAACTATTTTCACTTTGCTCAATGTCTCGCGGATGATGCAGACTTAGAAAAAGCTCGCGAAGTATATGAAGCGGGAATCGCACTCGCTCGGACGCAAAACGACGCTCACACTTTGAGCGAACTCGAAGCTGCACTAGACATGTTGTAGTCGACGTATTTATCTGGCTTTTCTCAACGGACGCAAATCTCGCTGCTTTCGTGGTGGATCAATCTTGTCCGCCCATCTGCCCATTTCTGAAGCTTTCTGAGGTTCACCTGCAGAACTATACCACTTCGCAGCTTTGCGGAATAAAGCTGCGGACCGGCCAGCTTGAACCGCTGCTCGTTCGATTTCTATTGCCGCCGATTCAAATTTTTTTTGTCGAGCATAAAGCTCCGCAAGTCTAATTCTTGCCTGCAGATCAAGAGGATGTTTGGTCAAAACTGCCTCAAGCTGCTCTTGGGCAGCCGGAAATGTTCCTTCAGCCTCTAGAAGGTCCGCAAGTTCTTTCCTTGGCTCTACGAAATCAGGTCTGAGATCGATCGCTTTTCGCCAATGTATTTTAGCCTGGTTAAATCGTTTCAGTTTAGAAAGTACTCTTCCATAATAAAGTCGGGCCCGAGGATTATTTGGAAAGGCCTGAACAGCTGAGGCCAGCAATGGGTCCATTCTTAGAAAATCTTGACCAATATGATAAAGACTTATGGCTTGTTCCAACGCCGCAATGGTCAGCTTTGGGTCAACCTGGCGTGCTTGGTCGAAGATTTTAATCGCTTCCTCGTGATTCCCCTCAACTGAGAGCTTCCGAGCTTTCTTAAATAGATCGTAGGCAACTGCAGGATTTCTACGAGGCTTATTTTCGAGAGTAAGCGCTGTTGACGAGGCACAAGAGGCACAGAACGCAGTCACCAGAATAATACCACCCAGCTTGAAAAAACCTCTTTCAAAATGAGCTTTTACTTGTTCTATAACCACAATCGATCCGATAACAGGCGCGGGAGAAGACCTCACTTTGCGCAAGATTCGAGGAAGCAAGTAGCAGGGTTTAGACGATGCAGCAAGCGTACGAGCAATTAGAATTTAACCTTATCATAAGCGCGCTCAGGTCGAGATGTCAGTCAGAACTCGGCAAAGAACGAATAGAGCAGATGACCGCCTTTGAAACAGCTCAGGAAGCCATCAATAATATTCGACAAATTGACCAAATGAGAACTCAGATCGACGAAGATCGAATCCCTCCACTCAGCGGCGCGCAAAATGTATCTCTTGACCTTGAACAGGCCACCAAAGAAATGGTGCTAGAGGGGCCACAACTCATCGCAATCGCGAAGACCATGGCAGTCATCGCTGATTTACAAAATTATCTCCTCCCGTTGGACACTGTTGCTCCTCTGTTATTCGGGATGGGTGCGTCACTCAGCGATCTTTCCAGGCCATCACAAAAAATCATTGGAAGCTTTGAGCCTTCGGGAAGACTCGCCGACCACGCATCCTCTGATCTCGGAAGCCTAAGACACAAAATGCGTTCCATAGAAGACAATGTTCAGGAGACGCTGAGAAAACTGATCGACACACTAGAGTCGAAGCAACTCTTACAAGAACCTTACTTTACTGTTCGAGCGGAACGCTATGTACTTCCCGTCATTGCGTCTTTCAAAGGAAAGGTAGAAGGTATTGTTCACGATGCATCGAATACTGGCCAAACCGTATTCATCGAGCCACAAGAAATCCTCAAACTCGGAAACAAACTAAAGATTGCTCAAAGTGAAGTGAAAGAAGAAGAATTCCGTATTCTAACTCTCCTCAGCGATATTGTGAAAAATCATGCCGATGACATTTTACGGGGAATGGAAATTGTCGCACAAGTCGACGTCCTATTCGCATCATCAAAGTTTGCCATTGATTTAAATTGCGAACCGATTGAGCCAAGCTCTCATCAAGGTATCGATTTGATTGAGGCACGGCATCCCCTTCTTGTTTTACAAAAGATCGCTGAACCATCAGCTCCGCTCGTCGCGAACGATATTGGGCTTCACGCGAATCAACGCGTACTTATTCTTACGGGTCCAAACACAGGTGGTAAAACAGTCGCAATGAAAACCGTAGGTCTGCTTGCTTTTATGCTTCGATGCGGACTGCATTTACCGTGTAAACAAAATTCAAGGCTCGGTTGGTTCCAAGAAATGTTTGTAGCGATCGGCGACCAACAATCCATTGAGTCGAAACTATCGACCTTTGCCGCACATATCAAAACATTGAGCCAGATCGTAGACGACGCTTCTTCTACCAGTCTCGTGCTCATCGACGAAATTGCAGCCGATACCGACCCCACTCAAGGTCAAGCACTTGGTCATGCGATTCTCGAATCACTGGCAGAAAAGCAAAGTCATGTAGTGGTCACAACCCACTTTGAAGGCCTTAAAGCAATTCCTTTTGCGAATGATCAGTTTAGAAACGCGGGCGTTGGTTTTGACAATGAGTCGTTCAAACCCACGTATAAAGTCTCACTCGATGTACCACAAAGTTCTAACGGATTCGATATCGCGCGAGGACTAGGTATGAACAATTTGGTGATCGAGCGAGCCCAGCAAATTTTTGGAGACGGTTCAAGTGCTATCGAGGAACTTATTAGTGCGGTTGAAAACAAAGCCAATGAACTCGAAAAAGCAAAGGATGAAACTAAACAAGCGAAGCGACAACTCGAAAAGGAGCGGAACCGACTTGAGCATGAACGTCATCAACTCAAAGCAACTCGTCAGAAGCTACAAAAACAAGCACAAGAAGAACTTTTTGATGAGATCAAAACAGCCCGAGAACAAGTAAGCAAAATTATATCAGAACTACAGCGCTCTGCCGGCAGTGATGCCGTTAAGGCAGCGATGCGGGTTGCAGATAAGGCATCGAAAGAACTTAAAAAAATAGACGAAGAGAAGAAGGACGAAGCAAAAAAACTTCAGACGCCTGAGCCCAAAACATCTCCACTTAGCGAAATTCAGGTCGGCGATTGGGTTCACGTTCCTAAAGTCGGGAAAGATGGTAGTATTGTTTCTATAGACAAAAAAGGCGCAGTAGTGGCTATCGGAAATATGCGCTTACGCGTAGGAGTTGAGTCCTTACGAACCTCAAAGAGTCGGCCTACGAAAAACCAAACCCCACGAAAAATTTCTGCAGAATCGAGGAAAAATCGTTCGAAAGTTGCGGCAGTCAGCTCAAAAGAGGAACTAGATGTTCGCGGCCTCACCAGCGATGAAGCGCTGGATCGTCTAGATGCATTTTTGGATTACCATTTCCAGGGACCCTGCGATTTCGTACGAATTATCCATGGTCACGGAACAGGGGCACTCCGTAAAGCCATCCGAGACCATCTGCGAACGTCGGGATACGTTGTTGAATATCGCCCTGAAAGCGACAAGAATGGCGGCGATGGTGCGACTTTGATCGAGCTTTCTTAATTGAAACCGATACTAAGGAGATCACTCTGTTCGATTTAGACCCTCAGCTATTGACCAAAACCCAGCCGTAGCGTTTTGTGTCGATTGATGACGCATAAAATTGAAACACTCGCAATTCACGCTGGCTGTGAGCCTGAAGAAGTTACAGGTGCGGTCAATGTGCCTATTTTTCAAACATCGACCTACGCACAACGCAGTCCTGGAGAGCACACTGGTTTCGAATATTCTCGAACCCGAAACCCGACCAGAGACGCACTTGAAGCGAACCTTGCAGCGCTGGAAGGAGGAAAGTTTGGTATGTGTTTTTCGTCTGGATGTGCCGCAACAGACGCAATCATGCATACGCTCAGTTCGGGAGATCACGTGGTTTCCTGTGACGATGTCTACGGAGGAACTTTTCGTATTTTCGACAAAGTTTACCAAAGGCACGGACTGGAATTCAGCTATGTACCTGCTGCAGATGTCGACGCATATGCGGCAGCTATCCAATCGAATACAAAACTTATTTGGGTTGAAACGCCGACCAATCCCCTGCTGGCCATCGCCGATATTGAACGAATTGTAGAGATAGCAAAAAAGAAAAATATTGCGGTCGTCGTCGACAATACCTTTGCAACTCCTTATATTCAGCAACCACTAAAATGGGGTGCTGACATGGTGCTTCATTCCTTAACCAAATACCTAGGAGGTCACTCTGACGTTATTGGCGGTGCCGTTATCACCAATAATGAGGAATGGCGAGAGCGCGTTGCTTTCATTCAAAACGCTACCGGTGGTGTACCAGGGCCGATGGACTGCTTTTTGACATTACGTGGAACGAAAACACTCGCGGTCCGAATGGACCGACACAGCGACAACGCTCAAACACTCGCAGAAACTTTGAGCGAGCATCCAAAGGTAGAAAAAGTCATTTATCCCGGCCTCGAAAGCCATCCGCAATATGAAATCGCACAGAAGCAAATGAGAAAACCAGGCGGCATGATCTCGTTTGTTGTGAAAGGAGGGCTCGAGGCATCGCGTCGTTTATTGGAAGGAATGAAAGTCTTTACGCTTGCGGAATCTCTTGGAGGAGTCGAATCACTCATAGAACATCCCGCAATCATGACGCACGCTTCCATCCCAAGAGAAGTTCGTGAGGCACGTGGACTCAATGATGGACTTGTACGGATTTCTGTCGGTATCGAACATATTGACGATCTTACAGACGATCTTTTGGCCGCTTTAGATCGCGCCTAGCTAAGCTTCTAGATTAGAAGAACCCAAGAGTATCACTGCATCTGCTGCTTCTTTTGCTTCATGTGAAAGCCCCTGAGGAAATGAGGCCACCACCACTGATTTTTGTTTTTTCTGTAACCGACGAATGAGAGGAGCAAAATCTCCATCTCCAGAGGCGATCACCGTAACTTCCGCTTGCGCCGCCGACTCCAAGGCTTCCATCGCAATTCCCATATCCCAATCTGCTTTCGTGCTCCCGTCCGAGAATTTCTTTGGTTTTTTAATTCGGAGTTCCCAGCCTGAACGACGCAGTGTTTCACAGAAAGGTTCGAAGGCTGAGCCTCCATTATCGACAACAAAGACGACAGCTCGAATCACTCTCCGTTGTTGTCGTAGGTCGTCAATCAGAGTCGTAAAGTTTACTTTCTTCGAATAATTAGATTGAGCAATCGCAGCAAGGTTTGCTTGGTCCACAAACAAATTGACGCTATTTTCCGCGAATGTGGATTCGGGTGCTTGAGAACGCTCTTCAAGAGACATAATATGCTTTCTTTGCCGCTTAAGCTCTTCTTTCAGCTGTTCAATATCGTGTTTATGTTTTGAAATGTTACCCAGACTCTCACTTCGCAGAACCTGGAGAGACTCTTCGAGACGTTTATTTTCTCGAATAAGTTCTTCGTTATGTCGGTTCGATGCGTCGTAACGCTCCTGAAGCTCGGATAAAGATTCTGATGCTCCCGCTAATTTTTCAAGGCGACGGACTTTTTGCGAAAGCTCTTCAACTTGTCGACGAGCAGTTTTTTCCAATGATCTAGCTTTCTCAAGTTCATCTTGCTCTTCATCAATTGAGCGAAATTTGGCACGGAGCCGGTCGAGTTCTTTTTCGAGTTCATCTCGCTTTGCACTTTGTTGCTTAAGCAAGCGCTCCTTCGTTCCCATTTGGACAAGAAGCCGAGCTCTTTCTTCTTCAGTCGCTGTCAATTTCGTTTCTAATCGATTTACTTGTTGAGTAGCTTCACCAAGCCGCTCTGCTTGATCTTTGACCTGCTTCGCGAGTTTTAGATCTTGTCCGCGATTGACTGCGCCTGATTCACCATCTGAGACAGCTTTTGCTTGTTCAAAGTTGGCAACTTCGGTAAAAAACTCGTTTATGATCTTGTTGGCGAGAAAGCGGACACTTTCGCGATCATCTCTAGCCAAAGCCCAAACAAACTTCGCACGCTCTCGTTTGAGCGCGATCGCTCGGTATGAGCCAACTCTTTCGCTGGCTTGTTCTTCAGGAATTGAGGCGACAATATGACGCTCTTTGTGACACGAACGGTCAAGTTCCTTCATAACCTCGTAAGCCACGTTCGGTGAATGAAAGAAACCCCCCGTTATTTGACCTACGATCTCTGATTTAGGAACATTTTTTAGTCTCGATTTAGGAGTTTTTGAACCTGCGCGAACGAAGATCTGCTCGGCTGATTTTCTCTCTAAGGCGTCAACAAGAACTATCGCCAAAGACTGCGCGTCGAATACTGTCTTTAGACAATTCAATGCTGCTTTGAATTCTCCCGACTTGAATTTCGGAGTGATAATCGCCAACGTGGACAAAGCCTAGCACAATCAAAGTTTCCATAATATTTCTTTGATTGTGAGAAACGACCTTGCATCTTTGCCTTGGAGGTTCAGAGACTCTGAAGAGGTCGAGGCCTTTTTGTCCGAAATGTTTGCTGACCCTGATTTTATCAAGCCTCCCTTCTCCTCCTCACTCCAAAAGCGATTTGCAGAAGAAAATCCTAAGAATAGGGACCGAAAAATTGATCCCACTACAGGCATGTATTCGATACACAGCGCCAAGTATCAGAAAAGGGTGCCAAAAACATGGGAAAACCCACCTCAACGTATGAAAGCTCTGACTTGATATCCTCACTTTTCATTCATTACGACCGGCTCAGAATTCAACATTTTATTGGAAGAATAAAAAAAGTCGAATGAAGCGCATACCGATTCAACATATTCTAGCGTTTTATCATCATCCAGCACGTAACGACGCGGTGAGTATGTTGATCACCCAAGCGATGGATTACTCGACGAAAATGCCCTGATTTCGTTTTCAGCGTCCAGAGCTTCTATTACCTATTTCAAATAGGTAGCGGACCCATATGCACAATGAATCAAAGAGTTGCTCGGTCGTTTATGGAATAGATTCAAGGACCTGACAAAGTTACTTCGTGGTTTCACAGCAGATTAGAACGAGTCCGCGATCTCGGTTCAACCACCCAAGAAGATAGCATCCTTCTCACTTCTGCTGAAATCACTGATGTGGTCGTGGTCCCGATGAGTATCATCACCGAAGAAATTGAGACTAAAGATAAGTTCAGCAACGCGACCAAACGCTTCGGAGTCAAGCTGCGCAATCACGGGACTTGAGGTGAATGTATGAAAGGTGGTTTTCGAACACCAGAAGATCTATAGAAATTACCTGCTTTATAAAGATCGAAAGACAAAGCTACTCAATCTTCGTCGTAATTCATTCGGTATTCGTTGCGGCGTTCGTACTCTAGCTCACGCCGGCGCTCTTCATCATAACTTGATTCTCGCTCAAGCATGGCTCTTTCATTTGCGCGCTCTTCTGCAATTCTCTCATCGGCTCTCATTCGGTCCGCCAGCCGTTCATCATCGTTTTCTCGTAAATGATGTTCGAGATAATGATAATCGTAATAGCGTTTATCGAAATTGCGGTCGTCAAAATCCCGGAGACGAAGATTGACTCGATCTTCAATTCCGTTCGCAAAATAACGTTCGAAGCCCTGACCATCGTAGGTCTCGTCAGCTTTGTTTTGAAAGTTATCCTCGTAAGATTCCCAAGCCGAGCGGGCTTGAGACATGTGCGAGCAAATTGCGCCCATGACACCAGTTGGCGCCGTCCTGGAAGCCTCCTCTTGAGAAGCGGTCGTTGATGGCTCTTTCGCAACCTCTGCTGGTGGTGCTGCGGTGGGCTGACCCAAATCTTTCTCGCGAACAAAAGCATCACGAGGTGGTCTGGCGGCATTAACGATCGCTGATTGCTGCTGAAGCATTTGCGGAAAGTTCTGAGCCACAAACTGATTCACATCGGCAATAAGGTCATCACATTCCGTGGACAGATCTTTGACCTGGTCCCAAGAAGGCACTTGACTAGCAAGTGCCGATGGCTTGCCCGTAACCGTCATAATCTTACTGCATGATTTCCTTCACGCGTCGGGCCATGTCTCTCATAAAGCTGTTCGCCATATCGATGAGCATCCCTCTAAACCGTTGAATTCTCTCAAGCTCCATGAACAGAAGTTCACGAGATTTCGTTCCAGAATCTGCATTGGCAGCCAATTGATCGATTTGTTTTGAGTGTCCCTCAATCTTGACCTGGACCTGCATCATCTTCGTCTTAGATTCAGCTAGAACCTGTTGGGCTTTCTCAATGTCCGGAGCCGCCCCTTTATTCAAACGCTCTAGGCCACCTAGTTTTTTGCGTAAGTCTGCAATTTGCTGCTGGTCGGGATTCTCAGAAGACTCGAGCTTTGAGATATCTTTTTTGACGTCTCGAATTTCTTCATGCTTTGGCGAGAGACTCCGGAGTTTACTCTCTGCCGTTTGAACCGCTTGCTGCATAACCTTTCGAGACTGATAAAGAGCCTGGCGATTTCGTTCTAAGTCTTTCCTTTTCAGGTTGTTCTCTTGGCTTTGATTGTCGAGATCTGCAATCTCCTTCATTTTCTGTTCACGCTCTTTGTCGGCGTAAGCAGCGAACCACATCATGAAATAGAAAATCTTGTCTTCTATAGACAACGCAGGGTCGTTCAAAATCGAAGAAATTTGCAGGGATCGCTGAGCATAGATGTGGTTCTTGGAACCATCGGCATCCATCGGAGAACCAGGTCCAAGCAGACCGCCTGTGCCATAGCTATTCGGTTTTCCAAATCGAAATCCTCCAACGCCACCCAAGCCATTGCCTTCAAGTCCGGCATTTGCCCCTGCTCCGGCTCGTCGCTCGTTCATCAAGAATTTCTCCTTGATCTCTTTTGGATTGGTAATAAACGCAGCGATCGTCGCAAACCGATCGTTCAACATCGTTTGCAGCATAGCTGGCGGAAGGCCCTGCTCTAAAAGCTTGGCGTCGTGTTCAGCACGATTAGAACCGATATTCTGATCCAACCAATTGGTTGCGGCCATATACATCTGCGCCGGATCACCTTTGCTGGCGGCAATGATGCTTTCGTAGGCCTGCTGAATAGGCTGATTCTTCGGATCTGAAGTATTGATGTTCAAGGCTTCCATCGCTTGCTTGGCAGCAAAACGAACGTCCTTCGACACGGAGGGTTCAGAGTCAGCCTTAGCCGTTTCAACTTGAGGGGCTTGTACTTGAGCATCTGAAACTGGCGATGCCTCTACGGATGGTTCTTCAAGGGTCTGAACTTCAGGTTCGGCATTTGACTCAACCTGTGGGGATTGAATTGGCTCTTCGGTATTCGCGGCGCGAATTTTTGCGATTTCAGTTTCAGCAGCTTGACGGTCGAAGGCTTTGGAGGATTCAGAGGTGATGACGTTCTCACTATCGACGGCCGTGTTCGTTAGCTGCCCCATCGTCGCTTGAATTTGGCTCAAGAACTCGTCGCTCATTGACCCTTGTGAACGGCCAAGTTTTTCTGAGACAAATGAACGAACAGCAAAAGCCGCCAAGTTTGCGGTGAGGTTATCAACTGCTTGAGACTTATCTGGACCGAGCAATTGTGATTGGCCTTCGATAAGCGAGAGCAGGCTTGATGCCATACCATATGAACCGAGCTGATTGGGATCGGTTTCGTCTTCGGCAAGCTCAGCAAAAGCAGCTTGAGCGAGAGCTTCCGATTTAATAGTGCCATCTGAGGAAACCGCAGCTTTCACGACGTGACCAAGAAGACTAGATACGCGATTCGCATCTTGATCAGTCAACTGCAGGTCAGAGGTCAATTCCTCGGTCAGCGCACGAAGGGCCTGTTTTCGGCCCGCAGGAGATTTCGCCGACGCCCCCATCATGTTTTGGATTCGAGCTGCAAGTGCACCTTGACTCGACCCTACCCCGGTTGTTGAAGGAGCCGTAGCCGCAAGTTCAGGATTCCGAGCAACACCTTGAGAAGAAATATCCGCAGCTGGAGACTTTTTCTCGGAGGTCGGTGATGTATCGGTCGTAAGCTGAGTACTAACGATTGAATTTGTTTCTTGCATCTTTGTGAGCAAGAGCGAACGAGAAAGCGTAGTCCAAACATTTTCAGAAGAAAGGTCAGCTTGCTGATCAATTGCGGTTTGAATAATCCCGGCGGATTCCTCACTCAAGCTATGCGGTTTCACTCTCAAGTCACGAAGGAGCTGAGTGAGAGGATGATTTCCAGATGCCGCAGAACCTGTGAGAAGAAAGCGACCGTTCGCTTTACGTTTGAGTTTTGTGGTGGCCGACCAGTTTCGCACGGCATCGGCAGAAGGAGCGTCAACGGGATGGTACGCTTCGGAGATATCATGCTGGTGCGCGGCGCGAAGCTCATTCGTGGCAGCCTCAAGGTCTGTTTCGCTAATTTCTGCCTGTGACTGAAAGCGCTCAAGAATTGCTTTCGCAAGTGCCGTGCCGCGGTCGCCGAGATCTTCAAATTCAACGCCGACGTTTTGAAAAACCTGGTTCCGTTCGCTAACGCCACGAGCAATTTGCGGATCGTTCGATTGAGGTGAGACGTTCCCCGAGGCTCCATTTATATTTCTATTCTGTCCAGGCACTATTTTCTCCCTTTCCTAAGACGTGCACCACGTTGCCGCAGTATATGCGAAATATGGTCTAAAGTCGTACATAATCCTACGTCTTGGTCATTTTTCGGCAATTTTGGCCGAAAGTTGTGCAGAAGAAGAGCCCATTCACAGTCCCGAATGGGCGACGTGTACTTCAACTAGGGGTCTAACCCTTATAAACTTTTTACAAGTGCGAAGAACAGCGGTTCGGGCTCGGTTTCTGATGCTATCCAGATCGTCGTAATCTTGATGCGCTAAAGCGGATAGAACGGCCTGCACTGTTTTCATTTCAAGCGACTTAGACTCAGGCAAACCCTTAAACGTAAGCAATGGTTCTTGAGAGAGGCGAAATGACCGATCAACGACAATACTCAGAAAAACGAGGCCACCAAACCCCACCTTTCGTCGGTCACCAACCGAGTCCCAAGAAATAGGTTTGTCCGAGACCCCGTCGAGAAAAACGGGATGCACGACATAACTGGGACCTCGAGTCATAACTCCGGAGCGAAGTCGGATCGACTCACCATCTTCGATCAACAAACAACGCTCTGGTGCAATACCTTGCTCGATAGCGGTCTTTAGATGCGCTTTGAGCATAGTTGTTTCGCCATGAATAGGAACAAAATAACGAGGCGACACGAAACGGATCATTTCTGCTTGTTCGTCGGAATGAGCGTGACCTGAACAATGAAGCGCACGACCCTGATCTTCAATAGTGATCACACCCTGCTTTGCTAAGACATTTACAACCTTTCTATAGCGCAGCAGATTACCTGGAATCGTCATCGCACTGCGAATAAAATAATCGCCTGCATCGAGGTGAATTTCAGGATTAAGGCCATGGGCAATTTTTGACACCGCCGCTCTGGTCTCTCCTTGGGTTCCACTGGCTAAGATTAGCACTTCGTCCTTGGGAAGAGTCTCATAATGTCGAGAAGATGCAGTCAGCGAAGAAGGAGCGTCCAAATAACCTTCATCTCTTCCAAGCTGCCACGCTCTTTGCAAGGCCCTTCCCTGCAAGATAATTTTTCGGTTAGAAGCCATTGCGGCATTCGCAATGCTCTGAATTCGATGAAAGTGAGATGAAAAACAAGAAACCATGACGCGATTTGGCGCAGTAGCGATCACTTGTTGAAGTTCGAGAGCGACCTTAGATTCGCTGAGTGTGCACCCTCCTCGTTCGCTGTTGGTTGAATCCGCTAAGAGAATATCGAGTCCTGATACACCGATGGCACGAAATCGCTCAACATTCGTCGTTTGGCCATCCAAAGGCGTTTGATCCAACTTAAAATCACCTGTGTGCAAAAGCGTTCCGTGAGGCGCTTGAATAAAAAGCGCCGCACTATCAGGTATAGAATGCGTGACCCGAATCCATTCGACATCGAAGGGACCTATATTTAAAACCTGTCCCATTGTTACTGAATGAAGCTGGGCCCATTTGCGTTTCTGACCGCTGAGGCGAGCTCGAATAAGTTTTATTGCGAGGGGCGGCCCGTAAATGTGGAAATCAAATTGATCGAGAAGCTTTTCAATGGCTCCAATATGGTCTTCATGACCATGAGTGATGACCAAACCATGAATTCGTCCCGGAAAAGTGTGAAGAAGAGAAAAATCAGGAATCGCCCGGTCGACGCCAGGAGCGTCTGGCAGGCCCATTAGAACACCGCAATCAACCAAAAGCGCCTCGTTATCATCAACAATCAGAGTGCAGTTCAGTCCCACTTCCCCGCATCCCCCCAAAGGCAAGACAGCGAGAGATTGTTCAAAGTCTACTTTCGCAATTTTTGTCGCTCGTTCCGTCATATTCATCGAGACTGGAGCCATTCAACAAATCGTCTAATGCCCTCGTCAACTGATACTTGCGGCGAATAACCGAGCAGAGAATGAGCCCGACCAACATCTGCGAACGTTCGTGGTACATCACCGGGCTGGTCTGGAGCCTGATTTATTTTCGCTTTCGTTTTCAGTGCTGCCTCAATCGTTTCAATCAACGCTTTCAATGTGGTCGTTTCAGAGCCACCTAAATTAATGATCTCGTAGCAAGCCCCCTTGCAAGCGTAATCAACTGAAGCAACCACACCATCGACAATATCATCGATGTATGTGTAATCTCGGCTCGATGTTCCATCACCAAACATTGTAATGGGCTCGTTTCGACGGATTTTATCTGCAAATAAATGAATCGCCATCTCTGGACGCTGACGAGGCCCATAAACGGTAAAGAATCGCAACGCGACGAATCCCAATTCATACAAATGGTGATATGTATAGCCGATCAATTCACCAGCTTTCTTCGTAGCCGCATATGGGCTCACGGGATCATCGACAGCATCTGTCTCTCGAAATGGGACCTCTTTTCTGGCTCCATAAACAGAAGAACTCGACGCGAAGACGAAAGGCTTGATGTCATGAGCCACTGCGAGGTCCAAAAGTTTTGTCGTGCCCAAAATATTTTCGTTTATGTAGGTTTGAGGCTTCGCAATCGAAGGACGGACTCCTGCCCATGCCGCGAGATGACAAATCACGTCGGGTCTTGAATCTGGATTGGTAAAAATTCCTTCGAGAGTATCGTCATCGTGAACAAGATCCGCACGAACCAGGCGAAACCGGCCATCTCGATCCGAATCGAGCACATCGCAGATATTTTGTTCTTTTACTGCGGGATCGTAAAAAGAATTGAAATTATCGAGACCAATAACTTCATCTCCTCGGGCGAGGAGTTTTTGAGAGACCCATGAGCCGATAAAACCCGCGGCTCCAGTGACCAAAACGCGCATTTAATGGTAAATGACCTTGAACACGGGTCGAGGTCAATGTCGGATTCTTGACACAGTGCCCCGTAAAGGCGATTCAACAATCATGGTTTTGCGATTCTGCGCCATCAGCACGATGCTTCTGCTTGCTTCTTCAGCAACGGCGGGACCGAACGACTTTAGACTCAATGCGCCGGACGCTTCGAATCCAGAACAGGGCATCCTTTACTCCGTCTCAGATGACAACGATCCATCGACGGCCAAAATAGTCAGCGTAAATTCGAGCCGCTTCGTAGCCCTTGTCAGTGAACTGGCCTACGTATTTTCACCGCGCTCCGCTTCTCCGGCTGAAACCCTTGGTCACTCCGGTTTCCACGTTGGAATTTTATGGAGTGGTACCAGCATCTCTGCTGACGAACCGTATTGGCTCGTAACGGAAGAAGGACAACGATCGAGGGATCCCAATTCGCTCTTACAGACTTTGCAACTAGATGTACGAAAAGGTCTTCCTCTTTCGTTCGAAATCGGAACAAACTTTTTGTGGCTCGTGGAAAGTGAAATGTTTGCGCCCGGCGTCGAAATTCGATGGGCGCTTCACGAAGGCTATCATTTGGCTCCTGACCTGGGAATCCGCGGAACGGTAAACCATGTTGTGGGGAATCGAGATATTAATATGACCGTCGTTGGACTTGATGCGACGCTTTCTCGGAGTTTTGGGATTGGTGGAGTTCTCAACTTGGCGCCCTACTTGAGCTACGCTGTATTGCTTACAAACGTATCATCTCGCGTGATCGACGCAACGGGTAACGATGACACAGATGTGGCCGATCTTAAGTTTCCAAGCCTTCGACTGGGAGACAATGTTCAACACAAACTCACTATCGGCAGCCGAATTCTCATCTCCGTTTTTCATATTTCACTGCAGGGAGAGTTTGAGTTTTTACCCAAAGTAAACGGGGGGCGAGAAGCTTTCGGTTCAGTCGCAACAATTGCCACCAAGCTTGGGCTCAATTACTAGTCTTCCTGACCTGAATCGAGCGGCGCAGAGTCCACTTTGGCTCTAATTTCGATTTCATTTTCTCCTTTCACGGAACGTTTGAAAGCGCGAATAGATCGACCAAGTGCATCACCGATTTGCGGTAAACGTGAAGCGCCAAAGATGAGCACGACCAAAATCGTGATAATGAGAAGTTCATGACCCCCCGGCATACCAAATGCAATCACGGGCTTACGGTACCACGACCGGCACGAAACGCCACGTAGATCGCACTTTGTTCAAGCTCTGACGGCATGTCCCACATGACAAAAATAAAATCAGTTGGTTTCCCCGGGAGAAATAGTGACTTACCCTTACCGCGGGCGTCTGTTTTCGCCTGTTGTTTGAGTTGAAGGAGTTCGGATTTGGTTCGAACTTTTGCCAGAGCCTTCAGATCGAGAGACACGCCGATAGGTGTCATCGTCGTTCGAATGGAAGCGCCCTCGTGCATAATGTCGACAAGAGCAACAGCAGACTCAAAAGTTGTAGTCGCAGTATTTGTAACAGTTCCCTGCACCACGAGGACTTCCCGCTCAACAACACCCAAACGATAGGATTGCGCGATCAGTGTATTGAGCTGGAAAACATCGGGTTTCGTTTGATAGCCAACCATCACCTTGAATTCTTTTATGTCATCGTTGAGCGCGTCGAGTGACCATAAATTAAGAGCCCTGCCATCGGAATGCCTAAAGAAAAGCAAAACGCCTAAGAGCGAAATACAAACCAAAACAAAGGTCGCAAAGGAACGGAGATACAAACCTGGCTCCGGCACGTCATCTATATATTCAGCGGTGATCGTTCGAGGCCGGGAGAGAGTTCTCACTCGAGGCGGAACGAGAGTACCATCACGGTTGGTAGACACTTGATTCAGAGCAATCTTTCCAAGGGCCTGTCCTTCATTTGAATTCGGCTCCTTCATTTCTGCGACGGCTTCGCTCGGCGGAGGAGACACTGGCATAGAAATATCGTTGACCAAAGGCGGAACGGAACCGGTCAAAGGACTATCGTCAAACTCCAACCCCGTCGTCGTATTCTCAGAATTACTCTGTTGTGCGTCAGCATTCATCAACAACGATGCAGAGTATAATGACTCCTCTTCGCTAGATTGTGTCGGCAGAGCAAGCTCAATACCAGGAGAAGATTTTGCGGGTTCGCCCAATTCGGAAAATAAATCGTCTGAATCCGTTCCTGCAGACACGGGTTCAGGAGGAGACTCCGGTATTTTCTCGGAACTCTCTATACTGTTCGGTGGAGGAAGATCAGAGAACAAATCGTCCGTCACAGACAATGAATTTTCCGGAAGAGGTGGTGGCGGTACCGATGGAAGACTTGGAGGTATTGTTGGAAAATCGAAACTAGGAGTTGGCGACTCACCTTGCCTATCCTCTTTGTCATGCTTTGTAATCTCTGGAGTTGTCAGGTGATCATTCGATATGCCATCCACTCGGGTTTCTCGCGACTCCTCTTTAAATTTTGAAACCAATACCCGGGCAAAGTCTTCTCCTGGCAAAGGAGGACCAGCACGAAATAGGAAGTCACAATGACTACATCGGACCCGTATGCCTGAAGCCTTCATTTTTTCATCGGCTAAGCGAAACTTGGTATTACACTCGGGACATCGAACAATCATGGTAAAAGGCCTAGGATTAATCCGCTACAACACATAAATCTGCGTTGTCGTAAGTGTAAGAAGCCTCCTGCTCTAGCGCAAGCACTCGACCCTACGCTTGACACCATCACCAGGGCGTGAAACCCGTTAGTCAAGGCTTATCATGACAGACACGACTATAGAATCACCGACTGAAAACGTTGTTCCACGAGTAACACCCGAGGCTAAGCCTAAGATCATTAAACGGTACGCTAACCGCAAACTTTACGACACAGAGCGGAGCAAATACGTCACATTGGAAGAAATCTCAGAAATGATTAAGGCAGGTGAGGATGTTCATATCATCGATAATAAAAATAAGGTCGACCTCACATCTGCAACCCTTGCTCAAATTATATTTGAGGCAGAAAAAAAGCAGTCAAAAATGCCTTTATCGATGCTTCGTAACTTGATTCAAACGAGCGGGGAAGCGCTCACTGAATTCTTTGATAAGAACGTAAAAAATCCTGTCGAAACAGCGCGCGATTCGGCGCAAAAATCCGCCGAAGAAATTTTTCAGGGCGCTGCTCAGTTGCGAGAGGCTGCCACGCGTGGCGTCACCGAGTTTACGGACACAGCGCGTCGTGTTTTTGGAAAAGCAGCCGACCCAATCAAAGATGAAAGAGTTGATGAACTCGCCGCTAGACTAGAGCCTTCGTTCACTCAATTACACGAGGAGCTTAAATCTCAAATCGCTCAGGCACCTGAGCTTGGAAACGCAGTTATTGACCCTCTTATTGAACGAGTCTCTCAAAAACTTTTTAGCATTCGATTGCAACTCACGGAGCTTCATCAAGCTGCAAAAGAAGGTCAAAACGAAACCGAGGAAAAGCCTCTCACTGAAACTCCGGCTGCCGACTCAGAATCTTCTAACAATTCCCACTAATCACTCAAATTAATGGTTGCTCCTTTAGATGTTTCTTTAATTCAGGGCCCAATCGTCCAATCCACATCAATCTACACAATCTAAAATCTGCTTTGAACGACCATCCTGGATAGGTGAATGTCGCTGGTCGATTCTTTTCGATAAAAAAATGAGACACCCAAGCAAAGGCATAACCGAAAATCACAGCGAGAGGTATGGCTTTCCAGTTTGAAGTGGAAATGGAATAGACCAGGATCATGATACCTATATTGGTACCGACAAAATGAAACCAACGAGTCACCCCTTTGGCATGTTCATTCAGATAGTAGGGCCAAAACTCTTCGAATGACTGTATTCTTTCCGGCTGCATATGGGACCTAACGTAAGACTAAAGGACCAGAGCATTCAAGGACGTAGATCGCTTTTTTTTTGATAGACCGGTCAAGACGAGAACCTTTCTAGCGTGGTGCCTTCAAAAACTGAATTCCGTCTCGTAAGCCTTCTATCGTGAGAGGAAACATTTCAAACGTGTCACCGATTGCCCGCACCGTAGGATGATTCCAAAAACGCTGTGGATCAGGATTCAACCAAATACTTCCGGGACACTTTTTGGCAAAGGCCTGAAGCCAATCAATTCCGCGACGTTGGTCTCTAGAAAAAGCAAAACCCGGCGACATAAGCTCCCAGTTCGCCATCGACGCATCGCCAATAAATATCAATCGATGCTCATGTGTTAGATCTCTCAGGACTTCAGAAGACAATACGCGATCATAATTTTCGAAGTCTTTATACAGCCATTGATACACACAGTTATGAAAATAATAATGATCAAAACTCTTAAAAAACTTACTCTCCGTTGCCGCAGAAAATAACCTAGAAACCAAAGCGGTATGTGGGTTCATTGAGCCACCACTATCCATCAACAATACGAGACGTACGCGATTCGCGCGCTCTTTTCGAAAAATCAGCTCTATTTCACCAGCATTCTTACACGTCTTGTCGATCGTATCATCGATATCTAATGACAATGCACCTTCGCGAATCAAATGTCGCAAAGCTCGCAGTGCAACCTTAAAGTCACGGACGTCCAAGCTGATATCTTGGCGATAGTTTTTCCATCGTCTCTCTTCAGCAACTCGAACTGCACTCCTTCCGCCACCGGAACCACCCACTCTTATTCCCATGTTGGCGCGGCCAGAATGACCCCAAGGCGAAGTTCCCCCAGTGCCAACCCAGCGATTACCGCCATCATGTCGTTCTTTTTGTTCAGCAAGTGTTTTATTCATCGCATCCATCAATTCTTCCAGAGAACTGAAGTCATGTATCCCTGATTCACGAGCTTCATCGAAGAGTTTCGGATCTTGGAGCCAAAGTTCGAAAGCTTCCTTAATTTTTGGCGACAGAGTGACGCCTTCAAACGTCGCGGCAAATGCAAGGTCGTAACTATCGTAGTCGGCTTCGCTGTGAATTAGAACACATCGTCCAAGAGTGTAAAGTTGCTCGAGGTCTGTTGCGAGCCCCTGCTTCATTCCATCTAAAAATCTTAACCACTCAGACACGCCAACTTTTAGCCCCTGAACTCTTAGATTTATAAGCAATGAGTCAAACACCGAATCTTTACCACCCCTCTGATCGCGAAGTGCCTGGACTTGCCAAATCTTGCTCTTGCTTTAAAAGAACCCCTGCAAAAGGCATGGCTGATGAGAGAACTTTAGAATCAACTCCGGCACTTGATAAAACTGTAAGCCAATCAAGAAATTCCGAAGTGGACGGCTTTTTACGAATTCCAGGTCGATTCCGAACCTGGTAGAATCTTTCCATGGCGGAAGCAACTAACTGCTCGCTAATATCTGGATGATGAACAGAGACGATCTTTCGAAGCCGGTCGCGATCTGGAAAATCAATGTAATGAAATACACAACGACGTAAAAAAGCGTCTGGTAATTCTTTTTCTGCATTGGAAGTAATGATCACGATGGGACGATGGACTGCTGTCACTGTCTCATTGAGTTCAGGAATATGAAATTTCATCTCGTCCAGTTCTCGAAGTAAGTCGTTAGGAAATTCAAGGTCCGCTTTATCAACTTCATCGATCAGCAAGACCACTCGCTTGTCTGAACGCAAAGACTGACCCAAGGGGCCAAACCGGATATATTTTCGAATGTCTGAGACGTCTCCTTCGCTAAATCGAGCATCATTGAGCCGCTGAACAACATCGTAAACATATAGTCCTTCTATCGCTTTGGTCGTTGATTTAATATGCCAAGTAAGAAGCTCCATACCAAGCGCGTCTGACACAGCATGAGCTAATAGTGTCTTACCTGTGCCTGGTTCACCTTTAACCAAAAGTGGCCTTTGAAGGACGGAGGATGCGTTGACCGCAGCGCTAAGAGAGTCGTCAGAAATATACTCACTGGTTCCGCTAAACTGATTGAATGAAGCTGATTGTATTTTCATCTTTCCAACCGAACCTTAACACAAAGCGGTCGTACTTGTTGAAAGGTTCAGTTGAGTAAAGCAATTCGACTAGTATTGAATTTCTAATTGAAGTTGGCTCTTTTTTGGCAAAACCACTAAATTTGCTGTGACGGCCTTCGTGGAGAGCATTAATTCTGAAAAAGCGAGGTCAATCATGAGCATCTGAGCCCCGGTAATTCGAAGAGCATCCGTCCGGGCGCTTCGGTTTCGCAAAGCCTTCAGTAAATCCGAGGGTCGAGCCGAAAAGTAATTCGCGCCCATAAACTGGGGTTTAGACTCTATGAATAGTCGCTGGATCGATGCACTGGCCACGTCCCCATACCACATGAGCCATACTTCCTCATCACGATAGCCCTTTACTTTGAGTAGATTCAGTTTTGGGAAAAACTCGTTCATGGTTCCTACGAATTTGTCTTGAAGTTTTTGGGTTGTTTTCTTGTGAAGTGTCGCCGCAAACATGACGGCGCCATCTTGCATAAGAACCGCATGCACAAGCCCGGTAAAGAGTCGATCTAACTCCACAGGGATCCCTTGCTTCTTCGCCCAGTCGGTCAGTGCAGAGGGGCGAATATGTAATCGAGCTTCGGCAGCCACTTTTGTAATCTCATCCGTCGCAAATAGCTTGCGAGGGCGGCCGCCTTTCTTCAACGTACTCATTCGCTCTTCCTCATTCACAAGATGTTCAGAGGAGATGGATGCTTCAAATCGAACTTTTTCATCTGTGGCGTACACGGGACTCGAAGCATAGACCTGCGAATTGTCCAATCGATGAATCCAAAAGCTCGCATTGGCCTTTACTTTGTACTTCGGCCGTACATGATTCTTAATCGCATGGAAAAAATCAAGACGTTGGTCTTGAATGGAAATAGGTTCAAGCTTTGCAGATGCAGATGTGGGCGCAGTCTTCAGAATACTTTTGAATAGTGCCACAGCACCCCGCATCGACGAAGAACCTGCCTTTTTATTAATCAGAAGATATGCCTGATTTCGATTCCGTATCAGTGCAACAAAGACGCCAGGCTGAGAACTGTACCAAAGAGCAGATTTTTCGGTGATAGGCAGCGTTCGTTGATTAGACTTCAGTACCGAAGAAATCGCTTTATCGAACCTCATCTTATTGTTCAACTGAAACTCGAAAGCTCTTACTGATTGCTCATTTGATATCCAAAGGCGCAAGGGCGCAAGCTTTGCTATTCCCCAGGGCTTCCACGTCATTGGGTCTAAAGGATCTATTTTTAGAGGCGACAATAATCGTTTTAGGCGTTTGGGCTTCATTCCCACTTGAGCTCGCGCACTCCAAGTCATAAATTGCGCTGCGCGTTTGATATCAGAGTTGGGTTTGGGGATTGTAACGACTGTTTGTGGAGTCGAAATAATGAGTAACGCCGCTGTGAGTCCAAGCATAATGAGTTTCTAGCCTTCATCCGAAGCATAAGCGGAAAATGCACGTTTTAGAACTTGCTCAGCCGCCTTATTGAGAGGATTAAATCCATGAGGCGGTTCCGACGCTGGATCGTCAGGGTCTGTAGGTATCACCCACACCAGCAAGCCTCTAATTCCATTGGTTGTCAGCCAATTTGCCAAAATTGCCGCCCAATTTTTGGCCTGCGCGGCTTCGTCGACCTCTTTATTCTCAACATCTTCCGGCCAATCCCAGGGTTTCAAATGCGACATGGGACCGGAACGATATCCTACCTCTAGTACCAAAACTTGTTTTTTCGTCGACTGATGCAATTCATGAAGTCTTTGAGCAACGGCTTCCGACCCACGCTCAATATCCGGAACGAGAGGGTAATAGCCATTGACCCCAACGATGTCCACCAAGTCCCAAAATTGAACCGACTCTGCTTCGTCCCAATTTGCACTGTAAGTGATGAGTCCGCGATACACTTTTTTAACTTTTTGCCGAAGGACACGAAAACGAGTTCGAGTATCAAGTTCAGCTGACATTCCCTTGAGTTCGACGCCAAGAGATAAAAGTGTGGTGCCAGAACGCTCAGACATCCGCGCTGCTTCCTCGATAAACCTTGTGTATGATGCCCACCATCGATCACGGTCTTGAGGCTCTGACATCGTAATATGACCTCGCCAAGCTCCATCTTTTAGGTAAAGATGAGGAATCAAGATGGTTGAAAGGCCCATTCGATTGGCATCAACCAAAGCAGCTTCGATCCGAGCAAGATGGATTCGGTTTGGTATTTCGATTTCAACCGATTCGATATTTTCTAGATAGCCTTCCATGAGAATGGCCACAGTATTTACATTGAGCGATTTCAACCGAGCGAGCGTTTCACGTGCTTTTGGTGTCCCGTATCCCCTTCTCTCGTCTCCCACAGCTCGTAAATTCGCACCCGTAACTATTTTGGGCAGAGCAATTTTATCTCGAGGCGGTATCGTAGGCGCTTTTCCTGGTCTGCAACCTAATACGAGCATTAGACCCAAAAGGACTACAGCGGTCTTGCTTGCTCGCTTCATGGTCGACACCCTAAAGAGTTGAAGAAGGATACGCCAGAAAGAAAATAAAAAATTCCCTATCACTTGTCGACTTGATTCAATCACGAGAATTGGAGTGAAGGGTCAATTATTGCGCGATAGATAGAGAGTCCCAGCCTCGTAGGAAAGAAACAACGCAATCTCCCAGATCATGGATATTATAGCCCCCTTCAAGAACTGCCGCGATACGTCCATGACATAACTCAGACGCAAGCTCTTTCCATAGCCTAGCTATCGTTTGATACCCTACTTTGGTGATACGGAACTCCCCGATTGGGTCTTCAATATAAGAATCAAACCCCGCTGATAAAAGTATAAAGTCAGGTTTGAAATCGCGAATCTTTGGAAAAATAAGCTTTTGATGAATCGTGTAGAATAATTGGTCATCCGCCCCCGCGGGTAATGGAATATTTAAATTGAGACCAAGCGCGTTAGACGTGCCTCGTTCTTGAGCCTCTCCTGTGCCCGGATAAAATGGGGACTGATGAGTTGAAATAAACAACACTCTTGGATCATCATAGAAGATATCCTGCGTTCCATTGCCATGATGAACATCGAAATCGTAGATTGCGACACGTTGGGCTAAACCTTGTCTACACAAGTGGCGAGCCGCAATCGCTACGTTATTGAAAAAACAGAAACCCATAGCCTGATTAGGCGTAGCGTGATGTCCAGGAGGTCGGACGATAGCGATACCGGCCGGGCAGTCGTCTTTTGCAATTCGAGATACAAGCTCGGTGGCCGAACCTGCTGCTTTCAATGCTGCTTGTATAGTACTCGGGCTCGTCAGTGTATCTGGATCCAACTGCCTTGTTTGACCGTCCAACGCCAAAATTCGTTGAATATATTCTTCATGATGCGCTTCAGCGAGTTCTTCGACGTGGGCGGAACGAGGTTGACACTCAACCAATTCGAGGTCGGCGCTTTGGATAGCACTTAGAACCGAATCTATTCTTTCGGGCCTTTCGGGATGATCTGGCGCTGGTTGATGCTCCCGGCAAAGCAGGTCATAGACAATAGAAACAGCCACAACTAATCAAATAACACTGAAAAGATGAGAGGTGAACTAGTCTCTAAATCGATGGGCTAAAGGATAAACACGTCCGACCCATGCCTTGCTCGATACTCTGAGAGTGAGCGGTAGCTGTTTTCGTTTATATTCCGCTGCGTAAACCTTTCGAACAATATCACTTACCAAATCGGTCGTTTGCCCGGTTCGCTGAGCTATCGTTTCAATACTACATCGCTCTTCGATGAGAAGTCGGAGAATTTCATCAAGTACGTCATAAGGAGGCAATGAATCAGAGTCCTTCTGGTCTGGGGCAAGTTCAGCAGACGGTGGTTTCTCGATAGTTGAAACAGGAATAAGCTCTCGTTGTCGATTTGCATATCGCGCAAGAGCATAAACCTGATTTTTATAAAGGTCCGCGATGGGTGCCAAGCCGCCGCAAGTATCGCCATACAAAGTACAATAGCCCACGGCTGATTCACTCTTATTTCCAGTTGTTAGAACAACCGTGCCAAATTTGTTTGAGTAAGCCATCACCAGTCCACCTCGAATGCGAGCTTGAAGATTTTCTTCCGCGACATTGGGCTGAGTGCCTTCGAAAATAGGTTCCAATTGTTCGAGATAAGCTTTGAACATCGGTTCAATCTCAACTACGGAGCACTCAAAGCCGAGGTTTTTAGCCAAAGCGAGTGCGTCGGTCACTGAACCATCAGACGAATACCTCGACGGCAAAGCCAAGCCGCTTACAGATTCAGCACCGAGAGCTTCCACCGCAAGATAAGCGGTCACCGCAGAATCAATACCACCGGAGAGAGCGATCACAGCTTTTTTGAAATTAAGTTTGCGGAAGTAATCCTTTAGGCCCAGGACCAGAGCATCGTGAATATCCGCGATCTCATCGCGAACAACGAGTTCTTGGTCCGGAGTATTTTTATCCAAGGTAACAAGTATCGAATCGGTGTCGAATGCCTTTCCCTTTTTGGCAACTTTGCCCGTTGGTTTCACCGCCATAGAATGACCGTCAAAGATGAGTCCGTCATTCCCTCCCACCTGATTGCAATACAAAATCCAAACTCCGTGCCGCGAAGCAGTATGGCGTAGCATTTCATTTCGTAATTCTTGCTTACCTGCGGACCAGGGAGACGATGATAAATTCACAATAATATTTGCGCCTTTACTCACAAGCTTCTCTACGGGGTCAAAATCGTAGCGTCTCTGTTTCCAAAAGCTCTTATCGTTCCAAAGATCTTCGCAAATGGTGATGCCTAACTTCCAGTCGCCAATGGTCAATAAACTCAACTGATCTTCAGCTTGAGGTGAAAAATACCGAACCTCATCGAAGACATCGTATACAGGCAAGAGTGCCTTCGCTGTTTCGTGCACCACTTCACCATGCTTCAAAGTCACCGCTTGGTTCCTGATTCGTTCGTAGGTGCCACCAATGTTTCCCACCACGGCATAAATACCCTTAGGCATTTGATTCATTATTCGTTCTTGAACCTGCTGACAGCGGACGAAATATTCGGGGCGTTCCAAAAGATCATGTGGTGGATACCCTGTAATAGCAAGTTCGGAGAAGAGGACAAGGTCCGCGCCATTTGCGTGCGCAATTTGGATCTGAGCCAAAATTTTATCTCCGTTGCCTTCTATGTCTCCGATGGTGGGGTTAATTTGCGCGATTACAACCTTCATGAATGAACTCAAATAGAGCGATGTCGCGTTAATTCTGGTAGAGTCAAGCTCAGATGTTCGGTCTTGGCTGGATGGAGATAAGTTTTATTCTCGTGATCGCACTCATGGTGTTCGGGCCCAAAAAGCTCCCGGAACTTGCTCGCAAATTAGGCGAAGGAATTCGGGAATTTAAGAATGCTTCCGAATCTTTTAAAGCTACGGTGAACCAGGAAATGCATCGTCCGCCCACCGCAGCTCAACCTGAGTACCAAGATTGCGAGGGACCATTCTCCAATACGCCAGCTCAATTGGTGGAGGGAGACGCGTCTTCGACAGACCCAGCTGCGGTGAGTGAACCGGAGTTAATCCAAGAAGATAACGTGCCGATTTCTAGTCCTGAGAAACAAGAGAAAAACCAGATATAAACTCAAAACCTCTCAATGAAAGAAGAAAAACAAAGTCTCACACAACATCTGACAGAGCTGCGTTCTGTGCTCATCAAATCCTTCCTGGGCATCATCATCACAACAGGCATTGCACTCTTCTTTTCTCCTCAATTGTTAGACATCTCTATCAAGCCACTTCAAAACGTTTTAGAGGCAAGAAACAAGATCAACAGTGTCATCGTTGAGGCCGAAGAAAAAATCGCAATCCAAGTTGCAGAAAACCTAAAGAATTCTAAAGCGATACAATTTCTAGGAATAAAGAAAGACCTCAAGGAATTAAAAAAACTCGCTGAGGACGCCAAAGCGAACAAAACATCAATCGATCTTGTCTTTGTCTCTGCAAAAGTACTCGGGGATGACGGATTGATGGCGAGTGACGTCCTGGATCAACTCGAGCCCACCCCCTTTGTGGTGTACACCGTTGAGTCTGCCACGGACCCGCTCGTATCGGAATTGATGCTCGAAGGTGCGAATGTGATTCTTGCTCCGCCACGAACAGCTGTAGTCAATCGCATGATTCGGCGAGCCGCTGCGACAGCAGGCAAAGCGGCAGCCGTTGATAGACTGGTTGTCCTATCTCCGCTTGAACCGTTCTTCGCGTATCTAAAGATAGCTCTTGTGATTGGCTTATTCTTGGCATGTCCCATTTGGCTTCAGCAAGCATGGCTTTTTATCTCCCCCGGCCTTTACGCAAATGAACGAAAGTTTGCACTGCCGGTTATCATCAGCGGGTCATTGCTTTTCGTCGGAGGTGGCGCTTTCGCGTACTTCGCAATGTTCCCCGTAATGTTCGATTTTCTAGTGAACGAAATGATGCCCGATAGTTTGGTCAGCTCGTTTACCGTAAGCAACTATCTGGGCTTATTGCTTCGAATTACTGTCGCATTTGGAGTCGTTTTCGAACTCCCGCTAGCTCTCGCTATGCTCGCCAAAGTTGGTCTCGTCAACGCCGAGCGCCTCGCGTCGTTTCGTAAGTACTGGCTCGTTATATCCTTTATACTTGGCGCAATCCTTACACCGGCTGACCCTATTTCCCAGCTGATGATGGCGGTTCCTCTCATCGCATTTTATGAAGTCGGTATTATCGCTGCAAAAATCGTAGGAAAGAAACCCGAAGAAGACGCAGAAACGTCAAATAGTCTCGAAAAAATATAGAAAACTGAGATTCTCTTAGTAATGAGGCGGCTTCTCGTTTGGGGGGAGCTCCTCTTGATTTAATATGTCCATCACCATTTTTTCTAACCGTACAACTCTTCGAGTAAGCACTCCGATGGTTTCATTCGCACAGTAAAGTTCAGAGTTAAGCTCATCAAGCAACGCTGATTGTTCTGTGTAACGAATCTCTAAATCAATGATTCTCTTTTCGGTATCATCACTCACTATTCGCCGTCCTCCGCGGTCACAACGGCAAGAAGAGCCGCGGCATCAACCTGCTCTCCTTCCCGAACGAGAAGTTTCTCAACAATCCCATCACACGGTGCTGATACCGTATGCTCCATTTTCATCGCTTCCAAGATCACTAACGGCTGGTTTTGTGTGACTTCAGCGCCTTCTTTCACACTGACTGTAATGACTTTCCCTGGCATCGGCGCAACACAAGCGCCCGCGACATCGGAAGCATCTTTTTCGGGAAAGCGGTCAAGTACCTCGATTCCGATAGAAGCAAGCATCGAATGACAATGATAATGACGACCATTACTTTGAATTCGAAAGCTGCGACGAATTCCGGCCTCGTTGGTATACACGAGTTGAGGTAGTTGCCACTCTACGTCACTAACAATCCATTGACGATCATCCTGACTGATTGAATACTGTCCCGGTGCAATTTGGTGATAGTAAAGCTTGATCGTTTGACCATCAACAATACAAGAGAAGCTCTGTCCTCGGAATCGATTGTTACGAAATCCACTCGGGATAGAATTCATTGTCGCTGATTGGTGACGCGTCCTTTCACAGCTCAACGCAACCGCCACGGCAGAATCTATAAGGACATCAACAGAGGCCTTATCCTCAAGAAGTCGAGGAAGATTATCGTCGAGATAATGCGTGTCAAAGTCTCCATTTTGAAACGATGTATCTCGTAGGATCGCGTTAAGGAGTTTGTAATTGGAAGTGAGCCCTCCAATAGAGAACTGTGAAAGAGCATATTTTACTCTTCTAATCGCCTCATTTCGATCTGCACCGTAACCAATTAGCTTCGCTAACATCGGGTCGTAATGAATCCCGACTTCACTTCCAGTACGTACACCAGAATCAAGACGCACATTAGTGATTGTAGGCAAATGCCAGTCACAAAGTGTTCCAGTAACGGGTAAGAAATTTTGGGCCGGATCTTCCGCATAAATTCTAAGCTCAATCGCGGCACCCACTTGATTGAGGTCGGATTGCTTGAAGGGTAATTCAATTCCTTCGGCGACTTGAATTTGAAGCTCTACTAAATCAAGCCCGGAAACCATTTCAGTCACCGGATGTTCCACTTGCAAACGTGTGTTCACCTCAAGAAAGTAGAACTCACCTGTTGGCCCATAAACGAACTCTACCGTACCCGCACTTTGATAACCAATAGCCGACGCAACTGTGACGCCGGCTTCGCAAATTCTATTTCGGAGTTCCGGTGTCAGAACAGGCGAAGGAGATTCTTCAATGATTTTCTGATGACGTCTTTGAATGGAACACTCTCGCTCAAACACGTGTACAATATTGCCGTGATGGTCTCCTAAAATTTGAACTTCAATATGTCGAGGCTGCTCGATATATTTTTCAAGAAGAAGCGTGTCATCACCAAACGAGCTCAAAGCCTCACGCTTCGCGCTCTCGGCCGCAGACTCTAATTCATCAGCAGCACGAACGATTCGCATGCCTTTTCCTCCACCGCCAGCACTCGCCTTGAGTAATACGGGGAATGGAATATCGTTGTCATCGATTTGGAAACCAGGGATCACCGGTACACCCGCCGCCTCAACTATAGATTTACTCACTTTCTTAGAACCCATTTTTTCAATCACGTCGGGGTTCGGACCGATAAAAACCAAGCCGGCATCGATACAAGCCTGAGCGAAAGCTGCATTTTCAGCTAAGAAACCGTAGCCAGGATGAATCGCTTGAGCACTCGTTCTCTTTGCTGCATCGATAATTTTATCAATACACAAATACGAATCAACGCTGGGTGCTGGGCCAATAAGGACAGCCTCATCTGCGTTCATGACGTGAGGTGCAAATTTGTCAGCCTCCGAATATACAGCGACAGAGAGTATGCCTAATTTTTTACAAGTTGATATTATTCTCAGAGCAATTTCACCACGATTTGCGATGAGTATTTTTTCAATCTTCTTCATATCTAATGCCTAAATACGCCCCAAGAAGTCGTTCCTTTCACTTCTTTATTGTATGCGGCCGAAAGGCTAATTGCGATAACAGTGCGTGTGTCACGAGGGTCAATTACACCGTCGTCCCACAACCGTGCAGACGCAAACAGTGCGTCGGATTCCTGTTCAATCTGTAACTCAATCATCTGCTTCATCATACCTAGTCTTTCTTCATCAACTTCAATGCCTTTCTTCTTTGCAGACTCACGTTTGATAATGTCGAGTACGCCCGCCAATTGTTTTCCACCCATGACGGCAATACGGTGTCCAGGCCAGGTGAACAAAAATCGAGGTTTATAGGCGCGCCCACTCATGGCATAGTTACCTGCTCCGTAGCTCGCACCGGTCATGATTGTAATGGCCGGGACCTTACTGTTAGAGACGGCATTTATCAGTTTCGCGCCGTTTTTGATAATACCTTCTTCTTCGTATTTTGAACCCACCATAAATCCAGTCGTATTTTGTAAAAATAAGAGCGGTACATCGATCTGGTTGCACAGCTGAATGAACTGAGCACCTTTGTTCGCTGATTCTGAAAACAAGGTTCCGTTGTTAGCAAGAATGCCGACAGGATATCCATGGATATGAGCCCAACCACAAACAAGGGTGTGCCCGTAAAGCGGCTTGAACTCTGAAAACCGTGAGCCATCAACGATTCGAGCAATGACTTCACGCGCATCATACGGAACTTTCAGATCAGAGGAGACAATCCCAAGTAAATCCTCTGCGTCATATTTAGGTGGCTCAATGAATCGCCGTAGGGGCTGACTGCCCTTTCTCCAATTCAAATGAGCCACAATTTCTCGACCCATTCGAATCGCCTGATGTTCATCCTCTGCAAGATAGTCAGAAACGCCAGATACTCGGCTATGCATATCAGCACCACCGAGTGCTTCGTGATGTGTCTCTTCTCCGGTGGCCATTTTAACCAGCGGTGGACCGGCTAGATAAACCTGAGCTTGTTTTTTGACCATGACCACATAATCACTCATGCCCGGAATATAAGCGCCACCGGCCGTCGAACTTCCGAACACGAGACAAACTGTCGGTAATCTCGATTCAGATTGACGCGTCAAAGCACGGAAACCTTTACCGCCAGGGACGAAAATTTTGCTTTGATTAGGAAGATCCGCCCCAGCTGATTCAATTAAAGATACTGCGGGCATTTCATTTTGCTGTGCAATTTCAGATAAACGACCACTTTTAGCGACACCCAATTCGGTGACTGCGCCGCCTTTTACGGTAGCTTCGCTTGCGCTGATTACGCATTCAACACCAGAGATAAGACCAATACCTCCAACGATAGCAGTTCCTGTTTTGTGGCTAGGTACATCGTAGCCAGCAATAGGGCATATCTCTAAAAAGTAGGAATCACGGTCGAGCAACATTTCAATACGCTCTCGCGGAAGCAATTTATTCGCATCGAGATGGCGCTGATTATATTTATCACCACCTCCTCTTCGAGATTCTGCAAGTGCTTTATTGAGTGCTTCCAAGTTGGCCAAGCTGGCATCGTAATTGGAACGATAGACATCGGACGATGTATCTACCGTACTCTTTAAGACAGGATACGTTTGCTTTGCATCGGAATGTTGCGGAGACTTAAGCTTGATCACGTTAGCATCGTGTAACACGGGCCGATGCCACATACGAGTAGTACAAAGCAACTTACGATAACTTTTTTAAAGAGAAGAAAGATCGAAGTATAAATATTCTATGCAAAAGAGAGGTTTTTATTCACCGGTTTGTTTAGAGCAAAATTCTTCAACCAATTTCGCATAATTTGGCCAATTTTCTTCAAAACCTTCCTTAAGTTTTTTTGCTACAATGCGACCAACGACCGGTATTTTGACATCAATTATGGCGGTCATAGAAAGCCGAGAACCACTCGAAGTCTCGGTAATTAAGTCCTCTCCGGTCAGGTGAATCGGATGCTCCCCCTTCCAGGTCCAGCGACGAAGGTGACGACCTAACTCCCATCTAACAGTAGTATAGCTTTTTTCCGTTTTTGAACGATCTTCGCCTTTGATTCCTCGCGCGTAATTGAGCACCATAATTTCATACTCATGACGGGAGTCCTCCGAGACAAGGTCTTTTACCTCTACTTCAAGAGCTCCGCGAGACTTCTCTGAGGCATGAATCAATTCGGGGCTTCGCATTTGATCACGAACCACGGCAGGTGGAAACGGAAAATCAAAGCTCATGCTTATGTTAGTAGCCATAGATCACAAACATCAAGTGATTGACCCCACGTCAACCCAGAGACACTCAAATTATAAGGGGTGATAGCGGCCTCTAAAAATTTTGGTTTTTGGGAGTTTCTGATTGTCCTCGAACCAGGCGAATACTTGATAAAGGTTTTTCCAAAACCAACCTTCAACCCCGTTTTTAAGAGCCAGCTGGTCAATTTGAGCCATGGCGGTCCTGCCGCGCTGGAAACGAAAAGGGTAAATATGAACCGGCACTCTTTTTTGTCCGGAGTTCCGTGCGTAAACGACAACCAAATAAAGTTCTTCAATCATTTCATCAGTAATGGCGAGGCAGCCTATGCTCACGCAATCTCCATGAATAAAAATATCACTGCCTGGATTGTCTGGATGGCCATACTTCCGGTCAGCCGCATTAGGATAGTTAAGTCCCAAGGACAAGTGATACTGACTGACGGGATTTAGCCGGTCGATATAATATACACCCTCGGGAATTTGACCATCGCCTTCTTCGCGTTTCGGACCCAATACGCCAGAGACGCCACAAACGGGATACGTTTCTAAATGCTTCATCCGGCCGTTTACTTGCTGCACCCAAAGTTCAATCTTTCGTTCCTTTTTAAAAGCACGCAAAAAAATGGCTGCAGGCGGGAATGGAAGCCCGGCTCGCCGAAATTTATTTTGCAATTGTTGATTTTTATTTCTTAACGCTTGGCGAAAACGAGAATAACGCTTCTGCTGGTCCATAAGTGATCTCTTTGAAGGCTTCGCAGCGGTGTATTCATGAGAAAAGAACACGCTTAGCGTTACGCTGAAGAGGATAATTTTACTCTGCGAAAACATCGAAGCGATGAGTCTAAACGTTTAAGAAGACTAAAAGTTCCATCGAAACATTACACCGACGGAAGTATCTTCACCCGCGCCATTAGTGTCGATGGAATGAGAACCATATAGACCGAAACTACCTCGAACATTATCATTTGAATCTCGGAAATTTTTTGCCGCTGTCACGTTGAGGCTAAATCGACCATCCGCATTCGGATCGATGGTCGTTCCTGGTCCAACATCGAGACGTGTCGTTCCACTTAAGTGATAGCCATTTACGTTCTTTACGGTCCCTACTTCAAAGCGAGCACCATGGTTACTCTCGGCATCCACCCAAGCGGACCCATCGGCCCAAAGATTCGCGTCACCAACGCGTGCGCCTGCAGTAAGTCGAGCGTTGTCGATACTCAAGTTATCCAAGGACATTGAAGTTGATAACTCGGTCCTCAAACTGACAGGACCAACATCTTTTCGAGCTGTTGCAGAGAGATCAAGGTTAGGAAGTAGGTCTTCGCCACGATATTTAAGCTCTGCATTTGCATTCGTCATGCCAGAGTTACTAGAGTAATCTGTAATACGGATGCTAGGGACATACTTATTGATCAATTCTCGTGACTCAGCACTCGCATAGCGTGCAGAGCTGAGCACACTAAAAGTACCGACCGTCAAAGCGGTTTCGTTTTCTTCTACGAAATCTCCAAACCTTGAGTCGAACCAAGCCTTGGCATCACCTTGTAAAGCATCTTCAATTTCATTCGCACTCATCGAAGAAACGTCTCGGTTTTGGAAGTTAGGAAGAAGTTTAATGAGTTCAGCCACTGTGTCTCCCCCTGGAATTTCGCTCAATGGTAAATCTTTGAGCGTATCCAGCAGCATTTCTCGCAAGACGGACTCATCAATCTTCTTATATCCAGGCATTCCATCTACGGTTTCAAAGCTGCTCGGGTTCGCATAGTCATTCGCCGTGATTGTACTGTGCTTGATGAAGTCGTTATGAAAACGTTCAATGACGCGGTCTTTCTTGCTTTCAACGCTGCTGGTTCCGGTTTCATCCAGACTGATCGTTGGCATGTCAGATATTTCAACGCCGATGCTGTCCGCGTAATGCGTCGTAGCGTCCCGGGTCACCGGTGCGTCGAGATCTAAGTTGACCGGTTGAGCAACTACGGGCGTCGCACAACCCATAGCACCAAGGCCGGTCACTCCCAATAATGCGGCTGAGACTGCAGTCTTGTAGACCCCTTGGTTCACCCCGGCAGAGGAGGCATCAGAATGGCGACTTCTTGGTATGGTATGCGTGTGGGCTCTGGCCGCCGCGTTGAAGCTGTCGATGCACTTTGGCTCTGCTGAAAACCCTTTATTCTCTGCCGCTGGTTTCGCAATATCGGCGTTCAGCCGAGGAGCGATATGGCGACCTAGAGTTTTCATATGTGACATTATCGTCTCACTTTGTGAGATGGATGCTTAGAAACACCGGAAAAATGTGATCTAAATCCGAACTATAGGCCGGTATTCTCCGAATACAGCCCTTAAGGCATCTGCCATCTCACCAACGCTAGCATAAACCCTTGCTGCATTCCGTATATGAGGCAAAAGGTTGTCGCTCGTTCGGGCGGCATTCTCCAGGGCGCGGCAAGCTTCGGCCGCTGCTTGATTGTCTCTTCGCTTTTTCAAACCCGCCAATCTCTCCTTTTGAGCCACTTCCAGCCTAGGGTCTACCCGTAGCAGGTCTTCGGGGGGCTGCTCGTCTTTTTGCATGAATTGATTAACTCCCACTACGATTGATTCACTTCGCTCGACCGCCAGTTGCGCTTCATAAGAAGCATTTTCTATTTCCTGCTGCGGAAATCCGTCTTCGATGGCCGTCACCATGCCACCCATTTCGTCAATTCTACGAATGTACTCGTTTGCTTTCGCTTCAAGTTGATCTGTCAACGACTCAATCGCGTAGCTACCACCGAGCGGGTCAATGATATCCGCGACTCCTGTCTCATGGGCGATAACTTGTTGGGTTCGAAGAGCGAGGGTTGCCGCAGCTTCGGATGGAAGCGCCAATGCCTCATCTCGACTATTCGTATGGAGCGATTGCGTTCCACCAAGCACCGACGCCATCGCCTGAATAGCAACCCGAACAACATTGACGTCTGGCTGTTGCGCCGTAAGTGTGGAGCCAGCTGTTTGACTATGAAAACGTAAAAGTTTTGAACGCTCGCTTTTCGCATTAAAACGCTCAATCATGATTCGAGCCCACATTCTTCGAGCTGCTCTGAATTTGGCAATTTCCTCTAAGAAGTTGTTGTGAACATTAAAGAAAAAGGAAAGACGCGGAGCAAATTGATCCACGTCAAGACCGGAATCGATCGCCGCTTGAACGTACGCAATTCCGTCGCTCAAGGTAAAAGCAAGCTCCTGAGCAGCTGTCGAGCCTGCTTCTCGAATATGGTATCCGCTGATAGATATCGTGTTCCATTTCGGCCACTCGACCTGAGCATAAGCAAATAGATCCGTAATGATTCTCATCGAAGCTTTCGGCGGATAAATATAGGTGCCGCGAGCCATGTATTCTTTGAGAATATCGTTTTGCACCGTACCGCGAAGCTCTTTTTGAGGAACGCCTTGCTTCTCAGCTACACCCGCATAAAGCGCTAACAATATCGTCGCAGGCGCGTTGATAGTCATAGAGGTTGAAACTTTATCGAGAGGTATTTGATCAAAAAGAGTCTCCATATCCTCAAGCGAATCAATCGCGACACCGACCTTTCCGACCTCACCTTCTGCCAGAGAATGGTCACTATCTCGACCCATCTGAGTTGGTAGGTCGAAAGCAACTGACAGTCCCGTCGTTCCACGTTCCAGTAACATTCGATATCGTCGATTACTTTCAACGGCATCACCAAAACCTGCGTATTGACGCATCGTCCATAAGCGGCTTCGATACATGGTTGGCTTAACACCACGAGTGTAAGGATACTGTCCTGGAAGACCAAGACCATCATCTTTTTTCTCGGGCTCGGGCACGTACACACGATCAAGAGTAATACCGCTGGTCGTTTCGAATTGTTCTCGCCGGGCTTTTGAACGAGGATCTTTCGCAATTTCCTGCTCCTGTTGTTTGAGCTGCTCTAGATATTCTTGATAACGCGACATCGCTTCAGAGATTATTCCCAAGGGCAACAAGAGAGCAAGGGACGAACATCTGTTCTACAAAAATTCGTCCCGAAACATATCCTCAATGACCCTAACTCGACCGCTAAGTTCATCAATTCGATTCTGTTTTTTCTCATACAGAAGTAAAGCCTTAGAAATGCTCCATTCGAAGCGAACGCAGATTTTTGGAAACGCTTCGGAGAATTGGGGCAAGAGAGAAAGAAGATCGTTGAGGCTTTTTACCCCTTGTTGGGATTTTCCCAAAAAAGGTGGAAGCGCGAGGTGAATACGAGAAGCAAAATAGCGATGACGAAAGGTCTGCAGATCCTCAATTTTATCCCCACTTAATTCTACGTACTTATTCAAATAGGACAGACCACTAATGAGGTCTTCAATGATCTCTGTACTGGAAGCGAAATGCGTATGTTGCTGATTTGGAGAATCTACAGCAGAAAGTAACAATCTGTCCTGAAGACGACGAAGAAGCGAAGCGGACAAGAAGAGATATTTGCCGTTCGTGACCGCAGAGTCCTCATCGGGGAGATCGTTCAAAAGATCTAACGCTTCGTCGTGCCGACGAACCTCAACCAAAGCTTCAGCGTATAAGAGTTGAATCATACTATCTTGTCGAAGCTCTGGGTTTAGATTTTCACACAAACTCACAGCTTCGATGTCCATTCCGTGATTAAGCAAAAAATTCAGAACCTCGATATATCTTTTAGGACTTCCAGGTGAATCAAATACTGCTTTTTGAAGTTTTGCCGATTCGGATTTTATTTCTTTAGATAAAGGCAACTGCTTGAACTCAGGGCGGACATCAGGACCCGACGCAAGAAGAACTCCTTCAATATTACCCAGCAACTGGTCAATCTCATATCGCAATCTTCGTACTCGCGATAAAGCAAGATACTTACCAACGGTTTCACGGCCACCTTGCAGCGCGCTTAGAGCGATAGAAGGATCACGCAAAGTCGTGAGACTCGAAAAGAAATGAGCCGCTTCATCTTGGACCAAGTCCGACATATGCCTTTCCATGATTTTGAATCGTTCAACAATAAAGTCATAGGCCTCTTTCGGCATTTCGCTCTCGGCAGCATTGAGCAATTCAGCAATTCGAATGTCTTCCCAGCCATATTTTGCTTCACCACTTCGAGTGGAAGGTAGTAACAAACCGGCTTCTTCGTACCGTTTTAGTTGGTCGGCACTTAAAGATGTCGCATTACCATGAGTCACAGACGACTTTTTAGGATTCGTTTGTTCCGAAGACGGGACTTTATAAAGTAACTCTTCCGCAAGATTGATGCGAGATTCGGCAACAAGAATTTCTCCGTTGCGCATCATTTTTTTTATGACCGAAAGAGGCAGATAGTTTTCGGTGCGCAGCTTCCGAATAAGACTCAATTGCTCCACGTGACTTTCATCGTAATAAGCCATGTTTTTACTCGTTTTTTTGGGTTTCTTAAGAAGTCCAATTCTGAGGTAGTAATGAATCGTTTCTTTCGATGTATTGGTACGCTTTGCCAGCTCAGCAATGCGAAAACGAGTCATAACTTACATGCTCCAGGTATAGCCAAGCTGCACTCGGTCATTATGACTAAAGAGTGCTCCGTAACCTCGATCTTTCCCCTCAATGACAAACGCGCTTAGACTAATCTTTTGATTATCGCTGAGCTTATAGTTGAGGGCAGGCAAGAAAAACCAGTCCCCGCGGTTAAGCGTGGTTACCGCGACCAAATCAAGGTTTAAGTCGCCATCAAGCATATTGTACCGAATGGCCGCAATCGCTCCGCCGAGAGCAACGGATCGCTCCTTCCCGGCGATGTCCATTGTGGATGGTGGAGCCGAGATGGGCTCAATGAGCTGTAAACGTTCATTTGATCGAACGTCCATGACCGTCAGTGCAAACACTTCCGTGAGAATCTGAAGCTCATCACCCATAATATATTCAAGGCCTATCGTGCTATTGAGCCACGGACGAGTCACGGGAAAGAAGTCCTGCGTATAAAGCGTTCGCTCGAAGGTATATGCAACATCGAGTTTCAATATGAATGGATCAAGAGCAATCGAAGCATCCATACCAATCAAAGTTCTTCTTTCGTAACTTCCTTCCAACAAAGGTCGCCCTGATTCAATGGCTTGATTGAGCTGATCAAACAACGGTGCTGCGGCAAAAGGATCAATCGGCTGACCCGTACCAATGCTATCAATCAACTGAGCACCCACCGCGGCAAGCGCTGGTTCGAACTGAACCCTGGGTAGATTCTCCCAGCCGTGGACAGCGGTCATAGACAGATCAACGGTATCTAGCTGTAGAGTTGCTCGGGCCGCGAACGTGGCACTGTCAGGGCGGTCTTGGGGGCGGTCAGTAAGGAGTAGTTGATCACCAATATGGTCCGAGGTGGCGGGACCGAGGATTGATGACAAGTCGGGAAACGCGAAAGCTCCGCCACCAGCAATCGCTCCAATGGAGTCGTCCCAACCACTTAGGAAAAATCGAGAAGGCGTAAAAAACGGCTGAATCACCCCTTTGATCGTAAATGGACCAATCCCTGTCACGCCTTCTACTGCGAGCACCGGAATTTTGTTCGCCGTTGGATCGGTCCCTGCGACCAGACCTCGTCGTAGATCGGTAGGGTTGAGCACATCAGCAGGTGCCGCGAAATCACTGGTTCCCCAATTGAAAACCTGAGTGCCAACGCGCAAGTATGTTCGACCACTGCCCCAGGTGATGTAAGCTTCAGGAATCTGAAGAAACAAAAAGCCTCGATCATCGAGGGACTCAGTCCACGCCGCTTGATAAGCAAACCCCGGTGCGATGTAGGCAGACAACTTATCTGCAAAGTCTACGTCGAGACTAAATTTCCCTGACAAACGAAGCTCGAGTACGTTTTCGTTTTCTTTATCAAAAGCCGTATCAACTCGAGCCTCTGAAAAGAGCTCTATGGTACTTCGGACTTTCGGTTGAAAAGAGGCCGGAAGCGCTAAGCTGGCATCTTCTTCAAAAGGCGAAGTGGAGGAAGGGACCTCTTCACTAGAAAAAAGTCCGCCGCCTGATGAGACTTGGTCCGGAATTTCTTCATTCGAAAACAAACCGCCTGCGCTGGTCGAAGAAGAAACAAGCAACAAAGACAGTAAAAGTTTCACTAACGCTCCAAAGCCTCGCGGGTCAATGCATCATCTGGCACGATGGTTTTTAGGTCTGCAGACAAAACTCTCATTCTTGTTTGGGTTTTCTTGAGTAAAGTCTCCATGATCGAATCCATGATGATCCATTGCCCGTCTTTTTTTGCCAACTTCGTCACAGTCAATCGCTTGAGAACAGATTCGGTCTTTCGATCATAAAAGTCACTGCGAAGCGGTATCTTGTTTTTCTTATGAATCCACATCACAGTTTTGCCGTATTCTTCGTCGTCCAGTTTTTTTGGTCGACCCTCTATGACAAAGCAGTCTTCGCCTTGAATTTTGGCATCGGCGAGTTTTTTCCACGTAGTTTGAGATGCGTCCCTTCCCTCAAGATCAGAATAGGAGAAATCAGTGCCCATGAAGCTTTTCCCTTTTTGTGTACCAACAATTCGCTTCGTTTTCTTGAAAGCAGGCAGATAAATAAATTGTTGCGATTCACCGGGCGACATCTCAGCCGACAAAAATCGAGTGCCCGACACGTCTGCAGGTTTTTGGAACTCGACAAAGCTGCGAATCAAACCATCTTTACGCTTAACGAGGGCCGTGATCTCTCTTTTACGAATCACCTTTCCTTTCTTGCTAATTTCAAGAAGGACATTAAACCTCGCATTCTCATTCGAAAACATATTGTTGTCGAACGCGTCATTGGCAAGTTTCTCAGGGTTTTGAGCAAAACTTGAAATCGATGTTAAAGTCAGCGCACAAATGGCAAGACTGCATATACGGAATAGGGCTTTCATTTTTCGTCTCTCTTCTCTATTGAAGCATCTAGGTCGATAATGTTTGTTTTTTCAAGATAGGGTTTTGTTTCGTATCGAGTAATTTGTCCAATTTTGGCCAATAATTCGGCCATTCGTTCGCTTTGAACGACAATTCTGCTCAAGAGCTTATCGTATTTCTCATCAAACGGTAATTTGAGCCGCAATAATTCGGCGGATCCCATAATCGTGGTCAACGGTTGGCTAAGTTCGTGCGCCGCTGCCCCTGCGAGTTCCATGACCGCTTTTTGCCGCTCACTCGTTTCGAGCTTTTTCTGAGCGCTCGTGAGCTCGTTTTCCATTCGGATACGTTCTCGTAAATCACGAAAAATGCCAACAGAAGCAATGGGTTCACTTTGATGAAAAATAAGGGCTGCGGAAATACTGATAGGCACTCGCTGACCATCTTTTGAAAGAATCTCGTGACGGCCACCGTCATATTTCCCCATACCACCATGCTCTTCAGACCAAAATGCCCTCATAATTGTGGATGCAGCGTCGTCGACATAAAGATCTTTCACGTTGAGCTTTTCAACGATTTCGTCGGGGAGATAACCCAAAATTCGTTCCGCGCCGTCATTATAGATCAACACAGTTCCCGTCATATCCGTCGCAATAATGGCATCTACACTAGAGTCGATGACATTTTCCAGAAACTCTTTGGTTCGTTTGAGTTCAGTCTCAATCACTCGAGTCTCAGTGACATCCCGCATAGATATTATGGCGGCAACTTCTTGCGACTGATACTCTCGAGCGGTTTTCTCATGAATAATCTCGTCAGTCTTTATATTTGGGTCTAAAGAAGCGGTTGATATCGACAAGGTTTTCTGATGCCCGTTGGCAGTTAGAACACATAGATCGATGGTTGATTTATATTCACCGATACGGAAGCTGTTTAATAGTTGAGTCACACTGACAAGTTCATCGTCGTGAACAATGTCAGACAACCGAAGCTGTGAGAGATCATTCTTCGAGAATTCCATGATTTCCAAAGCGGCCTTATTTGCAAAAAGAAACTGTCCTTTGCCATCTACAATCGCGAGTCCGTCCCCCGCCAGATCGAAAAACCTTTGATATTTCTCAATCTGTCGAAGCCTTCGCTCAGCGCGAATTCTAGCATTGAGTAAACGCTCCGTTCTTTCACGAATTGACCGGAATGTTTTTGCGTTTCTGAGGGCGATAGCCGTCGCGTTTGCTACGATTGTCGCGAATCGAATTTGACGCGGAGTAAGACCTTCGGTCCTCACGTCTCCGCCGCGCACCATGAGTATACCTTGAACACGCTGGTTCAATTTGACAGGAAATAAGGCAGTATTGCCAACGGGTTTTGTTCGAATAATTTCTCGAACCTCATCGAATAAGGGTTCCTGGTGAACGTTATCAATGACCAAATGTTTTTCTGTTTTGACCACCTCAAAAATTTCGGGATAACCGGTGAGATTAATCAAGTGGTCATTAATCGATTTATCCTCAGAGTCAGCAACGACAAACGCACGCGTAAGTTCATCGTCGAGCAAAATAATAGAGCACCGATCGCTATGCATCACTTCAGCCATTCGATACGCAATCTGATACAAGGTTGCGTCGACATCCTCGCTCATCGTGAGTGCTTCAGATAAATCCAATATGGCTTCAAGGTCCCGTCGCACTTTACGTTCATCACTCCTGCGCTCAAGCTGGCGGGCTAAACGTTTTAGTCGGAGCTTTAACTCCGCTTCTCCTGACGGTTGCCAGACCACAGCATCGTGAGCACCTAGAGCCAAGGCTTCTGCCGGGCGTGACAAATCCTCGGAACGGCAAAGGACAACGAGCACTTGATTCGCGGAGGGAAGTTTCGGTAATCGTTCGAGAGAAAACGTGGGGCCGATAAGATGAAAAGTCGCCTCGCCATCGAACTCGAGAATCGGCTCGGACGAAGTGAAGATCGTATTCTCTAAAATTTGGCGAAGCTTTGGATCGTCTTCCCAAATTCGGACGGGCAGCCCAAAAACCTTATTGTTATTCTCCTGCACTAGTCCTACGCTCAGTGGTGTCGGGGACCTGATCAAAAGCGGTCGGACCGACATTGGTGGTTATTACCAGGCCAACTCACACTTGTCGTCTGTTCAAATGAACCAATACTATTGAAGCAGAAATGAAATTTTACGAGACTATCCACGACGTATACTTTGACGACCTTGACGCCTTTCAAATTCTCCACAATGCGAGATATTTGCTTCTGTTTGAACGGACGGTTGGAAGTTTTTGGAGTCATTTCGGGTTTAGTGGACTCCCCTCCGCGCCGAAAAACCCTGACCATTTTCAGCTGGTTAGATATAACGAACTCGATTATCTAAAGCCGGTCATAGGTATCGGTCAAGTCCGGGTACGAGTTTGGGTCGAGCGACTCGGACGCACCAGCGTTACTTTTCGCCTACGCATGTTTCCTTTGGATGAGGACACGGATTACGCGACCGGTCGCCGGGTCGTAGTAAAGGTTAACCCGGAAACCAAACAGCCAGAGTCGTGGACAAAAGAGTTTTGTCAACGCATCGCTCCCTACGTCGAGAACACAGATCAAGGCTCAATCCGCGCCTAAGGGGAATCAGCAGACGCCCAAAATGCCGCGACCGCCGCCTGCTGAATCGTGATCACGTCGGTTTTGTTGGTCTGGGCCAGAGCGCGACAATCTTCGTATTCGGGAATGCAAAGCTCTTTACCATGAGGTCTCGATCTCAGCTTCACTCGTACAGGGCCGTACTTCGTTTCTACCTTTGTCATCTCTCTGGCCAACCGATGCCGCGTAATTGCGGTCTCTCGCACGCCTAAGGTTGTGGAGTGAGAGAACAAAACATCGAGCATCGATGACATTGACTCTCGCCGTACCAAAATCGACACCAACTGGCCCATTCTGCTCTTCTTCATCATAATGGGTTGCGCCCAAACATCCGTTGCACCTGCATCTTGTAAAGCCAAAAACAATGCGGATAATTGCTGAGCAGTCATATCATCGATGTTTGTTTCGAGAACAACTTCTTCATTTTCAGAAGAAGTGTGAGACTTTGATGTTTCTCCAAGAATTGCTCGAATGATGTTAGGGCGATCAGGCCAAGATTTTCGACCGGCACCTAAACCTATCTTTTGAACTGTCATACTTGGCATATTTCCGAAGTCCTGCGCCAAAGCACGAAGGAGCGCGGCGCCGGTTGGAGTCACCAGTTCACCCTCAATATTCGTCGAAACGGTAGGCACACCTATGGAAAGTTTCAGCGTAGCTGGAGCAGGCAAAGGGATGGTTCCATGCGCGCTTTTAGTGGTCCCGCACCCTACAGGAAACGGGGAACAAACAATATGTTGAATTTCTAAAGCCGTAACCGCAGCCGCGACACCAACAATATCGGCAATCGCATCATCAGAGCCGACCTCGTGGAACTCCACATCATCTTCCGAAATGCCGTGTGCCTCAGCCTCAGCTTTGGCCAAATGAGCAAATGCCGACAAGGCAAGATCTTTGACGGAAGAAGAGAGTGATGATTTTTCGAGCAATCTTCGAATCTGTTTATACGGCCTATGCTCATGGTGATGATGTACTGAGTGAGTCGAATCCGTTGTATCAGCGAGACGGCCGTCGATAAGGACTTCAGCACGATGGGCTCGGAGGCCCGCGGGAAAGACATCACATCGCTGTAAAGAAACTTTTTTGAGCCCACAAGAGGCCCATGCTTCTTCAATCACGGCCGTTGAGACACCGAGGTCAAGCAAGGAAGCCAGCAGCATGTCGCCGGAAGCCCCGCCAATTAAATCGAAGAAAACAATGGAAGACACTTAGACTTCCCTCTTTCGATTGATAAGACTCGCTGCGTACGCTGCACCAAAACCGTTATCAATGTTCACGACTGTAATTCCTGAAGAACAGCTATTGAGCATCGAAAGCAAAGCCGTGACGCCACCAAAGTTTGTTCCATGCCCAACGCTCGTTGGTACCGCAATCATAGGCCGAGAGAGAAGGCCGCCGAGCACACTTGGCAGAGCTCCTTCCATACCGGCCACAACGATGACGACTTCGCATTCTTCTAACTTATTTCGAAATGGCAGAAGGCGATGCAGACCGGCAACTCCCACGTCGCAAACTCGAAAAACCTCATTGCCGAAAAACTCAAGTGTTTTGGCTGCTTCTTCAGCAACAGGAAGATCACTGGTTCCTGCGCTCACGACCGCAACGCGACCTCGACACTCACCTTTCCGAACTTCACCCACAAACAAAAGTTGGGCAACAGGATCAATCACGGTGTTTGTTTGATCAGCGTCAGAGAGTTCTGCTCTAACCTCCTCAGCAACATCCACCGAAACGCGAGTCACCAAGGCATTCTGACCCTGTCGACGGATCGACCGAACAATTCCGCTAATTTGGTCTTTTGTTTTACCCGCGCCATATACAACCTCTGGAAAACCGGTTCTCAACTCTCGGTGATGATCAACTGTCGCATAGCCTAGACTTTCAAAAGGAAGATCAGCAAGTTTTGCCGCCGCTTCATCCACACTCGTATCGCCGCGAGCGACAAGCTCGAGAAGCTCTTTTATCGCCAAGGTATTCACAATGAGCTTCTTCGCGCGAGCGACCCAATCTGGTCAACTATGCACCGATAGATAGAATACTTTTCATTGAAAATGATCAAAGCCTGAAGTCAATGAACGCTGTTTTCCATCTTCCTGCAGTACGGTAATGCCCAGTTCAGCGGTCAATCGACCGATACGACTCACCGACGTCTGACATTCTTCACAAATACGAAAAACCGCTTCTTCGTCAGATGACGTAAACAGAAGCTCATATTCCTCTCCACCAGACAGAGCATATTCGACGGCTTCCAAGGAATTATGCTTCCTCAATGCATCGGAGATAGGCAAACGCGACATCTCAACAATCGCCCCAGCATCGGCCGGAAGTAGCTGGCCCAAATCTGTTGAAAGTCCGTCAGAAACGTCGCACATAGAGGTCACGACACCACTGTGGCCCAGGGCAACTCCGGCTTTGACTCGGGCAGTCGGTCGATATTGTGCGTCAAACAAGGGCCCTTCTTCGGCTTCTAAACCAGCTTTTGCATCACCCAAAAATCCTGTGACAAATATTCCATCTCCAACCTGGCCGGTTCGCCGCCTAATCGGGTCATGCGCGCCACCGATAACATTCAAAACGAGCACTGCCGGTCCGGTCGTCTTACTTACATTACCTCCAATGAGCTGCACGCCATACTGTTTCATGGCCTCACTGAAACCTCTCATCATAGCTTTGAGACTATCGACAGAAACTCGCCGATCCAGATGCAAACTAAGCAAACCGTATTTGGGCCTCGCCCCCATAGCCGCAAGATCGCTCATATTCACAGCCACCAGTTTTTCACCTGCCGCTTGATTCAATTCCATGAAATGCACACCCTGAACTAAAGAGTCAGTGCTCATGACCATCAATTCAGTTGGGTCATCAATTCGCACTGCTGCAGCATCATCACCGTTATCGACCACAACATCTGTTGAGGGAGGTAATCGGTCTTCTGTAACTAAGCTGATGAGTTCTATTTCGCTGATATCAGATATGAGCTTTACCATTATTTATCACTCCGTCGGCGGTGCAATTGAAATCATCGGGAGGTCGATGAGAGATTTCTCAGAAGGCACGTCAGCAACAGTCCAAGAAACACGATCGGGATCAAAAACTCGAAGTTCCGCCTCATTTTTGAGATCGACCACCAAATGGCACAAAATAGGTCCTTTCTGAAAATTTTCTTCAGTTTGATGTTGATCTTTCTTACCTCCGGGCAACCAACATCCTGTGTTTAGATAAACACTTTGTCGGTCCAGCTTGGCCCGTCGTGGCTGATGACTGTGTCCCATAACAATGTACGGAACTCCCAAAATCTTCGCGATTTTTTTCGCAGCTAAGGCTTGTTTCGGTCCGGGCAGAAAGTAGCGACGAGGAGCAAGCACTTGATTGACCCGCAGACCAATACCGACCGTCGCAATAAGACACAAAGCGAAGATCCAACCAAAGTCCAAAACAAAAAACCAAAACGCGCAAAGACCCAAAGTTCCTAGAACTAAGAGAAACCGGTCGAGAAACAAGAGCCTCATAAGCTCGGGTAAATTTCGACTCACCGGAACATGACGCTGTTGATCGATTTGTTTCAATTTCGTGAGCGGAATATTCTTTTCGTCCGCGAGAGCTTTCAGGGCTTTTTGATGTTCTTTTTGGTAAGCACGTACACTCCCCAAAGACCATCGAACCGCATATTCGAGGAGTCTGTATACTGTCCCCAGCGCCGTTTTTGCGACGTAAAAAAGCTCACTCAATTTTTTGGCGCGCAACCACGCAATGTAATCCGAGAAAGACCAGTAATCTGCGTTGTGCGGACTAAAATCCGCCAAGATATTCACAAAATACCGCATTGCAAACAGGGACACCGGGGTGTCTATTCTTCTCGGATTGTAGGGGCTTACGGGATATAACCAATGGTCGAAGCTACAATACGTATCGTACTGGCTCCCATGCTCAAGATAAATTCTATCTTCTTCGAAATAGAACCAACCCTCAAAAGTAATTCGATCTTGAAAAGCGGCACGAAGCTCAATGGCTTCATCGACCTCAAATTCAGACTCTGAGTAGGCAAAATCAGACAACATTCGTCGGAAAACACGTTGAACTTTTGGCCAGAAAAATTCTACGTCGTGATTGCCGCGGACCAGCACTAGTTCACCGCCTTCCTTTATAAAATGAGCGATTCGCCGAAAAAAATCGACATGATAGCGGAAAGTTCTTTCTAATTTCACCAGAACTCGCTCGGCCTCACTACCAAGTCCAAATTCACGCTCCTCGTCTGTCACTTCAAAAGAAACGACTAAGCCAAATTTGCTCTCATCCGACGGCACGACGACGACTTCCATAAAGTCGATAAAATCGCCACCAATCACCAGTCTCCAGTTCTTTTCTTGTCCGCTCGTGTAGTGATTCAGAAGCTTGATAAACGCCTGATCGAATTCAGGGTTCGGTCTTTCTTGTTTGAAGCCGGTAATTTCGTTGCAATCACGTCCAACATGCATGTCAGACAAGATGAGCAGCTTTTTCATTCTTCAACCACACACATATAAAATTTGTTGCTCGACCGATCAATGATTTGGAGTTTATCCCGTTTGTCTGGAGACAAGGTGTTCTTCAAAGTATGAAATCTTGATTGTTCTGTAATAATAAATTCTCTTCCCGGTTGATCGACGAGCTTTCGAATCCTTTGATTCGCGCCTTTCTCTTTGACCTGCAAAACACGATTTCGAGAATAAAAGGTCTCTCCTCTCCAATTCAGCTGATAAGCATAGATAGGCTCGTTACCTTTTTTCTCCTTGTAGAAAGTTTCAAACAAGTGCGCCTGACTCCAGTGCGGCGAGAGCATATTAAAGTGATGATGAGATACCCAAGTTCCAAAACATATCGCTATCGCCATAAACGCGAGTAATGCATAATCTTTTTGGGCCTTTGGAAGCTTTGTGTTTAGCCAAGTATCAATGTCTTGAGCGTTCCACTTTACGAGCAACATCGGCGCCGAAATAATTTTAACCAAAAGGCGTGAAAGGCCAAAACCTGTAAACAACTCAATCGTAGCGACACCACCCGTAATCACAATTGGTAAGATATAAAAAGCAGGTCGAATTTCACGCGGAAAATCTCGGTCATACTTATAGGTAAATAAATTGACTAAACTTCTTGGTTCAACAATCAGGTCACGAACAGTCACGATCATCAGCGCACAAACAATGAGTCCAAGGGCAGCCTTAAAACGCTTCTCCGGATTGCGCGATATCCAAGTGAACCAACCACCCGCCAAAATCGCGAGCGCTGGAACAGCAGGAAAAATGTAGTGATGAAACTTAGTCAGACTCATAGTGAAAAACACATAGACCCATAAAGCCCAGATCAACACAAACAGAATTCCGCGTTTTCGGCGTACGAGCTTTTCCTCTGAAACGCTCCTTGCGGCAAATCCCAGCGCAAACGGCAAGGTCGCTGACCATGGGAACATTCCGTATGCTAATTGTTCCAAGAAATAGGAAAGTCCTGCACGGTCGCCGTGAACTCCAGAGCCCACGCGGTTGAAATTGTCGTGAAACCAAAACCTCTGAGTGAAAGTCAGGCCTTCATCGTCGCGACCTTTGAACAAGGTGAGAGTCACATACCAGGGCGAGGCAACCGCTAAAAACAGAAAGCCGCCAATGTAGAATTTGCTACGCTGTAGAAGATGGAAGTCAAAGCTCAAAAAGCAGTACAGCAGAACGACAGGTCCAACGATAGCCAATACGGCCAAGCCTTTCGCTAAAGCCGCCAACCCCACAAGGATGTAAAAACCCATCAAGTAACAGTCCCGCTTGGATGCTTTGAACCAAGTGGCTGCGACAAAGGCCAGACCAATGACGCCCGGAATAACAAGAAGGGCTAGGTCTTTGGCCGATTTAAGTTCGCGGCCAATAAGCAGGAGTTGCGGAAGAATGGAGACTATAATTCCAAAGATCGTGACATATCTTTCGCGAGCATTTGCGCGGCGCTCCTCTTCATCGTCGAAAACCGCGACAACGAAAAGTGCAAGAGCACAGGTCAGAAGGCCTACGAGAGGACCGTCTGTAATGGCTTGTTTTCCGATGAAGATAAATTGAGGACAACACGCGAGAACGAGAGCACAAATCAGTCCCGTCGTTCGATCCCATAATTGTTTGCCGATCCGATAAACACCCCACATCATCGCTATAGCTATGAGCGCAAAAGGTGTTCTCATTCCCCATTCGGACCAAGTACCCAAAGCTTCTCCCGGGGCTCCGCTTTCGGCGCCGGTTGCAAAGAGGCCGAGCGCCATCAACCATAAAGAAAGAGCAGGCTTGCTGAAAAAATATGAACTCTCCCAGTAAGGGTATACGTAATCATCTCGTGCGATCATCGCCCGGGCAACTTCGCCGTAATGCGTTTCCCAAGGATCCCACAGGCCCAGAGTCCCGAGGAACGGAAAGAAAAGCAGAAAACCAAGACCAAGAACAAGAGACACAGCCAATTTTTCGCGGTCTACCTTTGTTTCTAGCCAAGTTAACCAACGTGATGCTGCCCTTGGATCGGCGGCTTCAACCGTAGAAATATCGTTCAAGCCTTCGGCTTCACCTAGAGCAGGGTTTTCATCAGATTTATTCACTGCGGGCGCGAAACTAAAACTCAATTTCAAAAAAGACAACGGGATACCGAACAGACAGCGTGCGGATGTTCAGAATCTGCGAGAAATAGGTATGATGCGGCCATGTTAACCAGCATGAGGGCACTATCAGTCCTCCTGACTCTCATTTTCGCTCTTTCTGGGTGCGGCCGAGACAATCCACTGTTGTTCAGTGTGAGCCAAACCACCGATACACGTATCGGGATTGTACCCGATGCAATTGAGCTTCGACAAAATCAAAAGGCCTCTCTGCAAGTTGTTCAATTTACTGCGACGGGCACCGTGAGCCTCGTCGGCGATCCTGCTTTGATTTTGGAGTCTTCGAATACCGAAGTCATCACGGTCACTTCGTCTACAGCAGTCGTCACCGGAATTCAGGCCGGAACGGCTACCGTCACAGCGCGATTCAAGGGAGCAAGGACAACCGCCCGTATCACGGTGACAGATGAATCTATTCTTCGGATTGAACTCAATCCCACCGTCATACCGATCACTCGAAATGAAACTCAACAGGTTACAGTCACCGCTATCACTTCCGAAGGTCCAATCAACGTGACGTCAAGCACGGGAGTTGAATACGAAAGTTCCGACGAAAATATTTTTGAAGTTTCTGATACCGGTCTGGTTCTCGGAAAGGATGCAGGTGCAGCGGAACTCGAAGTTAATTACAGCGGCTTTACGGTGACCGCAACAGTGTTTGTCCGCGAAGAAATGCTTCAAATATCAAATCTCAGACTAGACCCAGAGACACTGAGTTTACGATTTGGCGAATCACAAGAAGTTCGAGCTATTGGTACCCTAGAGAATGGGCAAGACATTGACCTCGTCTCCGTAGGGGCTATCGTTGAGTTTCAAATTACCGATGATATCATCGCGAATGTTTCAGACGAAGGTACTGTTACCGCATCATCCGACACAGCGGGTAACGCAACCCTGATTGCGCAATACGGCGAGTTTACCGCGTTTGCGGAAATTAATGTGACCCCACCCCCTGCGAGCCTTATCGGAATTAGTGTCCGGCCAAATGCTGTAGACATGGGAGTCGGGGGAGTCTCCCAGCTCACAGTTCTTGGGATTTACTCCGATGGTAGTACGGCAGACCTCTCCTCATCCCTCACAGGCACTCTTTACGAAAGCAAGAACGTATCTGTCGTTGAGGTTAGTGCTGATGGACTACTGAGAGGCATAAGCGCCGGAAACCTGGTCGAAGTCTTCGTTCAACACGAAAGATTTGAAGCAGTCGTGACTGTCAATGTACAAGCAGAGGTTCGCCTTGTTTCTCTCGCAGCAGCTCCGAGTCAGATTAGTATGAATGTCGGCGAATTTACGTCACTCGTTGTCATTGCCAGTTACTCCGACGGCAGCCAGGTCGATGTTACAAATGCGGCGCAGTACAGCTTCTCTCCACCGGGCATTGCCAACGCTTCCTCGTCAGGCGTTATCGTTGGTGCAGCCGCAGGAACCACTGTCCTTACTATTTCATTCGACAATCAGCAAACCAACGTCCCTATTAGTGTTGAGTCAGAAGAACCGGAAATTGTTGCTCTTTCTATACAACCATCTCTGATTACCGCGGGCATTGGGCCCAACGAACTATCTCTCCCAATTACGGTGGAGGCGACTTATTCTGATGGTACTCAGCAAAATGTCACGGGTTCGAGCAACTTGGTGCTATCGATTGCGAACCCGCGGATTGCCCAAGTTGTACTTGGCAACTTTGTCGAGGGCGTTTCAACAGGCACAACCGAATTGACTGCAACTTTTGATGGACTCCAAGCGAGTGTTCCCGTCGAAATTTCGCAGACAACTAACCAAATCGTCTTTATCTTTGTATCAGGCCCTCCAACGCTGAGTATTGGGCAACAAGAACAGATATCCGTCTTGGCCGTGCTGGCCGATGGAAGCTTTCAAGACATTACTTCGAGCGCTCGCCTAACAGTAGATCCGCCGAACTCAGGTATCGTATCTATCCAAAACGGAACAATTACAGGCCTTGCCCAAGGGCAAGTTTCAGTGTCTGCACAATATCAAAGCTTTGTCTCAGCAGACTTTGCTGTACGCGTCACCCCGGCACCTGACCAACTTATAGGTATCGAATTTGAACCCACTTCGTTGAGCCTCCTCGTGGGAGAAAGTGAGATTGTAAATGTTTATGCGCTCTATCAAAGCGGCGCACGAGTTGCGGTCACTTTTGATCCACAAATCATGGCCTCATGGGTGGGTCCTATTCAGGTTTTACCAGATTTTAACGGTGCTCGAGTCCTGGCCACTGGACCCGGTAACGCTACAATTACGATCAACTATCTTGGCTTCACGGCACAACTCCAAATTGCAATCGCGAATACTCCGCCACAAATCGTAGCCCTAACCATCAATGTAGAAGCAATGGTCGAAGCAGGCTCAAGCGTTCCATTTTCAGTAGAAGGTCGACTCTCTGACGGTTCGTTCATCGATTTGACAGTCGATCCGATGCTTAGCCTTACGACAACTCCGACCGGTCTTGTCGAAATTAACAACACGCTTCTGCGTGGTTTACAGCCCGGCATGGTAACGATTACCGCCAATTACGGCAGCCTATCGGAACAGGTAATGGTGACAGTTCTTGAATCGCCAGTGACTGAGATTTTTTGGACCCCAACGTCCGTGACTATGGATATTGGTGACACAGTCAATCTCACGCTACGAGCTCGACGTGCGAATGGGCAAGAATTCGATCTCAGTACGAACCGATCGGTCGTACTTACTGCTTCTTCCTTCCTCAATGTGAATCGTTCTTCCACTGGAATTGCCCTCACTGCGCAAACTGATGGCGCCGGTGTCGTCACAGCGGAATACCAAAACCTAACCGCGCGGTTAAGGGTCACGGTTAATCCACCAGAACTTATTCAAATTCGAGCTGAACCAAGTCCGCTTCAACTCTCAGTCAGAGACACAGAAACAATCATCGTAACCGGTGAATACAGCGACGGCTCAGAACAGACACTGACCGGCGCTACCTTTAGTGTCTTGAACACGTCGATTGCTACCGTTGATACAAACGGAGTTGTAACCGCCATATCTTCTGGCACAACTTTGCTATCCGTTGAATTCAGCGGAATTCGGACGACTGTAAGTATAGAAGTTTCCGCACCGGTTCTTGTGAGTATCGAGGCAACGCCTGTACAGCTTACTCTACAAGTCGGTGCTACAGCTCAAATAAATATTGCAGGTACATTCAGTGACGGCAGCGTACAGGCACTCAGCGGCGGCACATTTGTCAGTGCAAATACGAACGTTGCCACCGTTGATGCAAACGGTCTGATTTTGGCAGTAGATGCTGGTACCACATCCGTAGAAGCAAGCTTCGGAGGCTTCACTGACCAAGTCCGCGTAACCGTCAATAATGTACCGGTTACACTCCTTGGAATTACGCTCGCGCCAACGATGAGTTCGATAAATATCGGAGACACTCAATCTTATATTGTTCAAGCTTCATATAGCGACGGTACTCAGCAAACAGTCACCGGCGCGAGCTTTAGCTCTGATAATAGTGCAATCGCATCTGTATCGAGCAGCGGAATCGCAACAGGTGTTTCGCTAGGAACAACGATAATCCGAGCGAGCTTTCAAGGGGAAACGGCAACGGCTTCCCTAGAGGTTCTTCGCCCCGCCGTAGCCTTGGTCGGAATTCGCGTAGAACCAGGTGCGATCATACTGGCCCCAAATGGCACACAACAAGTGACCGTATTTGGGATATATAGCGACGGGTCCGAGAGCGCTATTACCGGATCGAATTTCAGTACAAGCGATGCATCCATTGCAACAATTTCGTCTCAAGGACTCGTAACGGCTGGAGCCAATGCAGGAAGTGCCATAATTACCGCGCAACGTTCCGGTTTTGTAGCCAACAGCGTAGTGATTGTCACAGGCTCACCTGTCACCCTCACTGGGATCCGAATTGAACCAGACCCCATCTCTTTGACGGTTGGGCAATCAGTACGAATTCAAGTGATAGGAAGTTATAGCGACGGCACAGAACAAACATTGAGCGGCGCTACGTTCATATCGAGCAATGCTAGCGTAGCAAGCATACAGTCCAATGGCGACGTCCAAGGCCTTGACGTAGGTTCCAGCCAAATCATTGCAACCATTAGTGGCTTTACTGCTGTGGTTGACGCCACCGTTATTGCTGCGGGGCCGGTTCTTTTCTCAATTCGAATTGAGCCAGATAACATCACCTTATCGCAGGGTGGTTCGACGACGATCTCTGTAATTGGTACCTACAGCGACGGCAGTGAAGCGCCGGTCACAGCAGACACGCTCGAGTCAAATGACCCTTCAGTTGCCACCATTACGCCGATGGGTCTTATCGCGGGTGTTTCTCCGGGTGCAGCAACAATATCTGCGACAAGGGGTAGCCTAAGTGCGCAAGCGAGTGTCACTGTTCAGACAGTCAACGCACCGACGATTACCGGCATCACACCGGACGCAATTCCCGTGAGTGCAAGCACCGTCAATGTCTCGATTTCCGGAACGGACTTTTTGAATCAAAGCCAAGTCTTGATTAATGGACAAGTGGTTCCGTCGATTTTCCAAAGTAATCAATTGACCGCGGTCATCCCGGTGAATTTTTTACAAAGCAGCGGTGTGCTTGAGGTGCTCGTTCGCAACCCACCGAACCAAGGCGGCGACTCAAATACATTTGAAATTCTCGTAGGCGAACCTCCAAGAGTGACTTCTTATGCACCAAGTGGAGCTTTGGCGAATTCATCGGTGATCGTCACGGTTCGAGGAACGGACTTGCTATCACTCAGTGCTTCGTCAGCTGTACTTAACATCGTGAGTATCGTTGAGGACCCAAGCGGTATCGAGGCACAGATCACCATCGTGGTGCCAAACATCATGCCAGGAAATGAAACCGTAACGATAAGTAATCCATTCGGGTCGACGAACATCGTTATCGAGGTACTTGAAAATACAGGTAACCCAGATCTCGAAGTCCTGAACGGCCAGACCGTCACCCTTTCTGGAGTAAACGTTTTCAACAATATTCTCGTTCAAACGGGCGGAACAATCATCGGAACAGGAACAGAACCTCTCGTTCTGTTCTCTACGGGTGACATTACCGTGCGCGGTCACATTGAAGTCGACGGTCAAAACGGTGAAGACGGATTCTCAGACCCTGCGAATGGCGGGGTTGGCGGTCCTGGCGGCGGCGGCGGCGGCGGCGCCGGAGACGGTGACGCCAACCCGATCGCTCAAGGCGGGGGCGGCAGCCCGAACGGTGGCAACGCTGGGAATCCGGTCGGCGCGGGAACCCGCGCTGGAAACGGCGGCGGTGACGGCGGCGGAATCGGCGGAAACGGCGGATGCGGTCAAGGCGGGGGCGGCGGTGCTCTCGTCGGAGCCGGCGGTGGCGCAGGCGGCGATCAAGGCGTAGGAACCGGCGGAGCTGGCGGCACACCTGGTTCAGGAAGTACTTTCGGTGGCGGCACCGGCGGCGGCGGCGGATCTACCTGCGGACCAAATTCCGGCGGCGGCGGCGGTGGCGGCGGCGGCGTTCTGATTCTGCAAGTAGCTCAAGGCGGCACTCTCATCGTCGACGGAACGCTGAGCGCCAATGGCGGTAACGCGGGGAATGCATTCTTCGGAACCGGCGGCGGCGGTGGTGGCTCTGGCGGCCGAATCGAGATCATCGCACCAAGCGGTAACATCGTCATCAACGACACCATCAGTGTTCGTGGCGGCAACGGCGGCCAAGCCGATTTTGGTGACGGTGGCGCTGGTGGAGGCGGCGGACAAGTGATCGTCAACGCGCTTCCACTCGGAAATATTACCGCTAACTTAGGTTTGTTTGACCTCATTGGCGGGCAACCTGGCCCATCGCTTGGTAATGGATTTCCGGGCGAAGGCGGGCAAGACGGTGCGGTGACCATCACGCCGTAAAAGCGTTTCAGTTATCAAATCGACCAAACCGTCCTGGCTAAATTACACTTACGAAATGGATGACCCAAAAATAGATTTCCCAGGCATTCATGATCCAAACGGTTTCATTGCCAAATTTTCGTTTTTGGAAGGCCTGGGCTTTTCGCTGATATATGAGTGAGAAGACAAAAAAAGCCGCCATGGTGGTCCCGAATTTTCTTTGCAGTACAAAGACGCCAAACGTTCCGTCACCATATCCTTGTATCAGCAATTTGATAGAGGCCACTGCGATTTGGTCGTTTGGATTGATACAGCAGGCGCAATGGAACAAACTTGGAATATAAGAAAAAAAAGTTTTGAACTCGACTGGTGGAACCTTCAGTCGATTGAAGATTTTTACGGCCTCGAACATATAGAAGGGGGCGGAGCAGTTTCGGGTAAGACGGCTTTATTGTGTCAAGACTGGGATCGAATCGCAGAAAGACTATAGAGCTATCTGCCGAAGTTTTTGAACGATATTGATGAAAGTCCACTCCTCGAAAAACGAATTCAAAAACTCGAGGATTGGAAGAAATCGGTTCTGGAAGATTACCGGCTACGGTTTTTCTGGTTGTTGGTTCAGGCGTTGTTTCGGTTGTTGTTTTGGGACCGCGCTCTAAGTGTACTACCTGAAGACGAGCTAGACTGGATCGAGAAAAGAATGATCACCTTGACCCACAAAAAGTAAATGCATGATCATGAAAGTCATTTCTTTTGAATTCAGCCATAAAACTCAAACCTTGAAAGATAAGACCGGAGACATGAGAGCAGCCGAAAGTCATTATTTTCACGCCAGAGCCGCACATATGATCATTTGACCGCGATTTAGAATACGAAGAACCAAGTCCCTGAAAGTAATTATTTTCGCAGACAACATTTCGAATAAGGAACAACAAAGAAAATGCGACTGAAAGTAATTAGTTTCACGCAAAAACCATGTCCCTGAAAGTAATTATTTTCACAGACAACATTTCGAGTAAGAAACAACAAAGAAAATGCGACTGAAAGTAA
>Ga0163109_10000107_pt1 | contig 66555 bp, 56 predicted proteins | sample CRUFie1St13metaG_FD_108704 | JGI IMG/M metagenome (GOLD analysis project Ga0163109, IMG submission 108704) | Marine microbial communities from the Costa Rica Dome - CRUD Field 142mm St13 metaG | ecosystem: Environmental > Aquatic > Marine > Oceanic > Photic zone | place: Costa Rica: the Eastern...
ACTACAGCATCAGTAATATAAATACCAGAAGCAAACCCCTCTAAAGTGTTTGCATTACCAATTGTACCACTAGTACCGATAACATGAGCTGCATTTCCACTTAAGTAAATTGCAGAGTGAGCTTCGCCACCACCAGTACCTTTAGTTAATCCAGCTGATACAATGCTGTTTTTTGTAAGAGTAGCGACAGAGTTTCCGGCAATTTTAATACCGTAGTTTATTCTTCCGGTCATACCATTATTTGTAATAGTCATAGTACCTCCAGTAAAGTGAGTTCCTAGGTCCATCCCTATATAATCATCACCACCTGAAGCTTCAAAACTATTATCTACAATGTTAATTGCGGCATATGTGCCACCTCCGCCAGATTCAATACCTGTATCATCATTGCCTAGAGAAAATCGGTTACCATTACTGGCAGTACCAATATTTACTCCAGTTGATTTAACTATAAGTGTTTTTGTTATGTCAGAATCTTTAATTGTAGCAGCTGCAGTAATATTTGTGTCAGCGTTAATATTTACATCATCTAAAGTTGCTGCTGCCGAGATAGTTAGGGCAGTGCTAAATGTTGCATTGTTGTTACCCGTGAATGTAACTGCTTGATTAATATCTTTACTTGCGTAAGTTTTATCATTAAAGAAAGTATATGTATCTGCACCCGTTGATTCGCTTAAGGCTCTATCAAACTGAGTGTCACCATAGTATTTATCATCAGAACCGTCGGCAGGGTCTAGAACAATATCTGAATTATATGCATTACATAAATCATTAGTACACCATTGTCCATAGTTAACCAATGTATGGTCATTAACTGTTGGTTCATCATTTGATCCCCACCAGTTTTTTTCTGCAGTTACTATTGCACCGTCATTATTTGTGATTGCGTTAGTGTTGCCAGATATTTTATTAAATGCAATTGTAACAGTTGATGCATCTACAGTATTTTCTAATGTAATACCAGAAGCGAGATCTGTAAGTGTATTTGGGTTACCAGTTGTACCAATTACATGGTTTGTACCACCATTAATAATAATACCGCTACCAGCTGGGCCAGTTGAATCAATTTCTGAATTAGTAATTGTTGCATTACCAGAAGCGACTCGTATACCAATTGTTATCTCGTCGTCTGTTGCAGTGCTCATATCGTTGTTAGTCAATGTGATTGCACCGTTAAATTGGTCACCAAGATCGATACCTGTATAGCTATGTCCTTGGGTTTCTGTTTTAAATGTATTGTTTAAGATACTTGTAGTTGTATATGCATTTGTCCCACCAGAAGAGGTGATACCTGTGTCATTGTTTCCTAATATAAATGTGTTCCCACTAACTGTTGCTCCATTAGAAGCAATTGTTACAGTTTTTTCAATTGTACAAGTACTTAGTGTAGCTGCTGCACTAATTGTAAAATCAACACTAATTGTTTGTGCATTCGAATTACATGCTACAGTTGCTGCTACATCTATGTTTTCTTGTCCACTATCATTTGAAATATTTCTTTTCAATTCAATACTTGATAAATTTGCAACATCAAGAGCTGTTGATAGGTAAGTATGGTGAGTGACGTTTTCTGATGAATCTGTAGCTTTTATTCTATAATCTTTATTGTCTGCTCCTAAATCTACGTTTGTATAAAATGGTGAGTATTGAATTAAACCGTCAATTTTTACATTGTCACCAGTTGCTGAATCATCGTCATGGATTGGACCTGTGGCACTATCAAACCAGTTGTTTGCTGCTGAAACAGTATTAGTTGTATCGTTATTATCTATTGCAACTTCGTCTTTTGTTCCATCGTCATCATCTAAAAATTTATTTGTCGTTAGTGTTAAGTCGTCTGCGTCTGCTGCAATTACCACCCCTTTGGAGTCGTTATCGAGGTTAAATGTAGATCCATCTACAGTTGTACTCGTATGTGAGGCAATGTTAATACCTGTTGTATTAGTTGCATTAGAAGTTAAATTGTCTATATCTGCAGTTACTGCTTCGTTGATATTAATACCTGTTGTAGAATTACTAATTGTATCCGTGTTAGAACTAAAATTACCAGTATTAGTTATGCTAATACCAGTTGTTGTTGTATCTATGTTGTTTGTGTGAGAATCTACAGCTGCTGTTGAATTGTGTAGAATACCAGTTGTACAGTTGTCTATGTCTGATCCGTGGATATCTGCTTCGTGTGTAGTAGATATACATGTGTTAAAACCATTAACTGTATTACCTTCAGTTTGATTTGTTGTGTTACCAAGTGTATGAGTGGCCGATCCGCCTGTAATTCCAATACCTGTATGGGCTTGTCCGCCGGCAGTTCCTTTAGTTAGTGAGCTAGATGTGATTGAGTTTGATTTTAGTGCTGCATTACCCCCACTAATTTCTATACCTTTTGTTATTGCACCGGTCATTGTATTACTAGTAAAAATAGCACCTGTTCCCGATGAAGAAATTGCTTTGTAGTAACTAGCACCAGTTCCTGCTAAGAAAGTATTGTGAGATACTGTTAGGTCATTTTGTGTACTTGTAATTAGCCATGCATCATCGAATCCTTTAAAAGTGTTTCCGTTTCCAGATCCACCAATTGTTACTCCTGTACCGTTAATTAAGACAGCAGTTTGTTGAGCTGTCATATCTAGAATACATGAATGAAGTTGCGAGTCTTGTGCCATTGTCAAGGTGTTTGCTACTGCTGATCTAAGATCTGCAGAGTTACAATCTAATGTTTTACTTTGCCCAACATTAACGATATTACCAATAGCATATTTTGTATCTGCTATATCTGTTAATAGTACAGAGTTGTTAGCTTGAATACTACCAATTGCGTCATTAATTTGATCAGATGCTTCTGTACAATTTCCAGAACCGTTGTCTGTACACATTACTTGGATATTTTCATTTAATGAACAGTTTGACAGTCTCGCAGTTCCAAATAATTTAATAGCAGGATTTGCAGTACTTGATATAGTTGCAGAAGCACAATCAAGTGTAACTCCAGAGTCAACTTCTATCGTACTAGTTAAAGAATAGTCAGTTCCACCTAAATTTGTTAGAGTGACTGTATGTCCAGACCCTGCATTGGTGATTGCATTGTTAATTGTACTTGCAGTTTCGTCACATATGTTATTTGTATCCGTGTCACTACATGCTACTGTTTCGTCTGCAGCATTTGTGTAGAGAGTAGGTGATAATGGGGCTAAAAGTCCCACAAACAGTACTAGTACTAGCCCTGTTAATTTAATATTCCACTTGGTATTCATGTAATATTTGGTTAATTTTAAAATTTAAATATCATATAATAATAACATTTTTTTGACACAAAGTTAATAATGTAGCACGAAATACTCTTGACAAAACTAAATCATGCTAAGTAGCCTTCTGTAAGCTAAAAAATGACTTGTGTTTTTTTAGTTTTACTTGTATCTTGTCTGCAAATTAAATAATATTATGCATTTAAAATCACGATTTGTTGTCTCGCTCTTGGTAGTTGATTTTGTAACTGTTATGTTGGCGCTTTTTGTGTCTTATTTTTTTCGAGGTTCGGATTTCGCATTAACTTTTCTAGCTCCAGTTGCAGATAATTATTTAGAGAGTATTGTTTTTTTTAAGTATAGTTTTAAGTTTTATGCTTTATTTTTGTTTTCTGCAGTAATAGCTGGTTTGTACAAATTTAACTTGTTAGAAAGTTTTGTATCACAAGCTAAAGCTCTGATAAAAACTTTGTTTGTAGCTTTGAGTTTGTTTGTTTTTTATTACTTTTTTAAGCGTACATTTGTCTTTTCTAGATTTGTGATTCTTATGACTTTTTGTTTGGTGTTTGTGATGATTTTGTTGTCGAGATTTGTTTTCTATCAGTATTTTAAATACTTACAAAAACATAAGTATCGTAAGTCTTTGGTAGTGTTTTGTAATTCACGTGAGTTATTAAATAGGGTGCTTGCTACTAATAGCGTGTTTGATGGGTATGATTTTCGTGGATATTATGCAGATAAAAATTTAAAATTAGGGTTAAAGTACCTTGGCCATTTCAATGTAAATTCAAAAAAACATGTTAATAGTTTAGATTCGGCAATTTTACAACTTGGTAATCTTGATTCAGAGTTGGAAAAATGGTTACTTGATCGTTCAAGATATAATCAGTTGGAATATTTTTATGTTTCTCATATGCAAGTTTTTAATCAAAAATTATTAGATTTGCAGTCTCGTTTTGGTTTGCAGTCTTTGCATCTCACACAAACTACCATTTATCAATGGCCGGCTTTGTTTAAAAGGTTTTTCGATGTAGTTCTTAGTTCTTTGCTGTTGATTTTGTTTATACCTGTATGGCTTATAGTTCCATTACTTATAAAATTAGATTCAAAAGGTGATGTTTTGTTTAAATATCTAGACGATGGCACTGTTGTAAAAAGAGTAGGGTATAAGGGGGAACTGTTTTATATGCTTAAATATAGAACGATGAGGCCAAAGTCTCATAGTATGAGGTATGATAAACTATCATCTAAAAACACAAGGGCGGATTCTCCTTTAGTAAAAATCACAAATGACCCGCGTGTGACTAAGCTTGGAAAGTTATTGCGTAAATTTGATATAGATGAGCTACCACAATTGTGGAATGTTTTAAAAGGGGATATGAGTTTGGTTGGGCCACGTCCGCATTTACCAGAAGAGGTTTCTAAATATAAAAATCATCATAATTTTGTTTTCACTGTTAAGCCGGGTATTACTGGATTAAGCCAGGTTAGTGGCAGATGTAAATTAGATTTCGAACAAGAAGTCGAGTTAGATACTTACTATATAGAAAACTGGTCTTTATGGCTAGATTTAAAGATTTTGTTTAAAACAATTAAAGTTGTTTTGACCAAAAACAATTCTTAATTTTAAGTTTTTTTAAATTGTGATTTGCTTTATAATACATTACATTAGATTGTGATATGTAAATTTATTTATGTTTAATACTTTAGCAGCTCTTATAACTGGTGATTCTAATAAGAAAATTCTAAAAAAATCTCAAAAACTTATTCCTCAAATTAATCAATTTTTTGAATTCTATTCAGACTCTTGTAAGTCGCAAGAAGATTTTCAATCTGAATATAAAAAGCTACAAGCAAAACATTTAGAACAAAATGTGTCTTTGGATGATTTATTACCCGAAGCATTTGGTCTAATTAAAGCTGCTTGTCAATTTATCTGTGGATCCAAATATACTCTAATGGACAATGAGTTAGAATGGAATATGGTTCCATACGATGTGCAATTAATAGGTGGTATGGTCCTTCATTTAGGTAGTATTGCTGAAATGAAAACAGGTGAGGGGAAAACACTAGTATGTACTCTGCCTGCTATTTTAAATTCACTTACTAATAGACCTGTGTATGTAATTACAGTTAATGAGTATCTGGCTAAACGTGATAGCCAATGGATGGGATTTTTGTATGAATTCTTTGGTTTAACTGTTTCAAATATTTATTCTGGTCAAGAGCCAGAACTTAAAAAACAAGCCTACGATGCAAATATTGTGTATGGAACAAATAACGAGTTTGGTTTTGATTATCTTCGAGATAATATGGCTATGAGTTATGAACAAGTGGTTCAAAAAGATTTGCATTTCTGTATTGTAGATGAAGTGGATTCTATTTTGATAGATGAGGCGCGTACTCCGTTAATTATTTCTGCACCAGACGAAGAATCTACAGATCAGTATAAAGTATATGCATCTTTGGTTGAAACCTTAACTGAGAATCAGCATTACAATATCGATGAAAAATTAAGGGTTGCGACTCTTTCAGAAGAGGGTGTCGATAAAATAGAGAAATCTCTCAAGATCGATAATATTTACGCCGAAGGTGGTTTTAAAATTATTCATCATATAGAACAAGCTTTAAAAGCCAAAGCTTTATTTAAAAAAGATATCGATTATGTAGTACGAGATGGTGAAGTTATGATTGTAGATGAATTTACGGGTCGTTTAATGTCTGGTCGAAGATATTCAGAGGGTTTGCATCAGGCTATCGAAGCTAAAGAGCGTGTGGAAATTTTACGAGAAAGTAAAACCTTGGCATCTGTTACTTTTCAAAATTATTTTAGACTTTTTGAAAAACTTTCTGGCATGACAGGTACAGCCAAAACTGAAGAGGAAGAGTTTTTTAAGATTTATGGTCTCAATACTGTTGTTATTCCAACTAATAAGCCAATCGCTAGAATGGACTTGGATGATGTGATTTATAAAACTAAAAAAGCTAAGTACTTGGCAATAGCCGAGAAAGTCCAGGAGTTGTACAAAGCTAAACAACCAGTGCTTGTTGGTACTGCGAGTGTTGAGCAATCAGAAATTTTATCTGAGGTGTTTAAATTAAAAGGTATTAAGCATGAGGTCTTAAATGCCAAAAACCACTCTCGTGAAGCTGAAATTGTAGCTAGTGCTGGTCAACAAGGTTCTGTTACAATTGCAACTAATATGGCTGGTCGTGGTACCGATATCAAACTTGGAGAGGGAGTTTTTGATTTGGGTGGTTTATATATTATTGGTACTCAGCGACACGAATCTCGCCGGATTGATAATCAATTACGTGGTCGTTCTGGTCGTCAGGGAGATGTAGGTTGTTCTCAGTTTTATTTGTCTTTAGAGGATGATTTAATGCGTATCAATGGTGGTGAGCGAGTTCAGAAAGCTATGACAGTTCTAAATGTGCCGGAAGATATGCCAATTACTAATAAATTTATTAATCGTGCGATTGAGAGTTCTCAAAAAAGAGTTGAAGGTCGTAATTTCGATATGCGTAAGCACGTTGTTGAATATGATGATGTTATTAATTATCACCGTGAAATTGTTTATAAAAATCGTCGTGAGGTGCTCCAATCTGAGTCTGTTGAGACTATGGTTATTGAGTATTTTAATGATTTGTCAAAAAATATTGTCTTGCAACATAAAAATGGTAAGGATTTTGATTACAATGAGATATTTGAAACTATAAACTCAATTCATATTTCTGCAAGTTCTGAATTAACTATTCAACAACTTGAAGATATTACAAACGAGCAAGACTTGCAGTGTTTTATTAATGATTACTTTGTCAAGGAATTTAACTTGATAAAAAGTATAATTATGCCACAAGAATTCAATAATGTCTTGCGCTTTTTATATCTTAGTACTATTGATACTTTTTGGATGGAGCATATTGATGATATGGGTTACTTACGACAGAACGTTGCACTGCATGCTTATGGGCAAAAAGACCCTTTGATTGTTTATAAAAAAGAAGCGTATTTAAGGTTTAAGGACCTGCTTGTGAAGATTAAATTTGGCTTTGTTTCGTCAGTCTTTAAGGCAATTGTTCAAAAATAGTCTTTACATTTTTGTTTTGATATGTTTAATTAAGAAATGAATAATAAATTTATTTATTTGAGTAAACCAATCAAATTGAATATCATAGCACAAGAAATGGTATCGTCTCCATCAGTGGAAAAATCTTCATCTTCATCTACAGAAGTAACTACTTCTATGGTCAGTAAGTCTACTGAAATTTCTAGGAATGTTAGTGCATCTGCCGGTAAGGTTCTTTTAGATACACTTGGGAATAGACATTATTTTACAGATCCAATCGTTGCTTCTATTGATGCTTTTTTTGCGGATGAGTCTAAATTAACTCCAGATGACTGTAGTATTCCTACCGAGTTGATAAGTTTGAGTATGAGTCATAATCAAATTTTAGATCAAATAATAAGAACTTTTGTAAATAATCCTTCAATTTACTTCCCTGGAAGAACAGACTTAATACCTAAGTTAAAAGATTGTCTCCAAAACAATATTAACTCAACCTTAACTGAATTGGTTTATGCTATCGAATCTTTAAATGAACCAGTAATTTTAGATAGAGTTCTTGTTGAATTGAATGAAACAATTCGAAAGTTTAGTTTGGTTGAAGAGCATACGGTGATAGTTGGCCATCAAGATCGTAGATTGTTTGTTTTACTTTCTATAATTTTAAATGGATTGATTTCTTCTTGTCGTTCTTCTTATGTAGATAAAAATAATTTATTCCATTTTGATACTAAGTATTTATATCCTGGTCATGGTCATGAAAAGTACAACAAGGCAATAAGTACTAATGCATATAACCCTTTTCATGTTTCAACAGAACAAGCTTATAATGCATTTTGTCACCAATTATTTGATGTTCAGTCTTTAATAAATGGTAGTTCTGTTTTATCTAATAAAAAAAAGATTGATTTTAGGTTTTTGGGTCCAGGACAAAATGAAATTAATCTTGTTTTAAAGTATATTCAAATTGTAAATAATCCAAGCTTATCTCTTGGAATTGATGATATAACTATCACTTGTGTTTCTAATTCTGTTTTGGAACTTGGTAGAATCTTTAATGAGAAATTTATACATCAATTAAATTGTGATTATAGTGTTTATAATGCTGATATGTTTAATGTAATTTCTGGAGATCTACCTGAGGATGAAATTCGTATATCTGTTATGAAAGGTGGTACTTCTTGTAATCCAAGTGAAAAGGAATTCTTAAAATTTTTAGAAAAAAACACTGGTTTACGTTCTTATGTGTACTTTGACTTTCAGCCAACAAATGAATTTAGTGATGAAGAGTTGATTGCAATGTATTCATCTTCTGATGCAATTGATTTTGTTACTCACAATCCATTAGTTTTATTATCTATGTTGGGTGCTACAGATAAAGAAAAGAAATTATTTAAAATATCAGTTGATGTTGATGTAGTTTCTCATCACTCACCTTATGAGTATGCTAAAACTGTAAGACACTCTGTTGATCTTTCAGAGGTGTCATGTGATTTGATTCAAAGTATTGAAGATTATACTGGTGTAGACCTTTCATCAAACCAAAGATGGGTGATTAGTGAGTCTACTCGTCGTGATTCAGATTCTTTTAAGTCGTTGTTGGTAAGTAAAGGTTTTGATGTGACTGTCTTTACTTCTAGTGAAGGGCATGTGCCGCAAGTAATTGGTATGCTTGTTAAAAAAGCTAGTTAAGTAATTTCCAGAATGTTTTATGCAAGGCTTTTATAGTGTCTGCAATTTCTTGGTTTTCAATTAGAATTCCAAATAATTTATCGTCATCGGGGTTTATTATTATTGTTTTATTGTCAAATGCTTGTATTTCTACTTTGAATGGAAAGTCGTTGGTGATAAATTTAACATCTCGGAGGTTTTTTTTGTTATCTTCCTTGTCTGTTAAGTAAGTTTTTTTGTTTACACTTATAATGTTTGCTGGAATGCCTTTCTCAATTCTTTTTGGTAAATATTCTTTGTTTATAAGGTCGTATATTTTTTTGGGTACATCATCGAAGTTTAGGAAACTATATATAAATTTTTCTTGATTATTAAGAGTTTCTAGGTATAGATTAAGAATGGAATTTTCCCCTTGGAAAAACTTTACAACGGGTTTTTGAGAGTCTTTTTCGTTTATTGACTGTAGAAATTGCAGGTTGGCATTCACAACGTTTTCTGATTCTATAAGTTCGTTTTTTTGTTTTTGAATATAGGTTAAGATAGATGTTGGTGCGGCTGCTTGATATATAGTTGTGTTTTGTTTTTTTACACTTGTTATAAGTCCTTTGCTTATTAGAGAGTTGAGTATTAAATAGCAAGATGTTCTGTTAACACCTATTCTGTGGGCCACTGTACTTGCTGGTTGGTTTTTAATTTCTAGTAAGCTTAGATATGCTTTTGATTCTTTTTCTGTGAGTCCTGCTTGTTGTAAAACTTGCCATAACATATTTTCTGTTGTTATTTTTTGTCAACACTTACATTATATCATTATTTAAAGCCAATAACAACTTTTTGACATATTTTTTTTGCAATATTGTGTTTAGTGTTTTGGGTTGTTACTATGTTATCAACAATAATTTAAGTTTTTAAATATGTCTTCAGTACTTGTTAAATCACGCTCGTTTGATTCTTTTATAGGTGTGCTTGATTCATCTATTTGTAATCCACTTGAAATAGTGAATTCTCTTGTGTCGTTATTAACTGACAAGGAGGCTAGGGTTATTTCTGCTCGTTTTGGTTTGGATGGACAACAAGTTCGAACACTAGCAAGTCTTGGTACAGAATTAGGTGTAACACGTGAAAGAATCCGTCAAATTCAAGCTCATGCTATTAAAAAAATGCAAAGAAATGCCATTCATACAGATATTTCTAAAATGCATTCAGAAGTAATGAAATTTTTAATGCATCATGGTGGAATTGTTAGTGAGGTTGAAATGAAAGAGTTTTTAAAATTAAATTTTGTATCACTTTCTAGCTCTATTGATGAGTTGTTATTGGCAGTTGTATTGGATGACCGTTTAGTTCAAGAACATAATAAAGTAGATTTTGTTCCACACTTTAGACTTGCTTCTATTAAAATGACTCAAATTAAAAAGACTTGTGATTTGGCTCTTAAGGTTTTAAAGAAATTTAACGCAGAAATAGAACAGGAATTGTTAATTTCGGAAATTCAAAAAAATACTAAAGATTCATATCTTCATTATACAATATCAACAATTGTTTCTTCACTTGTGTTGGATAGGCGTGTTGTTTCAAAAAATGCTAAGTATAGTCTGGATTCTTGGAGACATATTAATCCTCGTACTTTATATGACAAGATTGTATATGTTCTTAGTGATATTTCTGAGCCAATGCATTTTTTAGATATCGTAAACAGTATTACATCTCATAGTTTTGATTCAAAACGAGTTTCTCTTCAAGCTGTTCATAATGAACTTATTTCTAATCCAGCATTTGTTTTGATTGGTCGTGGTATTTATGCTTTAAAGTCATGGGGGTATAAAGAAGGTACTGTTGCTGATGTTTTGGAAAGTGTTCTTGGAAAAAAAGGTCCAATGGATTTATCTCAACTTACTAAGGAAGTTTTAAAGCTTCGAAAAGTTAAACCTATTACTATTCAAATAAATTTGAGTTCTAAGAAAAACAAATTTCGAAAAAATCGTGAAGGTTTATATGAATTAGCTTAGTAACTCTTAAAGTTTAAATTGACAAGCCAAAGATATAATCGTCTTTGGCTTTTTCTGTTATAAAGCCTTGTTGGTAGAGTTTTTCAAGTGCAGCGGTCATTGTTTGCATTCCTTCTTGCTGTCCGGTTTCTAGTACAGATTTAATTTGATATGTTTTTCCTTCACGAATTAAGTTTGATATCGCATTGTTTTTAAGCATTATTTCTAAGGCTGCAGCTCTTCCTTTGCCGTCTGATAATGGAACTAACTGTTGCCAAACTACTGCTTGTAAACTTTCTGCCAGTTGATTTCTTACCTGATTTTGTTGATCAGATGGAAATGAATCTATGATTCTATCTACAGATTTTGCTGCACCTGATGTGTGAAGAGTGGAAAGAACAAGGTGTCCTGTTTCTGCAGCAGTAAGTGCTAGTGAAATAGTTTCGTGATCACGTAATTCACCAAGTAATATTACATCTGCTGCCTCTCGTAGTACTCCTTTTAGTCCACTTTTATACGATTTAGTATGTTTTCCAACTTCACGTTGCTGGATCACTGATTGCTTGTTTGGATGAATAAATTCAATTGGATCTTCGATTGTGATAATGTTAAATTTTTTATTTGCGTTAATTTCGTTGATTATTGATGCAAGAGTTGTCGATTTACCCTGACCCGTTGGTCCTGTAACCAGTACTATACCTTGTTTTAAATCTGCTAATTTTTTAAGTTGGCTTGGTAGATTTAGTTCATCAATAGATTTTATATCTTCTTCGATTACACGTAATACAGCTCCAATACCTTTGGATTGCATAAATACATTAACACGAAAACGCGATAGACCTTTTATATCTATTGCAAAGTCTAAATCAAATGTTTTTCCAAATTGTGATTTTTGTTGTTCGTTCATAATGGCACCAATGTATTTTTGTGCCATAGTTTTTGAGAGGATTGGGTGTTCTTCGATTGCAATTAGTTGCCCGTGAATACGTAGTGAAGGTTTGATACCAACACTAATATAGACATCTGATGCCTTATATTTAACTGCTGTTGTAAGTATTTTTTGAATATCTAATTCCAATTTCGATATATTAAATCACTTTATTATATCATAAACTGAAGATTGAATCTAGTTATTTAACGCTTTTTCTGATATTTCGTTTAGAATATCTAAAGCGTCCTGTTCTGTAGAAACTCGAACTAGATCGAAGCGGTATTTAGAAGCCCCTGGAATGTCTTTAATGTAGTTTGCTAGATGTTTTCTCATTTCAAGCATTCCGACTCTTTCTCCTTTAAACTCGCAAGCTAAAGAGATTTGATGTTTAATTGTAGGAATTTTTTCAATGAGTTTTTTTGGTCCAGTGAATTTATTGCCTTTAAAATGTTCTACTATTTCTTTTAAAATCCATGGGTTTCCATAAGTGGCACGTCCAATCATTAGACCGTCCAGGTTTTTAAGTTTATTTTGAGCATCTTCTACACTTTTAATGTCTCCATTACCGGTTACTGGAATGTTAAGATGTTCTTTGATTTCGTAAATAGGTTCAAAGTTGGCTGATCCTGTATATTTTTGTTTGGTTGTTCTGCCGTGAATAGCTAAGTGTTTTGCACCTGCATCTTCTAATCTTTTTGTGAATTCTTTTAGTGGTTTTATATCAAATTTATCAAACCCTAGCCGCATTTTTACTGATACATCTAAATTGGTTGCTTTAGAAGTTGCCTCTACAATTTCAGCTGCTAATGTTGGGTGATTAAACAATGCTGATCCATGGCAGCTATTTACTACTTTAGAAGATGGGCATCCCATGTTTATATCTATTCCATCTACACCCATTTTTTCTAGCATTGCAGCGCATTCGGCAAAGTGTTCTGGGTGTTTACCAAAAATTTGTGCAATCATTGGTCTTTCAATTTCTTTGTATTCTACTTTTTGAAAGCTTTTAACACTTCCATACTTAAGCCCATCAGATGATGTAAATTCAGTGTATACAATCGCTTCTGGTGTAATTTCTTTTATTAGTTGTCTATAGGCTGAATCTGTATAGCCTTCCATCGGTGCTAAAATTATCATTGGTTTGTGTTTTGCGGACCAATCTTTCCATCTAAACATAATCTTTTTTATTTTTTAATTTTTTATCATGAATTGGCTTGAATGTCTATTCTTTATAAAAGATTTTATGTCCTTTTGCACTTTTAATTCTTAGGTCAATGTATTGATAGTGATTTTTTAAATTAATGTGTGGTTTTGCAAATTTTAATTTGTTTATTTGTTCTTTGTTGTCAAATGTCATATCTAACCATATTTGTGTATTGTTATCTAAAACTAAGTGTGTTTCTTGTGCTTTAGGTAAGTAGATGATGTTTTTGACTGTGGTGTTTAATTCTTTTTTTAGTAAATTTATAGATTCTACAATAAAGTTTAATTTATGAGGTGTGATTATTTGCATGCCTTCTTCGAGTTTTAATCCTTGTAAAATTATTTGTGGTAATTCAATTGGTTTTTCTTGGGAGATGTTTATTACGCCAGTTTCATTTACTGTAAAGTATTGTATTTCTAGTTCTTTTTGTTCTAGGAAAGCGAGTTTTTTAAAGTTGTCATAATGAATATGAATTGTCTGTGGTAATTTTTTTTGGATTGTTAAATTTTTTATTTGTGGATAGTGGTTTTTGATTCTTTGTTCTAATACTTCTTTTTTTAAAAGAACTATATTCTTATTTTTAATATCTAAAGTTATTTTTTTAATTAGATTATCTTGGGAGATTTTTTTGGATTCAAAAATTATTATTTCCTGTACTTTGAAATAATTGCTAAAAAAAGTTGTATATAAACTAGCTAAGATTATTAAAAGAAAAATTTGGCTTTTGATTGAAAATCTTAAATGTATTTTTTTTCGTTTGCGCGACATAGGTTTTTTTTCTAAAATCTTGTATATAATACACTAGTTTTTAATTTTTTATACTATGAATTTTTATCCAATTATAGTTGTTGGTGGTGGAGTCTCTGGATCTGCAGCAGCTATGTATGCTGCTCGTTTTAATTTAAAGACTCTAGTTTTTGCAGAACAGCCAGGTGGTTTAATTACTACCACTCATTTGGTTGAGAATTACCCAGGTATAAAATCTATTTCTGGTCCCAAAATGGGGATGGAATTTATGGAACATGCACGTGAAACAGGGGCAGAGTACAAATATGAAAAAATTATTTCTGCTGAACGTGTAACCTTACAAATGGATAATGAATTTAATGGAGTTGATGGTTTTAAGGTTTCTACTAAATCAGCAGAATATTTTTGTGTGACTTTGGTTTTAGCAACTGGTACTGAGCATAAGCATCTTGGTATAGATGGAGAAGAAGAGTTTAAAAATAAAGGAGTCTCTTATTGTGCTTTATGTGATGCTAATTTCTTTAAAGAAAAAACTGTTTGTGTTGTTGGTGGTGGTGATACAGCTGCTATAGATGCAAATATTTTAGCCCAACAATGTGCTAAGGTTTATGTTATGGTAAGAAAAGATCACATGCGTGCTGAGCCTGTAAATCAAAAGAGAATTGAAGATAATCCAAAAATTGAGATACTGTATAACACTGAATTAGAAAGTATTCATGGAGAAGATTCTGTTACTCATGTTAAATTAAAAGATGGTTCTGAAATGGAAATGGATGGTGTTTTTGTTGCTATTGGATGGAATACAAAATCAGAGTTAGCAAAAGAACTTGATGTTGAACTAAATGCTAGAAATGAAATAATAATTAATCGTGAAGCAGAAACTAATGTGCCAGGTTTGTATGCAGCAGGTGATGTTACAGATGCTCACTTTAAACAAGCAATTATTGGTGCAGCAGAAGGTGTTTATGCATCTGTGCAAGCATTTAATTATATTCAAAATTTATTATCACAAGAATCAGCCCCAACTGAATATTAAAATTTAGCAGTATTGCTTGATAATTGCTAAAAAACTTGTCAGAATGAATTCGAAATTATTTTAATTTAACTTTCAAATTATGAACGCTCAAAATCCACAAGGAGTGAATCCACAAGATCAAAATATTAAAGTTGTATTTTCTGATGAACAATCTAAGGTTGGTGCTTATGCCAATGCTGTAAGTGTTCATATTAATGCAAATGAGGTTGTTTTAGACTTTGGGTATTCTGTTCCAAATACAAAAGATCCGCATGAAATTATGATTACTTCACGTGTTAATATGAATCATAGATCTGCAGAACAATTTTTATCTGTACTGCAAAATTCATTGCTTGATTTTAGAAATAAATTAAAAGAAGCTCAAGCTCAAATGCAAGCTCAACAAAATGGTCAAGCTCCACAAGCTTAAATTTAACTTAATTGAATTATAATGTCTGATTTACTTCAAAATATTGTTTCATTATCTAAACGTCGTGGTTTTGTTTTTCCAAGCTGTGAAATTTATGGCGGTTTAGCAAACACTTACGATTACGGACATTATGGTTCCTTACTTAAAGAGAATATCAAAAGTCTTTGGTTCAAAAAGTTTTTTGAATCACGCCAAGATATTTATCGTATTGAAAGCTCTATCATACTTAACCCAAAAGTATGGGAGGCGTCTGGACACGTGGCCACCTTTGCTGATGTTATGGTAGAGGATTTAGAGAACCACAAAAGATACCGTGCTGATCATTTAATAGAAGAACATTTTGCTAAACTTGGAACTGAAAAAATTGTAGATGGGATGTCTGCAGAAGAGTTGCAGGTGATTATAGAACAAGAGGGTATTCTTAGTCCTGATGGAAATAACCTTTCTACTGCAAAAAAATTTAACCTTCTATTTGAGACAGAAATTGGAATTATTGAGGGGGAGGGGAATAAAGCCTTTTTAAGAGGTGAGATTGCTCAGGGGATATTTTTGAATTATAAAAATATTGTTGATTCAATGAGTCCTAAATTACCATTTGGAGTTGGTCAGGCTGGTAAGGCTTTTAGAAATGAAATTACCAAAGGTCAATTTACATTTAGAACTTTAGAATTTGATTTGATGGAGTTTGAGTATTTCTTTGATCCAGAAGTAAATGACTGGAACGAGCTTTTCGAATATTGGATGAAAGAGGTTAATCAATTTGCTCTAGATTGTGGCGTTACAAAAGATAATCTACGATTTCGTGAGCATGAAGACTTTGAACTTTCTCACTATTCTAAAAGAACAGTAGACTTAGAGTATAAATTTCCATGGGGTTTTAAAGAAATGTTTGCCTGTGCTTACCGTACTGATTTTGATTTAAAAAATCATGCTGAAAAATCTAATCAGAAATTAAATTTTACTTATCCAGATGGAAAAAAGATCACTCCACATGTAATAGAACCAACTTTTGGTCTATCTCGTTTTGTAACTATTGTTTTAATGGACGCTTATAGACAAGAGAATATAGATGGTTCCGATAGAGTTTATTTAAAATTAGATCCTAAAATTGCACCGGTTAAACTAGCAGTTTTTCCACTTGTTAAAAAAGAACCGTTGCAGAATCTTGCAAAAGATATTTTATCAACGTTTTCTACTAAGTTTAATGTCGAATATTCTGAGACTGGGTCTATTGGTAAGAGATACCGTAAACAAGATGAGATTGGTACCCCTTATTGTCTAACTGTAGATTTTGACTCCTTGGATGACAATTGTGTTACTATAAGAAACAGAGATACATTAGAGCAGGAAAGAGTTTCTATTGACGAGTTGGAAAATTATTTTTCTTCTCGCTTATAATGTTTCGTTTAAAAACATAAGGGTGTTAAAATTGTTATGATCTAAACGCTCTTATGTTTTATCTTAAAGTATCTGTATTTTTATTTCTCCTTATCGTATTTTTATTTGCATTTCAAAGTGTTATAAGGCACTTCTTGCATTTTATGATGGCATCTATCAAAAAGAAAGATGTTGTTTATTTTTCTGTACTTATTCCTCGTGAAGATACCGAGAAAGATAAGCAAAAAAAGGTAGAAAAAGACTTTAAGGAAAAAATTGGTGTAATGAGTCAGTTGTATCGCTCACTGCATGAAATTCGTGAGCTAGATTTAGGTAATCAAGTAAAAGTTTGGTTATATAATTTACCTATAATAAATTTTGATATTATTTGTAAACATTCAGTTATAGAATTTAGAGTCTCTACTTTTGCTGAATATAAAGATCTTTTAGAAAAACAAATTACGACTTATTATCCTAATGCTGCTATAGATGTGTTTAAACCTGAGCCATTATCGAGAAAAGGTTATAAAACGCGTTCTTACTTTGCTTTTTTGGAGAGGATCAACTGGTATCCGATAAAAATGTATAAAGAAATAGAAAACGATCCACTGAATGTTTTAACTAATGTTTTTTCTAAAATGGCAGAAGATGAAATTGCTATGGTTTCTTTATCTCTACGTCCTATTGGTCCTAAATGGCAAAATAAAGCAAATGATTTTGGTACAGAATTGTTTAAAGGTAAGTCACCTAATGATAAGCATAAATTCCCTAAAATTTTCAGTTTTATATTTAATTTGTTTGGTGCAATTTTTTCTGGTTATGAAGGGTCTGATTTACAAGAGGCCAACACTAATGCTCCCGGTGCTAAATCTGGAGATTCTTATGTAAGAATGTTGCAAGCGAATGAAGAAACCGCAAAAAATGTTGGTATTAAATCAACCCAGTTAGGATATGAAACAGTTATACGTTTGTATGCTACAGCTAAAACAAAGAAACGTGCTATAGAAATATTGAATGGAGTTTTTGTTGGTTTTAATGTATTTAAAGATGCATCATCAAACTGGTTTCAAATGAGAAGAATTGTGCCTATTGATTTTATCAATAATTATTTAATGATAAAAAACTATTTTGGTAGGTATTTTAATTTTGGTGAAAAAATTTCTATTTTAGTTCCAGATGAATTAGCTAATGTTTTACATTTTCCAGATTCTAATTATAATGCTTCACCAAGTATTAAATGGTTGAAATATAAAGTTGTTCCGTGCCCTCCAGATGTTCCACAAGATGGATTGTATATTGGTGATAATGTTTATAGAGGTGTACGAACAAAAGTTCATATGCTTCCAAAGGATAGAACTCGTCACTTTTATATAATCGGTAAAACGGGTGCTGGTAAATCTAATTTTATTAGTTTTTTAGCTCGTCAAGATGCTAGAAAAGATCGTGGTTTGTGTGTTGTTGATCCTCATGGTGATTTAGTTGAGGATATTTTAACTTATGTTCCAAAACATAGAGCAAAAGATGTTATTGTTTTTGACCCATCTAATTTAGATAGACCAATGGGATTAAATATTTTAGATGCAAAAGATCCACAACAAGCTGATATGACATCCAGTCAGGCGACTGAAATTTTTATTAAATTATTTGGTGACGAAATTTTTGGTCCACGTATTCAACATTATTTTCGTAATGCATGTTTAACCCTTATGGAAGATCCAGATGAGGGGGCTACACTTATTGATGTTCCTCGTATTTTTACTGACGATGCTTTTATGAAATATAAAGTATCTAAATGTAAAAATCCTGTTGTAAGGTCTTTCTGGGATCATGAATATGCAAATACTGGTCAACGTGAAAGACAGGAGATGATTCCTTATTTTAGTTCAAAATTTGGTCCTTTTATCACTAACACTGTTATGCGTAATACAATTGGGCAAGTAAAATCTGCTTTTAATATTCGTGATGCAATGGATACTGGTAAAATATTGTTGATTAATCTTTCTAAAGGTAAAATTGGAGATTTAAATACGCAGCTATTAGGTCTTGTAATAGTTTCCAAAATTCAGATGGCAGCAATGGGGAGAGCTGACATGGACGAAAAGGATCGACGACCTTTCTATTTATATGTGGATGAGTTCCAAAACTTTGCTACAGATTCTTTTGCGACTATTCTTTCCGAAGCTCGTAAATATAAACTGTGTTTAACTATGGCCCATCAGTATATAAATCAATTAGTTACAACGAAATTTGGTTCTACTAGTAGTGCAATTAAAGATGCTGTATTTGGTAACGTTGGTTCTATGATGAGTTTTAAAGTGGGTGCTGAAGATGCTAAAGTTTTAGCAGAAGAGTATAATCCTGTACTAACAGAACAAGATATTATAAATGTTGCTAATTATAAAGCTTACATAAAACTTAATATTAAGAACACTACTTCTAGACCGTTTTCTGTAGAAACACTCTATGACTTATCTGGTAAGAATGAAAAGTTAGCTGGCTATTTAAAGAAATATTCCAGTATGCGTTTTGCTCGAGCTCGTAAGTTTGTTGAAAAAGAAGTTGGTCAAAGAATTGGATTTGATTTTAAGGCAAATTCTTAATTTTATCTATTTTCAATTTCGTTTATAACTTCTAGTTCTCCGTTTTTTGCAAGAAATTCAAGCATTGCACCTCCTGCCATTGATACAAATGTAAATTGTGAAGTTTTTTTGTTTGCTAGCGTCATTAACTTGAGAGTATCGCCTCCACCTAGAAAACTTTCATTTACATTACTTATTGCATTGAGTATTTGTACTGAACTTTCTTTAAATAGAGTATTTTCAGTATAACCCATGGGACCATTGAATATTACTGTGTTTGACTCTTTGATAAGAGAAGTGAATTTTTCTGTTGTTTTAGGTCCAATATCGCCAATTAACTCATTTTCTTTAAGTATTTCTGTGTTTCTTGTTTTCGATGTTTCAAGTGTTTCACCTACAGTGAAATCAAATGGTAAAATTATTTTATGACTATTTGATGATTGGAGTAATGATTTGCAAAATTTAACTAGTTCCGGTTCATATTTTGATTTTTGAATTGTAAATCCTTGAGCTTTTAAAAAGGTGTTTGCTAATACCCCTCCTACTAAAATATGCGATGCTGAATTTAAAAATGTTTCAATTAGCTCGAGTTTAGTTTGAGCTTTGGCACCTCCCATAATTATTAATGGATTTTTTGAATCTAAAGCTTGTTTTAAATTTTTAATTTCATTTTTACAGGTTTCACCCAGTGTTGATGGTAAAAATTTAGTAATACCATTTGTGCTTAGGTGTTTTCTGTGTGCTGTTGAGAATGCATCAAAAATAAATTTATCAAAACATTGTGCAATTTTTTTTGCTTGTTTTAAATCGTTACTTTTTTCGAATGAGAAATATCTGCTATTTTCTAGTAAAAGTATAGTTTTATCTTCTAGTTTATCTAATTGGTTTTTAATTTCATTAGTTTCGTATGAATCCAAAAATTTTACATTTATTTTCCAAATTCTTTCCAATTCTTTTAATAGATTTTGTGTAGATAATTCTGGGTCTTTATTTTTAGGTCGTCCTAGGTGTGTGATTATACAAATTTTATCACCTTTGGCTACTAACTTGTTTATGTAATTTGTGTAATTAGAAATACGTGCTGAATCCTTCACCTTTCCGTCTTTTATTGGTACGTTTAGATCTAATCTTATTAAAACCTTCATTATTTTATTGTTTTATATGCTTGTCCATGAACGTTTACTGAAAGAGCTGTTATTATGTTGTCAATAAGTATGTAAATTATAAATCCAATAATATTGCTAGAGTTTATTTCTGTAACTTGTTCTAATCCTAATATTTGAGTAAAAATAATTTTGAATGAAAACATTGAGACTAATGCTGTGATAGCCGATGTTATGAGGCCTAATTTAATTAGAAACATTTTTCTATTTGAAGTGATTTTTTCTGATTCTTCTAGTATTTCTTGCGTGCTTTTACTTTTTTCAATCGCTATAAGCCCAGTCATTGAATATGCGATTATTACTAATATAAGTTTGTAAGTCATATATGTTCCTAAAAAGAGGAGTCCAACCCCTATTAAATTTGTAGCTACATGGTACTCACTACTAAAGAGTTCTGTTGATAGTCCAAAACTTATTATAATAGGTATAAACCACTTGGCTACTTTCCATAAAACCAGCATAGAAGCTAAGAACCATCTTTTGAGTTTTTTTAAAAAATTTTTCTTTATTGATTTTAATTTTATATTTTTTTTGTAAGACTGAAGACTTAAGTAGTTTTGGTAATAACCAGCAAAGAAGCTTACTAGAATTAAGATACTAATTAGTAAATAACTTATAAGTTGCATTTCATTGTTCCATTCATATGGAATTAATTTTAAGATTGTTAAAGGTAAAACTAATAAATATAGTTTAGGTATTTTTGTAATACTTTTTTGAAGGATTTGTAAAATCATTTTAAGGAGTTATTTGCTTTTATTTTAACATTGAGGATTTTGTTGGACAAGTTTATAATTAAGCAAATTTAATACTTATTTGTGAAAAAAATATTAGTTTCAATATTATTATCTTTAGTTAGTTTTTCATTGGCATTCGCTCAGGATGTTAATTCAGTTTTTTTAGATATAAGTTCCTCTTATAAATATTTTAATTCGATTAAATATTTAAAAGATAATCAGGTTATAAATGGTTATCCTGATGGTACTTTTAGACCTAATAATACTTTAAAAAGAGCGGAATTAGCTAAAATTGTTGTACTAAGTTCTAATATTCCTTCGGTTGCTGCTCGTAACTGTTTTCCAGATTTAGATCCTTCTCAGTGGTATGCTGAGTATGTATGTGCAGCTAAAGCTTCTGGTTTGGTACAAGGATATTTTGATGGTACTTTTAAACCTTCTCGAGACATATCTAGAGCTGAAGCTATTAAAATTATGGCAGAAGCTGAAGATTTTGATTTAGATCAAAATTTAACAGATGTCTTTTTAGATGTAAAAATTGATGATTGGTTTTATAAGTATACAAATGTGAGTAAGACTTTAGGTGTTTTACCGTTTGATTCTTTATTAAATCCAGCTTTATTTATTACTCGTGCTGAATTTTCTGAAGTTTATGCTCGTAGTTTACAATTAAATTTACCAACTGATTCTCTCGATGAAGAAGATAAATTAATAAATAACTCTGTTAATACCCCTGAAGCTTCTAATGTAGATGAATCTAATGTTGAGATATCTGATAATGAACTTACACTAAGTAATAATAATTTTGCCTCTTTTATTAAAAAAGATTCATATGATAATTTTAACTTTACTTCTGATTTACCTCAGGTGTTTATTAAAAATGAAGTGTACAGATTTGAAGGTGAACTAAATTCAGAGTTTGATTTTGCTTTTGCAGTATTGGTTGAAGATGAGAAAAATAATAATTTTATTGCGACTGTAAATGATGGTAGGTTTTCGGTTGATGTTTTTTTTAAAAAAAGTGGTGACTATAAATTAGGTTTTATAGCTGGAAATTCTGGTAAAACAAAGGTCTTTCCAATTTCTGTTTTAGATAAACTACCTGCTGGTACTAGTGCAATTGAAAAGCCAACCGTTGAGGATTCAGCTAACTTAGGTTTCAGAAATAATAAACCAGGAGTTTTCCTTCCATCTAATGATGGTTTTAAGCTTGTAGATATTTCTCAGTCAGGTCGTTCTCGGAATATTCTAACTAGGCAGAATGTTGAATTTTTACCATTTAATTATAGTCAATTTGATTCTTTTAACGAAGGCTCTTTTGATGTTCAAGTTAAATATATGAATTATGAGGTTGAAAATGGAATATTAAAGGTTTCTCAATCATTAAAAGTTATAGATCAAGAGGTTGATGGTGTAATGCATCGTTTCTCTGAGGTTGACTCGAATTTACTAAATTTAGAATTACCAAATACTTTCACACCGGGTGAAAACTTGAATGTTTCTTTTGAAACAGAATTAGATTTGAGTTTAACTGTTTATTTTATTAAACCAGATGGTCTTGTTGAAACAAATAGACAAGCCTTACAAAAAACAGGCAATTTATATAACTATGACTTCACTTTAAATGATCAAGGTACTTATATCATTGAAATAAATAATTCAGCTGGTTTGGCTGTAATTAATCATCCTATTTATATGGTATCTACTTTTCCATTAGTTGCTGAATTTTTTGATGATTTTGAATCTGAACAGGATGGTATTTTTAATGAATCTGATCAAATTTCATATACTTTAGCACTCGTTAATGATGAAAGACGTAAATATGGTTTTGGTCCTGTTATTTTAAAAAATGATCTTTCGATTTTAGCTCGATTACATGCAAATGATATGATAGATAATAATTATTTTGCTCATGTCTCTTTAGATGGATTAACTCCAAATGATCGTCGTTTGCGAGAAGGAATCGATACACCAGTAGGGGAGAATCTTGCTAAAGACCTATCCACTCTTAGAGCTCATAGATCTTTAATGCGTTCTGCTGCTCATAGAGCTAATATTTTGAATCCTTCTTGGGATACTGTTGGAATTTCAGTGTTAAATAGTGACTCTTATTTTTATGTTGTTCAGCAGTTTAGTTTTGACTTTGAAAACGTTCAGCGAGACTTGGAATCTGAATTAGTCAATTTAAATTCTTCTTTAAGAATAAATACTGATTTAGAAGTAATTGCTCAAGATTGGTTAGAGATAATGATGGATACTGGTCAATTTGGAACAACAATTAATGGTCAGTCAATATTTGATTCAGTAAATGCTAATATGGGTTTTACTCGCTTGTTTAGTTTGATTTCTAAGGCTTCTGATATTGAAAGTATTGTTGCACAGTTGTCAGAAAATCAAAATCTGTTAGATGTTCAAAATGATAAATTTGCTTTTGATGTTGATATAGATCGAGATGGTTTAATAAATTTTGTTTTAGTTTTTGGTGAGTAGTATCTTGACTAAACTCGTTGTTTGTATATATCATCAAGATAATATTTAACAATGATTTAATGTTTTTTCGAAATAAACCTTCCATTCTTGATAATTCGATTTCTAAAAGAGATAGTTTGCTATCTCGTGGTTTGTCTTTTGGTTCTCAATTACTTCAATCAACTTTAGGAATTAGAAAGCGTGTACAAGATGTATTGAATGTAGAAAAATCAGATAATACTAACCTGGTTGATGAACCAACAGTAATAGAAGAAGAAACAATACTAGAACAATCCAATTCTGCGGCTCTAATTCAAGATTTTTCTAAACGATATAATACTTTAAAAGAGATTGATGAAACAAGTTTCTATCAAGAGGAAATAGATGAAGATTTTTCTGTTTCTTTGTTTCATGCAAAAGGTCATAAAAAATCAAGATCTCTTTTAGAAGTTGTTTTACCAAACGAGGATAAAGTATCTTATTTTAAGACTAAAGATGGAAAAAGAGTTGCTATTCTCTTAGATGGAATAAGTCAATCGAATCGAAGTTCAATTTTTGTTTCACAGTTTTTAGATAAATTAAAAGAAATTTTAATAAATAATTCTGTTTCGTCTGAAGAAGAATTAATTGCTTATATTAATAATGTTTTGTGTACCTTTTCACAAGAACACTCCTCGACTTCTCCAGGTTCTACGTGTGCAATGGCTTTAGAAAAAGATGAAAATAGATGGATTTATTTAGCAATAGGTGATGCAATTATTGGAAAAAAATCAGCAGATGGAAATTATATTAAACTTAATCATGAGCAAGTTACTTCTGGTAATGGTGTCACTAGTTTTCTACAACCTGGTGTTGAAATTTCTACCGAGCAAGATGAAGAGCAGAAAACTAGGCACCTTCAAAAAAGTAATGTTGGTATTGTTGAAGTGAATGATGGAGATTCATTATTTCTTGCATCAGATGGTGTAAACTATTTAGTTGAAAATCCAGTTGAGGTGGTTTCAGGTGATTCATTTTACACATCTTTAATTGCTTACCACGAGGCTAAGCCTAAACAAGATGAGCAAGTATTTGAAGCTATTTCTTCTGACTCTGTTTCTGCAATTGAAAATGTTTATCAAAATGATCGTATGATCGATAATGTTTCGTCTATTGTAATTAAAAAGCAATCAAAAAGAGATTCTATTCTTTCATCTCCTGATGTTGAATATGACGCAGGTGAACTGTCTGCCTTCAGATTAAAACAATCAAATACTGGAATATATACTCAATTAAAGATTAATCAGGATGGTGAACTGATAATAACTCATAAAAATTACTTTCCTGGTTTTATTACTTTATCGGAGGAATTTAATGTTTTATTTAAAAAATTTAAAAAACAGTTTGATAACTTACCAAATAATAGGTTTACTCGCTCTATGTTTGTAATGAAGTTTAATAACGATGTTTTGAATTTACCTATTTTACCACAAGTAAAGACTGAAACTTCTTTTACTGATTCTCACTCTCAATTATTAATTAATCAAATGATTCAGGATTCTAACTTGGATCCTAACCAATTTAAAAATCATGATTCAGTTTCTGACTTTGTAAGTTCTTTTTCTTCTTTTGTTTTAAAAACTAAACCAAATTCAATATCTGTTTCTGATTGGTTAAAAGATAATTCTTACATAAGTGATTCAAAGCAGCTATCAAGATTGTTTCAATTTGCTTCTCTTTTTTCAGATCCTTCGGTTTACCCAATTCCTGATATTATCGATGATAAATACTCGATTAGTTCATTTGAAGACTTATTAATTTCAGATAAGATTATTAATATGTTATTAGATGAAGAGTCATCCAATGCATTATCTGATTTTGTTGAGGAATACTCTTTACAAGAGTCTTTAACTATAGCTTTTCAAAATGTAGATCTAAGTGTTTTTGCTTCTTTAACTGTAAAAAACTGGAAGTCTTTAACAGTTAATTGTTCTAAAATGATTAACGGTTGGAATTCTAAAATTACTAAAGATTCTATAAATTCAATTTTAGAAAATTTAATTTATGATTTATTTGAAGCAGGTAATGATGTTCCTAAAGAATTTATTCAGTTTTTAACAACTCATTTAGATAATTTTGTTACAAGACCAAAGAATGTTGAGTTTCTATTGACCCATAAAGACTTGAGTCTTGATGAATTAAACTTGATTGTACGGAAAAATAATTTAACCGATAAAAATAAAGATTTGGTTGCAAATAGGTTATCATCTGTAAGTATGATTGATCCGTATTCACAATTCTACAATATTTTAAATAAAATTGAATTTTCAACCTTAAGTCTTTCAGCACAGAAAAAGATACTTTCTTCTAACGGTCTAGATTTTGATTTTATTAATGGAATTAATGATAATTTTGAATTTTTTGAAAAAGAAATTAAAGACTTAATTATTCAAACGTATTTTGGTTTTAATTTAAATATTGATTTCGAGGAATATTCAACTTGTGATGATTTAGGTATTTCACTTCAGTATAATCTTGAATTAAAAAAACTAATATTGATAGATTCGACTGGGAATGATGTTTCAAATAAGTACTTTTTAAGATCTTCTTTATCACAATTGGAGTCTAATCTTAAAAGTTTTTCTGGTAAATTAAACCAAGATTATTTAGATTATTTACTTTTAAAAGCTGCAGATGTTGGCCAATTAAAAGTAGATGAAAGCCAGGTAGCTACGACCTTTTTTAAAGTTTCTTTATTTGGTGGTTTAAAACGTGTTAAAAACCCAGAAGCTGAAGAGCGACCAAGCTTATGGTCTCGTGTAAAGTCTAATTTGTTTAAAACTAACAAATCACAAGACCGACCAGAAAAACCTTCTTTGTTAGCTACTTTTTTTAATAAAAAAACAGTTAGTGTTTTAACTCCTTTGTTAATTTTAGGTGGTGCTGCATTATACTATTCACTTTTAAAAGAACCTATGCCAGATCCAGAATTGATTCAATCTGCTGTTAAACTTAAGACCCAATCATTACTTGCTGGTCCAAATGCTTTATCATATATAAATTCGTTTGATATTTATGGTTTATTAGATGTTATTCCTGAAAAAATCAATGAAATTTCTAATCTATTTTCTCAAAAAGTTCATGCGGTAACTTTGGATGCACCTCTTGATAATAATGTATCTTTTGTTAAACAAGTATTGCGACAATCAATTAGTTTAGATAATTTACCAATAGCTAACTCTGGTGTTGATGTTCTTGTTGATTCAATTGTAGATAATTATGATGGAGGACATGTAGAGTTAACAGCAGACTTCATTGATGGTCTTGTAAACGGAGTTCCATCAATGTCTGATATTTATGATAATACTCAAGAGGGGATAAGATCTGCTCTTATGGACTACAATGATATTGAATCTTTTAGTGCTGAAGTAGTTACCGATAAGGGAAGATTATTAGCTCGTAATAATGTTGGAGATCTGATTTTTGAAGGAAAAAGATCTTTAGGTCATAGATCAGGAACAATTTTAGAATTTGATGGTACTTCAAAACTTTTTAAAGTTATGATTGAAGGTCAAGAGGCTATTATTAAATACTTCAGAGCTGTTGATGGAAATTACTATGCTGGTACGCATATTACGCATATTCCTACTGGAGTTTAGTACTGCAATTTTATTGTCAACTTGCAAAAAGAATGATGTAATATGGCTTGTATAAGCCATCAAGGGTGGTAAAATAATATTTAGTTATATTACCCCCTTTTTAAATGTTAACTACTATAAACGATTTTACTTTAAGTAAAATTGATTCCGAATTGTCTATAGCTTCTAAATCTAATTTAGTTGTACGTAAACCATCAAGTTTTATACCTGAGATAAGTACTTTTGACTCTCCAAAAGTTGATTATTTTGACTTAGGAAATGTGTTTGAAACTGCAACTGATAAAGTTAGAAGGCAAGTGAAATTAGCTTCTAATCTTGATTCGGATTCTAATTCTGATTCGAATGAAAGGTTGAAATTTTTAGATTTACCTTCTTTAGATTTACTATCTGATGTTGATGTTTTGGATTCTACTCACGAACATCAAGAATTAAGTAAACCTGATTTTAAGGTTGATTACTTTCCTGGATGGGAACCTATTATAACCCCTTCTGGTGGGCGAATTTACAGTGCGAGAAGAATGACTAACAAACAAAGAGCTCTTATAGAAAAACGTTTGCGTGATCTTAATAATCCGAAACCTCTAAATTTTTTAGAGCGTACAAAGTCTTTTTTATTTCCTAAAAAAAATACTAAACAAGTTAAAGGAAGGATTGATACATCTAAATTTATAAGAGATGCCTCTTTTATTGTTGATAGTTTTCAATTCTCAAATGGGGAGTTGTATATAAATTTATTACCAGATCGATTTATTTCTCTTGAGACTTTTTTAAGATGTTATGCTGTAAATAATGTTGAAGTGAAGGAGTTATTCACCTTAGCTAAAAACTTGTTATTCAGAGGTGTTTCAACTGATAATTTATTATTGGTTTGTAATCGTAAGTTATTGGATTTAAAAATAACGAACACAAATCTGTGCTATGATAAATATGCAATTGCAAAATCTAAATTACTCAAATCAAAGGTGTCTGAGTGTGATTCTAAATTACGAAATTATATTTCTCACTCTAAATCTAAGAATCCAAATTTAGTTACCACTTTATTAAAGGATATAATTGATTTAACTACATATACTACACATTCCAATGAAATTCGTTCACAAGGTTTAGAGTGTGTAGATTTTTTTCTGTCTAAATGTGTAGAGGGTGTACTTGAAAGTAAATCATCTATAACTGAAAAAATTAAATCTAGTTTTTTATTTAGAGGTTTTAAAGCCTTTAGACCTAAGGGTTCAATGGTTCAAGAGTTTGCATATTGGCTGCAACAATACGCAATCGATCCGACAAATCAAAGGGTTGCTAGTATGTTTGCTCAATACCAAGCTGAGTTTAAAAAACAGATCACAAAATTTATCTCTTCTAAGAGTGATAATTCTTCTTCTTTGATTTCATCTTTATGTTGTCAATTGATAAGTTCTTTGAAAAAATAATTTATTTCTGTTTGTAAATATTTTATAATACTATCAATTATTAATATTTCCTTTATGATTTATACATTATTTGCTTTGGGGTTTGTTCTTCTCATTAAAGGCGCTGATTATTTAGTTGATGGTTCGGCTTCTATTGCTAAGAGATTTAATATATCAAACTTAGTAATTGGTCTGACTATTGTTGCATTTGGTACCTCTGCTCCTGAGTTGATTGTAAATTTATTTGCCTCTTTTAACGGAAGTTCTGACTTAGCAATTAGTAATGTTTTGGGGTCCAATTTGGCAAACATGCTATTGATTTTAGGTGTAGCTTCTGTGATTTATCCTTTAAAAGTGAAGTCTAACACAGTTTGGAAAGAGATTCCTTTGTCTCTTTTGGCTATAGTTTTAGTGTTTTTTATGGCTAATGATGTTTTAATTGATGGTGCTTCCTTTAATTCAATTTCTCGTGTAGATGGTGTGAGTTTAATTGCATTTTTTATTGTATTTATGTATTACAGTTTTGGTATTGCAAAAAACACAGATGAATCTACAGAAGATGATATAGAGGTTTTAAGTATTTCAAAATCTTCACTTTATGTATTCTTTGGGATGATAGGTTTGGCTTTAGGTGGTAAATGGATTGTCGACGGAGCCGTCTTTATTGCTAAATCTTTTAATATGACGGAAGCTTTAATTGGTTTAACAGTAGTTGCTATTGGTACTTCTTTACCTGAGTTAGCTACGTCTTATGCTGCTGCTAAAAAGCAAAATGCAGATATTGCAGTAGGTAATACTGTTGGTTCAAACATTTTTAATGTGTTTTGGATTCTTGGATTATCTTCACTTATAAGACCTTTACCATTTGATGCTGCTAATAACAATGTTGATATGTATGCGGCTATTGGAGCTTCTTTATTGTTGTTTATATTTATGTTTATTGGTCGTAAGCATTTGTTGCAAAGATCTCAAGGTATACTTTTTCTAGTTGCTTATTTTGCTTTTATGATCTTTAAAGTTGTTACAAATGTTTAAATCTAATTATAATTGGTTACCGGATTTTGTTTATGGTTCTATTGATGGCATAATTACCACATTTGCTGTTGTTTCAGCAGTTGAAGGTGGTTCTTTGCCAGTGATTATTATTTTAATTATGGGTTTTGCAAATTTATTTGCTGATGGTTTTTCTATGGCTGCAAGTAAATTTCTATCCGATAAGGCTGAGATTGATCAAGATCCTAAATTATCAAAGCACGTGAATCCAGTTTTGGGAGCTTGGTCTACTTTTGTTGCGTTTATTATTTTAGGTTCTGTTCCTTTAAGTGCTTATGTTATTCAGCCTTGGTTAGGTCTAACTTCAGATTTTACTTTTAAATTAGCTTGTGTTTTAACTTTATTAGCTCTTTTTTTTGTTGGTTTTTGGAAGGGGTACTTTGTAAATAAAAACAAATTTTATGAAGGGTTTGAAACTATGCTTGTAGGTGCTATTGCTGCATGTATTTCTTATGGTATTGGATTTTATATTGAGTCTTTATTATCTTAAAGAGTTTATTTTAGTTTCATTACATATAAATCCTGCCGCATTTTTGTGTCCACCACCTCCATATTTTTTGGCAATTAGAGACACATCTGTCTTACTTTGATTGCTTCTAAGGCTTGCTCTTAAGAGTCCTTGATGATTTCGTGTTAACAGCATACTAAATTTTGTATTAGGTATTTGATCAATTAACTTCACAATTGTTTCTTGGTGATCTGTAGAGTGGTTTCCATTTTGAAGGCAAATTGCTACTTTAGATTTGTTTAAATAAGTATTCATCAATATTTCTCCAATTTTTTTTAATTGATCACTAGTAAAAACAGGTTTTATATTTTTTTTTGTTTTTAAAATATTTGCCCCTTTGTATATTAGCTCTTTGCATATTTTAAATGTTTTACTTGATGTGTTGGGTAGTTTTAAACTTTCAGTATCATCATATATTCCTGTTAATAACAGTGTTGCGGTTTGTACTGATATGTTTATTTTGTATCTGAAAATCACTTCTGCTAGCATTTCACATGTTGAGCTAGAGTCTTTTATAACATAGTTATAATTTCCAAAGTTAGTGTTTGTATTATGATGATCAAAGTTTAAGATTTTGTATGTCTGTTTTTGTATGAGACCAGTTCTTTCCCAATTACTGCAATCAAGGGTTATTACTTTTCTACATGAATTTGGAACTTCTTTCTTCCAAATTGTAGTATTAATTATCGTTTCGTATTTTTTTGGAATCTCATCAATACATATAAGGTGAGTTGTTAAGGCTTGGTTAATAATATTATAAAGACTTTGTGCTGCACATAATGTATCTAAATCGGGGTTTTTGTGTGCAATTATTGCTATTTCGTTTGTGTTTTCTAGGAAGGAAAAAAGCATGTGGAGGAGGAGCTACAAGAGTATAATTTATGCTTTTTTGTATATGTTTTTCAATATCTTATTTTAATTATTACTTGCGTTAATTTCTTCTAATGCTTTATGTATTTTTTGTTTTGTTAAGCAGTTAAGTATTTGTTTTTTTTGTATGTTACATTTTTGAAAAATCTTTATAGCTAGTTCTGTATTGTCTTTATTAAAATAAAATAGTTGTTTGGTGTTTTTACCAATAGCATTTACCTGACTTATTGTTTTTTCTAATGCTTGTGTTTTGTTATTTTGTATTATGTAAACTTTAGCTGGAATTTTAAATTTATCTATTTCATTTTTTATTATATCTTCAGTTGTTACAAAATTTAATTGATTTGATTTTGCTTTCTCTATTTCTTCACCACCAGATCTCAGTGTTGGAGGTACGAATTGTAAGCCAAGTTTGTTATAAATCTTTTCTTCACTTTCTGATTCTACTAGTTCATCGTTTTCGTTAAATAGTCCATATTCATTTATCTTCCAATTTCTATCCTTAGCTATTTGTCTGATTTTTATATTGTGTGCTCTGTTGCCAGTAAAATATTGTAAACATGCACCAATTTGATTAGGTTCGATTAATCTTAAATCAATTCCAATTGATGAGTTAGCTATAGCAGTAACCTTTGTTTCTCCTGAATTTATAATTTTTTTAAATAATCTTATTTTTTTATAGTTTTCTCTAATTTCATCTCTATCATTTTTTGTACAAGTTATTATTATATCTATGTCTCCAATTGTCGATTCTAGTCTTCTAAACGATCCTGCAATTTGTACTTCTAGCACATTGTTGATTTTTTCACATTCTTTTTGTAGTTCGATTATTTCATCGTAGATCTCAGATATGTTATGCCGTTTTTTATTTGTAAATTCCTGTTCAATTGCTTCTTTTAAATTTGCAATAGTTTTTTCTTTAATGCTAATTTCGGCGAGTTTATTTGGTTGATCAAGAATTTGTTTTAGTTTTTCTATGTTATCAACTTCAAATTTTTCATAGAGTAGCCATGCTTTTTTTGGTCCTAAACCTTTAATGTCCATCATATCTAACAGTCCTGCAGGATATATCTCTAATAGATCATTTAATTCTTTGCAGTTTCCTGTTTGTAAAAATTCAATTATTTTTTCTTCTGATGCTTTACCAATACCACTGACTTTAGATTTGAATTTATTTGTATTAAAGTCAACAAAGTTTTTTATTGGCTCTTGCATATTCTCTATTATTTGGGCTGTGTTTTGAGAAGATCTGACTCTAAAAAAGTCGTTCTTTGCATTACGTAATGTAAATAATTTTGCTAATGTATTAAATAAATTAATTACACCAGAGTTTTCTATATGCATATGTTGTTTTTTTGCTTAAATACTTTGTTTTGAGTTATTATGAATAACTATTAATTTATATTTTATGAAAAGAAATATTCTATTTTTGTTTATATTTTTCTTATTTGTTATTCAAGGCTTTATTATTAACAAGTCAAATGTTGATAATAATCCTGATAAATATGTTTTATCTACGGTTGGTATGATACATGATATAGTTTCAAATTTACTACCTTCTGATGTTGATAAAAAGTTACTTTTGCCAGCTGGTACCGATCCACATGTGTATGTACCCACAATTCAAAATATAAATGACTTTAATAATGCTGAAGTAATTTATTCAATTGGTTTAGATCTTGAAGCTCAAATGCATCCTGCATTATTATCTTTATCTAAAACCAAGCCAGTTTATTTTTTAGGTGAACAATTAGATACAACCACCTTGATTGCTGATGGAGAAATGTTTGACCCTCATGTATGGTTTGATCTTGATTTATTTTCACTTATTGTTGATGAAGTTGCTAATTCGTTAATTCTTAATTATCCTGATTATCAATCTGAAATTCTTACCAATTCATTGTCTTATAAGCAGACTTTAGATGAGTTAGATGTATATGCTTCTGAAAAGTTTAGTACTTTAGATCCTTCTCAAAAATGGATTGTCACTACGCATGATGCATTTTCATATTTTGCTCGTAAGTATGATTTTAGTGTATTTACATTAAAGGGTGTTAATACTGCTTCTGATTATAGTTTGTATGACAAGCAAAAGATGAAAGAAATAATTTTAGAGAATTCACTTAAAGCTATTTTTATTGAAGATAGTGTATCGAATAAAGATTTGTTAAGTGTTTTAGAGGATGTAAATAATGCTGGTTTAAGTACAAGAATTGGTGGGTATCTTTATGCAGATTCTCTTGGATCAAGTGACTCTGGTTTAGATACTTTTGAATCTATGTTTAAATATAATGTTGATACAATTTTTAATGCATTAAATTAATGTTGGTAGTAAACAATTTGTTCTCATCTTATTCAAATGAATTAATATTAAATGATGTCTCTTTTAATTTTGATGGAGGTTCTTTCTTGGGGATAGTTGGTCCAAATGGATCTGGTAAATCTACCTTACTTAAGTGCTTGTTAGGATTGAAATCAATTGATAAAGGTTTGGTTAAGTGGAAAAGTATCATACCTTCTCGTGATATATCTTATGTTCCACAGCTATCAGAATTTGATTGGCAATTTCCATACTCAGTTTATGATTTGGTTGAAAGTGCACTTTTAACGAAGTTGAATTTTTGGAGTTTTAAATCTAAGGATTATGAAGAGAGGGTTATAAATGTTTTAGAAAAATTTGATCTAATTAATTTTAAAGATAATCATATATCTGAACTTTCAGGTGGTCAAAAACAACGTATGCTTTTAGCTCGAGCTTTTGTTTCCAATCCTAAACTACTTATATTGGATGAGCCATTTAATGCAGTTGATCATTATTCTGAACTTCATATAATGTCTTTATTAAAAGACTATGTTAATAAAGGTGGTTCTGTAATTATGGTGCATCATAATCTCAATTCTTCGATTGAATATTTTCATCATGTCTTATTATTAAATAAAAAGGTTATTGCTTTTGGTGAAACGAAATCGGTATTAACTAAGAATAATTTTGAAAAGGCTTATGGTAACTTCTTTAGTGATTTATGATTCTTTTTATTACTCTCTTCTTATTGTCGTTTACATTGTATTTGTTAGGAGGTGTTTATTATTTTAAATCAAAGTCTTTAATAACTGATGTATATGCTCATGTAGCTTTTCCTGGTGTTGTTTTAGCTTATATCCTGTTTCATTCTCTAGACTTGTATTTAGTTGTTTTTGTAACATCTGTTTTTGTTCTAATTGTAGATTATTTAAAAGCTAAATTGTTATCTATCACAAATTTTTCTACTGATTCTATTTTTGCATTTTTTATTGCATTTGGTTTTTCTATTGGTACATTGTTTGTAAATTTTTTACAGAATAGGGGAGTTTCTACTAAAGCTGGTTTTTCCGATTTTTTGTTTGGGAATTTATCATCATTAAATCAGTCTGATAGTTATGTTATAATTTTTTTCTCTTTAATAACTTTATTTTGGATCTTTTTTTATCGCAAAGTACTGTTAAGTTATTTATTTGATGAATTTTCAATTAATAAAATAGGCTTTAATTTATTGTATATTGAGAGATCTTTAAGTCTTATGGCAGTTGTTTTAACTGTTTTATCTTTGAAAGTAGCTGGTGTTGTTTTAACTACTGGTCTTTTTTTGATTCCATTTTCTATTTCTATATTGTTTTTTAATAAAATTAAACATTTGATAAAGTTTTCTATAATACTTATTTCTTTTGTTAGTTTTATATCTATAATTATTTCCTTGAATTATTCTGGAATGTCAACTGGACCTATTCTTATATTTATTTATTTTTTAGTATTTTTACTTTCTTTACTGGGTAAAAAAATCTTTAACAAATTGAATTATGGATAGTTATATTTTTTATAAATTATTTTTAGTTTTTTTACTTGTGATTTGTAATTCTTTGTTTTCGTCAGTATGGTTTTTTGAACGTAGGCAGGGCCTGCTGGTTGATGCTATTAGTCACTCTGTTCTCCCTGTTTTAGTAGTAGTTTATTTATTGGTAAATTCATTATCTTCATTTAGTTTTGTTTTTTATTCTATTGTTTTTAGTACTATTTTAGCTTGGTTAATTTCGTATTTATCTCGTTTTAATAAAAGGCATTCTCAGTCTTTTATTGGTGTTTTTTTCTCCGGTTTGTTTGCTCTTGGGTTATTATTAACAAATTTTTTCGCTAGAAATGTTCATTTAGATGCTGATAGTGTGTTGTTTGGTGCATTAGAATTTTCTGTATTTGAAAATATTCAAATTTTTGGACTTTCTATTCCAGTTGCTATTTTAAAATTAGGTTTTTTATTTTTACTGAATTTATTTGTTTTTAATTTATTTAGACGTTTATTTTCAGCTCTTAGTTTTGACTCTTCAACATTAAAACTATCTGGTTTTAATGTTCCATTAATAGATTTATTTCAATTGTTTTTACTTGTTTTAAATGTGATTTTTTGTTTTGAAGTAGTTGGTGTGATTCTAACTTTAGGTTTAAATGTGACCCCTATGATGCTATCTAGATATTTTGGATTCAGATCTTTGGATTTGATAAATATAAGTTTTTTAATTGCATTGTTTGCACTTTTTATATCTTCTTTTTTGTCATTTAGATATAATTTATCCCTTTCTGCAGTCTTTATGGTTGTTCTTGGTGTGAAATTTATAACTTTATCTTTTTATAAAGACTACTTTATGAAATTGTAAACGACTGCAAGGCTAGCCATACTTAATATGCCCATACTTGTGATATCTTTTTTCTCTTCTTTATTTTCTCTTTTTTCTATGTAATGTTGTTCAATTTCACGAATTTTTATTAATTCTGCTTTGTTTTCTAAGTAGTGTATATCTAGGTTGGCTTTTTTATACTTTCCATCTTCTAACTGTTGTATACCTTGTGTGATAATTTTGTCGTTAATTATAAAGACGTTGTTTCTAACCTCTAACTCACCTTGATAATTTTCTATAATACCATTTTCTTTTTCTCTACTTTTTAGGAGGGTTTGCACCCAATTATTCTCTATATTTATATAGCTGATGTCTTCAATACTTTCGGTAGCTGTGTATGTCTGAAGTGTTTTATTGTTGTATGTTAATTCTATTGTAGCTTTTGTGTTACTAATACTTGTCTCTTTTGTGCTCCAGTAACTTTTTCCATCTAGTGTTTTTGGTAATTGAATACTTTTGTTGTTTATCCTTAATTCATATTTATTAGTAGGTATTTTAGAGTCGTTGGGATTGTAGATCTCAATGAACTCTTGAGTTCTTTCATCGCCTTGTGGATTGGGATGAATTTCTGTAATTATAATGTGATTAAGTACTTGAGTTTCTTCGCTGCCTTCTTTGGAAGTTTTCTTGTTTGTATTATTGTCCTTATTTATTTTTGAAAATCTTACTATCTCATTTTCTTCACTACTTTTGTATGAAATGCTATCTATTATTTCTTTAGTAGCTTTATTTATTAAGTTTATTGTTTCATCTTTATTGTTAAGCGTAAATGTTAGATCTTTTATTTTAAGTTTTTGTTTAGGTGATATGCTTCCAGACAGATTGTGAATCTGTGTTGTTTTATCAGATAAGTATGTGTTAGATAGATCTAATATTTTATTAGACAGATTCTCAATTTCTACAAATTCTATTTCTGAATTAGGCATTGCAGATACTATTTTTAGATCATCTTCTTCAATTGTTTGGGTCTTTAAATTTTGTTTGCTAATTGTCTCACTGATATTGTCAGTTTTATTTATTTTTAGCTCATCTTCTTTAATGGTTTGAGTTTTTAAATTTTGTTCTCTAGTTTTCTCACTTAGATTATCAGTTTTATTTGTTTTGATATTATCTGAATTTGTATTTTTGTTACTATTATTATTTTTGATTGAACAATTTTCTTTGTTGAGTTTGAATTTTTCAAAGTCTTTTAATTCTGTTTTACTTATTTTTTCATTTATCCAGCATTTGTAATCAATAATCTTATTTTTGTAGAGTAGTATTACTCCTTCGGATGTAGAGACTAGATTAGTTTTAATTGTTAAATTTTTAATTTCAATAGGTGAATCCACAAACAATTCAAAATTATTTAATTCATTCAAGCAATTACTTGGAATATGAAGGTTTATTAAATCTGTCTCATAATCAGCTTCTAAAATTTTTGCATCTAAATAATTACATATTTTAGGTTGAGTGATTATTAAAAGATGTTCTAAAACATCATTGTTCTCTGATATTACTGTTAATTTATTTTCACCTTCTTTAAGATCTAAAGTTTTGTCTGACTTTTTATTGTTTACAAGTATTTTGTGTTTTGTTTCTACTATAAATTCTTTGTTTGTTTGTTTAATTTCAATTGGTTTATCTAGTAGTGTATTTGTGTATAAACTTAATGTTAGTATTATTTCAAGCATGTTATTTTGGTTAAAACAAGTAACTATAAATTAAAATAGTTAAATTTTTTTAAAATAATCCAAGCTTTTTATTGATTATGTAGCAATATTTTTATATAGTAATTCTAGAAATTTAACATCTTATATGTCTTTAGAATTATTGTTTGTTTTGGGGGGTGTTATGCTTGGTTTTGTTATCGATCGTGTTATTTTAAACAACAAAAAAACTTCTGTCTTAAATAAAGCTGATAGTTTTTTAGAAAATGCAAAAAAGGATGCTTCTGATATTGTAAAAAAAGCTAAACAACAAGCTAACAACTTAGAAAATGATGCTCGAAGTTTGATGTCTCAAAAGAGAAAAGAGTTTTCTAATATTGAAAATCGTTTATTAAACAAAGAGTCCCAACTTGATAAAAAAATAGAAAAACTTGATTCCAAAAAAGAGGATTTGGAATCAAAATTAGTCTCTTTAGAAAAAGAACAAAAACAAATTACAGATTTAATTTCTCGTAAACATCAAGAACTTGAGAAAGTTGCTGCTATGTCTAAGCAAGACGCTCGTGACATGTTAATAAAACAAGTAGAACTTGAGTTTAAAGATGAGTTATTAAATCATGTGGAAAAAATGGAAGAACATGCTAAAGCTGAAGCTGATTCTAAGGCTCGTTTGATTTTAGCATTAGCTATGCAAAAATATGCCTCTGATTGTGCATCTGAAAACACTTCTACTACGGTTACTTTACCTTCAGATGATATGAAAGGTCGAATAATTGGTCGTGATGGTCGAAATATTCAAGCTTTTGAACGTGTTACTGGTGTAGATGTTGTTGTAGATGACACTCCTGGTGTTGTTCTTATTTCAGCTTTTGATCTATACAGAAGATATATTGCAAAAGTTAGTTTAGAGCGTTTAATTACTGATGGTAGAATTCATCCTGCCCGAATTGAAGAAGTTGTTGAAAAGGTTAAATCTGAAGTTGATGACTTAATTGTTGATTTAGGTGATAAAGCTGCATTTGAAGCTGGTGTTGCTGGTTTGGCTCCTGAATTAATTCAGTTGCTAGGTAGACTTAAGTTTAGAACAATACAGTCACAGAACTTATTAAAACATTCTGTTGATGTTGCTAAGTTAGCAGCAAGTATCGCTTCGGAAATTGGTGCAGATGTTTCTTTATCAAAAAGGGCTGGACTATTAACATTTTTAGGTGTTTCTGTAGATCATGAAGTTGAAGGTCAGTTTGCAAATATTTCTGCTGATATATGTCGAAAATTTGGTCTTTCTAAGAAGTTATGTGAAATTATTGATTTGCAATCTGGTGATGATATGGGAGAGAATTTAGAAGCTGTATGTGTGAGTATGGCTGCTAAACTTTTACTTTCTCGTCCAGGTATAGGTAAAAATAACATGGAAACTTTTGTGAAGCGTATGACCGAATTAGAAAATATTGCCAATAGTTTTGAAGGTGTTTCTGAAGCATATGCTATACATACTGGAAGTGAAGTCCGTGTGATTGTAGATGCAGAGCATTTAGATGATTTACAATCTAAAAAACTTTCTCATCAAATTGCAGAAAAAATTGAGAAGGATATGCAATATTCAGGTCAGGTTAAAGTGACTGTTATCCGTGAGCGAAGAGTTGAGGCGCTTGCTGAATAAAACTTGATTTTTTATACTCATTTTGTTAAATTAGCACTGTATTAAATAGAGTGCTAATTTTTTTTTATGAACAATTTAAAACCGTTGAACGATAATCTTATTGTTAAGCCCTTAATGCAAGAAACTCAAACTTCTTCAGGGATATTTATTCCAGAAACAGGTGAAAAAAAACCTGGTCAAGGAGAGGTGATTGCTGTTGGTCCTGGTTTAACTAAGGATGATGGATCAATCAAATCTATGAGTGTTGCCGTTGGGGATAAAATTTTATTCCGTAAATATTCTCCTGATGACTTTGAAATCAATGGAGAAAAAGTTTTAGTCTTATCTGAAAAAGACGTTTTAGCTATAATTTCTAACTAATATTTTTATGCCTAAACAAATTAAATGGAATCGAGATGCTCAAGAGGCATTGTTCTCTGGTGTTAAACAGCTTGCAGATGCTGTTTCTGTTACTATAGGTCCTAAGGGTCGAAATGTGATTTTGGATAAAGCTTATGGTGGTCCTTTGATTACAAATGATGGAGTAACAATTGCTGAAGAAATCGAATTTGAAGATAAATTTGAAAATATGGGAGCTCAATTAGTAAAAGAGGTTGCTTCCAAAACAAATAATTTAGCAGGTGATGGAACCACTACGGCCACCTTACTTGCTTACGCAATGATAAAAATTGGTTTACAAAAGTTAGCTTTTGGCGCTAATCCGGTTGAAGTAAAAAATGGTATGAAACATGCTACTAAGGCAATATGTGACTATTTGTCTGATAATGCTGTTGAAATTACTTCCAAGAATGAAGTTGCTCAAGTTGCTACAATTTCTGCTCAAGATCCAGTTGTAGGTGAATTGATTTCAGAAATAATGCATATGGTTGGTAAAGATGGTGTTATTACTGTCGAAGAGTCTAATACGATGGGCTTGGAAAAAGATGTTGTTGAAGGAATGCAGTTTGATAATGGTTTTATTTCTCCTTATATGGTATCCGATACTAACAGAATGGAGGCTGTAATTAATGATTGTCACATTCTTATTACTGATAAAAAAATCTCATCTATACAAGATGTCCTTCCGGTTTTAGAGCAAGTTTCTAATGAAGGTCGAAAAGATATTTTAATTATTGCTGAAGATGTTGATGGCGATGCGTTGGCGACTTTCGTAGTAAATAAACTAAGGGGTACTTTCAATGTTGTTGCTGTGAAAGCACCTGCTTTTGGTGACAGGCGAAAAGAAATGTTAAAAGATATCGCTATTTTAACTGGGGGCAGTGTTGTTACAGATGAAATCGGATTGAAATTAAACCAAGTCTCTATATCTGATTTGGGTATGGCTCGTAAAGTTATAGTTTCAAAAGATTCTACAACTATTGTTGATGGAGCTGGATCATCTGAGTCTGTTAATAATAGAGTACATGAAATCGAATCTATGTTTGATCTTACAACAAATGAATTTGATCGAGAGAAATTAGCTGAAAGAAAAGCTAAGTTAGTAGGTGGTGTTGGAGTGATTAAAGTTGGTGCTGCAACTGAGTTAGAATTAAAAGAAAAAAAATTAAGAATTGAAGATGCTTTACATGCAACAAAAGCTGCAGTAGAGGAGGGAATTGTAGCAGGTGGTGGTACTGCTTTAGTAAAATCTCAAGTGGTTTTAGATTCACTTTCTGGTTCTGATGAGTTTATGGTAGGGGTAGATATAGTGAGAACTGCTTTGACGTATCCTTTGTCACAAATTGCTAAAAATGCGGGTAAGCAAGATGCAGTAATCGTAAATGATGTTGTTAAAAATTCTGATAAGAATTTTGGTTATAATGCAGAAAGTAATGAATATGGAGATATGTTTAGTTTTGGTATTGTTGATCCTAAAAAGGTAACTAGGTGTGCTTTGCAAAATGCTACAAGTGTTGCATCTGTTTTTTTAACAACTCAGGTTGCTATTTCTGATGTTAAGTCTGAAAAATCAGATGGGGTAGATATGTCAATGCCTCCAATGGGTATGGGAATGTAATTTTAATAAAATTTTAGCCAAGTTATTTACTTGGCTTTTTTTTTTGAATTTTGTATTCTAATAGTACAATAATTTTAATATTTTTTATGTCTGAATCTGAGATAATTATACCGGTTTCATCTATTAGCCGTAAAAACTCACTTTCAGTTGAGAAAAGACCGTCTGTTTCTAAAAATTCAGTTCGACAAGTTGAAGTTTCTCTTTCTAAATTTTTAAAGATTTTAGCTAATCATGATCTAAGTTTTATAGCTGATAAGTATTCTGATTCAAAGTTAACTTTAAATGCAGATCTTTTATTAGATTTAGCTAGTTTGGAAGAGGAGTCTGAATTTAAACAACCTAACGTTTCGTATTTGGTTGTAGGACTTATGGGTGCTTTATTTCTATCTTTTTTGATACTTTTAATTTATTTAGTCTAATGCATAAGCGTATTTTATTAAAACTTTCTGGGGAGCTTTTTTCTTCTACCAACGAATCTTTCGATGCTGAGAAAATACATCATGTTGCTAAATCAATTTATGATTTTAAAACACAGTGTAATGTTGATATTGTTATTGTTGTAGGTGCAGGGAACCTATGGCGTTTTCGTGATAATAAACATTTAAGTATTCAGCGTAATCTCTCTGATAAACTTGGTATGACAGCTACAAATTTCAATGCAGTACTTTTATCTGAAATGTTGAAAGAACTTGGTGATAACTCTGTTGCTGTTTCATGTTATGGCAATCAGGATTTGATTCGTAAATACAACTCAGAAGATTGTATTTCTTTATTGCAACAAGGTTCTACTATTGTTTTTGCAGGTGGAACTGGAAATCCATTTTCAACGACTGACTCTGCTAGTGTGTTACGAGCGTTAGAATTAGATTGTGATATAGTTTATAAAGCCACTAAAGTTGATGGCGTTTATGATAAAGATCCTAATGAATTTTCTGATGCAATACGCTTTTCTGAATTGAATTTTGAAAAAGCATTATCTCTAAAATTAAAAGTTATGGATAGTTCAGCATTCGGAATGGCAATGGAAAATGATCTTCCAATATTAGTTTTCGATTTTAGCAAGCCAAATATCTTGCAATCTGTTTATGAGGATTCTAGTATTGGTACCTTAGTAAGTTAATTAATTTAAATTTAAAATATGGATTCAAATACAGTTTTGTTAGATGCAAAAAATGACTTTCAGAAGTCTATTGATTATTTAAAATCTGAATTTTCAAAAGTTCAAGCTGGTAAAGCTTCTCCAGCTATCTTAGAGGATGTCTCAGTAGAAGCTTATGGTATGACTCAGCCTTTAAAATCACTTGCTGTTATTACACCAACTGATGCACAAACTTTGAGTATAAAACCTTTTGATCGTTCCACGATAAAAGATATTGAATCTGCTATTCAAGCTGCAAATTTAGGTTTGAATCCAAATAATATGGGTGAGACTCTTTTAATTGCGTTTCCACCCCTTACTGAAGAACGACGTGTACAGATTTGTAAACAGTTGAAAACACAAGCAGAGGATGTAAAAGTTTCAGTTAGAAAATCTCGGCAAAAAGCCCAACAAAAATTCAAGGAGTTAGAATCTAATTCAGAAATCACTAAAGATGATCTTACTGGTTTAGAAAAAAAACTTCAAACTGAGGTTGATAGTGCAAATTCAATTATTGAAGAAACATTAAAAACAAAAGAATCTGAAATAATGAAAGTATAATGTTAAAGTTTCTTGCTGTAATATTAATTGTATTTTTTTTAATTCTTATACATGAATTTGGTCATTTTATCGTTGCTCGAAGAAATGGTGTAAAAGTACATGAGTTTGCTATTGGTTTTGCGCCGTTTGTATTAGCTAAAAAAATGTTTGGTACTGTATTTAAATTTGGACTTTTACCATTGGGTGGTTTTGTGAGACTACATGGTGAAGATTCTTCTGATACTAAACTTATCAATGATACAACATCTTTTGTATCTAAAACTCCTTGGCAAAAAACAAAAATTATATGTGCTGGAGTTGTTATGAACTTTTTAGTTTTTTGGCTTTTAATGTCTATAAATCTTATAGTTGGTTCTGATCCCTTGGTTTTAAACCAGAAAGATTTTCAGTCACTTATTAATTCTCCTCAAACCACTTTATCATACGGTAAGGTGGTCAAAGATTCAGAAGATGATAATCTTGTAGGTGCGAGTGTTTTTAGTGATGAGACAATAACTACTTTTATAAATAATCAAGGGCCAAGGGAGTATGATATTAATGTAACTGTTCCTGATTATACTTTGTATCCTCAAGTGTCATTACCTACTTTAAGTGTTTTAGAATCTCGTTCTGATTTTGGTTTCGAAAACCGTGATAAAATCTTAACTGTCAATAAAAAAATTATATTTTCAGATTCAGATTTATATAATTTAATAAAATCGAGTTCTGAATTAAACTTTGAGATTTTAAGAGATTCAGAGTTGAATTACGTTAATGTGACTCTTCCAAAAACATCTTCATTTGTTTCTCAAGTTGTAGATGGTTCACCTGCTTCTGTAGCTGGAGTAAAGTCAGGTTTTGAACTGTTGACTATTGATGGTGTAAGTGTTTCTGATGTTAGTAATTTAACTGATCTAGTTAAAGATAGGATGAAAATAGGTTCTACTAACTTTCTAACATATACTTTCAAGTCAGGTAATGAAAATCTAGATTTTGATATAACTCCAAATGCAAACGGGGCTATTGGTATTTATTTACAGCCTGTTAATAATAGTTTCGACTTAGGGTTTGATTATATTTTAGAAAATCAATCTTTTAGTGTTATTAATAAACCAGTAGAGAAATATGTTTGGTATATTGCTCCATTTAAAGCTCTTTCTATAGGCTCTGAGGTTGCTATTTTATCTGCTAAGTCTATTGTAGGCACTTTCGCATCTATTTTTACTTCATTTACAGTTTCTGAAGAAATTGGTGGTCCTATTAAGGTTTTTCAAACTGGATATGAATTTGTTGGTATTGGTGGTACAGCACTTTTAAGCTTTATTGCAATGATATCTTTAACTTTAGCTGTTGTGAATATACTACCAATTCCGGCTTTAGATGGAGGTAGACTCTTGTTTGTTATTGTTGAAGCATTTAGAGCTAGACCATTAAATCCAAAATATGAAGCAGTAATTCATGGAATTGGATTTATTATTTTGCTACTTTTGATTATAATTATTTCAATATTTGATATTATTAGGTTATAGATATGACTGTACACACAGATACCTGGAAGAGTGTATTGAGTTCACTGTCCAGTAAAATTAAAAAGACCGATTTCTTAGTGTGGTTTCAAGATACCAATATAGTTGCTTTAGATAGTAATTCTGTGACTATTGGGTTGCCAAGTATTTTTGCAGAGGAGTGGTTTAAAAAGAAGTATGTTGATTTTATTCGTGCTTCATTAAAGGAATTAAATTTACCAGTAAATGTTAATTTTAAGACTGATTCTTCTTTGGTAAATGAAGGTGGTGTTGATTTAAGAACTTTTTTTAATCAAGTTCAAAGGAAGCCTCGTAAAGTTTCGACTGTTGTTTCTCAACAACAAAAATCTAGTCCTCAAGTTTTAAGATCAAATCATGTTGTTGTTCCTAATCACACTTCAAATCAGACAAGAACAGTTAATATTACTTTGAATCCTAAATATTCTTTAGATAGTTTTGTAGTTGGTTCTAATAGTAGATTAGCTCATGCAGCATGTTGTGCTGTCGCAAAAAAGCCAGGTTTAGCCTATAATCCACTTTTTATATATGGGGACGTAGGTTTGGGTAAAACTCACTTATTGCAAGCAACTGGTAATGCTATTTGTCAACGTCCTAATTCAAATTATGTCGCATATGTGACAGCAGAAAAGTTTACTAATGAAATAGTTGAAAGTATTAAAAAGAATAGTGTTCGTGCTTTTAGAAATAAGTATAGGAACGTAGATTGTCTTATTATTGATGATATTCAATTTCTAGCTGGCAAAGGGAGAACACAAGAAGAGTTTTTTCATACTTTTAATGAGTTATACCATGCTAATAAACAAATTATTATTAGCTCTGACAAACCACCTAAAGATTTAAGCGGTGTTGAAAGTCGTTTGGTTTCACGTTTCGAAATGGGTATGATCGTAGATGTTACATTTCCAGATTATGAAACCTGTCTTGCAATTTTATTAAAAAAAGCTGCTGATTTAGAAGTTTTAATTCCTTCAGATGTTCTTGAATTTATTGCTTCTAATGTCCATTCTTCTATTCGTGAGTTAGAAGGTGTATTAGTCCAAGTTGTAGCACAATCTCAACTTGAAGGTGTTTTGCCAAGTATTCAATCTGTTAGTAAATTACTAACCAAACTTGGTAAATTGTCACCATCTACAAATTATCAAATGGTTCAAGAAAATCGTCGTGATTTTATTCAGTCACCAGATGAAGTTATCGATTTTGTTGCTGATTATTTTAACCTTACACGTTCTGATATAGTTGGTTCTAAAAGATCTAGAGATATTATGGTACCTAGACAGATTTGTATCTATGTATTAAGAAATGATTATAATTATTCTTTTGAAAAAATTGGTAACCTACTTGGTGGTCGTAATCACACCACTGCAATGCATGCTTTTAATAAAGTGAAGAAGCAATTAAGAAAAGATCATAAGCTCCTCCAAAACACTAATGAAATACGTAAATTAATTGGTTTATAACATGAAAAATTTATATTACCGTCCCACTCCAAAATTTAATTCCTATAATAGGAATCAAAAACCTGCTCCTAAGAAAAGTTTTAATTCTTACTTAGTTTTTGGCCTTGCGTTCCTTCTTTTATATTCTTTCTTTTCAGGATCAGATGATACTACTTCAGAAGTATCTTCTACTACAAATTTGGTTTTGAGTAAGATTGATGGAAATATTAGAGTTTTAGACTCTAAAAACAATCCTATAGACAATGTCGAGGTACCATTAGAAGTTAAAGATGGTTATTCTGTTTTAACATCTACCAACTCATCTGCTGTTATTAGTTTGAATTCTGATTTAACGTTTCGTTTAGCACCCTCTTCGAAGTTTGTGTTAAACCATTCTTCAAGTGTTTTAGATTTTAATTTAGATAGTGGTCAAGTTTGGGTTTCTAATAAATTTTCTCCTTTAGATTCTCCGTCTATCTCAATAAATACTAATTATTTAACTGTTGATTCAAATTTAGCTTCTTTTAATTTAAAGAGTTCATTACCTGAGTCTGTTAGTGTTTTATCTGGTAATTTATTAGTGAGTATTAACGATGATATTAGTGGCACGGTTTTAGATCAAATTAAATTAGATCTTGGTAAACAGTTGACTATGGATAATGATAGTTATCAATTGTTTAAAAATCGACAAGTTGCTTCTGTTATTTCGACTTTACAATCAAATTTGATTAAAAGCTCTTGGTATAAATGGAATGTGAGTCAAGATTCTCAAAATATTTATCAACCTTATTCTCAATTTGATTTAGATTTTCTTGCTTCATTAGAACCAGAAATTGAATCAGTAGATCTAGAAGAAGATGTTATTGATGAAGAATTGGTAGTAAGTTTAGATCCAAATGTTCAGCCGGTAATTTCATTACCTGATGTAAGTGAAATCCAAACAGGTGATAGGGTTATTATTGAAGGTTCTGTTCCGCCTAATACTGCACAAGTTATGGTTGTTTCTTATGATGAGCAAGAACCTGTTCCGTATATATTAAAAGAATTTAAGCCTGAATCTGGTAAATTTAAATATTACGCTTCTTATGATCCTGGTCGTGGTAACTTACTTATTGGTGAAAATAAATTTGATATAGTTGCAATTTTTGCTGATGGTAGCGAAAGTCCTAAGACGAGTGTTGTATTTGATTATCAAGACAAATCAATAGTAGCTAGTAATACTGTGGATGATGTTGAGCCAACTGTTGTTAAGACCAGTGTTGAGCAACCTTCTACCGCACCTATATCTCCAACTTCTTCCGATGTTATTGCAGATTCTTCTATTGGTATTAAAACAATAAATGGATTGTCTTTTGAAAATAATTTTGTTTTAAATTCAAACAGAGGGTTTTTACAAGGAGTTGTTGATTCTAATGTTGTTTCTGTCTATGTAAACGATTTTAAATTAACAAGATTTAAAGCTAATTCAGGTTCTTTTCATTATATTATGTCGCCTAGTTTTAATACTTTGAATGTAGGGGACAATAAAGTTAAAATTTATGGTAAGTATGCTGATGGCTCTCGTACCACTGAATTGAATTTAAATATTATTTACCAGCCATAAAAAAAACCGGTTAATCCCGGTTTTTTATAAATATTTTCGTTTGTTGTTGTTGTGTTCTGCGTTTGTTTTTGCAAATACTGTTTCACCATTGGAGCTTTTTGATAAATAAAACCAGTAGTCACTATATTCAGGATTTAAAGCGGCTTTAATGCTTTCTAATCCTGGATTACAAATAGGTGTTGGTGGTAAGCCCTTAAATTTTCTTAAGTTGTAAGGGTTGTTTGCTTGTAAGTCATCATATGTTATTTGATTATTGTCTTTTAAATATAATAATGCTGCATCTATACCAAGCGACCAGTCGTTTTTAAAGCGTTTCCATATTATTCCTGAAACTAATTTTTTATCTCTATCCGATCTTACTTCTTTTTCAATTAAGGATGCGACTATGATTGTTGAATATAAATCTTGTTTCGGTAGTTTTCTAAGTTGTGCTTCGTAATTACTAGGAAGTTTTTTTAAAAAATTATCTAGCATTGCTTTTAATAATTGGGTTTTGTTTGTAGAGTTGTTATCTAGATAATATGTGTCTGGAAATAGTAATCCCTCGTAGTTTTGGAGAGATTCAAGTGAGTTAATTCTAAAAATAGGGTGTATAAATTCACAATTTTCAAGACATTGATTTTCTGCTAATGCTTTAATTTCTTTTGTTTTTAAGCCTTCTGGTATTGTGAGTTTGTAAGTTTTGGATTGGTAAGTTTGTAATGTTTTAAGAATATTTTCTAAGCTATCATTTGTTGTTAATGTAAAGGTACCAGCTAGTAATGTATTCTCAGCATCTTTAGACTTTAAATATGTTTTGAATATTAATTCAGAGTCTATTATGTTGTTTTCTTTTAAAAGGCTTGCAATTGTATTCACTGATGATCCTTTAGGAATGGTGATACTAACTTCTAATTCTTTGTTAGGCTTAGTGTTTAAAATTAAAAATAAAACTAGACAAATAAAGATGGTAAAAATTACTTTACCACCTTTTTTATTTGTCTTGCGTTTATAACTATGTTTGTAGTGCATTATTGTAAACCTGCTGTTAAATCTCCTAGGATACCTTTCATGTTTTCTGCTGCAACTTCTTGAGACTTTTTAATTCCTTTGCTTATAGCTTTAAGGATATTTGCTTCTAGTTCTTTTTTTACTTTTGGATCCAATGACTCAAGTTTTATTTCAACTGATTGAGGTTGTTGTTCTGCATTGAATTTTATTAAAACGTTACCTTCTTCTGCTTCGATTATAACTTTTTTAAGTTCACCTTGAATTTTTTTTGCTTGTTTTTTTAATTCCATTAATTTTTTAATGTTTCCAAACGCATTCATTTTTTTGATTGTTAAATGTAATACCCAGCTATTTTATTAAAATTTCTCTTGCTTTTCAAGTAATGTTCTTGTAGTCTTAGTCTACTTTTAAATGCCATTCCTAAATTTATAGATATGAAAAGTATTAAACTAGATATGCAAGTTCGTGAATCAGATGCTTCTACTTCACGTTCTGAATCTATGGTTCCAGGTATTCTTTACGGTCCTGGTTTAGATAATGTTAAATTAGCTGTAGATCACCAAGCTTTAAGAAAAGCTTTTAATTTGAATAATGAAAATCTTCAAATTGAATTTGAACTTAATGGAAAACAACATGTTGCTCTTTTAAGAGATGTTAAAGTTGATTACATTGCAGATAGAATTTTACATTTTGATTTATTTATTCCTTCAGAAACTTCTGTAATGAAATTTAACCTACCTATTAAATTTGTAGGTCAGTCACTTGCAGTTAAAAATCTTGGTGGTGTATTAGAACAATATAAAGAAAAAGTTGTTATTCACTGTACTTTACAAAACTTACCAGAATTTTTAGAAGTAGATCTTTCTCCTTTAGTTGAACTTGGTTCTATTATTAAAATTAAAGATTTACAAGCTCCAGAAAATGTAGAATTCGTTGAAAGCCCTACTCAATCTGTTGTAGCTTCTAAAGCACCTAAAAGAGGTGGTAAAAAATCATCTGCTTCTGCTGATGCAACAGCTGAAACTCCTTCAGAAGAAACTCCTTCGGAATAATACTATATATTTAAGCCTTGATTTGATATCAAGGCTTTTTTTTGGTATAATAAAATAAAAAAACTATGGTTGATCAAGATTTACAGTCAGTACCAAATTTATCTGAAACATCTGATAAAGTTTCTGAACTATTAGAAGACGTAGAAGTTGCGAAACCTGAGGACATAGAAGAGAATGTATTTGATGAGCTCGGTCTTACTCCTCTAGAAATTTTAAAATATATTATAGTTTTTATTCTTTTAATAGGAGTTTTTATTTATGGTGCTTTAAAAGTTTTCCAAGTACTTTTTCCGTCCGATACTTCTAATACTCCTTCAGTTCAAATTGTTGAACCTATTAAAACAAGTGATAAGATACAAGATGATAATGTTTCTAATGTAGTTAATGTTTCTAATTCTAGTTCTACTGATGTAGTGTCGAATCCAACATTAAAGATTTTTTCTAAGACTTTACCTCTTGTGTTTGAAATTCATGAATCAAATAACATTGCTTCTAATTTATCTAAGTATATACGTTCTTATCAGCGCATGAAAAATGTTTATAATATAAATATTGCTTCTTTTTTAGATGCTTCAGCAGACCGTGATACTGCATATTTTCAATATGTTAATGAGTTTGAAACTGCTCTGATTGATCTTAAATTATCAGTTAATTCCTTAACTAAAGAAATAGAATATTTTACACAAGCTGTGAATAATGCAGTCTTAGAATTAGATGCAGCGGAGCAATTATTTTTTAATAATGTTCAAAAATTGAATGATTCCGATATCGATACTTCTTTAAATATGTTTCAGAATCTTTCTACTAAAAAGAATAATTTAACCTCAGAGCTCAAAGCTCGTGAAGCTATATTTTCTAGAATATCTCAAAACATTACAGCTTTAAATTCTAAACTGGAAGCTGTAAAATTAAATAAAGAACCTTTATTAAGTGGCTTAAAAGTTATAGATGTTGAAGGTGTAGATTTAAATTTGATAACTCGCTAAAAATGATTAGCTGTAATAATCTCATAAGTAAGATTAATAAACTTGGATTTGATTTTGATATTTCTAGAATTAAATTGGCTTTTGAGTTTGCTAATCAAGCACATGAAGGTCAAAAGAGATTTTCTGGCGATCCGTATATTATACATCCACTAGAAGTTGCTGTACGTATTTTAGATTTTCATCCTGATGAGGATACTGTCATAGCAGCTTTGTTACATGATGTTTCTGAGGATACTGAGAGAACACTAGATGATATTGAAAATGTATTTGGTCCAGGTGTACGTTCTTTAGTTCGTGGAATGGAAAAACTTTCTCAAGTTCGTTCAAGAGTTGATGAACCAGAGGTAGAAAATTTACGTAAGATGTTTCTGTCAATGGCATCTGACTTACGTGTGATTTATATTAAGTTATGTGATCGATGGCATAATATGGAAACTCTTGGTTATGTACGCCCAGAAAAACAACGCAGGATTGCACAGGAAACATTAAATGTTTATGTTCCAATTGCTTCAAGAATGGGTATTTATAAAATTAAAGCTAGTTTAGAAGATTTATGTTTTAAATTTTTGAATACCGATATGTATAAACTTATACATGAACAATTGGAGTATTATACCAAACAAAATACTAATTTTATTAATAAAGAAAAAGATACTCTTACAAAATTTCTTCACAAGAGGGGATACAATTGTCGTGTTACTTCTCGTTTGAAGAATCAATATAGTATTTATAAAAAGTTAAAGAAAAAAGGTAAGAGTTTAGTATCTGATTTGTATGATATTTATGCATTACGAGTCATTGTTCCAGATGATTATAATGATAATTTGTATCAGATATTAGGCGAAATTCACTCAACTTGGAGTCCACTTGCTAATCGTTTTAAAGACTATGTAGCTGTTAGTAAGCCAAATGGTTATCAATCCTTACATACTACTGTTGTAGGTCTGGGTTTTGCTGAGTTTAATCGTCCAGTAGAAATTCAAATTCGAACTGAAAGCATGCATAGACAAGCTGAATTTGGTGCGGCAGCCCATTGGCTTTATAAATACCACGAAAATCCTGATATGTATAATTCGGAGAAGTGTTTAGATTGGATTCATGAGCTTAAATCTGTCGAAAGTAATATTAAGAATAATTCAGAATTTATTGAAAATCTTAGTATGGACATGTTTAATGATAGGATTTTCGTATTAACTCCAAGAGGTGATGTGAAAGATTTACCAGAATCTTCTACTCCTATTGATTTTGCTTATGCAATTCATACTGACGTTGGTAATCACTGTGTAATGGCTAAAGTAAATGACTCAGTTGTACCTCTTGATCATGAGTTGAGAAGTGGGGATGTAGTCGAGATTATAACTAAAAAAGATTCTGAGCCTAATCAATACTGGTTGAGTTTTGTGGTTACATCTGAAGCTAAGTCAAAAATAAAGTCTTATTTACGTAATGCTGATCCTGATAAAACTTTTAAAGAAGGTAGAGATTTAATAAATAAATATTTAGAATCTATAGGTAAGCCTACTTTGGATTCTGATTTGTTAATTTTAAAGACATTTAAAGGGTCTAATTTAAATCAAAAGCAGCGTTATAATTTAGTAGAGGAAGTAGCTACAGGTAAATTTTCAGTAAAGAATCTTATAAAAGAAATTTATCCAATGGATTCTATTGTAAGACCTAAAATAAAGAAGTCACAAAAAAAATCTAAGACACTTGATTTGTCAAATGAGATTCTAATTGAAGGTCAACCAGTAACTGTTCCTGTTAAAACTACGAATTGTTGTAGTTTTAAGTTTCCAAATCCTATTGGAGGGTTTGTTACGCGTGGTTCGGGTGTGAGTGTGCATAATCTGAAATGTAAAGTTTTTCAAAATGCTGATGAAGAGAGAAAAATTAAACTTACTTGGAAAGACGCTCAAGAATCTGATTTATATGTTGTAGATTTATCTATAGAAATAAAAGATAGAGTCGGTTTATTAAAAGATGTTGTAGAAGTTATTTCTAGTTTTGGTGTTAACATTCTTGATATCTCACTTAATGAGTCAAGTGACTCTACAAAAACTCTTAAGTTATTAAGTTTAGCAGTTAAAGATTACGATCAGTTAGTTAGCTTGATTATGAAGCTGAATGCTATTGAAAATGTCGTTAAGGTTTCGAAAGTTAATTAAAGTATTGTATTTAAGTTGTAGCAATTGTGTGAATATATATTCTATTTCACTTTTAATTTCCTTACTTAGTTCTAATTTTTGAGTTTCTTGAATGTTTTTTTTGATGTAATATCGTATAACTTTATAAGTGTTGCCACTTATTTTAATATTACCTTGTTTGTTATTTATTATACCGTTTTCATCTATAAATAAGTAATTTGCAGGGTGTAGATTTTTATCTTTTTCAAAAATATTTAAACTATCCATTATTTTACATAATATAATTGGCAGATTTTTATTTAAGCTTTTTTGTTTTATTAATATTTCGTAAATACTTTCAAATACATTTGTATCTACTTTGTGTTGGCTTATTTTTTCAAGTAACATTAGGAGTTTTTGTTGCCCTTCGTATTCTGTAATATTTTTGGGGTGAGGTGTGTGGTAAGTCTTGTTTATATTGCTTAAATATAAATGTCTTTCAGACTGGTATAATTCTGCATTTAAAATATTCAATTTATGTATTTTGCCTGCAAAAGGGCTTTTATAGTTTTTATGTTTTTTTACTGCAAAACTTGTTAACCCTGAACGTCTGCCTAGAGCTTTAACTATACTTTTATTGTCTTTATAATCTGTGATTCTAATTATAATAAATTCATCTCGTGAAAAATTATTCATCTATGTGTATTGGTAATGTTTTAAGATGTTTGCTAGTTGTGAATTTGCTACATAGATATCCGATGATAGTCGTTGCTGCAATTTGTGTAAGGATATTCATGTTATTTGGCGTGTAGTTTAAATTAAAGTTTGTAATATTTTCTAGACTAATAAAAAACACAATACCTAAGGTTGTTGATAAAATACCAATAATTATACCTTCTAAGATATAAGGGGATTTGATTGCTTTTAGATTAGCACCCATGAATTTCATTATAACGAGTTCTTTTCTTCTGTTTTGCAGGCTGGTTTTGATGGATGTAAAGATGATGATTGTTGATGATATTAAGAAGCTTATAATTAAAAGTTTTGTGATAGAATCAATAACTTTATTAATTAATAGAATTTTACTTACAACTTGGCTGATGGTCTCTTGATTTTTATTTTTTACATTGTCACGAACTAAATATTCTTTGAATTGAGATTGTTTGATTTGTTGTAATATTTGTTGCCCACTTTCTAAATCTTTACTTTTGTATTTGATGCTGTAGGGTAGGGGGTTTGATATTTCCATAGATTTGAGAATTTCAACAGTTTTTGGGTAATATTCGTTAACTTGTTCTAGTGCAATATTGGGTGTTACTAGCTCGGAACTTGTTATGTTTGATTGAGATTGAATTATATCTTGTATTGTATTTATTGTTTTAGCTGGAGTTTTTTGATCTAAAAAAATTTGAAATTCAATTTTTGAATCCATCTGAGTTAAATAATCTTGTGCTTTTAAACTTATTGCTTGAAGTATGTTGAATATCATTATCACAAGTGCAATTGTAACTATTGTACCTACTGCAATAAATTTATGTCTATAAATGTTTTTACAAGTTGTTTTTAGGGTTTTCATATGTTTTTTTTAAGGATTTTGCTTTTAAACACATGTGGTTTAAAGCTTTTACATCTAATTATTTTAGCATTACTTATTTCTGCTAATTTAGCTTCATCAGCTTTTTGATCGTACCCCAGGCAAATTATATCTGGTTTGTATTTGTGTATAACATCTAATTTACTTTCAAGTGAGCCTAGAACAACTTCATTTGCGATATTAAGCTTTTTAATTTGCTTAAGTCTTTTTTCTTCTGAGTTTATTACATCTTTTTTAAGATTTTTATCTCGAGCAATAATAGTTATTAAATAGTCTCCATGTGTTTTTGCTTCTTCTAAGTAAGATATGTGTCCTGGGTGGGCTAAGTCGAATGTACCGAAGGTTAATACTTTTTTCATATTATTATTTCTAGTGTTAGTAGAACTATTGTCATTACAATTGCAATTATTGCTACTTTTTGCCATTCAAATATTGGTTTTGAAAAATCTTTGTTTGTTTTTATTAGTATTGTTGTAAATGTGTAGCAAACAAAGCATGTGAAAAATGGAATGTCTAATAAATCTACCATTAGTGGTAAATAACTTTGAGTAGTTTTGGTACTTAGAACTCCAAAAGTAATATGAAAAATTCCTATGCAAAACATAGAGACAAAAAATATCTCGTTAAGAAAAAATAGATCTTTGTTAGCTTTGTGTATTTTCATGTTTTTATTTTACAAAGCCATTCAAGAATAGTAAAGTTTTAGTGGTCATAATTTTAAAAAATGATAGATCTTAAAAAAATAGAGCATTTAGCAATGTTAGCTCGTTTAGAACTTTCTGATGAGCAAAAAAAATCTTTATCCGATACTTTACCAAGTATTATTGAATATATGGATATTTTAAATGAAGTGGATACAACCAATGTTGCACCTACATATCAGTCAACTGGTCTAACTAATGTTACTCGTGAGGATGTTATAGATTCTGATTATAATTTAGGACAAAGTATGTTGGAGCATACAAATCACGACCTTCAAAATGATCAAATAAAAGTTAAATCTGTTTTTAATTAGTAAGTATGTTAGAAAATTTCACAATTGAATCCTTGATTCAAGGATATAAAGATAAAAAGTTTTCAGTTTCCGAAGTGGTTTCTGATTATTACGAAAGAATAGCTAAAGTTAATCCTGACTATAATGTGTATGTTTCACTTTGTCGTGATTTAGCTGAACAAAGAGTTTCTAATATGTCTGAGTATAATATAGATAAACACTTGTTATATGGAGTGCCTTTAGGCCTTAAAGATTTGTTTAGTTATAAAGGTTCTGAATTGACTGCAGCTTCGAAAATTTTAAAAGGATTTAAGCCTTCATACAATGCTGTCAGTACTCAGCGTATTTTAGACCATGGTGGTATTGTTTTAGGGATGGTTAATACAGATCAATTTGCATGTGGAGCTTCTAACGAAACCTCTGCGTATGGTCCTGTTAATAATCCTTATAATAGAGAATATGTTTCTGGTGGATCTTCTGGTGGTTCTGCATCTTTGATTCCATTAAATTTAGGTGTATTTGCCACAGGTACTGACACTGGTGGTTCTATTCGTCAACCCGCTAGTTTTTGTAACGCTGTTGGATTAAAACCTACTTATGGACGAATTCCACGTGCTGGTGTAATTCCAATGGCATCAAGTTTAGATACTGTTGGTCATTTAACAAAAACAGTAATGGATAGTGCAATAGTTTTACAAGCTATGGCAGGAACTCATAAGCATGATTCTACCTCTCCAGATGTTCCAGTTGATGACTATAAATCTTACGTTCATAAGGGAGTTAAGGGTATGAAAATTGGTATACCAAAAGAGTATTTTACTGATTTTAATGATCCAGAAGTTACTAAACAAGTAATGAAATCTATTGATGTTCTCAAATCTCAAGGTGCAGAAATAGTTGAAATTTCTCTGCCTTATACAAAATATGGTGTTGCTGTATATTATATTGTGTCTCCTTGTGAATTATCTGCTAATATGGAGCGTTATGATGGTGTAAGATATGGTAATTTTACAAAAGATGATGTGAATAATCTATTTGAATACTATACTAAAACTCGGGGTCAAGGTTTAGGTGAAGAGATTTTACGTAGAATAATGGTTGGAACCTTTTGTCTAAGTTCTGAAAGTTATGAAGCTTATTATTTGAAAGCTCAAAAGGTAAGAACTTTACTTATTGAAGACTTTAAAAATGCATTTAAACAAGTGGATTTGATTGCTGGTCCTGTATCACCAACTCCTGCATTTAAATTAAACTCTAAGGCTAATAATCCATTGGAAATGTACCAATGTGATGCTTTAACTATTCCATCGAATTGTGCTGGTATTCCTGGTATTTCTGTACCAGCAGGTTTTACTAATTCTGGACTACCTGTCGGGTTACAACTATTAGCACCTCATTTTTCTGAGGGTAAATTGTTTAGTGCTGCACAAGTTGTTGAAAATGAATTTAAGTATTTTTCACAAGTGCCATCTCTATAGCTAATGCTAGTTCATTATTTCCTTTTAATAGACCAGTTTTACTTTGCTGGTCTATTTTTAATATTTGTCTAAGTAGATTGTCTAATTGATTTAATTGGATTTTTTTTGCTGTATTTGAGTGTTTTTTTACAATAAAAGGTTTTAACCCATTTGTATTTTTATTTTTAATTTGAAGTAATGTTTTAAGGTGCCAGATTAGCATGTAAAGTAATTTGTATGGGTCTGGGTTGTAATCTAAATTTTCTTTAAGTTGTTTGAGCATTTGAGATTTGTTTGTGTATATTGTATCAAGAAAGTTAAATATGTTTGGTTCTTGTTGTATATCTGCAAGTTTATAAAATATTTCATCATTAATCTCTTGGTTATGAGAATAACATGCAAGTTGGGTTATTGAATTTATCAGTTTGTGAGGATTTTTTTCATGAGTTTTTTCTAGTAAACTTAGGTACTTATTACTAATAGCAGCTTGTGTTTTGTTTAATGTTTCTTGAATTAACTTTTTGTTTGATTCTGAGTTTAATTCAAAGTGTGTTGTGTTTGCATTTTTGAGTAGGGTTGCAAGTAGTTTATCTGTTTTGTTTATTTTTCTGTATTCTATAAACAAAATAATTGTTGAATCTGGAATTTTTTTTAATGTTTTTAAAAACTCTTTTTCGTATTTATTTAGTATGTTTTTAGCAATGATTAGTTTTTTTTCACACAAAAAGGGGACTGTTTGAGCTTCTAACAATAGGTTTTGAAAGTGAAATGTCTTTGAGTCTTCTATTATTTGCAAATCAAAACTGTCTTTATATTTATCTTTAAATTTTTCTATCCATTTTTGACTGTGATTTTTTAATGCGGGTGTGTTTTCTCCGTGGAATAGAAATATATTTTCTTGCATGTCAATTCTTAAAACTTTTTTCTTGTTATTGCTATGTTAATATAATAAATGATTTAAGGAAATAAAATGTTTCAATATCCTTGCTTGATAGTTAATTTTAAAAATTACGCTTCAACAATTGGTGAAGCTGGATTGCAATTAGCTAAATTAATTGAAAAAAAATCTAAACAACATGGTGTTCCTGTTGTTATTGCTGTTAACCCTTTGGGTTTGGAGCGCATTGCTAAATCTGTATCAATTCCTGTGATTTCTCAACACGTGGATTTTCATTCAGTGGGAGCATATACTGGCGCTATCTTGCCTGAGTCTATTGGTTTTGCTAGTGGAATTGGTTCTTTAGTAAATCATTCTGAGATCCAGGTGTCTAAGGCTGACATACATTTATACATTAATGCATGTAAAAGAGCATTTATAGACTCTTTAGTTTGTGTCGAAACACTTGAACATGCACTCGAAGTGCAAGCGTGTAATCCATCTGCAATTTGTTACGAACCTAGCGAATTGATCGGTGGTGATGTTTCTGTTGCTCACGGTAAGGAAGATCTAGTTCGTCAAATCGGTGAACAAGTGTCTCTTCCTTTGTTTATTGGTGCTGGTGTTAAGACACGCGAAGATGTTTTGAAATCTTTAAGTCTTGGTGCAGAAGGTGTTTTAGTAGCTTCTGCAGTTTGCTGTGCTATAGATCCAGGAGAGGCTTTAGATGAATTATTATTAGGTTTTAAAGAATTTAATCATTAGAATTATGCTTATAAATGTACATAAAAATTATGATATTGCCGAAGTTGACTTGAATTATTTAACTGATCGTATAAATGATTTAGAAGCAACTTGCAATAAACTCACAGAAGAGTCTGTTTCAGTTCAGTTGCATGTTTTAAGGCATGATGGATTGAATCATAAAGATAATATAGAATTAAAAGTTTCTATTCATATTCCTAAAGTTTCTTTTCAAGCCTCAACTTATTGCTATAAAGTAAATGAGGGAATAGAAGGTGTTGTTTCTAAATTAAAAAAACAAATATCTAAATATAAAACTAGACATGCTGGACGTGAGCGTCAGTTAGCTGATTTAGAATTTAAAGATAGTTTCGATTTTAATGAACTACAAAGTGTTTCTGAAGATCAAGATTTTTCTTTAGACTCTAAAGAGCTTATTACTAAGCACATGTTGTTTTCTGATTTAACTCCACTTACAGAGGAACAAGCTTTGAATCAAATAATTGAGTTGGATCATGAATTTATGGTGTTTGTTAATCAAGATACAGATCGATATAATGTTATTTACAAGAGACATAATCATTCTGGTTATGCTATTCTCGAATTAGAATCTGCAAATGGTGTACTCGATTTATAGTTCAAAAGTTATCAAGGGACAGGGTTTGGCTTCTAAGTTTTTACTGCCTACATTGAATTTAGATGTCAATTGTCTTTCTAACGATTTGAAATACGGTGTTTATTCTTGTTATGTGTTGTTGAATGGGAAAAGATTTTTGTCTATGATGCACTATGGTCCTCGTTCTACAGACTCTCAAGTGAGTTTAGAGATACATGTTATTGATGTTGTGTTAAGTAGTGATATTCGATGGATTTTTTTTCAACCTGTATTTTTCATTCGAGATGTACAGCATTTTGAAAGTTTACATGATTTAAAAAAACAGTTAGGATTGGATTTGATTAACGTATTAAATCATGATTAAAGCTTTCTTAAAAAAAGTATTTAACGATCAGTCTAAATTTTTATTGTTTTATCACAATGTAAAATCATATTTTTATGCTTTTAAATCTGGTTTTCCATCAAAAGGTATGTATGTTGTTGCTGTTACTGGTACTAATGGTAAAACATCTACTTGTAATTTGTTGTATCAAGCATATAAAGCTCTAGGTGTTCGTGTTTCTATGTTGTCTACTGTTAATTATGCTATTTGTGGTGATGAGTTTGTCAATAAAAATAAAATGTCGACACTACCAGCTAGGAAGTTGTTTTCGTTGTTACAAAAGATGAAAGATGCAAATACTCAAGTTTTGATCATTGAAGCCACTTCTCATGCTGCTGCTCAAGGTCGATTAAATGGTATTGATTTTGACCAGTTGATTTTCACTAATTTAGGAAAAGATCATCTGGAATACCATGGTGGCTTTGAAAATTATAAAAAGACTAAAATGTCATTGGTTAAAAAATTAAAAGCAAAATCATCTTTTATATTCAATTCTTTTGATGTTCACTCTAAAGATTTTTTGTCTTTGGTAAAATCATCATCATTAAGTTTTGGCTATGAAAAATCTGACTCAATTTGTTTATCAAATTTTGATATTTCATTAAGAGGATCTAAATTTGTTATTAAACATGCCGGTAATAAATATCATTTAGAATCAAAAACTCTTGGTGTTTTTAACCTTTTCAACATCATGGCAGTTTTACTGAGTTTAGATGTTTATAATAATCAATTTGAGAATAATTTAGATGTTGTATCTCTTTTAGAACCTGTTTTAGGTAGATTAGATGTTGTTCAGTCTAAACAGAACACTTTTATTTTCGATTATGCTCATGATACAGAAAGTCTTGAAAACTTACTTTCTTTTGTTTCAGAACAGAAACAAGGACGTTTAATTTTACTTTTTGGTTGTGTTGGTGGTGGTCGTGATAAGTCTAAAAGACCATTAATGGGGCAAGTTGCTGCAAAATATGCTGATATGATTGTTCTAACAAATGATGATCCATATTGGGAAAATCCTAGTGAAATTATTGGTCATATATTAGAAGGTATTCCAAGCAAATTTCATCATAATCTTATAAAGATTATTGATCGTAAAAAAGCTATTGAGGCTGCTTTCAATTTGCTACAACCAAACGATGTTCTAGTTTTAGCTGGTAAAGGGGGAGAGAAGGTTACTGTAATTGGTGATCAGACTTTTGACTTTGATGAAAAACAAATTGTCATGGATTTAATTTCAAAAAATGGAGCCTAATGCATTTGTTTCGTTGTATAAACCAAAGGGTGTTTCTTCTTTCAAAGTCTTGTCTAGTCTTAAAAAGGCATTAAATACTAAAAAAGTAGGCCATATGGGTACTCTAGACCCTTTAGCTGAAGGAATTCTGCCTGTTGCTGTTGGCAAATATACGAAGTTAATACCTTATGTTAATTTATTGCCAAAAAAATATGAGGTTGAGATTTTTTTTGGTATGAATTCAGAGACTTTAGATTCAGAGGGAGTTGTTTTAGATGCTTTACCTAAACTAGATTCTCAGTTAGATCTTGAAACTCTGCAAAAAGTTGTTGAAGATTTTGTTGGTAAGATTGATCAGATACCTCCCAAATATTCTGCTATTAAAATTAATGGTCAGAGGGCTTATAAATTAGCTCGTGAAAATAATATTGATGTTGAGCAAATCAAATCTCGCCCTGTTGAGCTTTTTTCTGTGTCTGATTTTAAATTGCAGGATCAAATTTTATCTTTCACTCTCGAGTGTGGATCTGGTTTTTATGTTCGTAGTTTAGTTCGTGATATTGGTGTTAGATTGGCTTTACCTTGCTTTATGTTGTCACTTAAACGTACGCAGGTTGGAGCATTTAATTTAGACAATGCTTCACGAGAAACAGATTATAAATACTTAGATTTAGACTCTGTTATTAAGGATGTGAATATCTTAAAAGTAAACTATGAACATGCTGAGTTAATTTGTAATGGTATGCCTTTGGAACTTTCACTTGCGGATGGATTTTATTGGGTGTTTGATTCAAATAATGAGCTTGCATTTTGTAGTTCAAGTAATAATATACTTACAGTTATAAGAAGACTATGTTAAAGACTATTTTTATATTTATTTGTTCCGGAATTTTTTTAAGTTTTGGTTATTTTTTATATAATGCATTGAATTTCTTAGATAAACCAAAGTTATATGGTTTTAACAGAAAGGCAGTTCCTTATGGTTTTGGTTTAGTTTTATTTGTTTTATTCTCAATTATTGCCTTGGTTTTTAATCCTTTATCTATTAAATTGCTCGCTCTGTTATTTAGTTTAATTGTATTATCGTTTACTTGTTTTATTGATGATAGAATATCATTACATCCAATTATTAGACTTGGTATTCAGACTGTTTGTGCTTTTGTGGTTGTTACAAATGGTATTTCTGTACTCGAAGTATCAAATCCTTTTGGTATTGATAATTTTATTTTGGGTGATTTTGGTATTTTAATAAGTGTCTTTTGGATTTTGTTATTAACAAACATTATGAATTTTTTAGATGGAGTGAGTGGACTAACATCTGGTGTGAGTAGTGTTGGTTTTTTTATATTATTTATTTTGAGTCTAGATACAAATTTACATTTAGTTGATCAAAGTCTCTTAACTTCTTTAAGTTTAATTGCATCAATTATTGCTTTTGTAGGTTTTGTTCTTGAGTTGCCTTTGTTAAATCCCAAAGTTTTACTTGGAGACGCAGGGTCTATGCCTATGGGCTTTTTACTTGCTAGTTTATCTATGATCAATGGCGGTAAATTAGCTACCTTAGGTATTGTTTTGCTTATTCCTTTATTTGATGGTGTATTTGTAATTCTTTATAGATTATATAAAGGCAGATCGCCTTTGATTGGAGATCAAAATCATTTGCATCATAAATTATTAGATAAGGGTTTTAGTCGTTTGCAGATAATCAGTTTATATTTTGTTGTTACTCTTGTTTTTGGTCTAATGGCAATTTATGCTTGGAATACTTATTTAAAACTTCTAACATTTGTTTTTGCCGCAATTGTCTTAACTGTATTTTTTTATTTAACTTGGAATGTCAATGGATATCAAAGAAGAAATTAAATCACGCATCTCGATTGTAGAACTTGTTTCGCAGTATATCGAATTAAAAAAGGCTGGGCGAAATTATCGTGGCTTGAGCCCTTTTACATCTGAAAAATCTCCAAGTTTTTTTGTGTCTCCAGAAAAAGAAATTGCCTATTGTTTTTCAACAAATCAGGGTGGGGATATTTTTGCCTTTTATCAGTTGGTAGAGAGCTGTAGTTTTTTAGAAGCATTAAAGGCATTAGGGGAGAAAGCTGGTATTGATATAAGCTCTCTAAATCTTTCAGAAAATAAAATAAAGGCAGAATTATCGGATAAACTTATTGATATTCACAATGTTTCATTAAAGTATTATCAGTCACAACTAAAAAAAGTTGACAATAAAAAGTTTGTTGATTATCTAGCTACTCGTGGATTTGATTTAAAAAAGGCTCTTAGTTTGGGTTTTGGTGCTACAGATAATTCTTATGATGGATTGGTACAAGCACTTGTAAAAGCTAAATTTTCTAAGGAAGAAATTATAGAGTCCGGTTTGGGTTTTTTAAATAAGGCTAATAAGTTACAAGATCGTTTTCGTGATAGATTAATGTTTGCGATTAAAAATCCGCAGGGTAAATTAGTTGCTTTTGCAGGGCGTGTACTTGAAAAAGATGCAAAACTTGCAAAGTATATTAATTCTCCAGAGACAGCTATTTATAAGAAGAATCAGGTTTTGTATGGTTTTAGTGCTGCTAAAGCTGAGATTCGTAAAAGAGACTTTGTTATTTTAGTAGAGGGGTATTTTGATCAAATTGCTTGTTCTCTTAACGGTTATCAAAATACAGTTGCTGTAAGTGGAACTGCCTTAACTGATAATCAATTGGGTTTGCTTAAGCGTTTTACAAAAAATTTATACTTTTGTTTGGATATGGATGATGCTGGAATTCGAGCTTTAAATAGAGGGGTGAGTTTAGCAATTCCCTTAGGTTTTAATATTAAGGTGATTAGTTTGGAGGGTGTGAAAGATCCAGACGAGGCTTTTCAATCTAATCCGCAATTATTTGAAAATGCAATTGCAGATGCTTCTGATTATTTTGACTTTTTAATTAATCATGAGTTTTTATCCCACGATGATTCTAAAAAACAAGACTCTTTGTTTGTAAAAAACTTTGTAAATCGTTATTTAGAAACTGTACGCCTTTTACCAGAGGATTTTTTAAAAGATTTTTATATTCGAAGGCTTTCAAAAGTGACTGGTTTGAGCTTTTTAAATTTGCAAAAATCTCTAGCAAATTATAAGCCTGTTAATCAATCTGCTTCAGAAAATGTTAAACCAAAAGCTGCTTATAAATATACTGTCGAGGATTTGTTTTGGACTTATGTGTTTATGAGACCATCGGTTATTGAAAACTTAAAAGAATATACTAAAATTATGGAGCTATGTTTAACGCAAAATCAGCTTTACAAAGATATTATACTTAATTATAATGCAAACGATTTTGATAATTATATAGTCCCAGAAATTTATAAAGTTAAAGCCCTGCAACTTGAGTCTGGTGGTTTGGATGTAGATAGGTTTGATTTTAATTCTGAGGTTTCAAAACTACTTCTACGTATGAAACAAAATTATAGAAAATCTCGATTAAGTGAGATCAAAATGAAATTAAATAACTGTTCTGCTAAAGAGCAATTACAGTTGCTTTCTCAATATAAAAATTTAATGTCTTTATAAGCACATGGCTAAAGTAAGAAAATTTATTACACACCACACGGATGCGAAAATTAAACAGTATCCAAAAGCTGTTCAAGATTTGATTAAAAAAGGTAAGGAACAAAAATTTGTTACCTTAAAAGAAGTTTATAGAGCTTTTCCTAAAGCAGAGGATGACTTGATAATTTTAGATGAAATTTGTGAGTTGTTTTTTGACTTTGGTGTAGAAGTTGTAGAAGATTCTAAAGTTAAAACTTACGATCTTAACAAACAAGTTGATCAAGACGCTTTAAAACAAGAACAAAAAGCACAAAAGTTAGCAGATAAAACTGTTAAAGATATTTCGAAAAACAATAAAGCAGCTTCTGATGATGAGCCTTCGGATGAAGAAATGCAAGAGTTAGAGTCTTCTGCTGATGATGCACAAAGCTCTCAAAGATTGATAGAGGTCCAAATGTCGGAAATTTCTAATGATAGTATTAGAATGTATCTTTGTGAAATTGGTCGTGTTCCACTTTTGTCTGCTAAAGAAGAAATTGATTTAGCTAAATCAATCCGTAAGGGAGATCAAAATGCTAAATCTATTTTGGCTGAATCTAATCTTCGTTTAGTAGTATCTATTGCTAAAAAATATATTGGACGTGGGTTGAGTTTCTTGGATTTGATCCAAGAGGGTAATATGGGTCTCTTCCGTGCTGTAGAAAAATTTGATCCAGATCGTGGTTATAAATTCTCTACCTATGCAACATGGTGGATTAGACAAGCTATTACCCGTGCAATTGCTGACCAAGCTCGTACAATTCGGATTCCAGTGCATATGGTTGAAACCATTAACAAACTTACTCATACTCAACGTCGTTTAGTTCAAGAACTTGGACGTGAACCATTAGTAGAAGAGTTAGCTGCTGAATTAAATATGGATGTAAAAAAAGTTCGCCAAATAATGAAAAATACTCAGGAAACAGTTTCTTTAGATACTCCAGTTGGTAGTGAAGAAGACTCTAAACTAGGTGACTTTATTCCAGATGACGAAGGTGCATCTCCAGATGAATCTACTAATAGAAATCTTGTTAAAGAAAATATTCATGCAATGCTTAAATACCTTTCTCCACGTGAAAGACGTATTATAGAAATGCGTTTTGGACTTATTGATGGTATTGCCCATACATTAGAAGAAGTTGGTAAAGAATTTAATGTAACTCGTGAACGTATTAGACAAATCGAAGCAAAAGTGTTACATAAGCTTCGTGAACATCCTACATCTATTAAAATTAAACCTTTCTAAATATGAACAATAAAGTATTTATGATCACCCAAGAGGGTTTAGATCAATTAAAAGAACAGTTAACTCATCTTAAAGAAGTAAGACGTAAAGAGATTGCTCAAAAGATTCGTGAAGCCAAAGAATTTGGTGATTTATCTGAAAACGCTGAGTATCACGAAGCAAAAGAGGACCAAGCATTTGTTGAAGGTCAAATTATCGATCTTGAAAACAAGGTTAAAAATGCAAAAATAATTGATAAAGTTTCATCTGATTCAATTCAAATTGGTTCAAGTGTAACTATTCAAGTAGTAGAAACAAAAGAAAAAATGGACCTTGATTTAGTTGGTTCCATGGAAGCTGATGTTTTCAAAAATAAAATTTCTAATGAATCTCCACTTGGTTTAGCTATCATCGATAAAAAGAAAGGTGATGTTGTGACTGTTAAAGCACCTAAGGGAGATGTTGAATATAAAATCGTAAGTATTAACTAATTCTGTTTTTCTTTTCGTATTTTATAATTTGATGAAAAAATATATATGCCAGGATTGCACTAAGTATTCCTGGCATTCTTAGTATCCAAATGTAAATTGTGTCATCACCTCTAAAAAAACTTTCAACTGTTCTTAGAGTGAAAAATAAGAAGCTAGCTTGTAAAAATATGTAGCCATCGTATCTAGTTCTGTATTTGTTATATAAATTAAAACAATATAGGCCTATTGCTAGTGTGTAAAATGTTGCAAATAATTGTGTTGGGTATACTGCAGTTGTATATTTTACTACTGGAGAATTGAATGTTACTCCAAAAATACTTTCTGTAATTCTTCCGTAATTGTTTCCGTATAAGAAGGCTCCGATATTATGTAAACTTAAAAGTGCTAAACTGGCTATAGATAGCACATCTGCCCATCTGGCAAATAATTCTTGATAAAGAAATGATTGTCTTTTAAGACCAATAAACATACCAAATATCATTCCTAGAATTGAGATATCTTTGTCTTTCCAAATTGCTAAAGCTTTGTAAAAAGATGACCATGATAGTTCATAAAAATAAACTTGGTAATTAGAAATTATAGTAAATAATCTACCAAAAAAGACTCCGATAATTAAAATGTAAATCATGTTGTCTAAAAAGAATTGAAGTCTAAGGCGACTTTTTTTACCTAGTATATTTATTAAATATACAAATGCAACAAACCCAAATAAAGTAAAGAAAAGCTGTGAGTTTACTTTAAAATTACTGAAATTTATAAGATATGGGTTCATAATTTGCTTATTAGAATTATGTAGAGACTTAGAAATGTTAAGACTAAGTAAATAGAATTAGTACTATGTTTTTTATTGATAAGTA
>Ga0163109_10000108_pt1 | contig 65531 bp, 61 predicted proteins | sample CRUFie1St13metaG_FD_108704 | JGI IMG/M metagenome (GOLD analysis project Ga0163109, IMG submission 108704) | Marine microbial communities from the Costa Rica Dome - CRUD Field 142mm St13 metaG | ecosystem: Environmental > Aquatic > Marine > Oceanic > Photic zone | place: Costa Rica: the Eastern...
TATATGATCCAAAAACTAAATAATATTTTTCCCAATATTCATTATAATGGAATGTCTGGAAATTTAGAAAAAAGTACATATACTGTTTTAAATGTTTGTCTTCCATTATCAAATAACAAAGCATCAATGTTGGACTTTCATCTTGATTTAAATGGAATAGCTTGTTCCAAGGGAAGTGCATGTCAATCAGGTAGCTCAAATGGTTCTCATGTATTAAATGAAATACAGGATGAAAAATTTAAAAAATTCCCTTCAATTAGATTCTCATTTTCTCATTACAATACAAAAAAAGAAGTAGATTATGTTATTAAAATTCTTAATGAATTTTTAAATGATTAATAATAAATTTTTGCTTTGTAGATCTGCTTATTTCCTACTCGATCTTGAAATTCTATTAATAAATCATTTTCTCCATCTTTAATAATCTTATCAGATAGATCATGAAAGATCAAACTTTGTTTTGGCTCGTATTCAAATAATGCCCATTTCCCATTAATAAATGCTTTATAATTTCTTATTCCTGATTTATCATCACTTATTCTAAGTCTAAGAGTTTTATTTGAATTAACGTTTGAATTATTTTCAAAGTTGATTGGTCTTATAACAGGTAGGATAGAATCTCTCGAAATCGTATATTTTCCAAGAGAAGAGATATTAGTTGATATATATGAGCCATCTATCTTAGAACTCCTGTAATAAATTCTACCATTAACTACCTTCCCTATAAAAGATTGATTTAATTTACGTTTATTGAGATCCTTATTAATAGGTAAACTAATTTTCATAGAAGATCTAAAAGGAGATGTTTGATCGCCTAAATCAATTATATTACCATTAGAAGATATGTTTAAAAGTATATCGTCATAAAATGTATTCTTGTTAATCTCAACAAATGATTGGCCTCTATTAATAATTTTTTTCTGATTTGTAAAAATTTTAATTCCATCTGATGGTTTAAAATATTCCTCAGTCTCACTAGCTTTGATTTTAAATTTAAGATAGGATGAATTCCTGTTCCAATCAGTTACTTTTATAGAAACTAATCCTTCACTAATTTCATTTGAGTTAATAATTCCATTAAAAGTATTTTTCTTTAGGAAAGATAAATTTGATTTAGGGGGTATATAAACCTTCAATACTCTGGTATTATTTTTTGCTAGAGACATATAGTCATACATTAGCTTCTTATAGTGATTCTCGCTAAACTTTATCCTATCCATACTGTAGGAAAATCTTTGAATTGAGTCAATAAAAAGTTCAACTCTATGAACACCATTTTTATTATTTAAATTTTGATACTGTATGTCATAAGTGTCTATACCAAGTCCAATTTTTCCATTAAATAAAATATCCTCAGCAATATAGGTTGAGTCATTAATTTTAGATAAATTAATTTTTTTAGGTAATCTTTTTACAAGAGTTTTGTTCTCATTAATTGTGTATAGACCTCTAATTATTGGTCTCTCTTTATCTTTATGGCTATAATTAAACATTAATGGATTTAATGCATCTTGTGTTTCACTATCTCTTATTTCGAAGTGAAGATGTGCACCAAAGGACCCTCCAGTATTCCCCGAATAACCAATTAGCTCTCCTCTTTTAACAAGTATTTCATTTTTTTCAGGAAACTTTCTTAATATGTAAGATTCTATTTTGTACTGTTCAGATTTGATGAACTCTTGAATTCTTGGGCTAAATTTTTTTAAATGTGCATAAACTGACGTGTAACCATTTGGATGTGTAATGTATACCACTTTTCCATATCCACTTGTTCTAACTTCAATTCTAGAAATATATCCATCTTCAATACTATAAATTTCCTTACCCTCTCCTCCTTTGAAGTCAATACCGGTATGAAATCTGGATCTAAATTCTCCAAAAGTTCCGGATAAGTTAAATGGAGCATCAATAGGAGAGTGAAAATTAAACTCTTGAGAGAAACAACTTATCGATAGAAAAAGTAACAGAAAATTGGTTAATAATTTTTTTAAAAACATCATTTCGTTTTAAATTTAAATTAAGATTTTTACAGTATTATGATAAATAATCTAAATTCTCTTAATAAAAAAATTGAAACATTATTATTTAAATATAATGAGCAAAAAAAAATTAATCAAGATCTTGAAACTAAAATTGAGTATTTAATTAAATCAAATCAAGATCTTGAAAAAAAAATTAAAGTTATCCAAGCAAAAGAGAAACAACTTAAACTAATCAGTGCTCTTCCCAATGAATCAGAGAATAAACAATATTTCAAAAATAAGATTGATTATCTAATTCAAGAGATTGACTATTGTATTGATAGAATATCAATTTAAAATTTATGGAAAAAGACAGCATAAAAATAAAGTTAAATATAGGTGATAGACTATATCCCTTAACAGTTGACAGATCTCAAGAATTCTATTTTAGAGAGGCTGCAAAGCTTATTGAAGCTACTATTAAAAATCTTGAGGACAACTATTCTGTTAGAGATAAACAAGATTTACTAGCAATGAGCTGTATCCAATTTGCTGCTAAAAGTCTACAAAATAAATCTAAGTTAAATGACTCAGATATTGAAGTTGAAAAAATAATATTAAAAATGATAAATAATATTGATAATTCAATTTAAACTTCATACATTTATCTCAACCTGCATGAGTGATTTTTGGTAAACTCAACGAGTATTAGATTAAGAAAGGTGAGTTTAAATGCTAAAGCAAGCTATCTAGAATAGATCCTTGAATGTTTAATTAGCCTTAATCCTGTTTTATAGGAGTTTACGCAATCGCACTCTCATGCAGGTTTATTTATGTTATGAGGTTACCATCCTCATCCCACTCGGCTATTTCATTTCTTTTAGATTGATCTACACATTTATCAATCCATTCTTTATCATATGAAACAGAGTAATCCTTCAATATTTCAGGTGGAACACCATCCCAAACATTAGGAATATTTCCTTTATATCCTAGTTCCTTAATACCTATCTCAGAGGTAAAATATCCAGTTAGAACCATACCTCTGTAAACAGCAAATAGTCTAATTGCTTCTTGAAGATCTTCATCTTTATTATCATTGTAGGCAATTTTGTCAAAAACAATTTTTATTTCTGCTTCAGAACAATCTAAAAGATTTTTATTGAATCTGTTGTTACAAATTTCGTCAAAAACAATCAAACCTCTTCTAAGTACTTTTTCTCCGTATTCATTGTGCGCTGGTGTACTAAAATCTTTTGCAATTATCTCAAATAGCTCTACAACTCCAGCATCTTTTATATTACCGTTTTCATTGGGAGGAAGAATTATATTAGCAATTTTATCAATTGCTGCTAATTCATTATTTGAAAAAAACTTACCAGTTAAAACTTTATAGTCCCATTTAAGCTCTTCAGAGGTTCTTCCGTAATTATATTCCCAAACTTGATTGAGTAAAATTTCATCTTCTTGGGTAATACAACTTTTCATTGTTAAAGTGGCACCTATAGACCCAAGAATAATTGATTTAATACTATCTCTTCTCTTCATCATACATTTTTCTTTTTTAGTTCACTTATTATATATTCAGAGGTTCTCATAGAAAGTGCCATTATTGTCCAAGTAGGATTCTTGTCAGCCTGAGAAACGAAAGGAGCAGCATCCACTACATAAACATTATCAACATCATGAAGCCTTTCATATTTGTTAACTACAGAAGTTTTAGGATCATTACCCATTCTAGTTGTACCAACCTCATGTATGATTTCTCCAGGTACTGATATTCCATAGTTATCCTTTTTTGTAGGTTTTGTTCCTAAAGGAATTCCTCCCATATTATATGCTATCTCTTCAAATGTATCATGCATATGTTTAACTTGTTTTAACTCATAATCAGACCACTTGTATCTAAATTTAAGAACAGGGATACCATACTTGTCTTTTGTATCATTATCTATTTCACAATAATTCTCCTTTAATGGGATTGCTTCTCCTCTTCCTGACAAATAAACTGTTGAACCATAGTATTTTTTTACATCATTTCTCAGAGAATCTCCATAACCACCAGTTCTAAGTCCAAAAAACTTATTAAATTCATTAGGATTCCAGCCAATTCCATATTGAGGTAATGACATGCCTCCACCAATTTCAATATGATATCCTCTTGGGAAGTCAAGTTTTCTACTATCTAACCACCATGGTGAATATACATGCATTCCTCCGACACCATCCTCGTTATATGTTTTTCGATTCATTAATTCAGGAATAAAAACCCCTCTACCAGCTCCTGTTGTATCATGTAAGTACTTACCCACTAAATTACTGCTATTTCCAAGTCCATTAGGATGTGCTTTACTTTTAGAATTTAAAAGAATTCTAGCAGTAGCACATGCAGAAGCTGCGAGAACTACTATTTTACCTTTAATTTTATAGTCTTTGCCATTTTCTTTATTTATGAATGAAACACCTGTTGCTCTACCGTTATTGTCCGTCATAACTTCATTTACCATTGAGTTTACGAATAAATCAACTTTACCACCTTTAAGAGATGGAATTACTAAGCACGAGCTTGAAGAAAAATCACCGTATACTGAACATGACCTATCACATTGACCACAATAAAAACAAATACCCCTTTCATTATTTATCCTTTTTGTTAATACTGATAATCTTGATGGCATAACTTTAACATTTGACTTTCTTGCACCCTTGATATAGAAAAGTTCGTGAAGTCTGGGTTTTGGTGGAGGAAGAAAGAAACCATCAGGTTCATTAAACATGTTTTCTTTTGTTCCGTAAACTCCGACTAGCTTATCTAGTTTATCATAATAAGGCTTCACATCTTCATATGAGATAGGCCAATTCTCACCAAGTCCATCAAAGTCTTTACTTTTAAAGTCTCTTGGACCAAATCTTAAAGATATCCTTCCCCAATGGTTTGTTCTTCCACCTAACATCCTTGATCTCCACCATTTAAAACTTGTTCCTTCTACTGATGAATATGGTTCACCATCAAGAGACCAGTCTCCATAAGACATGTGAAAGTCACCAAACGCTCTATTAGTTCCAGCACCCCTTCTAGGTGATTCCCAAGGCCATTTTAATTGAGTCTGTTGTTCTGGGTTAGCAGGGTCAAAATAAGGACCTGACTCAACAAGAGCCACACTAATCCCTGCATCACTTAATATTTTTGTTGCCATTCCGCCTCCAGCACCTGAACCTACAACAATTACATCATACTCCTTTTTGCTTTTTATTATTTCCACACAGTTAATTTAAAAAAAAACTGATAACAACTACATACATTAACGATAAACTTTTTTTATATTAATATTCACCTTGAATATTAGAAATATTTCACTAATAAATTTATTATTCTAAATCTAATTTATTTGAATATGATAATAGAGATTTGCGCAACATCCTTAGAATCAATTACAAATGCTCAAAATGCTGGAGCTCATAGGATTGAGTTATGTGAGAAGCATTCTATTGGAGGTATAACTCCTTCCAAAGATTTCTTAATTAGAGCATTTGAAATAATAAAAATTCCAACTAATGTTTTAATTCGACCAAGAGGTGGGAATTTTATTTTTTCTGATAGAGAAATTGAGATTATGATTGATCAGATAAATTTCTTTAAAACCTTTAAAATTAATGGCTTTGTTATAGGTTTTATAAATGATAACAATAGCCTAGATAAACATATTTTAAATGAATTTAGGAAAATTACTAATGGTTATGAATTAACTTTTCACAGAGCTTTTGACTTTTTAGATAATCCTCAAGAATCGATTGAATTATTGATTGAAAACAGATATGATAGAATTTTATGTTCGGGCAACAATAAAAGTGCAGAAGAGGGATTGGAAAACTTAAGAAAATTTAATAAAATTTCTAATGGTAGGATTATTATAATGCCAGGAGGTGGAATTAATTTAAACAATTTTAAAGATTTCAAAGATTCTAGTTTTTCTGAGATTCATTTATCAGCAATAAATTATCTTAACTCACCTCATTCAGATTTTAATATTATTAAAGAAATTGTTGAGTCGAGTAATCAATAAAATGTTATTTTTGAAAAAAAATAAATATGGCCTTTGATATTAATGTAATCAAAAGAGTATACTCTGAAATGTCAGAAAAAATCAAAAAGGCAAGATCGCTTTTAGGAAGGCCAATGACATTATCTGAAAAAATTCTTTATTCACATTTATGGAATGATAATAATGTAGAGACTTTTAAAAGAGGAACAGATTACGTTGATTTTGGTCCTGATAGAGTAACATGCCAAGATGCAACGGCTCAAATGGCTCTTCTTCAGTTTATGCAAGCTGGAAAAGATAAAGTTGCTGTTCCAACAACTGTTCATTGTGACCATTTAATTCTTGCCCAATCTGGTGCATTAAAAGATTTAAAGAACGCAAATAAAGTTAGTTCTGAAGTATTTAATTTTTTAGAGTCTGTATCAAAAAAATATGGTATTGGATTTTGGAAACCTGGTGCTGGAATTATTCATCAAGTAATTCTTGAGAATTATGCTTTTCCTGGAGGAATGATGATTGGTACTGATTCACATACTGTAAATGCTGGAGGTCTTGGTATGGTAGCCATTGGAGTGGGTGGTGCTGATGCAGTTGATGTGATGGCTGGAATGCCTTGGGAGCTTAAGTTCCCAAAACTAATAGGTGTAAAATTAACTGGTAGACTTAATGGCTGGACATCTGCTAAAGATGTAATTTTAAAAGTAGCAGGAATTTTAACTGTAAAGGGAGGAACTGGATATATAATTGAATATTTTGGAGATGGAGCAGAGTCTCTATCATGTACAGGTAAAGGTACCATCTGTAATATGGGTGCTGAGGTTGGTGCCACAACATCTATCTTTGCATATGATGATTCAATGGAAAGATATCTTATTTCAACAGATAGAGAGGATGTAGTTGAAGCTGCAAGCAAAATAAAACATGAATTAAGATCTGATGAAGAGGTATACAATAACCCAGAAATTTATTATGATCAAATCATTGAAATTGATTTAGATAAATTATCCCCTCACATAAATGGTCCTTTTACTCCAGACCTTGCAACTCCAGTAAGTGAAATGAAAACTAAAGTAAAATCTGAGGGTTGGCCTAACGAAATTCAATGGGGTTTGATAGGATCTTGTACAAACTCATCCTATGAGGATCTATCAAGAGCTGCATCAATTGCTCAACAAGCTTTAGATAATAATATAAAAATAAATTCCAAACTTGGTATTAACCCTGGATCAGAACAAGTTAGATATACAGCTGAAAGAGATGGTATTATTGATATTTTTGAAAAACTTGAAAGTAAAATTTTTACTAATGCATGTGGACCATGTATCGGTCAATGGAACAGGGAGGGTGAAGATAAAACAGAAAAGAATTCTATTATACATTCATTTAATAGGAACTTTGCAAAAAGAGCAGATGGTAATCCAAATACTCATGCATTTGTATCTTCTCCTGAGATGGTAATGGCTGTTGCTTTATCAGGTAAGCTTGATTTCAACCCATTGACAGACAGCTTAATAAACGAAGATGGTGATGAAATTATTCTAAGCCCACCAATTGGAGATGAGTTGCCTTCGAAAGGTTTTGCCTGTGAGGATAATGGTTATGTTGAGCCTCCCGTTAGTGGAAAAGATATAAATATCATAATTAACCCTGAATCCCAAAGACTTCAAAAACTTGAACCCTTTGAGCCCTGGGATGGAAATAATATTCTTAATGCAAAACTACTTATTAAGGCACATGGAAAGTGTACAACAGATCATATATCTATGGCTGGACCTTGGTTAAGATTTAGAGGCCATCTAGATAATATTTCAGATAATTGTTTAATTGGAGCAGTTAACCATTTTAATATGAAAACTAATAGTGTTAAAAACCAAATTACTGGTAAATATGCTCCCGTTCCTGAAACTCAAAGATTCTACAAGAAAAATAATATTAGTACAATTGTTGTTGGTGATCACAACTATGGGGAGGGTTCTTCAAGAGAACATGCAGCAATGGAGCCTAGACATTTAGGTATTAAAGCAGTAATTGTAAAATCTTTTGCAAGGATTCATGAAACTAATCTAAAAAAACAGGGGATGCTTGCTTTAACCTTTGATAATGATTCTGATTATGATAAAATAATGGAAGATGATACTTTCAATTTTATTGATCTAGAGTCTTTTTCACCTAATAAATCAATTGCCCTTGAGGTAATTCATTCTGATAATTCTAAAGAAATTATTAAATTGAACCATACTTTCAATTCTCAGCAAATTGAATGGTATAAGAATGGCTCAGCATTGAACCTAATAAAAGCAAATAATTTGTAATGAAAGATCTAAAATACTTAATGTCTTACTCAATTGCCCTTTTGGCATTTATTGGTATTTCAATTGGCGGTTTTTATAATTACTTAGCTGTTATTTTTACATTTATTTTTATACCCTTACTTGAAATATTAGTTAAAAAAAGCGACGAGAAGTACTCAGAGGAAGAAAAGAAAAATAGGCTACTAGACCCTTTCTTTGACTTATTACTGTATTTAAATATTCCCATTGTTTTTGGTATCTTCTTTTTCTCAATCGATAAGCTTGCTTTTACTTCTTCTGTATCTGACATTGTTGGAATAATTTTATCAGCTAGTATAGTAATGGCTACAAATGGAATTAATGTTGGACATGAGTTAGGTCACAGAAAGTCAATTATTGCAAGAACATGCTCTAAAATATTATATCTACCCAGTCAGTATATGCATTTTTATATTGAACATAATTTCGGACACCATATAAATGTTGCAACTCCAGAGGATCCCGCTACTGCTAGATATAAACAAACCTTGTATAGCTTTTGGGTAACATCTGTTATTAGGACATATGTAAGTGCGTGGAAAATTCAGCTCAGGCTTTTAAGAGTTTCTAAAAAAAGTTTCCTGTCAATTAAAAATGATATGATATTCTATACAATATTTCAAATTATATTTTTGCTTTTCATTTATTATAATTTTGGATTATACCTAACTATACTATCTCTAGTAATGTCTGTTGTATCTTTTTTGTTTTTAGAAACAATAAATTATGTAGAGCATTATGGTTTGTTAAGAAAAAAAGAATTAAGTGGAAGATATGAGAGAGTTAAACCTCATCATTCTTGGAATTCAAATCATACAATTGGAAGAATCGTTTTATATGAACTTACAAGACATAGTGATCACCATTTTAAATCTTCAAAAAAATATCAGGTTTTAGAATCACTTGAGGATTGCCCTCATCTCCCATATGGGTATCCCACATCAATTTTACTATCTCTTATTCCACCAGTTTGGTTCAGAATAATGAATCCGCTAGTAAAAAATTATATGGGCTATAAGTACTAATTATAGCTTAATTATATCAATTAATTATATTAAAATAGCAATCAGAATTTGACTTAAAGGCTAGATAGAAGAATATGTTATTTTAAAAGTAAGTAGCGAGAGGGAGATTTGAACTCCCGACCTCCGGGTTATGAATCCGACGCTCTCACCAACTGAGCTACCTCGCCAAATCTAAGAAATGCAAATATATGAAACAAATACAAAGAAAGTACAGCTAAAAAATTGTTTATTGATGTAAAAACAAACTTTTTTTAATATATTATGAATTATTTAATCTCGATGAGTCAAAAAAAAGAATTTTTTATAGAGTACGATTTTCAGTCCTCTCCTCAACTACTATATCAATATTTGTCAACTCCATCAGGACTATCTGAGTGGTTCTCTGATGATGTAAATTACAGAGGTGAAAAGTATACTTTTTTTTGGGGTGAGTCAGAAGAATATGCAAGAGTTATTACAAAAAAACAAAATGAAAAAATAAGGTTTCAATGGATTACTGGTGAAGAAGACGAAGAAAAATATTTCTTCGAATTTAAAATTCAAATGGATGAAATAACCAAAGGTGTATCTTTAATAATTACTGACTTTTCAACTGAAGATGAAATTGACGAATCAAAGTTATTATGGGATAGCCTAATTTCCGATTTAAAAAAGGTACTAGGTTCAACCTAGTTTAAGTATATATCATCAGGTGAATCCCACCAAATTCGATATTTGTTTCCTAGTTTTTTTAAAATTTTTCCCCAACTTTTTTTTCCACTTAATTCAAATATATTTAAATCGGATTCATCCAATACTATCCAGCTTTCACTACTAATCTCCTCATTTAATTGATTAATATCCCACCCAGAGTATCCTTGAAAAAAGATAACATCATTTAAATCAATCATTCTGTTCTCGATTCGATTTATAATTAATTGTACATCTTTACCCCAAGATATGCCATCCATGACTCTATACTCTTCATCTATATAATTTTGATTTTTAATAATATAAAATGTATCATCAGATACTGGTCCTCCAAATTGGAATGTATATTTTTTAACAGCAGAATTATCAGAGTCATTCATTAAAAAAAGTCCACCGGGTCTGTTTAATATAAAGCCTATATGAGAATTATCAGTTTCATCTACTATTAAAATAATTGATTTATAAAAAATCGAATCACTTAATAAGCTTGGTGAGGAAATTAAAATTTTACCTTTCATAATAAAAAAAAAGAGCTTCAATTGAAGCTCTTTTAAACATTTTTTAAATGTATTTAAAACTTAGTTAACTGAGCTTGATAGTTCAGCTCCAGCTTTAAATTTGACAACCTTCTTAGCAGGGATTTTAATAGTCGCACCAGTTTGAGGGTTTCTACCATCTCTTGCAGCTCTTTGAGAGACTGACCAAGATCCAAAACCAACAAGTGAGACTCTTCCGCCACCTTGTAAAGTTGAACTTACACTCCCTAGAAAAGATTCTAAGGCTAGTTTCGCTGATGCTTTTGAAATACCAGCGTCAGCTGCCATAGCATCAATTAATTCTGATTTGTTCATATCACTTAATTTTAATGTTTGAATAAATATATAAGTTTAAATCAAAGTCCAAGCAGATATAGTGTGTAAAAGTCAGTTTTTGTTAATAAATATGGGCTTTTTGTTGATAATACTACTATTAGTACTAGTATACATAGGAATTTTCATGAATTTGATAGCCGTTTAAAAGATCTTTCGCACTCATTTCCTTCTTGTTTTCTATCTGAATTGTAGTACAGTTTATTTGACCTCCTTTAGTATTTATATATATATTATTACCAACAATTGATAATTTTCCTAAGTTTTTTTTATCTAATAAATTGTTTCTGTAAAAATTAGCTTTAATGATTTTCATTCTAACTTCATTGTCACCATTTTTTAATATTGTCCATGAACCTGGAGAGGGTGATAGACCTCTAATCATTCCAAGAATTTTCTCTGTATTATCCTTCCAGTTTATTCTTGTATTTTCTGAATTTAATTTTGGAGCTTTTTTCTTGTTATTAACTTTTGACTGACTAATTATCTGAAATTTACCTTTAAAAACTATCATTATTGTTTCCAATAATAGATTTGATCCGATAATTGAAAGCTTTCTATATAAACTTTTATAATCATCATCATTATCTATCAGAACTTCCTTTTTTGAAATAATATCTCCATGATCAATTTTTTCATTAATAAAAAAAGTAGTTACACCTGTAACTTTTTCATTATTTATTAGTGCCCAATTAATCGGTGCAGCACCTCTATAATCCGGTAATAAAGATGCATGAAGATTAATGGTCCCAAGTTTTGGTATTGAATATACTTCTTTTGGTATTTTTCTAAATGCAACGACAATAAATAAATCAGCATTCATTGATTTTATCTGATTTATAAAATCAATATTTTTTAGATCCTCTGGTTGTTTAATCAATAAATTATTTATAATTGAAAACTTTTTAACCTCACTTTGATGTATCCTAAGACCTCTTCCTGATTTTTTATCTTGAGAGGTTACAACACATAAAATATTACAATGAAAATTAATAAGTTCTAAAGATTTTAGAGCAAAATCTGGTGTTCCAAAAAAAATTATTCTAGGTTTTTCCATCAAATATTATTTAATATAAAATCCACTCTTTCATTTATGCTTGTACAAGGCACTTTAATTTTTAATATGGATGATTCTTCATATACTTTATCTATATATGGTGAGATTCTTGTTGCCTCCTCATACTCTTCAACTCTATTTTTATCTTTTATGTATATATCTTTCCATGAAGGAAAAAAAAATACCATATCATAATCATAGTTTTTTAGTAATTCTTCCCAATATTCTTCTGAAGAGTTTATTGACCTTAAATATGCAGTAATCTCATGTATCCCCCTATCGAAGAACACAATATTGTTTTTACATAAAATATCTCTAGCCTCAGTAAAGTCTTTATCTCTTTTCTTAAGAATTTCTTCACTAACTTTTATTGGATTTGATCTAAAGCTTGATCCCTTCTTTTCATACTCTGATAAAATTTCTCTTGCTGACTCATCATAGCATTTAAACCCTAGCTTTTTGAGTTTATTTAAAACAGAAGTTTTTCCGGTACTTGGTCCTCCTGCTAAAACAACTCTTCTATTTATCATACTTTCTAACATATACAGACAACTGAATGATTATATTTGTATTTCATTACAAAATTAATTGCCTTGTCTAATAAAAATAATAAATCAGATAGTTTTTATTCAAGATTTAAAGATCAACTACTAGAATCTCAATCTTGGCCTGGGATATACTTATTTAAATTTATTGTTAAAAATAATAGTGATGAAAGCGAACAGTTAAAAAAACATCTTAAAAACTATGAAGGAAAAATAGCTGTAAAATCATCTTCAAATAATAAATTTTTGACTTTTACATTTGAATATTATGCCAATTCACCATCAGAGGTTATTGATATATATAAAGGGCTAGAGTTTATTGATAATATAATTAGCCTATAAGTTGGTAATTAATTTATTAAATTGCGAATTATGAGTTCATTAGAATATAATACTGAAAGAAAAAAACTTATTATTCCAGAATACGGAAGGCATATTCATCAAATGATAGACCAAGCAGTTCTTGTTGAAGATAAAATTGAAAGAAATAATATGGCTAAAGCAATTATTGGTGTAATGGGTAACTTAAACCCTCACCTTAGAGATGTTCCAGATTTTCAACATAAACTTTGGGCCCAACTATTCATAATGTCTGATTTTAAACTAGAAGTTGATAGCCCATTTGAAAAACCTTCCGAGGATATATACAAAAATGCTAAGCCAAATAAACTAAATTATCCTCAAATACATCCAAAATATAGATTCTATGGTAATAATATTAAAAAAATGATTGATATAGCTATAGGATGGGAGGATGGTGAATTAAAAAGAAAGCTTGTGCTAAATATTGCAAATCATATGAAAAAGTGTTTTCTTAATTGGAATAAGGACTCGGTAGAAGACAAAGTAATTATTGAACATTTATTAGATATGTCTAATGGTTCTCTAAGTCTTTCTCCATCCGATTTACCATTGACAGATTCAAGTGAATTCCTTAAAAATAAAGTTAAAACACCAAGCTTTAAGTCAAATAAGAACAGGAAAAAGAGTAAAAGAAGATTTTAATGTCTAGAATTAAAATTAATGGCGGGAAAAAATTATTTGGAGAAATAATACCTCAAGGTGCAAAGAATGAGGCTCTTCAAGTAATATGCGCTTCCCTTTTAACTGAAAGTGATGTTATTATCTCTAATATACCAGATATAATCGATGTCAATAAGCTGATTAAAATTCTTGAAAATCTTGGAGTAAAAATTTCAAAAATTGATAGTGGTAAATTTTCTTTTAACTCTAAGAATATAAACTTAAAATATTTAAACAACTCAGACTTTGCAAATGATGCCAAGTCGCTTCGTGGATCAATAATGCTTGTTGGTCCATTATTATCAAGATTTGGTTCTGCTTCCATACCAAGACCTGGAGGAGATAAAATTGGTAGAAGGAGACTAGATACTCATTTTGATAATCTTGAAAAACTTGGTGCAAAACTTAATTATATTTCAGAAGAAAAAACATATTCAATTGAGTCAAAAGGAAGACTTATTGGAGCTGAAATTCTCTTGGATGAAGCATCCGTTACAGGGACTGCAAATATTATAATGGCCTCTGTTCTTGCAGATGGTTATACAGCTATATATAATGCAGCATGTGAACCATATGTTCAACAACTTTGCCTTATGCTAAATAAAATGGGAGCTAATATAAGTGGAATCGGTTCTAATTACATAAGAATTAAGGGTGTAGAAAAATTAAATGGCACTACTCATGCTATTTTACCTGATATGATTGAAATAGGAAGTTGGATTGGTCTAGCTGCAATGACAAGAAGTAAACTTAGGATTAAAAATGTTTCATGGGATAACTTAGGTCAAATTCCAGATGTCTTTAGAAAACTTGGTATAACTATTGAAAAAGATGGTGATGATATGCTTATTCCTGAGCATAAAAGTGGATACTCAATAACAAAATACATAGATGGCTCAATATTGACAATCTCAGATGCACCATGGCCTGGTTTTAGTCCTGACTTGATATCAGTAGTTCTTGTTGTAGCAACTCAAGCAAAAGGAAGCGTACTAATACATCAAAAAATGTTTGAGAGTAGATTATTTTTTGTCGATAAGTTAATTGATATGGGTGCTAAAATAATTTTATGCGATCCTCACAGAGCCTCTATTATTGGTCATAATTTTGAATCATCCTTAAAGCCAACAACGATGACATCTCCTGATATTAGAGCTGGAATTGCTCTTTTAATTGCTGCTTTATCTGCTAATGGAGAAAGTATTATTCAAAACGTTGAGCAGATTGATAGGGGATATGAAGATATTGTTGAAAGATTAAAAAAATTAGGTGCAGAAATTGAAAGAATTTAATTTATCTCTTCGATATTTTATTATTTGAAATACCTCTTTGCAAATTACATTTAAATCTATCTACACTATTATCTCTTAAAGATGAGTGTTTAGTTTTTCTCCCAGTGACTCTCTTTCTCCAAAGATTAAAACTATTTCTTCTTAGATTATTTCGCATTATACTAATCAACTTCTTCTCATTTATATTAAATTGACTATAGATAGCTTCAAATGGAGTTCTATCCTCCCAAGCCATTTCAATTATTCTATCAACTTCTCTTAAACTAAACTTTTTCATTATCAATTTTCATTAAAAAATTCTCTGCGTTTTTTAAATGTTTAAATCTTTTGTCAGAATCCATATTATCAAAAGTGTTTACAAGCATTCTTAATCTCGGATTTTTTAAAAAAAAACTTCTTTGTTTATCCATAAATCGCCAGAATAGACCATCCCAAGTATCACACCAATCACCTTTCTTATAATCACTCATTTTAAATATATAATTGCTACCACTAATATATGGTTTAGTTGACATTAGTCCACCATCTGCAAACTGACTCATTCCATATACATTAGGAACCATAACCCAATCAAAAGAGTCAATAAATAACTCCATAAACCATCTATATACTTCATCAGGATCAAACTCACATAATAACATGAAATTTCCAACAATCATTAGTCTCTCTATATGATGAATATATCCTGTATCAGAAACTTTTTTTATTGATGAATCTAAAGGATCAATCCCTGTTGTTCCATCATAAAAAGATTTAGGAATTTTCCTTTTAAATCCCCAAAAGTTATTTGTTCTTTCAAAACTACCTTTAACTTGATATACTCCTCTGATAAATTCTCTCCATCCAATCAGTTGTCTTATAAATCCTTCAGTAGAGTTTATTGGTATATCATTTTTTTTTGAATAATCTAAACTTACTTCGATTAGATCTTTAATGTTTATTAGTCCTACATTTAAAAGAGGACTCAATATACTGTGGTTTAAGGTCAGTTCATCTTTTACAATTGCATCTTCATAATCTCCAAATTTTAGAAATCTATCCCTTAAAAATTCATTTAACCACTGATCAGCCTCATCAAATGTAGTAGGGTAGTTAAACATTCCAAGAGATCCCAAATTATTAGAAAAATATTCTTCTACATATTCTTCAGATTTAAGTACATAACTGTTCTTTTTTGGATTGTTAATATTTGGGGGAATTTCATCTTTTGGAAATTTCTTTCTGTTTTGAATATCGTATGTCCATTCTCCTCCCTCGGGATTACCTCTAGAATCAATAAGAATATTTCTTTTTTTTCTCTCTGATTTATAAAATGAAGTTTGGAAAAACTTTTGTTTCGATTCTTTGAAAAAATATTTTAGTTCCTCTGTAGAATTTATAAATAGTTTTGAATCATGAATTACCAAATCGATTTGAAGCTCGCTGGTGATCCTTTTAATCCTTCTCAGTAAAAGATAGTCTACCGGGTCATAAATTTCAATTTTTGTATAATTTAGATTATTAATTTTTTTTATTAACTCAATTATATCAGATTCATCATCATAAGAATTCACATATTGTACATTTAAACCCTTTTTTAAAAGATATTCCTGGTAGAATTTCATAGATGATCTGTGAAATAATATTTTTTGTTTGTGAAAATTGTATTGCTTGAAAAAAAGGTTCTCTTCAACAAGGAATATTTGAAAATCACTATCTGCTAGGATAGTTTGTTTAAAAAGCTGATTAGGAAATACAATGAAACACTTTTTAGTCATTTAGCCATGTTTTTTCATATACCTTATCTGGATCATACCTTTCAGATTGAAGGGAAGGGTTAAACATTCTAAATGGCATAGAATCATTTCCAATACCAGCATTATATAACCAGTTACCATAATTACTATGAACATCATAATCAATTAGTAGTGCTTCAAAATATTCTGCACCTATTCTCCAATCAACTTTCAATTGTTTCGTTAGATAGTTTGCAACATTTTGCCTACCTCTATTAGACATGAACCCGGTATAGGCAAGCTCTTTCATATTTGCATTAACAAATGATTCCTTAGTTTCTCCATTTATCCAACTTTGAATTTTGGAGTTTTCTGTAGACCACACCTTTCCATCTCCATAGATACCGTCCTTACTGAAGAACTTATTTCGATGCTGCATTGATACGTATTTAAAAAAGTCTCTCCAAAGAAGCTCAAAAAATAACCAGTATGTTGATTCGTTTTTTTCTATTTTATTTTCATACTCTTTTAACTTATTAAAAATATATCTAGCAGATAGTGAACCATTTGCAAGCCATGACGAGAATTTTGAACTGTAATCTTTACCTAATAGCCCGTTTCTAGTATGCTTATATGTTGATACCTTTTTAGATTTAAAGAAATATTCATCAATTCTAAATTTTCCTGAAGATTCACCTCCATGAAACTTAAATACAGAATTTTCGTGTATTTCAAAATCTTTAAATCCAAGATCGTTTAGAGTGGGAATACCATAATCAGTATTCAATAAATTATCATGATTCATTGGCTTTGGAATAGAGATCGGATGTTCAACCTCAAGGTATTTTTCACATTTTTTTCTAAAATTTGAAAAACCCCTTGGAATATTTTCATAAATATTTTTCACATCCTTTGGTGAGTATAAAAACTGATCAAAATATTTAAATTTTTTTATGTCTTTGGGGATAGAATCTTCTTCAATCAACTCATCTCTAGTCCATTCTCTCTGCATGTAGATTGAATCCACGTCATACTTATTAATGAATGATATAAATGATTTATTAATATCACAAAAATCAATTATTAGGGTAATATTTAAGCTTTTTAAATTTTGTTTAAGATCCGTGATAGATTCGAGTAAAAACTTTGATCTGAACTTTTCGGTTTTTTTGAAGCCATACTGAGTGTTTTTAAAATTTTTTGGATCAATATTAATGTATCCTATAACCTTATCTGATTTTTCAATTGCATCAGCAAGTGCACGATTATCTTCAACCCTTAAGTTATTTCTAAACCAAACTATACTATTACTTTTTTTAGACGACATTTTTTGCTACAATATTTAACTTCATTCCAATTTTTTTCCCATTTCTTCCTCCATGAGAACTCTAAACCGCAAACAGAACATATTTTTTTTGGAAGGTTAGACTTCTTTACACCTCTCATTAATTAGTCTTCAAAGTACTTATTCCACCATCAAATGGAATTATTTGCCCAGTCATCCAACTGCTATCATCTAATAGTAAAAACTTTACTATTTCAGCAATATCTTCTGCCGAGCCAATTTCTCTCAATGGATGTCTATTTCGAGCATTTTCAATCTTAGCATCAGAGTTTAAAAACTTTTCTGACATTGGAGTGTTGAGGATAGAGGGTGCCACAGCATTCACTCTTATTTTAGGAGCAAATTCAGCAGCAAGTGATCTTGTTAATCCTTCAATAGCTCCTTTTGACGCAGAAACAGAACTGTGAAATGGCATTCCTAATTTAACAGCAACTGTACTGAATAATACTACACTAGCATTATCTGAACTTTGTAGTTTTGGTAAAACAGCTTGAAGAATTTTAACACATCCCAGTAGATTAATATTAAAATCCTCTATAAAGGTAGAAGGCTTCAAACCTTTAAATGGTCTTAGGTTTATTGTACCAGGCAAATAGATAAACCCATGAATGCTTTCAGGAAGCCAATCAGTATTGTAATCTTCATCTAAATCTAATTTATTTGAAGTAATATTTGATCCAGTAAACTTATCTGGATTTCGTGTAGATACAAAAACATTGTTATCTTTCTCCAATTTCTTTGTTAGCTCATATCCAATTCCGGAAGAGCCTCCTATAAGTAGTATATTTTTCATGATTTAAATTCCCCAAATATTTTTATTAATTCTAGTTCTCTGTATTTAAAAATACTATTCAACTTGGAATCAATAAAAAGGGAATTAAGAAGACTACCGATAGGGCCTAATGGTGGTTTGTAATGAATTACATCTTCCATTAAAACACCTCCATCAATTTCACTGATGAAGTGTTTGTGATGCCAGAAAGTATATGGTCCAAATCTTTGCTCATCAATAAAAAATTCTTTATCCTTAACTTGAGTAATTTCAGTAACCCAAGTAATTTTAACTCCAAGTAAAGGTTTAACAGTATACTGAATTATTTGGCCTGGATAAGCTTTTTTCTCATCCCAATCAGTTATATTGAAATCCATAGACTTGGGTGTTATTAATTCCAAATTATTTGGCGATGATAAAAAATCCCATGCTTCATTCAAACTAATGGGTAGCTTTTGTGAATATTTTAACTTAAACATTTTTATTTATTATTTGGATAATTTTATTTGTTACCTGAGGGACTGGAAGGCCTAAGACACTAGTGTAACTTCCAGTAATTCTTTCAACACCAATCATTCCAATCCAATCTTGTATTCCATAGCTTCCTGCTTTATCTACTGGATTCATAGTTTCTACATAAAAATCAATTTCGTTGTCAGTTAACTGCTTATAAGTCACTTTGGTTGATTCAGTTAAAACTTCAAAATTGTTGTTAGTTAAAAAACCAACAGATGTAATTACATCATGCGAATTTCCTGAAAACAAATTTAGCATTGATTTAGCTTCAGTTTTGTCTTTGGGTTTACCCCAACATTTATTTCTAAACCAAACTAATGTGTCGGCAACGATTATAATCTGATTTTCTTCAATTATTTTTTGAAAAGCATTTGCCTTATTATTAACAATAAATTCTGCAATCTCTTCTGCTTTGAGATATTCTGGAAAATCTTCACTAACGGGTATTGAATTAACCTTAAAAACTATTCCAGTCATTTCTAGTAATTCTTTCCTTCTTGATGATGATGATCCTAGAATTATATTATGATTGGAATTATTGATTAAATCCATTTTTTATGAATTCTCATTACCTGCTCAATTACATCTCTGACACATCCCATACCTCCATCCTTGTGAGAAATATAGTCGCAAATTGATTTAACATCAACAGATGCATCGTTAGGACAAGATGAAATTCCGACTACCTTTAAAACATCTAAATCTGGATTATCATCACCCATGTAAAGAATATTTTTTGGATCAATTTTTTTTTCTTTAATAAACTTCTCATACACCTCAATTTTATTAAATGCTTTAAGAAAAACATCTTCAACTCCAAGAGAATTCAGCCTTGTTCTTACATTCTCTTGCATACCACCTGATATAATTGCTATTCTATAACCCTTGGAAATAGCATATTTAATTGCATAACCATCTTTTGCATAGAATTGTCTATCAATTTTTCCATCGTGGGTATATATAATTTTTCCATTTGTCATTACACCGTCTACATCAAGTATGAATGTGGTAATATCTTTGAGTCTAGTTTTGTATGAATCCATAATAATTAATCATGCAAATTTAATTAAACTTTAACACCTAATTGTTTATAATTATCCTAAATATTTTAAAATTCATAATTATCTTTGGGGCCTATTAATGGGATCAAAATTCTTACAACTTTTATTCTCAACGAAATTTATGCTCATCCTGCTAATTTTGTTTCCAATTGCTATGGGTGTAGGTACTTTTCTTGAAAGTTGGTATTCAACCGATGCTGCCAGGATATGGGTCTACAATGCATGGTGGTTTGAATTGCTAATGCTTCTTCTCATGTTAAATTTTATGGGAAATATTAAAAAATATAATCTTTTAAGCAAAGAGAGACTCTCTGTTTTAATCCTTCACCTTTCATTTATTTTTATACTTCTTGGAGCCTTTGTAACAAGATATATTGGTGATGAAGGAGTTATGCCAATTAGAGAGGCAAACACCTCAAACACATATCTTTCTGAAAAAACATATTTAACTGTTTTTGTAGATGGAGAAAAAGATGGTCTACCCCAAAGAAAGACATTAAAGTCTCAGCTTCTTTTATCAGAACATGTCAATAACTACTTTAGAATTAATGATGATTTTTATTCAAAAGAATTTTCAATTACATACAATGGATTCAAAGAGGATGTAACTGAAGGACTAGTGCTTGATCCTGGAGGTGAAAGATATATAAAATTAGTAGAGGCTTTAGATGGAAATAGACAAGAGCATTATATCAAGGAGGGTCAAGTTACAAGTATTCAAAATATTTTATTTTCATTTAATTACTACCAAAAAGGAGCTATAAACATTACTTCTGAAGCTGGAGAATATTATATAGAATCACCTTTTGATGGAATTTACACCGTAATGTCTAATCAGCAAAGTGCTGAACTAAATAAAAATCAAAAACAATTACTTGAATTAAGATCATTATATCAAATACCCGGTTTTCAATTTGTTTTTCCTGAACCTGCATTAAGAGGAGTATTTGAAATAGTAGATGCTGAAGTAACTGATCGTGAAATTGAGGATGTACTATACCTAAATATTGATTATAATGGATCTTCCAAGGAAGTTTCATTATTAGGTGGTAGGGGATATGTCAATAATCCAAAGAAAATTACTATCGATGATCTAGATTTTTATTTATCATATGGATCTGATGAAGTTCAACTTCCTTTTAGTATTAAACTTAATGATTTCATTGCTGAAAAGTATCCAGGAACTGAAAATAGTTATTCTTCATTTAAAAGTAAAGTAACAGTAGAGGATGACGTTGTTTTTGATTATGACATTTTTATGAATAATATCTTAAACTATAAAGGATATCGTTTTTTTCAAGCTTCTTTTGATCCTGATGAAAGAGGTACAGTTCTATCAGTTAATAATGATTTTTGGGGAACATTTATAACATATGCTGGATATTTACTTTTATTTATAAGCATGACTGCCATATTTTTTGTTGGTAATACAAGATTTAAATTTTTAGCAAAGCAACTAAATAGAAAGACCTCCTTGATTATTTTTCTTTTATCCTCAACCTTATTATCAGCCCAGAGTTTAGATGTCAACTTAAAAACTGAATTCATCGATTCAATTATTTCAGAAAGTGCCATTTCAAAGGATCATGCTAACAGCTTTGGAAAAATTGTTATTCAGGATAGTGGTGGAAGAATGAAACCAGCTAATACTTTTTCATCTGAATTATTGAGAAAGGTTAGTAGGTCAAACTCTTATAATGGTTTAAACTCAGATCAAGTTTTATTGTCAATAATGGATAATCCAGGTGTATGGTTCAATGCTCCTATCGTTTATATTAAATCTGGACAAAAGGGGGATACAATAAAGAGAATAATCGGTATTGATGAAAAAATAAAAAAAGCACCACTAGTTTCTTTTTTTGACTCACTTGGTAATTATAAACTTGCTGATAACCTTGAAAAAGCATACCTATCTAATGTCCCATCTCAAATTGAAAAAGATATTATTGAACTTGACAGGCGAGTAAACTTACTTTATTCTGCTCTAGAGGGAAAAATTATGAGAATATTTCCTGTCCCAAATGACATTAATAATAAATGGATTTCTTTTCCAGAAATTTCCGAATATAATTATGAAGGAGCTGATTCACTTTATGTTAATAATGTTTTAAACCTTTATTTTCAAACATTAAGAGTAGCAAAACAAGATCAAGACTACACGCAGTCTGAAGAGCTTCTAGAGAGCATTAAAGGATTTCAGAAAAAATATGGAAGTAAAGTGATGCCATCTGACTTTAAAATCAATTCAGAGGTTGTGTACAACAAGGCTGATATATTTAATAGACTTTACAAATGGTATCTCTTTGCAGGTCTTGGTTTACTTTTGATTTTAATTTTTCAAATATTTTATGACAATAAGTTTAGTAGTCATCTTATCAAGCTTTTTGAATCACTAATTATTACTCTATTTGTTTTTAACACCGTTGGCCTTATAGCCAGGTGGTATATTGCGGGGCATGCTCCCTGGAGTGATGCATATGAGTCGATAATTTTTGTTGCCTGGGCTACTGTGATATTTGGAATAATTTTTGGTAGAAAATCATATTTTACTCTTGCTTCATCTACATTTGTTGCATCAATCATTCTTTCTATTGCTAATATGAATTGGCTTGATCCTTCAATAGCTAATCTCCAGCCAGTATTAGATAGTTACTGGTTAATGATCCATGTTGCAGTTATCGTTGGTAGTTATGGTCCATTTGCAATTGGTATGATACTTGGTATTGTGACCTTAATTTTAACAATAATTGCTACAAAGAAGAATAGAAAAACATTTTCCAGGAAACTTGAGGAGCTCACAATTGTTAATGAATTATCTCTTACTATAGGTTTAGTGATGCTTACCATAGGGAATTTTCTAGGAGGAATGTGGGCTAATGAGAGTTGGGGAAGATATTGGGGTTGGGATCCTAAAGAGACATGGGCGTTAATTAGTATTATTATATACACAGCAGTACTTCACTTAAGAATTGTTCCAAAATTAAATAACAAGTGGTTGTTTAATCTTATGAGTATAATCTCTTTTGCTGCAATTATGATGACTTATTTTGGAGTAAACTTCTATTTAGTTGGGCTTCACTCATATGCATCTGGTGATAAAGTTATTACTCCAAACTTTGTTTACTATTCGACATTATTTGTATTTATTTTAGGTTTAATTTCATACTTTGCGAATAGAAAAACCAAAGTACTTTAATGTTAAATATTAATATTGAAAATGAATATTCCCCTTTAAAAACTGTAGTTCTTGGAATAGCTAATAACATTGGAGCCCCACCATCTGTATCTGATGCTTTTGATCCCAGATCACTTTATCATATTAAAAATAATTCTTATCCAAATGAAGAATCATTGATACAGGAGTTAGATAGCTTTAAAAAAAAACTACTTAAGTATGGCGTAGAAGTTTTAAGGCCGTCAAATATTATCGATTGTAATCAGGTCTTTACTAGAGACTTAGGCTTTGTAGTATCAAATGTTTTCTTTCTTTCAAATATTGTTCCAAATAGAAAGGATGAAATTAAAGGGATAAGTGAAATACTAAAAAAGTTTAACGTAGGTGTAATTAAGCTTCCTGAATTTATGCATATTGAAGGTGGAGATATAATAGTTCATAATGATAAAATTTTTATTGGTACATATTCGGATGAAGATTATTCCTCTTTAATTACAGCGAGAACAAATACTGAATCTGTTGATTATCTGAAGAAATTAATTTCCAGTAAAGAAATAATTCCAATTAATTTAAAAAAGTCAAATAAAAATATTTTTGAAAATACTCTTCATCTAGACTGCTGCTTTCAAACTATATCTAATGATAGAGCAATTATTTGTCCTGATGGATTTAAACAAAAAGAGGATATTGATTATTTAATAAAACTTTTTGGTAAAAAAAATGTATTTATTGCTAATCGAGAAGAAGCATTCATGCTTAATTCTAATGTTTTTGTGATTTCTCCAGATATAATAGTCTCTCACACTAAATTTAAAAGATTAAATAATTGGTTAAAAGAGAAAGGTATTTTAGTTGAAAAGGTTGATTTTTCAAATGTGTCTAAAATGTCTGGATTATTTAGATGTTCAACTTTACCGCTTTACAGAGAGTCATGAATTATTTTTCTTCAAAAATTTTAATGATTTCTCCAGAAAAATTTCGAGCAAATGAATTGACACAAGATGATAATGTTTTTCAATCTAGAAATCAGATTAGTAAAAAAATCCAGAAAATAGCATATAAAGAGTTTGAATTATTACAAAAAACTATTTTAGAAAGTGGTATTTCTGTTTATTCAATAAGCGACAATAGTCAACATGACACTCCTGATGCAGTATTCCCCAATAATTGGATATCTTTTCATAGAGAAAATAATGCCGTTATTTATCCTATGTTTGCAGAGAACAGAAGATTTGAAAGAAATTCTGATACATTAAAAAAACTTTTAGAAAAAGGTATAAAAGTCAAAGTAACCCATGACTATTCTTCTTTTGAGTACCAAAATAAATTTTTAGAGGGAACAGGAAGTATTGTTCTTGACAGAAAAAATAAAATTGCATACTGTTCAATATCTAAAAGATCCAATGAAGAATTATTTAAAAAATTTTGTAATGATCTAAATTTTTATCCAATTGTATTTAATTCCCTCTATGAGTCTAAGCCAATCTATCATACTAATGTGCTGATGTCAATCTGTAATAAATTTTGTATAATTTGCCTAAAATCTATTAAAGACCATAAAGAAAAGAATAGCATTATAAACTCATTAGAGAATTCGGAATTAGAGATAATTGATATTTCAATTGATCAATTGAGATCTTATCTAGGTAATTGTATTCAATTAATTGATAAAGAATCAAATCCAAAATTAGTAATGAGTACAAGTGCATTTAAATCAATTAATTCAGATCAATTATCAAAAATTTTAAAACACACTGAAATTATTCATTCGGATATCACTACAATTGAGAATTTTGGTGGTGGAAGTGCCAGATGTATGATTGCAGAAATATTTTAATATCATTATATTTAGATTAACTTTTAAAACCTACTTAATTAAATAAAAAATATCTTATGAAAAAACTTTTAATTATTCTATTATCGTTTCTACTGTTTATACCAATGGAAACTTATTCCCAAAGAAAAAGAAATCAAAAAAACACTAAAACTGAGAATGTTTCTCTTAATGCATTTAAGTTCAGAAATATTGGCCCAGGATTTTTATCAGGAAGAATTGCAGATATAGCAATTCACCCAGAAAACGAAAATACTTGGTATGTTGCAGCTGGTTCAGGTGGTGTATGGATGACAGACAATGCTGGTACAACCTGGAATCCAATTTTTGACAATGAATCATCATATTCTATTGGTGCCATAACAATAGATTCATCAAATCCAAATATTGTTTGGGTAGGAACTGGAGAGAATGTTGGTGGTAGACACGTTGCGTATGGGGATGGAATATATAAAAGTATGGATGGTGGTAAGTCATGGAAAAATTTAGGACTAAAAAAATCAGAGCATATTTCAAAAATAATTGTTCACCCAGATAATTCTGATGTAGTATGGGTTGCAGTTCAAGGACCACTTTGGAGTAGTGGTGGAGAGAGAGGATTATACAAGACAACTGATGGTGGGCAAAATTGGTATAAAACTTTAGGTAACTCAGAATGGACAGGGGTTACAGATATTATGATTGACCCTAGAAATCCTAACTTAATTTATGCAGCAACTTGGGATAGACATCGAACAGTAGCTGCCTACATGGGTGGAGGTCCTGGTTCAGGAATCCATAAATCTGAAGATGGCGGTGAAACCTGGAAAAAATTAACTAATGGAATACCAAAATCTAATCTTGGAAAAATAGGAATTGCAATATCTTATCAAAAACCAGATATTATTTATGCAGCTATTGAAGAAGATAGAACTAAAGGAGGTGTTTACAGGTCTACTGATAGAGGAGAATCTTGGAAAAAAATGTCAAATACTGTTTCAGGTGGAACAGGTCCACATTACTACCAAGAACTTTATACCAGTCCACATGAATTCGATAGATTGTATCTTATGAACGTTCATATTTTAACTTCAAAGGATGGGGGTAAAAATTTTGAACAACTTACGAATGAGAGAAATTTCTATTATTACTTTGATAAAAAACATAGTGATCATCATGCAATGGCATTCAAACATAGTGATCCAGACTATTTAATGGTTGGAACTGATGCTGGTATATACGAGAGTTTTGATGATGCAAAAAATTGGCACTACTTCTTAAACCTACCTTTAACTCAATTTTATAAAGTTGCAGTAAATAATAAAGAGCCATTTTATCACATATTTGGTGGAACCCAAGATAATGGGTCTGCTGGTGGTCCTTCTGCTACAGATGAAGAGTATGGTATTACAAATAGAGTGTGGTATAAGACATTAATGGCAGATGGTCATCAGTCTGCTACTGATCCTGTTTATGATGATATTATGTATGCTACAACTCAAGAAGGTGGTTTTCACAGAGTTGATCTTACAACAGGTGAGCAGGTTTATATTAAACCTCAACCTGAAGAGGGCGATCCATACGAAAGATTTAATTGGGATACTCCAATCATAGTTAGTCCACATAATCCAGCAAGAATATATATAGGTTCATATAGGGTTTGGCAATCCGAAAATAGAGGAGATAGCTGGAATCCAATATCTGGTGATCAAACTAGAAATGAAAACCGTATTGAACTACCAATACTTGGTAGAAAACAAAGTTGGGATAATTCTTGGGATGTTAAGGCAATGTCACAGTATAATACAATTACTTCTTTATCGGAATCTCCTTTAAAAGAGGGATTAATTTGGTCAGGTACAGACGATGGTTTTATTCATGTTACAACAGATGGAGGAGAGTCATGGAAAGAAATACCTGTAACTGATTTGGGTTTACCTGAAAGAACTTTTGTAAATGATATAAAAGCAGATCTTTTTGATGAAAATACTGTTTATGTATCTCTAGACAACCACAAAGAGGGTGATTTAAATCCTTATCTATTTAAAAGTACAGACTTAGGAGAATCATGGGAATCTATATCTAATAATATACCTGAAAGAACATTAATTTGGAGACTTGTTCAAGATCATATTGAAAAAGATTTACTTTTTATTGCTACTGAATTTGGTGTTTATACATCATTAAATGGAGGTGAATATTGGCAAAAAATACCTGGTACTCCTACAATATCATTTAGGGATTTAGTAATACAAAAAAGAGAGAATGATCTTGTGGCTGCCTCTTTTGGAAGAGGATTCTTTGTTTTAGATGATTACTCTGCTTTAAGAGAAATGGTGAAAAAAGAATATTTAAATAGTGAAGGTAAATTATTTAAACCAAGAGATGCTAAGTTATTTAAACCAAGAAACGCATTAGGAAATACTGGTGGACAATATTATGTTGCTGAAAATCCAACCTTTGGTGCTGTATTTACCTATTATTTAAAAGATGTTCCTGAAACAATTAAATCAAAAAGAAAAAAGATGGAATCATCATTAAATAGTCAAAATCAGGATATACCATTTCCTGGCTATGATTCTTTAACCGCTGAAATTAGAGAGAAACCAGCTCAGTTGTTACTTTCAATAAATGACTCTGAAGGAAATCTAATTAGAAATGTTAATCAAAGAGCGTCTAAAGGTACAGGTAAAATTGTTTGGGATCTTAAACACAAGAGTTATAATACAATTACAAGCAGATCTGGTTGGAGACAAATGTCAGGCCCATTTGTCACGCCAGGTAATTATTACGCAACTCTTTACATTCAGAAAGATGGAGCACTTGAAAAAATTGATGGACCGATTGAATTTGGTGTTAATTTATTGAGAGAAGGTGTTCTTAAAGGTGCTTCTTTTGAAGAATATAATTCTCATGCTGCTGATCTTGCAATTATTTATAAAGAATATTTAAAATACTATGATACTTTTTCAAGACTTCAATCTAAATTAAATTTATTGGAGAAGGCATTAATGTTAACGGATTCTTTGTCAGAAGAAATGTTTATTGAGCTGGAAAATGTAAAAAATCAATATTTATCAATTAGGGATAAATATGGGACAGATCCTGCAAAAAATGAAATTGGTGAATGGGATAAACCTACAATATCATCAAGATTATCAATTGCATCTCAAGGTTTATCAACATTTTATGGCCCAACGGGTATGAATAAATATAATCTTGAAATAGCTAGGGAACTTGTTGATGAGTATAAAAATGATATTGAGTCAATAAATACTATAATTGAAGATATAGAAGAAAAGATTAAAGATCTAAATCACCCGCATATTTCAGGCTCAGGAATTAACTAGAAAAACTTTGATTTAGTTCAAAACATTCTAAATCAAAATATTTAACAGAAGATAGAAGATGGTCAAAAATATCAGAGGTTAAGCCCTCATATTTTGTCCATTCTTTGTCTTTTGAAAAAGTATAGATCTGAATAGGAATACCCTGAGAAGTAGGCTCTAGTTGTCTACACATTAAAGTCAAATCATCATTAGTCATTGGATGATCCTTTAAATATTTTTCAACATAAACTCTAAATACTCCTAAATTTGTCAGATTCCTTCCATTTAAGAGCATTGACTTATCAATATTATTCTTTGTATTATGGTTATTAATCTCTTTAACTCTGGAATTAATGTAATTTGATATTATATCAACTTTTTTTAGCTTTTCAATATCATCATTTTCCAGAAACTTTACAGAACTGGGCTTAATAAGTAATGATCTTTTGATTCCTCTACCCTTTGACTCCTCCATGCCTCTCCAATTAATAAATGAATCAGACACAAGTTTATATGTTGGTATAGTAGTAATGGTGTTGTCAAAGTTTTGAACCTTAACTGTAGAAAGATTAACTTCTATGACCGTACCATCTGCATCATATCCCTTCATAGTAATCCAATCCCCAATTCTTACTGTATCGTTTACTGTAATTTGAATACTTGAAACAAATCCAAGTATCGTATCTCGGAATACAAGGATAATTATTGCTGATAATGCACCAAGAGATGCAAGAAAAGTACCAATTTCTCTGCCAGTAAGAACCGATAATATTAGAATTATACCAATAAACCAAAGAAATAGCATTACTACTTGAATGTAGCTATCTATTGGTATATGCTTTAATGAGGAACTTAATTTGAAATAATCCTTGACTGTACCTAATACAGACTTCACTGTTACAATAAAGAGGATTATTGTCAAAGCTTCCAATATTATTAATAAATCTTCATTATATATTGGTATAATCCAAAACAGAAAAAACAATGATGGAACAAATGATAATAGTCTAGGAACTTTATTTTTTATTAATAAATCATCAAAAGCGTTAGCAGTAGACTTTGCAATTCTTCTAAAGAATGATAATATTATTATTCTACCAATAAAATTAATTATTAAAACTATTAATACAATTGATATGAAAATTAGTCCTGAAGCTAATAGATTTGAAAAGCCATTTGGAACTCCATAATTATTAAGAAACTCTAAAATTTGATCTTTAAACATTTTACAAAAATAAAAAACCCACCATAAAGGCGGGTTTTTTTCTAATAAAAATTGGTTTATTAGTTATGGATTGATACTAATTCAAGAGTTACAAAGTTCTGATGTTCACTTGCAGATTGAACTCCCTCTCTTAATTTTAGACCTTTAAAAGTACTTCCTAGCTTTTGCCAACCAGTTCTTTGAACACCAGGGACTTCAATGTTAAAGAAAAAGTGAGTTGCATTCTCGTAAGCATTTTCAGTTCTTTCATAAATTTTAGCTAGACCCCAATACCTATGCTGACCCATTAAAATTTCTTTTTCAACCATTGGTTTTATGATTTCAGTTTCCCAGGTTTCAAATTCATCAGATTTAGCAATAGTTGAGGTAATGCTCATTCTATCTCCTGGTACAAGACCTCCGCCAGCAAGAATAGTCCTAGATACGGCTTCTAGATGATAATTTCTCCTAACATTACTTGAGTTTGGTGAATTTTCAAACATTCTTGTAATTGCTCTTCTTGACATTTTACCCCTGTAAACTTCTTGGGCGTAAGCGCCGAAGTCAGCCGAACTGTAATTTTCTAACTGTTCTTTACTAGAAAAACTTGTAATTATAAAGTAATCAGCGGGATTTTCTCTCTCATCATTTGTTTGAATAACTTTCCAAACAGCTTGCTGAGTTTGAACTCCATCTTCAATTGCTCTCTTGTGGAGTGGTCCCCAAAATTTTTCAGTCTTAAGATATTCAGACTCGGAACCCTCTTTAAGGTCTACTGCACTTACTATTGCATATTGACCAAAAGAACTAACTGAAAAAAGTAGTATAAATAAAAAAATTAGTTTTTTCATAAATTATATTTTAATTGTTAATGTGACGATATTACTTCCAAAGTTATTGCATCTAACATATCTCTTGATGCTTCAAGACCTTCCCATAGCTTTTGATATTTGAAAGAACTCATTGTTTCCATCATCTCGCTATTATCAGTATTAGGTGAACTTACTTGCTTGTTAAATACCATATGGGTTAAATTTTCATAGGCATTTGGAGTCTTTTCATATATATTAAGGAAAGCCCAACCACCATGGTTACCTTTCATAACTTCTTTCTGAATTAAGGGCATCCAAACTTTTGTTTCATAATTTTCAAAGTCATCATTTTTCTTGACCATTGGATTCATAGATGCTTTATCTCCAGGATTCCAATCTCCTCCAATAAATGGAGTTGCATCAATTAATTCGACATGATAATTTCTTCGCTCATTACTGTAATCACCAACTGAACTCATCATCCTTGTAATTGCACCTCTTGACATTTTACCTCTATAAACTCTTCTTGCAAAGTTTGTCCAAGCGTCACCGGACCAGCTTTCATTGTAAGCTGCTAATTGTTCTTTGCTTGAAAAACCTGTAATAATTATGTAGTCAGGATAATCTGAATTTTGTCCCTCCGATGTTACTTTAAAGACTGTTTGGCTGTTCTGTATCCCAGCTTCAATTGTAGCATCGTGAATAGGACCAAAAAACTCCTCGAGTTTAAGATAGCCCTCATCAGCTCCCTCTTTTATGTCAACTGCACTAATGATTGCATATTGAGCATTAATTGAAATCGAAAATAATATTGTTAGTGTTAAAATTAATTTTTTCATTTTATTGTATTTAAGTTAATTATTTTCCCATGACAAATGTAAGTTGCAACCATCCGTGCATCTCACGAGAAGCCATACCATATTTATACATCATCTCATTTGTAAAAGATTGTTCAGTCCCGCCTGAGTTAGAATTATCTTTATTAATTTCAAAAATTGAATGTGTAATTGGTTTATATGCATTATCTGACCTATCAATTATTTCAGATAAATCCCACCAGTATTTATTTCCTTTGTGCTGTTCTCTGAAAAATTGTTTTTCAAATTCAACATAGTCATCATTTAATGCTTCCATACCTATATATGTTGCTTTAATTGTTGCCTCAGGATCAAGTCCCTCTTCAGAAAGATTAGAGATACTTTGCATAGTATAGGATCTAGAGCTAGCTCTATACTTATTTTCTGTACTTTCTTTTATATACTTTCTTATTACTGATCTTTTGGTTTTTCCTTTATGAGCATCTTGAATTATTTGCATCCAATCAACATTAGCATCCATTTGCTCTTTAGATTGATAAATATTTACAATAATGTAATCTGCCCAAGGGTTACCGTCATTACTACTTGGGTCAACTTTCCAGATTGACCACCCGGCTTGAATACCATCGGCTATTGCCTTCTCTTTAGCAACACCCCAAAATTCCTCAAACTTCTCATATTCTTCTTCCATTCCTTCATTTAGCACAACATGTTCGCTAGTCCAATAAAATTGCGCATTTAATGAAATTGAGAAAAATAGAGCTATTAATGTGTATAATATATTTTTCATGTTTTTATTTTTAATTAATTATATAAATACAAGTTAACTCCTCTGCTTCTAACATTTCTCTTGAATTTTGAACTAGATTCATTAACTGTGTTGTGTTGTAATCCCAATTTGGAGTTGAGCTTTGTGTTTGAGAAAACGTATCTCCATTCATTATATTAAAAGCAACGTGAGTTGCATCTCCAGGGAAATTTTCACTTTTTTCAGTTACCTTTGCAAGTCCCCAAAATTTTCTGATTCCCTCTACAATTTGATCCTCAGCAATTGGTCTCCAAACATTTAATTCTAGACTTTCAAAATTATCATTTTGTTGAGTCATATAATGAAAATACATCTTATCCCCAGGCTTAATTGAGGGTCCAGCGTAAACTGTTCCTCCAACCCATGAGAGCTGGATAGGTCTTGCCTCTGAGACAATACCACTGCTGTCCATCATCTTAGCTACTGTTCTTTGGTTTCTTCCAAGTGCATCCTGAATAAATGAAGGCCATTCATCTTGGCTTAACTGTTTTTCATCATTATTTCCTACAACGACATAATATTGAGCCCATCCATCATCACCTTCTTTAGGTGTTCTTTTCCAAACGGACCATCCTGTCCTGTAACCAGCATCAATTAATGCTTGATTTATTTTCATCCAGTTTTTCTCGTAAGCAAGATATTCTGTATCCTTACCATCTTCGATAACTATCGGTATCCAAGTAGTTGATTGTGAGTATGCACTAGCAGTAAATAATAAAACTAATGCTAATAATAAGTTTCTCATATAATTATATAATTTTTTCCAATCATCGAATTTAATAAATAATTATTTAGAATGAATTTAAACTACATTATTTAACATAAAAATGAAATTATTTTAAAGATTTAATAATATATACTATAAAATAATATTATATTATGATAAATACGGTAAGTATTTTAATGATTTGATAAATAGTGGAGTCGGCGGGACTCGAACCCGCGTCCAAACAAGTAATTAAATTACCTTCTACAAGTTTATCTATCTTTAATTTTTCGAGAAAATATTAGGTAGATAGCAACCATAATATTAACCTTATCACTTTTAGTTTTAAGTTTTACCCAGTGATTGTAAAACTCTAGATTAACTCAATGGTATCTCAAATATAAAAACTGCTAATCAAAGTTTTTATGAGATATCTAGCTTTTCAACCTTGTTGAAATATGCATGGACCTACTATAATTCAGTCAATTATGCAGCTAGAGCGTAGTTATTTTCGCCATTTAAAGTTTGAAAAATAGATTTACGAGATTTTTTTCAACACTCGACTTGCAAATAACTAAATTAGACCTGCTGTCAAAACCAGTCGACCCCAAAATTTCAAAGTACAAAGATTTGCAAAGATATGATAAATAAGTCTAAAATTTAGATGTGGCTTCTCTTATAGATAAAAGATTAACTAGTAGATCTTCAACTTTATCTATGTCTAACATATTTGCGCTATCACTTTTGGCTTTAGATCTATCAGTATGTGTTTCAAAGAAAATTCCATCAATACCGTTAACAATACCTGCTCTTGCCAGTGATTCAATATATTCTGGATTTCCTCCTGTAATTCCTGAAGTTTGATTAGGTTTCTGAACTGAGTGAGTAACATCCAATATTGTTGGAGCCAGTTTTTTTAACTCACTGATACCTCTAAAGTCAACTATTAAATCATTGTATCCAAATTGTGTTCCTCTTTCAGTAAGCATTACTTTTTGATTTCCAGATTCCACTACTTTATCAACTGCATGCTTCATACTTTCTGAACTCATAAATTGTCCTTTTTTAATATTAATTACTTTACCTGTCTTTGCAGCACTAACTAAAATATCAGTTTGTCTTGCAAGGAAGGCAGGTATTTGAATTATATCCACATATTCAGCTGCCATCTTTGCTTCAACTGAACTATGAATATCTGTAGTAACTGGAATTTCAAATTTTGAACCAATAGCTCCAAGTATTTTTAAAGCCTTGGTATCACCAATTCCTGTAAAACTATCTAGACGAGTCCTATTAGCTTTCCTGTAGCTACCTTTAAAAACAATTGGTAATGAAAGTTTTGAGCAAATCGAAACTAACTTTTCTGCTATTTTAAAAGCAATATCCTCTCCCTCAATAACACATGGCCCTGAAACTACTAAAAATTTATCCTTTTTAATGTTATTTGTAATCATAGTTCAATATTAATAATTATTTCCTTTTAACTTCAAATACTCTTCCATCTTCACACTTAAATATTTTACCCTTAAGCTTGTGAATAAGATTATAATCATGAGTAGCTATTATTATTGATGTACCCATTTTATTAAGTCTCTGAAATAGATCAATTATCTCAAGACTAGTATCTGGATCTAGATTCCCGGTAGGTTCATCAGCTATTATTAACTTTGGATTATTTAATAATGATCTTGAAATTGCTATTCTTTGTTGTTCACCCCCTGACAACTCTCCAGGAAATTTATCTAAAGAAGTCTTAATTCCAACCAAGTCTAAAACCTCATTAATTCTATTGTTAATTTCTGAATTATTATTTTGGCCAGTAGCTTTTAAAACAAACTCTAGATTACTGTATATTGATCTATCTTTAAGTAATTTGAAATCCTGAAATACAAATCCAATTTTTCTTCTTAAAAAAGGAATTTCTTTTTCACTAATTGATGTTAGGTCAAAATCTAATACCTTAAACTTTTTAGACTTTACTATTTCTAGGTTACCAAAAATTGAATTAATAAATGTTGTTTTCCCACTTCCCGTTTTACCAATTAAAAAAATTAATTCACCATCATCTAATTGAAAGTTTATATCATTTAAAATATTTTTTTTGCCTATATGTAAATCGGTATTTAAAATTTTAACTATTGACATATTGTTTATGAATGTAGCAAATAATTAATTTTTTTATTAATTATTATTAAGTTTTTTTTTGCTATATAAACATCATTTGACTTAATTTGTAGATTATTTTTTTATGGGTAAAAAAGTCTTCATTCTTTATATGTTTTTATTAAGCTCTTGTTCGGATCGAGTAGATTTAATAGTTCATAATGCATCTATTTTTTCAGCTGATGAATCTTATAATTCTTATTCTTCACTAGCTGTTAAAGATGGAAAGTTTGTATATGTTGGTGGTGACGAAATTTTTTCAAATTATACATCTTCAAATGTTATTAATGCCCAAGAATTACCGATTTATCCTGGTTTTATAGATTCTCATGCCCATTTTTATGATCTTGGTTATTATACGAATCAAGTTGATTTAAAAAATACAAATAGTTTAGACGAAATTATTGAAAGACTTCAAGAATTTAATATTCAGAATAATCCAAGTTTTATTATTGGTAGGGGCTGGGATCAGAATGATTGGACAAAAAAGAGTCTTCCTTCAAATGATCTTTTAAATAAGGCATTTCCAGATAAACCAGTTATTCTTAGGAGAATTGATGGTCACGCATATTTAGTAAATGATTTTGTGCTAGACCTTGCTGGAATTGATCTCTCTACCGAAGTTAATGGCGGTGAGATTATTATCGATAGAGGAAAGCTTACAGGTGTATTAATTGATAACTCAATGAATTTAGTTGATAAAATCATCCCTGAACCAACAAAAGATGAATCAATTAAAGCTTTACTAAGTGCACAAGAGATAGCATTTAAAAATGGTTTAACAACAATTTCTGACGCTGGATTAACAAAAAATCAAATTGATTTAATTGATGAATTACATCAAGATGGAATTCTAAAAATTAGAATGTATGCAATGATCCAAAATGACTCCAGTTCAATAAATTATTTTTTGAAAACAGGTCCATATAAAACTGATAGATTAAATGTAAGATCTGTCAAAGTATATGTAGATGGTGCTTTAGGTTCAAGAGGTGCTTTATTAATTGATGATTATAGTGATAGAAAAGGCCACAAAGGAATTATTGTTACTCCAATTGATTCAATATCTAGCTTGGCCTTTAAACTTGCAGGTACTAAATTCCAAATGAATACTCATGCAATCGGGGATAGAGCCAATAGGATTGTTCTTAATGCTTACAGAGATGCACTTTTTGATTATAGAGATCCTCGATGGAGAATTGAACATGCACAGGTAATATCTGAAGATGACATCGACCTTTTTAACTACAAAATAATTCCATCTGTTCAGCCAACTCATGCAACAAGTGATATGTATTGGCTTTATGATAGAATTGGTAAAAAAAGAGCCGAAAATGCATACGCATATAAATCGCTATTAAATAAATCCAATGTCATTGCTTTGGGAACTGATTTTCCAGTAGAAGATGTTAGCCCTATAATGACTTTCTACTCAGCTGTTGTTAGAAAAGATATTAATGAATATCCAGAAGATGGATTTCAAGCTGAAAATGCACTCTCTAGACTTGAGGCTCTTATTGGGATGACAAGACATGGAGCATATGCAAATTTTGAAGAGAACGAAAAGGGAAGCATTGAAGTGGGAAAGTTTGCAGACTTTATCATTCTTGATAATGATCTACTTAATATACAGGAAAATAGAATTCCTAATACTAAAATTGTTGCAACATTCGTAAACGGCGAGCTTGTGTTTAACAGAAGATTTAATTGATACATGTGTGGAATAGTTTGTGCCTTTAATATAAAGGATAATAAAGAGTTAATTAGATCGAATGTCTTAAAAATGGCTCAAAAAGTCAGGCATCGTGGTCCAGATTGGAGTGGAATCTACTCAAATGATAATGCTATTCTAGCTCATGAAAGACTTGCTATAGTTGATCCTACATCTGGAAAACAACCTTTAATCTCTCAAGATGGTAAGAAAATAGTTGCCGTTAATGGTGAAATATATAATCATCAAATCCTTAGGCAAAATTCTTTAAAAGATTACAGTTTTAAAACTCAATCTGACTGCGAAGTAATAATTCCTTTATATGAGTTGAAAGGCGTTAATTTTCTTAATGACCTAAATGGAATATTCGCCTTTGCACTGTATGATTCGTCAACTAATACTTATTTGATTGCTAGAGATCATATGGGAATAATACCATTATATATGGGTTGGGACGACAAAAATGTATTTTATATTTCTTCAGAATTGAAGTCTTTAGAAGGGGTATGTGATAAAATTGAGCTTTTCCCACCTGGACATTATCTGTGCAGTAATGATATGGATTTAAAAAAGTGGTATAATCCAGATTGGACCTCTTTTAACAATGTGAAGAATGCAGAAACAAATATATCTAAAATTCATGATTCCCTTTCTGATGCAGTAAAAAGACAACTTATGAGTGATGTACCGTATGGAGTTTTACTTTCTGGTGGGCTTGATTCATCTATAACTTCAGCTTTAGCTAAAAAATTTGCATCGAAAAGAATTGAGACTGGAGATAAACAAGACGCATGGTGGCCTCAGCTTCATTCATTCTCTGTTGGACTTAAAGGAGCTCCAGACCTAAAAGCGGCTAAGATTGTTGCAGATCATATTGGAACTGTTCATCATGAAATAAATTTCACTGTTCAAGAAGGGATTGATGCTATTAGAGATGTAATCTATCATCTAGAAACATATGATATTACAACTGTTAGAGCTTCAACACCAATGTATTTAATGGCAAGAGCAATAAAATCCTTAGGTATTAAAATGGTACTTTCTGGTGAGGGAGCAGATGAATTATTTGGAGGATACTTATATTTTCATAAAGCCCCAGACTCGAAAGAGTTCCATGAAGAAACTGTAAGGAAACTTGATAAGCTTCATCAATATGACTGCCTTAGAGCAAATAAATCTTTAGCTGCATGGGGAATTGAAGGAAGGGTGCCTTTTCTGGATAAAGAATTTATTGAAACGGCTATGACTATTAATCCTGATGATAAAATGATTAAAAACGGAAGGATAGAAAAATGGGTACTTAGAGAAGCTTTTAAAGAATACCTGCCTGAAAGCGTCTTATGGAGACAGAAAGAACAATTTTCTGATGGAGTGGGGTATTCATGGATTGATAGTTTAAAAGATTTAGTCTCTAAAGAGGTTTCAGATCTTGAACTAAAAAAAGCATCAGATATATTCCCAATTAACACTCCACTGAATAAAGAAGAATACTACTACAGGACTATTTTTTATGAACATTTTCCTAGTAACGCAGCTGCGAAATCCGTTCCTTCTGTTCCTTCTGTTGCATGTAGTACACCTCATGCTCTTAAATGGGATGAATCATTTAAAAATCTTAATGATCCAAGTGGTAGATCTATATCAAATATTCATAATGAATCTTATGAATAAAATGTTGATAAGTTACTATAAATACTAGACTTTACAGAACATCTTCACCATGATTTTTTAGTATATTTACAGGTATATTCTATTAGCTAAAAAATGTCCACAGATAATTCAAAAAATCAGTATTCCGCAGATAGTATTCAGGCCCTTGAGGGAATGGAACATGTTAGAAAAAGACCATCAATGTATATTGGTGATGTTGGGTCAAGAGGCTTACATCATTTAGTATATGAGGTTGTTGATAATTCCATAGATGAAGCAATGGCTGGATATTGTTCATCAATTTCAATCGAAATAAATAGTGATTCAAGTTTAACAGTTGAGGACGATGGAAGAGGTATCCCTGTTGGAATCCATAAAAAAGAAGGTGTTTCAGCTCTTGAAGTAGTTATGACAAAAATAGGTGCTGGTGGAAAATTTGATAAGGATTCATATAAAGTTTCTGGTGGTTTACATGGCGTTGGAGTTTCATGTGTGAATGCACTATCTGAATCTTTAACTGCAAAAGTATTTAGAGAGGGAAAAGAGTATGAACAAACTTACAGAAAAGGAAAAGCAGAATCTCCTGTCAAAGAAGTTGGTAAATCTGATAAGAGAGGTACACTTGTTACTTTTACTCCAGATAAGGAAATATTTAAAGAGGTTACGGAATTTGATTATGATATTCTTGCTAATAGGATGAGAGAACTTTCATTTTTAAATAAAGGAATTACAATATCTATAACTGACAACAGAAAAAAAGACAAAAAAGGTGATCCAGTAAAAGAGATATTCCACTCAAAAGAAGGATTGAGTGAATTTATAAAATACATAGATGAGTCAAGAGAACCAATAATCAACGAAATAATTAAGATGGAGGGAGAAAAAAATAATATTCCAGTTGAAGTTGCTATGATATATAATTCCTCTTTCTCAGAAAATCTTCATTCCTATGTAAATAACATAAATACACATGAGGGTGGAACACATCTTTCTGGTTTTAGAAGAGGTCTTACTAATACTTTAAAAAAATACGCTGATTCATCTGGGTTAACAGATAAATTAAAATTTGATATTTCAGGAGATGACTTCAGAGAGGGTCTCACTGCTGTTATCTCTGTTAAAGTTGCAGAACCTCAGTTCGAAGGTCAGACTAAAACTAAATTGGGTAATAGAGAAGTAAGTTCTGCTGTATCTCAAGCTGTTTCTGAAATGTTAGAAAATTATCTTGAGGAGAATCCTAATGATTCAAAAGTTATTGTTCAAAAAGTAATACTTGCAGCTCAGGCTAGACATGCTGCAAGACAAGCTAGGGAAATGATACAAAGAAAGACAGTGATGACAGGTGGAGGTTTACCAGGAAAATTGTCAGATTGTTCAGAAACGGATCCATCAAAATGTGAAGTTTTTTTAGTCGAAGGGGATTCAGCTGGTGGTACTGCAAAGCAAGGTAGAGACAGAGTCTTTCAAGCTATTCTTCCACTAAGAGGTAAAATACTTAACGTAGAAAAAGCTCAGCAACATAGAGTATTTGAGAATGAAGAAATAAGAAATATATACACTGCCCTTGGAGTTTCAATTGGAACAGAGGAAGATAGTAAAGCGCTAAACCTTGAAAAATTGAGATATAATAAAATTATTATAATGTGTGATGCAGATGTTGATGGTAGCCATATATCAACGTTAATTTTAACTTTCTTCTTCAGATATATGAGAGAACTTGTAGAGGGAGGAAATGTATATATTGCTACTCCTCCTTTATATTTAGTAAAAAAGGGAGCAAAAAAAGCATATGCCTGGAATGATAATGAGAGAGACAATCTTGCTAAAGACTTTGGATCTGGTGTATCAATTCAAAGATATAAGGGTCTAGGTGAAATGAATGCTGACCAGCTTTGGGATACAACAATGAATCCTGAGACAAGAACTCTAAGACAGATTTCTCTAAATTTTGATAATTTTCAAGAAGCAGAGAGATGGTTTTCTACTTTAATGGGTGACGATGTTCCTCCAAGAAGAAAATTTATTGAAGAAAATGCAGTCTATGCTAAAATTGATGCCTAATTATGAAAGTAACAATTGTTGGAGCTGGTAATGTCGGTGCCTCTTGTGCAGAATACATACTAATAAAACAAATTGCAGAAGAAATTGTTCTTCTAGATATTAAGGAGGGTTTCGCTGAAGGTAAAGCCTTAGATCTTACTCAGACTAAAAGTACACTTGGATTTACTTCTAAAGTATATGGTGTTACTAATAATTATACTAAAACTGCTGATAGTGATATTGTTGTAATTACTTCTGGTATTCCAAGAAAGCCAGGAATGACTAGGGAAGAGCTAATAGGTATCAATGCTGGAATAGTCAAATCTGTAACAGAAAATCTTCTTGATTATTCTCCTAATGCAATAATTATTGTTGTTTCAAATCCTATGGATACAATGACATATTTAGTCAATCAATCATTTAAATTACCTAAAAATAGAATAATTGGAATGGGTGGTATCCTAGATAGTTCTAGATTTAAAACATATATATCAAAAGCAACAGACTGCTCTCAACATGAAATTGAAGCTATGGTTATAGGTGGTCATGGAGATACTACTATGATACCCATAACATCTTTAGCAAAATGTAATAATAAATTATTGACAAAAATCTTATCAGAAAATCAGATTACGGAAATTGCGTCAAATACAATGGTTGGAGGAGCTACATTGACAAAACTTCTAGGAACATCAGCTTGGTACGCTCCTGGAGCTTCTGTTTCATATCTTGTAAATGCTATTTTAAATGATACCAAAGAAATACTTCCTTGTTCTGTTTTGTTAGATGGAGAATATGGAGCTAAAGATCTATGTATTGGAGTTCCGGTATTAATTGGTAAAGATGGATTTGAAGAAGTTGTAGAATTAGATCTAAGCAATAAAGAATTAGAAATGTTCAAAAACAGTGTTAAAGCTGTAAAGGAAACTAACTCCTCCCTTATTGGTTTAATTTAGATAAAGTTGTTTGATTAACATTCTAATCTTATATTTGCAGGCGTTATAAATTTATCATGCAAGGAAATTCGTTAATTAAAACTTTTGCGATTTTATTTGGTATAGTAAGTATATATCAACTTTCTTTTACCTTTATATCAAATACTCTTGAAAATAAGGCTAGGAATTCAGCTATTGAAAAAATTTCAGAAGATGAAATTTCATTTGCAGAAAAAAGAGCAAGAGAAGAAATTAGATTTCTTGATTCAATTGGAGATCTTCCAGTTTTAATTTATTCTTCCTACAATGATGCAAAACAAAAAGAGTTAAACCAAGGTTTAGATTTAAAAGGTGGTATTAATGTAATCCTACAAATCTCGATAAAAGATTTACTTAAAGGTCTTGCAGAAAACTCAGTCAATGAAAAGTTTATTCAGGCACTAGATGATGCTGATAATCTTCAAAAACAATCTGACCAAACATATCTTGAGTCATTTTTTGAAGCTTTTGACTCAAACTCTGATGAAACTAGACTTACATCACCTGAAATCTTTGGTAATAGAACATTAAGTTCTGAGGTCTCTTTCGAGACTACTGATGATGATATGAAGTCAATATTAAGATCTAAGATTGATGAATCAATTGTATCAGCATTTGAAGTATTAAGAAAACGTATTGACAAATTCGGTGTTACTCAACCAAATATTCAAAGATTAGGTTCATCTGGGAGAATATTGATTGAACTTCCTGGAGCTAAGGACATTGACAGAATCCAAAATTTACTTCAAAGCACTGCACAACTTGAATTTTGGGAAACTCACAAAAATGATGAACTTGTTAGTTTTTTAATATCTGCAAACCAATACTTATCATCTCTTGAGCTTGAAAATCAGGATATCGATTCTGATGAATCAGATATTGATGACCTTTTATCTGAGGTAGAACAATCATCAGATACTATTCAAAACACTTCAAACCCTCTTCTTAGTTTAGTAAGAACTTATAGTTTTCAGGGAGGCCCTGTAATCGCAAGATTTTTACCAAGAGATCAAGATTTAGTCAATTCATACCTTTCAATGCCTGAGGTTAGAAAGCTTTTGCCCCGAGATTATAGATATGCAAAATTTGTTTGGGGTAAGGTAGATCAAGATGGTCTTTCTGATCTTTATGCTATTAAATCTAATAGAGATGATTTACCTCCTCTTAGTGGTGGTGTTGTTGTCGACGCAGCTCAAAGCTATGATGCTCTTGGAAATCCTGCAGTCTCTATGCAAATGAACGCTCAAGGTGCTAGAATATGGGAAAATCTCACAGATGTTGCTTATAAACAAAATTCTAACATAGCTATAGTGCTTGATGATATTGTCTATTCTGCCCCAGGTGTAACAAGAGGTGCAATAAGTGGGGGTAGATCTGAAATTACAGGAGATTTTAACTTAAATGAGGCAATTGATCTGGCAAATGTTCTCAGAGCTGGAAAATTACCTGCATCAGCATCGATTATTCAGTCTGAAGTAGTTGGACCATCTCTTGGGCAAGAAGCAATTGACAGTGGTATTTATTCATTTCTAATAGCACTTACATTCGTTTTGATTTGGATGATATTCTATTATGGCCCTTCTGGTATATTCGCAGATATAGCACTTATACTGAACATAGTCCTAATTTTCGGAGTACTTGCTGGTCTTGGTGCTGTATTAACTCTTCCTGGAATTGCGGGAATTGTTCTTACAATTGGTATTTCTGTTGATGCTAACGTTTTAATTTTCGAAAGAGTAAGAGAAGAGCTTAAGAAAGAAAAAGGATTAAAACAGTCCATCAACGATGGTTTTAATAATGCATTGTCATCAATTCTGGATGCTAATATTACAACTGGTTTAACAGCTTTAGTTCTATACATTTTTGGTACTGGACCGATCAAGGGCTTTGCAACAACCCTTTTAATCGGAATTGCTACATCATTATTCACTGCAATCTTTATAACTCGATTGTTAATAGACAACAGAGTATTTAAAACAGGGAAACTTTCATTCTCAACTAATACTACAAAAGATCTTTTTAGTAATCTTAAAATTAAGTTTTTAGGAAAAAGAAAAACTACATATATTATTTCAACATTTCTTATACTTATAAGCTTAAGCTCATTAGTATTTCAAGGGTTGAATCAGGGTGTTGACTTTTTAGGTGGAAGATCTTACATAGTAAGGTTTGATAAAGAAGTTAAATCTGCTGATATAGAATCAACTTTGAATACTTCATTTGGTAGTACCGAAGTTAAAACTTTTGGTTCGGCAAATCAACTTAAAATAACTACAAAATATAAAGTAGATCAAGAGGGTCTCGAGGTTGATAACGAAATTAAAAATATGTTATTTGAAGGCTTAAATAACATATATACTCAGCCTTTAACATTTGATGAGTTTTCCTCGGGCGAAAACCTTGGTATAATGTCAAGCATAAAAGTTGGACCAACTATAGCTGACGATATTAAGCAAAATTCTGTATGGGCTATTTTTGGATCTCTGGTTATTGTTTTCTTTTATATTCTATTGAGATTTCAAAAATGGCAGTTTTCTCTTGGTGCTGTTTCAGCTGTTTTCCATGATGTTCTCATAGTTCTGGGAATTTTTTCATTGACTTATAAAATTATGCCTTTTAATATGGAGATAAATCAAGCATTTATTGCTGCGCTTCTAACAGTTATTGGTTATTCCTTAAATGATACTGTTGTAGTATTTGATAGAATTCGTGAGTTTTTCAAGATACATTCATCTTGGGATAGTGAAACTACAGTGAATACTGCTCTTAACAGTACATTAAGTAGAACCTTAAACACTTCACTAACTACTCTAATTGTACTTACAGCTATATTTATCTTCGGAGGTGAATCAATAAGAGGATTTATGTTTGCATTAATTATTGGTGTAATGGTAGGTACATATTCATCTGTGTTTATAGCAACACCAATAATGTTTGACTCATACAAAAAGAGAAAATCTAATTTACAGACCTAATATCTCCTTTTTTCTTTAAAAGTAATATTAAACCTAAAATTATAAATGGAATACTCAACCACTGGCCAGTTGATAATCCAGGAAGAAAGCTTTCAATACCTCCTTGACTCTCTTTAACAAATTCAACCATAAATCTTATGAAACAAAGTCCAATTAGAAAATAACCTGATAAAATACCTTGTCTATCTCTAACATTTTGCGATTGATAAAGCCTATAAAGAATAAAAAAAAGAATTATATAACCTAATGACTCATATAGTTGAGCAGGATGCCTTGGTAATGTTTCTCCTCTGTTCTCAAAAATAATACCCCAATTTGAATCAGTATATTTTCCTAATATTTCAGAATTAAAAAAGTTCCCAATTCTAACAAATGCACCACCTATTGAAATAGGAATTGTTAATCTATCAAAAATCCAAAGAAAGTTTTTAAAATTATACCTCTTAATGAATAAATATAGTCCAATAAAAACCCCAATTGCAGCACCATGACTTGCTAATCCTCGATAGCCTGTAAATTCGTAACCATCTATAAGCCCAAGTAAAGATGAGTTTGGTGACTGTTGTATTGGTAAAAGAATCTCTACTAAGTGGTTTTGATAATAACCCCATTGATAAAAAAACACTTCACCTAATCTAGCTCCTAAAAAAATTGAGATCACCATGTATACTAACATTGGATCTAAATATTTCTGATCTACATTTTCCTTAATAAAGAAGGACTGAAATAATTTGAAGCCAACAAAAAATGCTAAAATGAACATCAAACTATAAACATATATTGAGAAGCCAAGAATTTCAATCAATACTTCATTAGGCGACCAATTAATTTGATAAATAAGCATGTTTAAATATATGTATAATTTATGGAACAGGATCATATCCTCCCTTGAATAAAGAATTACACTTAATTATTCGTTTGGTAGTTAAATATATACCTTTAAAAACTCCATATTTTTTTAGTGCATTTAAGCCATACTCAGAGCATGTAGGAGAGTATCTGCAATTACTTCCTAACATGGGAGAGATAAAAAATCTATAAAACTTTATTAGATAAATAAATGGAACTGCAAGAAGTTTATTAATCTTTATCATTTATTTTTATCCCTAATTTTGATAATTGATCTCTTATTGAGTCAGATAATTCAAAGTCTTTATCTGCTCTAGCTTTATCTCTCAGACCCAAGAGGATCTCAAGTATTGAATCATTATCACTATTGGATTTGCTATAATTTACTCCCAATATTTTATTTAAAAAAATATCGAATAGATCTAAAAAATAAAGCTTTTCTCTTTCTCCACAATCTCCGTTAGTATATATCTCATTTATAAGCTTTGAAGAGTTAAAAATCTCAGCGATTAACATAGGTGTATTAAAATCATCATTTAAGCAATCAAAACATTTTTTTTCCCAGTCCTTTATTTTAAAAAAAATCTTATCATTATCTTTATTCGAAACTTGTAAATCATTAAGTCTACTAGTCATTTCTATTAGTCGATTTAAACCTTTCTCTGAGGCTTGGATTGAAGATTCACTGATATCTAGCTCGTTTCTATAGTGAGCTTGAAGAAAGAAAAATCTTATAACATTTGGATCATAGGGCTTTGAAAAAAAATTGTTTTCACCAGAGAACAAATCATCTGGCAATATATTATTGTCTAGAGACTTTGACATCTTTTTATTATTTAATGTCAGCATATTAGTATGGATCCAAAATTTTGCAGGTTGCTTTCCAGTGTAACCGACAGCTTGAGCAATTTCACAATCATGATGTGGAAACTTTAAGTCTATTCCTCCACCATGAATGTCAAATTCTTCTCCAAGATACTTATTACTCATCGCAGTACACTCAAGATGCCACCCTGGAAATCCTATACTCCATGGTGAATTCCATTTCATCAGATGACTATCATCAGCTTTTTTCCAAAGTGAAAAATCAAAACTATTTTTTTTATCATCTTGATTACTAAGATCTCTGGAGTTAGACTTTATTTTATCTAAGTCTCTTCCTGAGAGTTTTCCATACGTGTCAATCTCATTATACTTAGAAATATCAAAATATACTGAGCCATTTGACTCATAAGCCAAATCTTTATCTATTAAGTCTTCAATAATTGAAATTTGTTCAGTAATATGACCAGATGCAACAGGTTCAATACTGGGGTTTAAAACATTAAATTTTTTTAAAACTTCTTTGAAACTATTTGTGTATTTCTGAGCTATTTCCATTGGTTCAAGCTGCTCAATCTTCGCTTTTTTAGAGATTTTATCCTCTCCGCTATCTTCTAGATGTCCAACGTCTGTAATGTTCCTTACATATCTTACATTAAAACCAAGAAAAGAAAGATATCTAAATATAATATCAAATGAAATGAATGTCCTACAATTACCAAGATGAACATCACTGTATACAGTAGGCCCACATACATACATTCCAACTCTGTTGTTTTTTAGGGGTTTAAACTTCTCTTTTGAACTTGTTAATGAATTATATATGTAAAGATCTTTCGAGTTCATTTAAGATCAGACTCAAGTTTTATATAATCTAAAAACTCTCGCTTCAATTTTTCTTTTTTGAACTTCCCTCCAAATTCAGAAGTAACAGTGCTAGAAGATATATCTTTAATTCCTCTTGAATTAACACATAGGTGTTTTGCATCAATAACACATGCAACGTCATCAGTATTTAACGCTCTTTGAAGCTCTCTAACTATTTGAATTGTTAATCTTTCTTGTACTTGAGGTCTTTCTGCGAAATATCTTACAATTCTATTAATTTTTGATAATCCAACAACATTACCATTTGAAATATATGCAACATGAGCTAAACCGACTATCGGCAGTAGATGATGTTCACATGTAGAATATAACGTGATATTTTTTTCTACAAGCATTTCACCGTAGTTATATTTATTCTCAAAAGTTGACATTTCAGGCTTATTCTTAGGGTTAATTCCTGAAAAAATTTCATTTACAAACATTTTAGCAACCCTTCTAGGAGTACCCTTCAGACTGTCATCTGTTAGATCCATTCCTAATATATCTAAGATCTCATAAACCTTTTCTTGTATGAGACTAATTTTTTCATCATCGGGTATATCAAAAGCTCCCTTTTTTATAGGTGTTTCCTCAGAGTTTGAACCAATGTGGTCATCTCCGATTGCATCAATTTCTTTGTCTAATAATTCCTGTAGTTTCATTTTTAAAAATTTGAGTTATGTAAAGATAGTTATTATGAAGTTAAATAGAAGTTAAAGTTTAATTGTAAAGGTTGTTGAGAAAGTAATTAAATCATTTTCAATTGAATAAAAACTAGTTAAACCTCTGTTATATAGACCGTTCTCATAGTAATTGTTTGATTTTGTAAGACTGAAATCAATATCAATATATCCATAATTAATTCCTAAACCTGCTGATATTCCTGAAATTTGGCTATCAGATATTGAATCTGGTCCTTCATAAATAAAGTAACCAGACCTTAAAGTATAATTTCTTATTCTATATTCTCCTCCAAGTCTAATAGACCTAGATAATCCATTAAAATTATTTTTTATTGAATTATTTAATGATTTTAAATAGGAATCTTCTCCATTATTATCATCGAATTTTGAATTATTATATTTAGTTAATTCATAATCAACACTTATCAAACCTTTCGATCTAAATATATATGCAAGGCTTAACATTGTTTTAGATGGTAGTCTTAGCCTGTAATCCTCAAAAAGATTGATTGTATTTGGATCAACTGTAACAGTCTTTAATGTATCATCCTCAATGATATCAGACTCAATGTATTGAGATGACTCCTCTTCAATTTTCAAGTAAGTGGGAGATGTGTAGGATAATCCTATTCTAAAATTATTAAACTTTAATAATGAACCTAATTGAATAGATAGCCCTTGACCATATGAAAATAGATTTTCTTCAAATTGAACTCTTTTCACACTAGAATTAGTTGAATAACCTGATTCTTTAAAAAATTTATACTCTTCGAATTCAAGTGAATGAAAGTTAAAGTTTAGTCCTAAATAAACATTATCATTATATGAAGTACTTAAGTTTAGCGAATGGACTAAGTGATCTCCTTTTCTATCTATAGATAATAATTGATCGACATTAGAATAAATTGCATTTGAAACATAATTGTTCGTTAAGTCATCAATATGATTAATTAAATAGCTTTGATATCCGAGAAAAGCCTGTTGGTCACCATATCCATATGAATCTCCAAGTGCTTTGTACACAGATTGAATGCTCTCCCCATCAAATACAGATAGATTTGAACTTGGTACTCCATTAGAATAATCCAAGAAATAACTATCTATACCAATACTATTTTTTCCAGTAAAAGAAAATGAACTACTATAATCATTCAATCTATTCATGTTGTATCCCAACGAAAATTTAGATCTATTATTTCCATATACAAGAACTAAACCAATATTATTATAAGAAAGTAGATCATTTTTAGATAGAGACTGAGAATTACTAAAAATATTTTTTATCTCTTGATTTTTATAATTTAATGTCACTCCAAATTCAGAATCAAGAAATATAGAAGAACCAGCAGGATTAATAGATATGGATGATAAGTCACCTCCTAAAGCACCAAATGCGCCTCCCATTGAATTAAACCTTGACGTACCTTCATGATTATATGAATTATATCTTAATGCATCTTCGTATGTTTGTGAATAAGCAAATGTGATACCAAATATTAGGTATATTTTAAAAATTAACTTGATGTCCATCAGTTAATACTTCTTCCAGCTCCTGCGCTTGGAGCACTTGATTTAGATGCACCAGATGAACCCCTACTTGATGAACCTGAACTGAAGTTTCCACTTCTCCCAACCGCTCTAGGTGCCGAATAATTAGAACCTCTTGATATTTGATTAGAACCTCTTGAAAATTGAGATCTACTATCAAAACTACCAGAATTCATTGAGTTTCTGTTATAGTTGTAATTTGAGTAGTTAGATTCTCTTGAATAAAAATTTCCTCTTCGATTTCGATCAGAAAATCTGATTTTTTCGTAGGTATTTCTAATAACATCAGTTTTTATAGCTCTAAGATTAGGAATTAATCTAACTTGATTATTATTTCTTGTATAATTTCCCCTTGACCTGTAGATACCAATTAAGTTATTTTGTTTTAGTTGTCTTAAGTTTGGTGCAACAACTCTATCATAATTTACAATTTGTTTTCTGTCAATATTTACAGTATTACTAGTATTACTACTTGAATACCTCCTTGTGCTTCTAATTCCTTCAGAGTCCATAGAGCTAGCTATTTCACTATAACCAGACTTTTCCCCCCTTCTAGAGGCAGAGTTACTAAAAGACGGTCTAGATTGAATTTTATATTTACTATCGTAAGAAATGCTTGATTCTTCACCATAATAATATTTTTGAGAGTTATACCAAGGGTAAAATCTTGAGTATGGATGAAGATTCCAATAAAAATAATTTTGATAATAGCCGCCGTAAGGGTAAAAATAATACTCATATGGCCTAAATTGATATGGATATCCAAAACCATATCTTCCATACCTATAAGGATTATAATAAAATGAATTAAAATAAGATCTACCCCAAGTTGGAATAAAATTTATAGACACCTCTCTTGAATTTGGGTTAGCTCCCCAAGGGAGATTACCATTTACATCTGATGAAGATTCATCTAAAGGTTCCTCAGCTAGGTCACTAAAGTAGCTTTCGTATAATGCAACATTACTCCTGACTCCATATATACCATCATCCTCATAATATGATGCAAGATAATAAGATGAACAACTCAAAAATAAGGCTGAAAAGAGAGAAATTTTTACTAATCTTAACAATTTTGGCATTTATAAATTTAATTAAAATTCTTAATAATAAATAATGTAATTTTACTACTTCTTATTAATTTCAAAAATTATGCCAGAATAAAATGGGGAATAAAATAACTTCAAGAAAAGATGACTACTCTAAATGGTACAATGATATTATTTCTGAGGCTGATTTAGCAGAATCCTCTGATGTTAGGGGATGTATGGTGATTAAACCTTATGGATTTTCTATTTGGGAATTGATGAGATCTCAGCTAGATAAAATGTTTAAAGAAACTGGTCACGAAAATGCTTACTTTCCTTTATTTGTTCCAAAGTCGCTTTTTGAAGCAGAAGAAAAAAATGCTGAAGGTTTTGCTAAAGAGTGCGCAGTTGTCACTCACTACAGGCTAAAAAATGATCCAAAGAAAAAAGCTAAATTAATAGTTGATCCAGATTCAAAGTTAGAAGAGGAATTAATAGTAAGGCCCACAAGTGAAGCCATAATTTGGAAAACATATAAGAAGTGGATCCAATCATATAGGGATTTACCTATTCTTATAAATCAGTGGGCTAATGTTGTGAGATGGGAAATGAGAACAAGACTCTTTTTAAGGACAACAGAATTTTTATGGCAAGAAGGGCATACTGCTCATGCAACAAAAGAGGAAGCTATTGAAGAAACAAAATTAATAAATAACATATATGCAGAATTTGCTGAAAAATATATGGCTATGCCAGTTGTCAAAGGATATAAATCTGAATCTGAAAGATTCGCTGGTGCTGAAGAGACTCTTTGCATTGAAGCTCTAATGCAAGATGGAAAAGCACTACAAGCCGGTACATCTCATTTTCTTGGTCAAAATTTTGCAAAAGCTTTTGATGTCAAATTTGCAGACAAGTCTGGTAAACTTGATCATGTATGGGCGACTTCTTGGGGAGTTTCTACTAGATTAATGGGTGCATTGATTATGTCACATAGTGATGATAACGGATTGGTTCTTCCACCTGTCCTTGCTCCAATTCAAATAATTATAATTCCAGTTACAAAAAGTAAAGAAAATATTAATGAAATTGAAGAAAAGTCTAATCATATATTTGAGTCATTAAAAGCCCTAGGTCTAAGAGTTAAACTGGATGATCGTGAAAACATAAGTTTAGGTTATAAACTTAACGACTCTGAGGTAAAAGGTATTCCGATGAGAATTGTTATAGGTCAAAAAGAATTAGAAAATAGTAAAGCTGATATTTTCTTTAGACATGATATGTCAAAGTTTGAAGTCTCATTTGCTGAAATTCCAAAAAAAGTTTTGGAATCTATTGAAATTATTCAAAATAAAATGATAAAGAAATCAAATAAAAGACTAGCTGATAGTACACATGAAGTAAATGATTACGATGATTTTAAAAAATTAATTAAATCTCAAAGTGGTTTTGTTATTGCAGGTTGGGATGGATCAAAAGAGACTGAGGAAGCTATAAAAAATGAGACAAAAGCAACAATAAGATGTATACCTGAAGACAATGATTTTAAAGGTCTCAAATGCATTTACTCTGGTAAACCTGCTGCGTATAAAGTAATATTCTCAAAATCTTATTGAAATATTAAAATTTAAATTAAATTTGCAACCTGTTTGGCCCGTTCGTCTATCGGTTAGGACCTCAGGTTTTCATCCTGGAAAGAGGGGTTCGATTCCCCTACGGGCTACTAATTTATTATTATGGCAAATCATAAATCTGCTTTAAAAAGAATTCGTTCAAACGAAACAAAAAAGTCTTTGAATAAACTTCAGCATAAAACAACAAGAAATGCTATTAAGAAGTTAAAAGATGCAAAATCAAAAAAAGAAGCTAAAAAGCTTTTTCCTAATGTTGTTTCTCTAATTGATAAGCTTGCTAAAAAGAATGTAATTCATAAGAATAAAGCATCAAATCTAAAGTCAAAACTTAGTAAACTTCAATAGTTAGGAGTTCATCGAAATTAGAAATTCCTCATTACTCTTAGTTTTCTTAATCCTATCATTAATAAATTCCATTGCCTCAACTGGATTCATATCAGCTAAGTACTTTCTCATTATCCACATTCTTTGAATTGTGTTCTCATCGAGAAGAAGATCATCTCTTCTTGTGCTTGAAGAAACCAGGTCAATCGCAGGAAATATCCTTCTATTTGAAATTCTTCTATCTAGTTGGAGCTCCATATTTCCTGTTCCTTTAAACTCCTCAAATATAACTTCATCCATTTTCGATCCAGTCTCGGTAAGTGCGGTTGAAATTATTGAAAGTGATCCACCGTTCTCTATATTTCTTGCAGCTCCAAAAAATCTTTTTGGTTTATGAAGTGCATTTGCATCAACACCACCACTTAAAATTTTACCAGATGCTGGTTGAACTGTGTTGTAAGCTCGAGCAAGCCTTGTAATTGAATCAAGCAGTATAACAACATCATGACCACATTCTACAAGTCTTTTTGCTTTTTCAAGAACTATATTTGCTACTCTAACATGTCTGTCTGCAGGTTCATCAAATGTTGAGGCAACAACCTCACCTTTTACATTTCTTTGCATATCAGTCACTTCCTCTGGTCTCTCATCAATCAATAAAATAATTTGAAATACTTCAGGATGATTTGCAGCAATAGCATTTGCTACATCTTTTAAAAGCATTGTTTTACCTGTTTTTGGTTGTGAAACAATCATTCCTCTTTGACCCTTTCCAATCGGAGAAAAAAGATCAATTACTCTGGTTGAAACTGTACTTTGATTTAATGAAATATTAAATTTTTCTTCAGGAAATAGTGGTGTTAAATGTTCAAAGGATACTCTGTCTCTAACGACACCAGGATCTAAACCATTAATTTTATTTATTTTAATGAGAGGAAAATACTTCTCTCCATCTTTTGGAGGTCTTACGGTCCCATGAACAGTATCACCTGTTTTTAAGCCAAATAATTTTATTTGAGATTGAGAGACATAAATATCATCTGGAGATGATAAATAGTTATAATCTGAGGATCTTAGAAAACCATATCCATCCTGCATAATTTCCAATACACCTTCGGAGTCAATAATTCCATCAAATTCAAAATCTGGTTCTTTATATCTCCTCCTATTATCTCTATTAAAGTTTTTATTCTCTCGATTTTTATTATTTCCGTTAGACCTGTTTTCTTTAAAATTATTTTTTGAAATTTTACCCTCACTATCTAATTCATCAGATTTCTTTTCTTTAGAGCTATCTAGTATTTTGTCTATAACTTGCTGTTTCTTTAGGCCCTTTAAATTTTCAATGCCAATTTGTTCGGCGATTTCATATAGTTCAGCTAATTTTTTAGCCTTAAGCATTTTAATATCGTGCATGTATAATAGTGGTTTTGATTTGAAATTTGATTTGAAATATTATTAGAAAGTACTTCTTGGTAAGAAATAATTATTCAAATTTACAAATTTATTTTTAATTTGAGTTAATATCTTTAATAACTAATGACTTCGAGATATTTTATTGAGTTTTCTTATGATGGATCTAACTACCATGGTATTCAAAAGCAACCCAATTCTTTAACTATTCAGGAGGTGATAGAGGAGAATTTTGGGAAGTTTATCGGCTGTCCTATTAATTTAGTATTAGCAGGAAGGACAGATGCTGGAGTACATGCTAAACAAATGTTCGCTCATTTTGATACAGATAAAGAATTTGCTAGAAATATTTTTTGCAAAAGATTGAACAGTATGTTACCAAAAGATATCTGTATTGAATCGATTAATTTAGTTTCAAATAATGACCATGCAAGGTTTGATGCTTTATCGAGATCTTACAGGTATATTATTTCTCAGGTTAAGAACCCATTTAATCTTAAATTCTCATATTATTTAAAAGATGATCTCGATTTAAATAATATGAATAATTGTTGCAAATTATTAATTAACCATGATGATTTTAAGTGTTTTTCTAAATCTAATACAGACGTTAAAACATATATTTGTAATATATCATTTGCTAGATGGCAAAAAGTTAATAATGAGTATATTTTTAATATTACCTCAGATAGATTTTTAAGAAACATGGTGCGCTCAATTGTAGGTACAATGATTGATGTTGGAAGGTCAAAAATCTCAACTGAAGATTTTGAGATGATACTTTTATCTAGAGATCGTGGTAAAGCAGGTTTCTCAGTACCAGCATCAGGTTTAACCTTGATTAATATTAACTATGAAAATATTTTTTTAGAGAGTTGGAAAAAGTAAAGGGTAAAATTTTTGATTTAAACTTATTTAACAAGCTGATGGTCTTTGTTAATCCATACAAGTTATCCTTCTATGGTGTGATGGCCTCTGCAATTATAATTTCAATACTTTCAACTTTAACACCCTATTTATTAAAAATAATTGTAGATGATTATATTCTTTTAAAAAATTATGATGGTATGCTGACATTAATAATGATAATGGTTGGAGTATTATTTCTGGAGGTTATATTCATGTATTTATTTACTTTTTATGCAAATTGGCTTGGTCAAAAGGTAATCAAAGATCTAAGAGTTAGTATTTTTCAAAAAATTATAAAATTTAAAATGTCTTTTTTTGATAATAATGCAGTTGGAAGACTTGTTACTAGGACTGTTAATGATATAGAAACAATTGCTAGTATTTTTTCTCAAGGCTTATTTACAATTATTGCCGATATACTTAAAATGCTGACAGTTTTAATTGTAATGTTAGTTATAAGTTGGGAGCTTACTCTTGTTGTCATTTCTATATTCCCTTTATTAATTTATGCTACTAGAGTTTTTCAAAAAACAATGAAAGTTGCATTTGAAAAAGTAAGAACTGAGGTTGCTAACTTAAACTCTTTTGTCCAAGAGAGAATTAGTGGAATTAAAATTGTACAAATTTTTAGTAGAGAATCACTTGAAATTAAAAATTTCCAAGAAATAAATTCAAGGCACAAAGATGCCTGGCTTAAAACAGTCTGGATTAACTCTATTTTCTTTCCTATCGCTGAAATCTCCACATCAATTTGTATAGGACTTTTAGTCTGGTATGGAGGGTTTAATAATATTCAGGGTGATAATATTTCTCTTGGTACACTTTTCTTATTTATATCAATGTCAGGATTATTATTCAGACCTCTTAGGCAAATAGCTGATAGATTCAACACTCTTCAAATGGGAATGGTTTCAACAGAAAGAATTTTTAAAATTTTAGAGGATGATTCAATTATTCAAGATAAAGGCTTTATATCAATGGATAATATAAATGGTATGATTGAGTTTAAAAATGTGACTTTTTCTTATGTAAAAAATGAGAAAGTCATTGATGACATATCTTTTAAGGTTAACTCTGGGGAAACACTTGCCATTGTTGGTCCAACTGGAAGTGGTAAAACAACCATTACAAACTTAATTACAAGATTTTATGAATATGATAAAGGTGAGATTCTGATTGATGGAGTTGATATTAATGATTTAAAGCTAGATAACATTAGAAACAAGGTTGGAATTATACTTCAAGATGTATTTCTTTTTGCTGATACAATATTTAACAATATTACACTTTATAATGATCAAATCTCACTTAAAGATGTTCAAAGTGCTGCTAAAAAACTAGAGATACATGAATTTATAAGTTCTTTACCAAATGGTTACAATTTTAATGTAAGTGAAAGAGGTGTAACTCTTTCTTCAGGACAAAGACAGTTAATAGCCTTTTTAAGAGTTCTGGTAAATAATCCTGATATATTAATATTAGATGAAGCTACTTCATCAATAGATTCTTATTCTGAAGATTTAATTAAAAATGCAACAAAAAAAATCACTAAAGGAAAAACATCAATAATTATTGCACATAGACTTTCAACTATCGAATCTGCAGATAAAATTATTTATATGGAAAACGGTGTGATACTTGAGCAAGGTAATCACAAAGAGCTTTTGAAAATTGAAGATGGGAAATATAAAAAACTACACAAGGAGCAGCTTTTTATGGAAGAGTTAATTTAATTTACCAAACAACGAAATACACTCTTTTGTTTCTTTAATGTCATGAACTCTTAGGATATTAGCGCCATTTTGTAATCCTATCATATTAAGAATTGATGTCCCGTTTAGAGCATCATCAGGGCTTATATTTAAGAATTTGTATATCATGGATTTTCTTGATAATCCAATCAATAAAGGTTTTTTATACTTTTTAAATTCTTTCAAGTTGTTGAGAATCTGAAAATTGTGTTCAATACTTTTTCCAAAACCAAATCCAGGATCAATAATTATATTTTCAATATTTTGATTGTGAAGCTCCTCAATCTTTGAATCAAAAAAACCAGATATTGAACGCACTACATTTTTATATGTAGGTTTATCTTGCATATTCTCTGGATCACCCTGCATATGCATAATAACATATCCTGCTTGATATTCTTTGATAATATCTAAAAGTCTTACATCATATTTACCTGAACTAATATCATTAATAATATTAAAACCATTTTTAAGAGCAAAATCTGCAACTACTGAATTGTAAGTATCAATTGAAAAAGATATATTTTTAAAATTACTTGTTAACTCAACTATATAATCTTTTATTAATTTTAATTCATCTTCTCCTTTTATAATCTTTGATCCTGGCCTTGAACTGACAGCTCCAATATCAATAATTTCAGCACCTTGATCAATCATTTCAGAAACACGTGAAATAACTTCTCCTAATGAACTGTATTTTCCTCCATCGTAAAATGAATCCTTAGAAAGATTAAGAATACCCATAATTTTCTGAGTATTAAAATCTATAATTTTATCATTACAATTTAATGTCATATTTTTAAGCTCTTTTCCAAATATATTAAAATCTGATATGGGAGATACAAAGTTGCAATATCAAAGAGTAATAAGTAAATCAAGAAAAATTTTCGAAGATAAAAATAGCGACTATGGTTCATCATGGAGAATTTTAAGAGTAATTTCATTGGTAGATCAAATTCATATTAAGGCTCAAAGAATAAGGAACCTGCAAAATAATATTTCAAACAAAATTGATGAAGGTCAAATTTCAGAATTCTATGGAATAATAAATTATTCTATAATGGGTCTTATTCAGCTTGAAATCGGAGTAGTTGATGAACCAGATTTAAAGCTTGATGATATTTTTGAACTATATGATACAAAAGTATCTGAAACATTTGATCTAATGTTAGCAAAAAACCATGATTATGGAGAGGCTTGGAGAGATATGGAAGTTATTAGTTTGACAGATCTTATAATCCAAAAAATATTTAGAATGAAAAGTATTTTAAAAAATGATGGAAAGACATCTGTAAGTGAGGGAATTGATGCTAACTTCCAAGACATTTTAAACTACTCAGTTTTTGCACAAATTTTATTAAAAGAATAAATTAAATGAAGAAAAAAATAATTATTGGTAATTGGAAAAATTATTTAAATTATGAAGAGTCAATTCATCTTTCAAAGAAAATATCTAAGATTAATATTTCAAATAATGTTCGGGTTATGGTATCACCCAATCACCTGTATTTAAATGAGATTAATCAAATTTTTAATGAAACTAATATTGAAGTTATAGCTCAAAATGTAACATCTTCAGAATCTAAATCTGATACTGGTGGAATCACAGTATCAAATCTTAAAAATTTAAATGTAAAAAGATCAATTGTCGCTCATTCAGAATCAAGAATTAGAGAAAAGGATCCTCAAAAGGTTCTCGAAGAAATTATTCCAATAGCTTATCAATTTGTATTATGTTTTGAGGAGATTGATCAAATTCCATTTAATTTACTTTCTAATAAATTTGAGATTATTCTTGCTTATGAGCCTGTATGGGCTATTGGAACAGGAGAGACTGCTTCCCTTGATCACATAAATAAAATTCATAAAAAAGTTAAGTTAAAACTTGAAGATTTATCACTTGACATACCTATTCTTTATGGCGGCAGTGTTAATCCCTCTAATTCTAGGGATATTCTTGAATCTGACTATGTTGATGGAGTATTGGTTGGAGGAGCTTCCACAAAAATTGATCATTTTGAAGGTATCCTGAATTCTATTTAACATTAATTTGTGAATCATGCTTTTTTTATAAAGTTATATTTGCACCATTATGTTTAAGAAAACAATACTAACTTTAATAACTATTATGTCTTTAACTTTGAATTCTCAAACCATGGTCAACAATTCTATTCATCAATTTAAAGTTGCTGACATTTATGGTGACATTTTTGATTTCTCTAAGTTAAAAGGTAAAAAGGTTATGATTGTTAATACCGCTTCTAAATGTGGATTAACTTTTCAATATGAAGCTCTTCAAAAGTTATACTCTCAATATAAAGATTTGAATTTCATTGTTATTGGTTTTCCTTCTAATGACTTTTTGTGGCAAGAGCCTGGCTCAAATGATGAAATAATTGACTTTTGTGAGGAGAATTATGGTGTAACCTTTCCTATGATGAGTAAAGTTACAGTCAAAGGCTCAAAAAAGCATCCAATATATCAGTTTTTAACTCAAAAATCTAAGAATAATTTTAAAGACTCTAGAGTTACTTGGAATTTTCAAAAATACCTTATAAATAAAGATGGTCGCATTGAAAAAATAATTTCTCCAAGGACTAGACCAGATTCTGAAGAAGTTGTATCTTGGATTACTGATGTCGACTAAAAATAAATTCTCAACCCGTTGTGTTCACGATGGTGAAATAAAAGATACGATGTATCAAGGCATTGTCTCTCCTTTGTTTATGTCAACTACATATCCTTGGTTTGGAGGAGATGCTGAAAAGAAACCTTACCCAAGATATTTTAATACTCCAAATCAAGAATTTTTATCAAAGAAAATAGCTTCGTTGGAAAATGGAGAAAAAGCTTTAATATTTACGTCAGGTATGGCTGCAATTAGTACATCAATTATGGCTAATGTCAAAAGTGGTGATCATGTTATATTTCAGGAGGATCTTTATGGAGGTACTAGAAACTTTATCAAAACTGAATTTGATAAATACGGTATTGAATATTCTTTCACTAAGGGCCTTGAATCTGAAGATTTTACAAATGAAATAAGAAATAATACCGTTGGTATATATGTCGAGACACCCAGTAATCCCCTCCTTAAGATTGTTGATTTAAAATCTATCTCTTCTGTTGCAAAAGAAAATTCAATTTGGACCATGATAGATAATACTTTTGCAAGTCCAGTAAATCAGAATCCTATTGATCATGGAATAGATATCGTAATCCATAGTGCAACAAAATATCTTGGAGGTCATAGTGATATTTCTGCTGGTGCAGTTGTAAGCACTGAGAAAAATATTAATCTCATATTGAATTCTGCCAAAAACTTTGGTGGAAATCTAAGTGATTACACTGTCTGGCTATTAGAGAGAAGTATGAAAACTTTGTTTATAAGAGTCAGAGAACAAACTAATAATGCAAAATTATTAGCAAAAATGTTAGAGGAAAACTCCAATATTTCAAGGGTTTATTATCCAGGTCTTGAGTCTCATCCTTCTTATCTTATTGCTAAGAATCAAATGAAAGACTTTGGAGCAATGATGTCCTTTGATTTGAATGAAAATATTGATGTCTATAAATTTCTAAAAAATCTTAAAGTTGTAAAACCAGGAATGAGTTTAGCTGGTGTTGAAACTACAGTTAACTTTCCGATGAAAACTTCTCACGGTCTTCTTACACAGGATGAGAGAGATAACCAAGGAATTGGAAATAAATTAATTAGGCTGTCTGTTGGAATAGAATCTTATAAAGATCTTTTTAATGATCTAGATCAAGCAATTAAAAACTCTTTAATATGAAACTAGATATTCTAGCTTTTGGTGCTCATCCAGACGATGTAGAGATGGGATGTGGTGGTACAATTGCAAAATCTACATCAAATGGTAAAAAAGTCGGTATTGTTGATTTAACTAGAGGTGAGCTTGGAACTAATGGAAATGTTGAGATTAGAGAAGAAGAAGCAAATGTAGCTTCCAAAATTTTAGGTGTCTCTTTTCGAATGAATCTTGAACTTGAGGATGGATTTATTTTTAATAATAAAGAAAGCCAAATTAAAATTGTAGAAGTTATCCGACATTATAAGCCAGATATTGTTTTATCTAATACTCAAATTGATCGTCATTCTGATCATGGTAAAGCTTCTGATTTAATATACGATGCTTGTTTTATAAGTGGCTTGTCAAAACTTAAAACATCTTTTGAAGGTAGCAATCAAGACCCATGGAGGCCAAGAATTAATCTTAATTATCAGCAGTGGAATGACTTTGATCCAGATGTATTAATTGATGTCACAAACTATATGGAAGCTAAAATAGAATCAATTCTATCATACAATAGTCAAGTAATCAAAAATCATACTTCAAAATCTACTAAAATTAATTCAGAAGATTTTATAGATAGTATTTCTTATAGATCCAAAAATTACGGAAGGCTTATTGATGTGGAATATGCAGAGGCTTTTCAGTCAAGAAGAAATATAGGAATAAATGACATATCTGATCTTATATAATTTTTACAAAAATCTTTATTATTTTTTTTAAATCACCTATTTTTGCCGTTGAATATGGTGGTTGTAGCTCAGTCGGTTAGAGCGCTAGATTGTGGTTCTAGATGTCGCCGGTTCGAATCCGGTCTTCCACCCAAGTTAACCGTTACATTACACGTTTAAAATAAACCCTTCAGCTAATGAGGGGTTTTTCTTTTCTAAATCTAGTATAAACTTTCATCATCCATATTTGCTAGTTCCCAAGCAGTGTGGAAAATAAGTCTAGCTCTTTTGGTGAGTAAGTCATATCTTATCTTATCCGAGGTATCACCAGGACCGTGATAGTCCTCATGTGTTCCGCTGAAGAAAAAAATCACAGGAATATTATTTTTTGCAAAATTGAAATGATCACTTCTTTCGTAAAAGTCATTAGGGTCATTAGGTATATCAAATCTATAGTCAAGCTTTAGATTAATTGTTTGCCTATTAACTTTTTCACTAATTTTTTTAAGTTTTTTTGTTATTCTATCAGAACCTATGGAATATATGTAGTTTTCATCTTCATAACCTCTTTTAGGATCAGTTCTACCAATCATGTCAAGATTTAAGTTAACAAAAGTATTTTCTAATGGATATAATGAATTATTGACATAGTACTCTGACCCAAGCAAACCTTCTTCTTCCCCAGAAACATGAAGAAAAATAATTGACTTTTTTGGTCTTATTCCATCTTTAACAGCTGTTTGAAAAGCTTGGGCAATTTCAAGAATAGATACAGTTCCACTTCCATTATCATCAGCTCCGTTATACACAACATCTCCATCTAGGCCAACATGATCTAAATGTCCGGTTATAATAATGTAACTATTTGGATAAGTTTCACCCTCAATTATTGAGGCAACATTTTGTGTATCAACTAAATTTTCTCCTCTTGCATACCTATCATAACCTCTAAGTTTCTCAGGAAAAGAATAACTTAAATCTATCATTTGACCAGGTAAGTTTAATTGATAATTTTGAAAATAATTATTAGTATTTTTTGCTGGTTTAATTTCATTCTCGATATAAAAGTCTCTTAAGAAATTTACAGCAAGCATTTCACCATACTCACCGGTCTGTCTGCCCTCAAACTTATCAGATGAGTATGTCACTAATAAACTTTGCAAGTCTTTTGAGGTAATTGTCTCAGCATATTTATTTGATATTTTTTCTTGAGAGCAACTAAAAGATATAGCTAGCAATAAGAATATTATGCTATACTTTTTCATAAAACTTTTTTTTGGTTTTAATTTCACTCTCAATACCATCCCATAGTGATATTCTGGAAAGAAGGGCTTTTTCCGAAATTATTTTTGCTTCAAGTATTTTCTCTTCATCATTATTACATAAATAAGAAAGCATTTCCATAGACATTGGTCCATGCATATCTCCATCTACTTCAATATGACGTTTAAAGTAATAAATTAATTTATTAAGCTCATTATTATCTGAATTTATTCCTTGCAACAGTGGCATAAACATATCCGGTATTAAGTCTTCTCTTCCAAAAGTAAAAACAGCTGCGACTTCATGTATTTTTCCTCTTTTAATTACTGAGAATGTAAACTTTAAAAAATCTTTGACATAATCTTTAATCTCAAGTTTCTCAATATCTTCTTCTATTGTCTCTAGATTATTTAATGAATTTATATTAGTAAGAATTTTATCTGTTTTAACATCAATCGACTTAATGGACTCTAGGTACATTTCAAAATGTGACATTGGTTTTCCGCTTTCATTTTCATCAGTTTCTTCACCTGCCACAATCTCATTAATCAGTTTTGCAGTTGTGGTATTATCACTAGGCATCCAGGGAATTGTAATTGTAGTTAATTTTATTTGTAAAAATTTTAACAATGACATAAAATCCCAAACTGCATAAACGTGCGCACTTGTAAAAATTCTGAGATCATTAACACTGTCCATTGACCCATAAAGAGAGTGATTTCTTAATTTATTTTTTAATGGTTCTAGATTTTTAGAAATATTATTCATATAAAATATTTTGGGCTCAAATATAAATAATAATTAAATTCAACACATGCAGGAAATATTATTGTTTCTTATATCATCATTAGCATTGACCTTAATGCCTGGTCCTGACATATTATTTGTAATAAACCAAAGTGTAGTAAATAAGAAACATGGAATTATAACATCTTTAGGTTTATGCTCAGGATTAGTTTTTCATACTATGTTTTTGGTTTTTGGAGTTTCTACTATTATTCAATTAAATAACGATTTTATTATTTATCTAAAGTATTTCGGTGCTATTTACGTATTATATCTAGGTTTTACTGAACTGAAATCAAATATAAAATCAAATGAAAATATTGATAGTAAAATATACTTAAGAGGTTTATACATGAACTTAATCAATCCTAAAGTTCTATTATTTTTTCTTGCCTATTTCCCAAATTTTTTATTTTCAGACTTAATTGATATATCTGTTCAGTTCTTAATACTTGGATTCATATTTATAACTCAAGCTCTATTAGTATTTATCTCTATTTCACTTTTATCTAATAGACTAATTCGCTATGTCATCAATATAAAAAATAGAAGCTTCAAATATTTTAAGTTTTTTATATACGTTGTTATTTGTATACTCATCCTGTTATAAACCACTTGATTTAAATTTGTATATTTGCATGCAATTAGTTTATAATTAATTGCTTATGTCTAAATCAAAATTTGTTGGGGAAGGTTTAACCTACGATGATGTTTTGCTTGTTCCAGCATATTCTCAAATTCTTCCATCAGAAGTTTCGTTAAAAACAAAGTTTAGCAGGAATATTGATCTAAACATTCCGATAATTTCAGCTGCAATGGATACAGTTACAGAAAGTAAGATGGCTATTGCGATTGCCAGCGAGGGTGGTATAGGGGTAATTCATAAAAATTTATCAATTGAAAATCAATCAAATGAGGTAAGGCTTGTAAAAAGAGCTGAATCCGGAATGATAATAGATCCTGTTACATTAAGTTCAGATTCATTGGTGAGAGATGCAAAAAATAACATGAAAAAATATAGAATTGGAGGAATCCCTATTGTAAAAAATTCTGGAAAATTAATTGGCATTGTTACGAATCGAGATCTAAGATTTGAAAAAGACAATGATAAAAAGTTATCAGATATAATGACTAGTAAAAATTTGATCACGGCTGAAGCAGGTACTTCAATGACTGAAGCTGAAGAAATTTTGCAAACTCATAAAATTGAAAAACTACCGGTGGTTGATTCAAAGGGAATCCTTATTGGACTTATAACTTTTAGAGATATTAATAAGCACTCTGAAAAACCGGTTTCAAATAAAGATAAACTAGGTAGATTGATTGTAGCCGCTGCAATTGGTACAGATAGTGATTATAAAAAAAGAGCAAAAAAACTAGTTGAGAGTGGAGTTGATGCTATTGTTGTTGATACTGCTCACGCACATTCAAGTAGAGTAGGTGATGTTTTAAAAGATTTAAAGGATTCATTTAGCGATACAGATATTGTCGTCGGAAATATAGCAACTGCTGATGCTGCTAAATATTTAATTGAAAATGGGGCTGATGCAATAAAGGTAGGAATTGGGCCCGGTTCTATATGTACAACGAGAGTTGTTGCAGGTGTAGGATATCCTCAATTATCTGCGATTATAAACATTTCAGAAGTTTTAAAAAATTCATCTGTTCCTTTAATAGCCGATGGCGGTGTAAAGTACACTGGAGATATATCAAAAGCAATTGCTGCTGGTGCTGACTCTGTAATGCTTGGTTCTCTTCTTGCAGGAACTGAAGAGTCACCAGGTGAAACGGTAATTTATGAGGGAAGAAAGTTTAAAACTTATAGAGGTATGGGTTCCGTTGAGGCCATGCAAAAGGGTAGTAAGGATCGTTATTTTCAATCAGATGAGTCTGATAATAAAAAATTAGTTCCTGAGGGTATTGTTGGTAGGGTACCTTATAAAGGTCAATTAAACGAAAGCATACACCAGTTTATTGGTGGACTTAGATCTGGAATGGGTTATTGTGGATCTAAGGATATTAAATCCCTCAAAAATTCTTCCAAATTTGTAAAAATTACAGGATCAGGAATTAGAGAAAGTCATCCTCACAATGTGTCAATTACAAAGGAGGCTCCTAATTATAGTCCCCCAAAATTATAATTTTTGAAAAGATTAGCATCATATATTTTTATAACTTTTTTATTTATAGGTTGTGAAGTAATAAGCGAGGATAAATCTGATGACTTGATTGCTAGAGCCGGGGGAAATTTTCTTTACCAAAATGAGTTGCCATCTTTTTCTTCATTAGAAGATAGTTTACTTAGGTATACAAACTATATTGAATCTTGGGCTAAGGAAAAAATTTTATATGATCTATCATTAACAAATTTATCTCAAACTAAAAAAAATGATCTTGATATACTTGTTGAGAAATATAGAGTAGATCTCTATATAAACTCATACAAGGATCTACTTGTAAATTCGAGGATTGATTCTATTGTAACTTATGAGGAGATTGAGTCTTTTTACAACAGAAATGTAAATAATTTTAAGCTTAATGAGAACCTTGTAAAGTATAGGTATTTAAAACTACCTGTTGGTAATATTAATATTGACAATATTAGAACACATATTCAAAGACTAAATAATGATGATAGAAATTTCTTAGATTCTCTTAATTTTCAATTTGCTGATATTAAAATTAATGATACAATATGGTTCACAGAAAGAGAGGTAATCTCCTCAATAGATTTTATAAATCAAAGAAA
>Ga0163109_10000109_pt1 | contig 65438 bp, 63 predicted proteins | sample CRUFie1St13metaG_FD_108704 | JGI IMG/M metagenome (GOLD analysis project Ga0163109, IMG submission 108704) | Marine microbial communities from the Costa Rica Dome - CRUD Field 142mm St13 metaG | ecosystem: Environmental > Aquatic > Marine > Oceanic > Photic zone | place: Costa Rica: the Eastern...
CGAAGAACTTTGAGGGGTGGGAAGATACGTATCTACTTTTTAGTTTCCAAATTTTGCGATTTTCCTTTCAACCCATCTGGAGCTGGTTCTACATCATGAATCTGCTCCCTTATCGCTTTACCGTGTCACGCTCCCAATCTAGTTACACGCACTCTCGCTTTGATCCGATTTCACCCCTGTGTACAATCGCTCTGTCTATTATCGGCGTCTGCTTTATCTATAGCGCCCAGCACTACCAGCAAAGCAACGACTGGATTAAGCAGATCGTATGGATCTGCATTGGCTTCACTGCTTATGCCGTCGTTTCCTGGCTAGACTACAAAATCTTTTTGAAGTATTCTCATTTATTGTACTTCCTCGCCCTTGGGTTACTTGCCATGGTTCCATTCAGCCCTTGGGGCGAGGATTTCTACGGAGCTAAGCGTTGGCTCTACTTTGGTATCGGGCCAACCTTTCAGCCGAGTGAAGTAGCGAAACTTGCTTGCATCGTTATCGGAGCCAGCCTCCTTACCCGATCCGAAATCGGCAAGCTCATGGAATCGCGGCTGGCACTAGCAAAAATGACGCTTGCGATTTCTATTCCATTCTTATTCATCTTGTTTCAACCCGATCTTGGATCGGCTCTAGTCATTCCTTCCGCCGTGTTCGCACAGCTTTACGCATCCAATCTTACCAAATCCTTTTTCACAACCGCCTTTGCAGTATTCGCGGTTTTGGTGGGTCTCGTGGTACTTGATACTCACAACTATGGTGAGTACGTAAGTGCGAAGGCGGAGGCGAAGGTGGAGCAAATCGTTGAACGTCCTCACTACTGGATTCCGATCCGGGACTATCAGCGACAGCGTATGATGGGCTTTATCTACCCCGGGAAGGTCGACCGCAGAGATGCAGGCTGGAATCGGGAACAATCAATTATATCCGTTGGATCCGGCGGCTTGACAGGCAAAGGCTACCTGAAAGGCAACCAGGCCCAACTGGGCTATCTGCCTCGTGCAGTGGCCCACAACGACTTCATTTTCTCCGTTGTCGCGGAGGAAACCGGCTTTTTGGGAAGCGTAGTCGTGGTATCTCTATTCGGCTTGCTGATAGGAAACAACATCCGCATCGCCACTATCGCACGCGACCGCTTTGGTACGCTTCTTGTGGTGGGGGTGGCGACGTTGTTCACCATTCATTTCTTTGTGAATATAGCAATGACGATTGGCCTGATGCCCATAACTGGACTACCGCTCCCGTTCTTAAGTCACGGAGGCACCTTTATGGTGAGTTGCTGCGTCCTGCAAGGACTGGCACAAAGCGTGTACCGATTTCGAAAGGAATTCTAGCGATGCATCTGTATCAATGCCAGAGCCTTGTTGAAACACCACAAACCCATGTGAAGGTGCCTTCTGTAAACACAATAATATTACAGAATGAGCGAGAAAATAATAAACACCGAGTCATCGGACCTTTCAACCGAGCATGAAAAAGAGCTTAGAAAACCACCTTCACGCAAACCGTCCAAACCGGTCGACCAGGCAAAACTCAAGAAAGAGGCGGATAAGCGGGCCAAGAAGCGTCCGCTTTTGACCAAGATCGTCGAGAAACTGAAAAAAAATAAGCAACCCTACCGGGAGCTTATAATAAACGCAGAACCTCTAGAAACGCGGGTCGGCCTTCTCGTTGACGGTATTCTAGACAAGTTCGACATTGAGAGACGAAGTAGCGCACAACGCATCGTTGGTGGCATATTTAAGGGAAGGATCAAGAACTTGGATCCCGGCCTGAAAGCCGCGTTCGTGGATATCGGCCTGCCCAAGAACGCGTTTCTTCACTATTGGGACATCTTGCCACAAGCCGTCGATTCTTCTGTGGAGGTCGTTCGGGTCAATCGATCGAGCAAGCAAAAGAAGAAAAAGAAAATCACCCTAAACGATATTCCTAGCCACTATCCTACAGGTACTGAAATCGTGATCCAAGTCACGAAAGGACCCATAGGCACGAAGGGGCCAAGAACGACGACTAATCTTTCACTTCCGGGCCGATTTCTCGTTCTAATGCCCTATTCCGACCAATGCGGAATATCCCGTAAAATCGAGGATATCAAAGAACGTAACCGACTAAAAAAGATCATCCGAGACCTTACCATTCCGGAGGGGATGGGAGTAATCGTCCGCACGGCAGGAGAAGGAAAGAAAGCCCGATACTTCGTACGGGATCTTCATATAATGCTAAAGACTTGGAGTAAGATTCAGAGCAAGATCGATACCGTCAAAGCGACCTCTTGCCTCTACAAGGAGCCCGACCTGAGCGAGCGAACTGTTCGCGATTTTCTGACAGAAGATGTGGATCGCGTCCTGATAGACAACCCAGTCGACCACCAGAACATTGTCGACGACGTCAGCCAGATCTCGAAACGGTCGACCAGCAAAATTCATCTCTACCAAGACAGCATCCCGATATTCGAACGCTACAATATCGAGAACCAGATTGAGCAGACCTTCCAGCGGGCCGTACCTTTACCTTCGGGTGGAGCCATCGTAATCGATGAAACTGAGGCTCTCATCGCCATCGATGTGAATACCGGTTCGCATCGGAATAAGGGGAAAGAGAACGACACCATTTTCCAAGTCAATTGTGAAGCTGCCGCTGAAATCGCTCGACAGATCCGACTCCGTAATATCGGCGGACTGGTCATCATCGATTTCATCGACATGAAACAGCGGAAGCACCGTAATGCGATTCTCAGCCAGATGCGAGACCACATGGGGCTGGATAAAGCCAAAACGCATATACTACCCATTTCTCCACTGGGAATCATGCAGATGACTCGCCAGCGAATGCAGGAAAGCGTGTCTTCCGGATTGTATACAGATTGCCCCTACTGTCGCGGTAAAGGCATCGTCAAATCCGCAACTACCGTTAGTGTGGAGCTACAAAGAAAACTTTCCGGAATCGTTCGAAGAGCTCGTAACCGGACTACCGATGCGGCTAAGGCGATCAAGCTTCGCGTGCTCGTGAATCCGACGATCATCGACCGTCTCCGCGAAGAGGATGCGGATCTGCTCATTAGTTTGGAAAAGGACTACAATGCACAACTTACTTTCCGCTCTGATCCGAATTTCCATATCGAAAACTACCGAGTAATCGACGTCGAAACTGGGGCGGCTTACGGATGACCATAACTAGGTTTTTCAAAATCTGCGAATCAGCTGGCCGATTCTCTCATCGATCCCGAAAAGCTAATTCAGGAACTTGGCGTATCTGGCCTCGTTCACTTCTCCGGCGAGTACTGTAAGCGACTGCACGATCTTGGTATTCAGCTAGGAAAACCGTTTGCAGTGATATCTCAAACACTCCAGCTTCTAGCGATGCTGGGGTTGATGTTAGAAAGTTTACGATTAACCGCAGGGATCAAGGTTTTCGATTTCGGCTCCGGTCCTTGCTGGATATAAAGGGTTCTCTGGCAAAATGATTGCTCCTTCATTGATGAATATGTATCTGTTTAATAACTACAATTAGGGGAATTAATATTCAACGACTACCCAATTCCGAATCAACCTTCCTGCTCTTGGGGATTTGGATTTTTTGATGGCCATAGTCTCCAGCTGAAAGCCGAACAGATCGATCGCATCATCTGCTTCGATGCGTTTCACCATTTACCCAATCAGGAGGAAATCGTTCATGAATTCTTTCGGGTGTTGCGAAACGGAAGCACTATAGTCTTCAACGAACCGCAAGGTATCCATTCAATTTTTTCTGGTTCGAACCGCTCGGCTCGAAGGCAGTTCTTGTTGGGATAAAAGTTGAAGCCTAGAACCCCATCTTGTGGCTTATATCAATAATAGGAGAGTAGACAGTTGCTCCAAAACCGCTCTGATTTGGATTTCCTGAAAACTAGTTGAAGTCTACATTCGGCCTCCAAACATGAGATTTTAAAACAACCGATACGGAATCCCAAGATCTTAGTCCCAAAAATATTGTGGCGAGGGAGCAGCTAGCTTTTAGAAACCCCAACTAAAATCCGATTCCTACAGTTTTGGTGCGTACCCTGCAGACATACATATCAACGGTTATGTAAAGTGTGGATCCATCGTCGCCCCAAGTACAATTGCTCGAATGCTCTCCCATTTCGATTCTTCCTAGTAGATCCCCTTGCGGAGAAAAAATGTAAATTCCCGCAGGACCCGACGCCCACAAGTTTCCCTTCCGATCAACGGTCATCCCGTCGGCATTCCCAACACCGTCTTTCTTGAATTTGAGAGCATTGTATAAGAGATTTCCCTCCCCGATTGTTCCATCTCCCTTTACCACATACGATCTCCAAAGAGGAGCAGAGCTGTCGGATTGGGCAACGTAGAGGGTTTTCCCATCTGGCGAAAGAGCAATCCCGTTGGGCCGAGTGAACTCCTTGGTCAGAAGCTCAACCTCCCCGTTAGGCCGAAGCAGAAACACGCCACAGTAATCCATTTCTCGCCGCGGATCGTCTTGCCTTTCGGGCAAGCCGTAAATCGGATCTGTAAAATAGAGATTTCCGTTTGGATGGTAAACCAAATCGTTTGGGCTATTAAATCGCTTCCCTTTGTAGTTGTCCGCTAAGGTTCGTTTTCCACCATCTTTGGTGAGGACAGATATTCGCCGATCCCCATGCTCGCACAAAGTCAGTCGTCCCATTGCATCAAAAAGCAGCCCGTTGCTACCAGGCTCCCTTCCGTAATCCACAATACCTGTATATCCCGCTGGCCGTAAATACTCGTGCAATCCCTCCGTCTCGCTCCATTTCATCACGACATTTCGTGGAATATCCGAGAATACTAAGAAACCACCTTCTTTATTCCAAGCGGGTCCTTCGGTCCAAGCGAACCCGGAGGCAATAACCTCGATCTGGGCTTCTTCATCGATGAGTTCGTCCAAACGATCATCGAACTTGTTAATTTTTCCAATCACCGGGTAATTGCTCGGAGTATCCGTGTTTCCTGAGAGGCTATTTAACGCAATGGAAGCGACACACGCGAAAAGAAAAAGGGAGCGTTTCATTTCTCTATCCTCTAACTCGGCCCTCGATTGTCCATTTTATTATCGGCCCGCTAACATACAAAAGCCAAACCTTTATCCGAACTCCGGGGGATCACTCATTGACTAATTGAGTGCTCTAGGAAACTATTTTCACTCGTTCCCGTTTTAGACCATGAAAACTTTCTTTATCGCTTTAATTCTCGGCATTTTTATCGGTGCCACGATCACGACCTTCTACAACTCACCCGAATCGGTCGATAATCTAATTTCCTCGATTTCGGGGAACTCCTCCTCTTCGACCCAGTCGAGAGACGAGATTGTCGAGAAAGCCAAAGAATCGGCGGGGAAGATCGCTGAGAAGATCAAGGAAGGCACCCAGAACCTACTGGAAAACACCAGGGAGGAACGGGCTGAGCTAGTAGAAACAGGGCGGGAGATAGTCGACTCTGCAACGGATGCGACGATCAAGGCTAAGATCGCAGCGAAGCTAAAAGAGGATTCATCGGTCGACGCGGAACGAATTGAGATCCTAGTGGAAAATCGATCCGTCATTCTTTCAGGGGAAGTTTCATCTAGTGAAGAAACGAAGAAAGCCCGAGATATTGCCCTAGATATTCAATCGGTAATAGACGTAAAATCGAATCTGAAAATTGCTCCCTAGCGAGCTCGAACAGTCGCCGATCCCAATAAACTCCTTCCTTTTTAGGCGAGCTTTCCCAGATGCGCGTTCTAGTCGCATTCGACAAATTTAAAGACGCACTATCGGCCCGCGATACTTGCAAAATCGCGGTTGAGGCGATCCAAAAATGCCGCCCCGAATGGGTGATTGAAACTGCTCCCCTAGCAGACGGTGGTGACGGGTTTTGCGATACGCTTACCGGTTGCCTCAACGGCGAATTTCACGAAACAACAGTCTCCGGTCCTTTGGCCAAAAAGGTCAAGGCTAAATTTGGTATTGTATCAGTAGATCGACTACAAAGTACCGTTTTTTCACTCCTCAATTGGAAATCCAATCTCAAAAAGATCGCCGTTATCGAGTTGGCCGAAAGCAGTGGCATATCCCTCACCCCGCTAGAGAAGCGATCACCCTGGACGACCACTACTGCAGGTCTAGGAGAAGTCATCCAATCTGCAATCGACCATGGAGCCAACGGAGCGATTGTCGGACTCGGTGGATCAGCAACGCATGACCTTGGACTCGGAGCACTTTGGAAGCTTGGATTCCAATTTCTAGACGAAGGCGGTGCTGTAATTAACAAAGCTCCCTCTCCGGAAATTTGGCCCACCATTAATCGAATTGAGGCACGCTCTGGCGTTCTACCCAAAGACTTCGAGTTGAGGGTCGCTTGCGATGTCGAGAACCCGCTGCTGGGACCCATGGGAGCCGCTGCCATTTTTGGGCCCCAAAAAGGCCTCCTCCCCTCAAACTACGACGAACTCGAATTCGCAACTTCCCAAATGGCGAAAATGCTCTGCGACGCCTGTGCTGTCCCATACCAGTCTATGGCACAACCCGGCACTGGAGCGGCGGGCGGGGCGGCGTTCGGTCTTAAAGTAGGACTCGGCACCCAAATCGTCCCGGGTTACGAACTGGTGAAAAACTGGATCGGATTGAAAGCTAAGCTCGATAGAGCAAACATCGTTATAACTGGAGAGGGTCGGTTCGACGCTTCCTCTCTTCAGGGGAAAGGTCCTGGAGCCTTGGCGTTGGAATCAATAGCGAATGGTAAGCAGCTCTTCGTGTTTGCGGGCGGCCTAGGTAGACTCGAAAAGTCCAATTTTCCAACCGATTCGACTTATGCCATTTCGCCCATCGGAATGCCGCTAGCGGAAGCACTCCATTCAACCGGTAGGAATCTACATAGGGCGATTGAATCGGTTTTTGGAACTAGCTAATTTCACAGTCGTTCTTCGTACTGGAGACATTAAACCCCAAGGATCAAACCTCTGCTAATATGAAGGTGTTCGGAGCCTATATTAGTGTACGGGTAAACATTCCTCAAACTCGGGTGCCATAATAGCTTAAGACTAGCTGACTAAATGGAACGCTTTTATCGGCTACCACGACTCAGATCAAGACTGCTCCCCCAATGAACCTCGTTGCGACCAAACCTGCCTTTTAGTCGCTAACTGAGGGTGCGTAGACATATCCGAAAAAGGAGAGCCAAGCGGTTACTTCGCCCGCTCCCCAGAAAAGCCACGCTCCACCGCTGGCCAATCTTGAAACGGTTCGCCTAGACTGTCCGCAAACGGCTCTACTTTTGATCTTTTCGAAAGCGAGAGGTGAGCATCGCTCTGGACATCAGCTTCGCTATCATGTTTCTCCCGTTTGTTGGCATCCAATTCATATTGGCGTTCGCCATAGCCTTAACCCTCCATGTACCCCCCCGGTGATTGTGGGAAAACAGCTGGTTGCGAATCTAACTGCAATGCACGCTATTCATCCAGCCCTCAATATGCTCGTTAACGATATCCTCGGTTTTTTAAGTATTGGTGAAATCGAATCTCGTTTCAGACAAGTCGCCGTCTCCAACACAATTGGCGGATTGGTTGTAGGAATCACACTCGGGTTCATTTTCGACGTGATCTACCGAATCGCCTTCTCCCGCACAAAGAAGAGCCATGTAAATCTAAAGAGAATACTTAAAAAATAGCATTCCGGTTTGCCCAAAGGCCTAATATCCCCCAATCTTCGGTGTTAACGATGATTCTTTCGCCCGACTTTTCTCTATGATACGCACACTTTCCATCGCTGCTTTCCTCGTATTCTTTCAGGGAGCATATCTTTTTTCCCAGAATATTTTTCCCCAAATTTCCAATACAGCTCGATTGTTTGTTCACGCCCAAACAAACAGCTACCTGAGTCCGCAAATAAAGCTGGGTATCGACGTCCTGGCCGACCAAAACTTTTTCCCTCTGCTTGGGAAGCGAGTCGGGCTACTCACCCACCCAGCTGGCGTCAATCGATTGGGGATCTCAACTGTGCGGATCCTCTACCAAAATAAGTCCGTCAATCTCGTGGCACTATTCGGACCGGAACACGGGATTTATGGGAATGAAAAGGCAAACGAGCCCATTGACAACGCCATCGATCCCAGAACCGGACTGCCCGTTTACTCCTTGTACGGCAAATACCGTAAGCCTACGTCAGAGATGCTCTCAGGCCTCGACGTCCTAGTGATCGATCTTCAGGATATTGGGACTCGCTCCTACACTTATATCAGCTGCATGAAGCTGACCCTTGAGGCGGCCTTCGAAAACCGTGTCGAGGTCATTATTCTTGACCGTCCAAACCCTCTTGGGGGCATTAAGGTCGATGGACCGCCGATGGACACTCAATGGAAAAGCTATGTTGGAGCATTTAATATTCCCTATGTTCATGGTCTGACGATCGGGGAACTTGCCCGGATGGCCGTTTCTATACCCGGTGTTCTCGATATACCGGACTCGACCCGCAGAGCGGGCAAATTGACAGTAGTGACCATGGATAAATGGCGACGCTACATGAGCTGGCCAAGCCTTGGGCTCAAGTGGATCGCCCCTTCACCCAATATTCCCGATTTTCCCGCAGCCGTTGGATACGCAATGACCGGACTCGGAGCACAAATCGGTAATTTCAAACACGGAATAGGGAGCGAATACCCATTCAGAATCCTGACCCATAAAAACGCATCGCTCGATCAGCTCGAAGCAGAGCTCAATCGCAGATTGATTCCTGGCCTGTCCTTTGAGCGCAAATCCTTTCAGAATGGAGCCCAAACCGGATTGTACGTCAAAGTTGAAGATTGGAGCACCTGGAATCCTACCGAGCTCAGTTTTCACATGATGCAAATCACTGCCCAATTCGATTTTTCAAACCCGTTTGCGAGTGCCACGAGCAATCGAGGCGAATTGTTCAACAAACACGTAGGGTCTTCCAGTTGGTGGCGTGAAATCACGCAAAAGGGAGCGAACGCAAATCGCATGGGGTTTGTTGTCGCCTGGCAGCGCCAAGCGAAACAATTTCAGATCCAAAGTAGCCGTTACTGGCTTTACGAATAGCCGATTTGCTTCCTATAAATGCTGCGGTTCGTCACGTATCCATCCTGCTCCCACATCACCCAAAAGGTGAGTTGGCATTGTTCGTTTATCATTACTCGAATCTACAGATTAGGTCGAGGTGACATTTCTCATTGATTACGAGATAGGATTCCGTCAGAAAAACCGTCCACTTCATTATCACAACCAACAGTCCCAACCCAAATAACACGCGCTATGTCTCGCCCCGTTACACTATTCACCGGCCAATGGGCCGATCTTTCTATCACAGAGCTCGCTCCGCTAGCCAAAAAGATGGGCTACGATGGCTTAGAACTCGCCTGCTGGGGAGACCATTTCGACGTTGACCAAGCAGCTCGCAGCAAGAAATACTGTAAGGAGAAATGGGAATTGCTAGAGGAGAACGGACTGACTTGCTTTTCAATCTCCAACCACCTCGTCGGCCAGGCAATCTGCGACAACATCGATGAGCGCCATAAGTCAATCCTTCCTCCCGATGTTTGGGGAGACGGTAAGCCAGAGGGTGTTCGCCGACGCGCGGCAAGGAAAATGATTAAGACGGCGAAGGCCTGCCGCAATTTTTTCGACCTGAAACCAAGGAGAAAGAAAAAGGACGATTTTCCAGCAGTAGTGAATGGCTTTACCGGCTCCTCCATTTGGCACGCTCTTTACGCATTTCCACCCACGGATCAGGCATTCCTCGAGAAAGGCTTCCAAGATTTCGCCAACCGGTTCATTCCGATCTTGGATGAATTTGATAAAGTAAACGTCAATTTTGGACTAGAGGTACATCCCACCGAAATTGCTTTCGACATCGCATCCTCTGCTCGAGCGATCAAATCGCTTAGAGGGCACAAGCGATTTGGCTTCAACTACGATCCGTCGCATTTGGGTTATCAGGGAGTGGACTATGTGAAGTTCATACGCGAATTCGGAGACCGTATCTATCACGTCCACATGAAGGACGTTTGGTGGGGCCATGGGAATGGTGACGCAGGGGTATTCGGCGGGCATACGGATTTTGGCGATGCCAGGCGATATTGGGATTTCCGGTCATTGGGTCATGGCGACATCGCGTTTGAGGATATCATCGTTGCCTTAAACGACGTCAAATATCGAGGCCCCCTATCGGTTGAATGGGAAGATATCCGCATGGACCGACTTCATGGCGGAGCGGAAGCGGCATCATTCGTCAAATCCGTAGATTTTCCCTCAAGCTCTGTCGCCTTCGACTCTGCTTTCGACAAAAAAAACCAGTAGAGGGAAAATTTTTTCATACTTACATGAGCACTAAAGTAGCCATCATTGGTGCGGGCGGAATGGCCCAGTACCACATCGCAGGCTTTCGCCAGGCGGGAGCTGAAATCGTAGCAATCGCGGATCTTAACAAGGATGCGGCAAAAACCACTGCTGCACAATATGGAGTCGGACAGACTTTCGAGTCCATCGAAACGATGTTTGAAACTCTCACAGATCTTGACGCCGTTTCGATCATTGTTCCAAACAAGTTTCACGCCCCGCTCGCAATACAGGCGCTCGAGGCAGGCAAGCACGTATTTTGCGAGAAGCCGCCCGCTCTCAATTCGGCTGATGTTGAAAAGATGAAGGAGGCAGCCGAATCAGCTGGAAAGCACCTCGTATTCAATTTCAACAATCGGGCAAGGCCAGAGTCCTTTGCCATGATGGACTACGTTGCTGACGGTACGATTGGTAAAATTAACTCCGCCCAGGCAAAGTGGATTCGACGGACTGGAATCCCTGGGTTCGGGGGTTGGTTCACCAACAAAAGACTCTCAGGTGGGGGACCACTCATCGACCTCCTACATATGGTTGATTTGTCAATGCACTTGATGGGCTATCCAGAGCCTGAATATGTTATGGGCAAAACCTTTTCTGACTTTATCACCGATAAACGCTTCAAAGGACCTTGGGGGATTCCAGACAATGCCGAAGGTGTCAATGACGTTGAAGCGGCCGCTCATGGATTCGTAACTTTCAAAACCGGCCAAGTGCTTAGTCTCCAGGTTTCCTGGGCAGAGCTTATCAAGCGCGAGGAGGTCTCGGTCGTCTTCCAAGGCGTCGGGGCAGGCGGGAAAATCGAACGACTCTTCGGTTCCGACGGACTGGACGAAACCTGCATCGACACATGCGAGCTTTACGTACAGGAAAATGGTAATTCGGTCAATAGGGACATTCTAGTAGAAGCGTGTGAGGACATGGGGAGGTCCCGTTCCGCCGCAAATTTCATTCTGTCCATCGAGGGCAAGGAAACTCCGCTGAACACTCCAGACCAGGCGGTTTCCCTAATGAAAATCATCGACGCCATCTACGAGTCGGCACAGTCGGGCAAGCCCGTAGCCTGCTAACTTCAAAACATCACTACTCATGAATCGAAAATTGAAAATGGGAATGGTCGGGGGTGGCCGTGGAGCTTTCATCGGAGCTGTTCACCGCATGGCTGCCAATCTCGACGGGAAAATCGAACTAGTAGCCGGAGCGTTCTCATCCGATCCGAAAAAGTCCAAGCTTTCCGGAAAGGACTTCTTTCTAAACCCCTCTAGAGTATATGGATCCTACCAAGAAATGGCCAAAAAGGAATCCGAGCTTCCCGTGGGCGAACGCATCGATTTTGTTAGTATCGTCGTCCAAAATCACCTACACCATGCCGTAGCAAAGCATTTTCTAGAAGCTGGATTCAATGTCATTTGCGACAAGCCCCTAGCATACGACCTTAAAGAAGCCCGTAATTTGCGGCGCATTGTCAAAAAGTCTGGTAAGGTATTCGCTCTCACCCACAACTACACAGGGTACCCCATGGTCAAGGAAGCTCGAGACTTTGCCAGAAAAGGTAAACTTGGTCGTATCCTAAAAGTTGTCACAGAATATCCTCAAGGTTATGCGGTGGGTGACATAGAAAACAAGAACGATGGGAAAATCGCCTCTTGGAGAACGGATCCTAAGATTGCCGGAATCTCAAATTGCATTGGAGATATTGGTACTCATGCCGAAAACTTGGGGGCCTACATCACTGGTCTGGAGATTGAGGAAATGTGTGCCGAGCTAACGGCTTTTATTCCGGGTCGGACACTTGATGACGATGGTAACATTCTCATTCGATACAAAGGCGGTGCTAAAGGCCTACTCTACGCATCGCAAATCTCCAACGGTGACGAAAACAATCTGAATATCCGAATCTACGGCACCAAGGCTTCTCTGGAATGGCATCAAGAGGATCCAAATGAGCTGATTATCAAGTTTCATGACAAACCTCGGCAAATTCTGCGCCGAGGGAATGGATACGTCTGCAAATCAGCGAAAACAAATACCCGCACTCCCTTTGGGCACCCGGAGGGCTTTATTGAAGCCTTTGCTAATGTCTATCTGGCAGCGGCAAGATCTATCGCCGCAGAAGTGGCCGGTAAAAAGCTACCGAAAAACCCCGACTTTCCGACTGTCGAAGACGGCATACGAGGAATGGCATTTATCGCAACGGCAGTTAAGAGCTCCAACAGCAAAGCCAAGTGGACTAAGATGTTGAAATAGAGGGTCTCCCAAAAACTTTACGAAAAGGCCAATTCGTAAGGGATTGCCTTCTTCTTTAATTTTAAATCACCCTTTTCCATCAACAAATTCACGGACAACATCGAGGAAACCACGTGCCCCAGAAGTTAAATATCGTCGCTCGTGGGTAAGGGCAAAAAGCAGACGAGACATCTTAAGCGATTTCATCGACTTGAAAACCACATCGCAGGGTAAAATCGACTCACGAGCCATTTCTGGTAAGATCGCTAAACCGATACCACTGTGCACTAGGGCGACTGCAGTGCTCACCTGCGAACAGTAAGCCGCGGTTTTTAGCTCGAAGTCGTTTCTTTCGAAAAACTCCATGACCTTTGCCCCTAGGGCAGAAGATTCTCCCAAAACGATTAACGGCTCGTCTTTAAAGTCCTCAATGGAAATATCCTCTCTATTCGCCAAAACATGCCCTCGAGGAACAACAAGATTGAGTTTTTCTTGGATAATGGGTTCCGCATCCACCTGTGAAAAGCAACCGGAATAGGAAGAGATTACGACATCGAGGTTCCCACTAACTAAATTCTCTAGAAGCACCCGCCTTAGATTTTCGTCGACCCTAATCCGAAGCTCGGGAAATCGTTCGCAACAGGTTTTGAGTACAGGGGGTAAAAGAAACGGGGCGACCGTCGGAGTTACTCCGATTCGAAGGTTCCCTTTGAAGTCAACCGCACTTTCACGGATTTCCCGGACTGCGTTATCCGCTTCCATTAGAATCGAGCGGGCCCGCTTCTCGAACTGCTTTCCAGCTGAGGTTAGCTCCACTCGCCTTCCCAAGCGATTGAAAAGGCGATTCCCCAATTCATTCTCCAGCTTACTGATCTGGGCGCTCAGAGATGGCTGGGACACAAAGGATTTTTCAGCGGCACGAGTGAAGTTTCGCTCCTCCGATATGGCTAAAAAATACCTGAGTTGATGCATTTCCATAGTCTTAAACTATGGATAGTATAAGTTATAAGTATTTCAAGTTATAAGAAAAGTATGCAATACTCCACTCGTCAGCGAAAACTGACCAAAAAAATGAACAAACAAACCAAGAGTAATATAATCGCTTCAACTATCCTGGCTCTATTGCCATTTGGGCTTTTCGGGTTTCAAATGCCAGCTGGAGAGCTCATTGCGGGGGTTGCAATAACTGCAGCCCTCGTTGGTCTCGGAGTTATGGATCTCAAACAGGGAGCCTGTTCTAGCTTCAAGCGTGGACCGTGGACGCGGGCCTAGTGATAATTCTATCGATTCTAGATTTTTGAATGGGATCATAGAACCATGAAACGATTATTCTGGAACAGTAAATGAACCGGCGATCGTTCCAAAGGGGCGACCGTCGCGAAATCGTCGCCAAGAGGGAGGAGTCACATTCCAAAGATGAAGCCATCTATCAAAAGTAGATGGCTTTAAAATGGCGGGGGATCGGCAAAATGGCCCTATTAAATGAGGTCGCAGTTCTTAGAGCTTTCGTGAAAGCAGATCGATAGAGCACGAAGATGGGAACCGCCATCAGCGGAACTTTTACAATTCAGCCAAACGAAACTTGCTGCAGTACTAACACCAAGAGAACGATCCGTAATAACCACCTCGTTAGAAAACTCTACCCAAAGGTCAGATTACGACGAAACGTGGCGACCGATCTCAACCTATGATAAACTAGCCCAGCATTCCGACCCAGAAAAGGGACAAATCCGAGCAGGTTGCTAAGTAAAAGCGTTTTGGGCAGTTTCTCCGATACAAAACTTTTATAAGCTTGGGTTAGCGATGAATAAGAGAAAGCAGTTACTACATCCGCCTCGTATCACTTTCTCCCGCTTGGCTATTTAAATCTCCAAGTCAACGACTTCTCCTTCCACGATCAGTCTTGTAGAGTCGAGCCTGAGACGGGCCGCAGCAATCCCCTCCGCGATACCCTTAATTTCGCCTTTAGCTAGCTCAACTTCCTCTTTTCTGACATTTTCATTAATCTTACGTAGATCAACTAGCCGCCGAAGCTCGGCTCCCAGTACCGCTTTCATTTCCGACTTTGCGGACTGCTTTATGTTGGTGGACTCTTTTCGTGCCATATCCTCAGCTACATTTAGCATCGATTGGAGAATATCTCGATTGAAACCGGGATTTTCCAAAAATCGATTCAGTGATCCATCGATCAACTGAGTTTGTTCCCGAGCCTCGTTGTTTTCATGAGTCAGGTCGTTTCCACGAATATCCACCAAGATTCTTATCGGTGTAGGGGCCATAAACCGATCCACATGCAGATCGGCCTGAGTCACTGGTTCCAGAACAAAAATAGCTTCCAGCAAAATATTAGATTGGTCTGATTCCCTGATGCTAAAGGCCGAAACACCTACCTCGGAATTGATAAGCAATGCCATTGACTCGAGGATAAGCGGGTGGTCCTGCGTTATGAATTCGATGTCCTCGCGTGTAATTGCCTGCTCTCGATCAAAAGTCGCCAAAAACCCCTCGTAAGGTATCCTTGGAAAAGACTCCACGTAGGCATGTCGGCTGTCAAAAAAAACCTCGCCCGCTTCGTGTTCCTCAATTCGCACCCCATAGTGGTCCAGCAGGTCGAACAACATGGTGCGACTGATGGAATTGTTCTCCGTTCGACGGATATTGTCCACCACCTCATTGGCCACTTTCTGATCGAATGAGTTCAATTCTAACAAACGGTCTCTGCCAAGACGCAACCTCTCCGTGAGCTCCTCGCGAAAAGCGATCGTTTCCTCGATAAAGGCTTCAAGTGCTTCTCGGTTGGCTTTTTTCTGGCCACGGCCATATTTCAAGGCTTGCTCCAGTAACCGAGTGCTGAACGCCTCCTTGTACTCAACGCTGCCATGAGCACAAACTTCGAAAGCGTCCAAACCTTGATGAAACCAGTCTGCGACAAACTCTTGGGGGCTCCCCGTAATGTAAGGCACATGAATCTGAATTGTAGCTGTTTGGCCGATACGGTCCAACCTTCCTATGCGCTGTTCAAGAAGTCCTGGGTTGGCTGGTAAATCAAATAAGACGAGATCATGAGCGAATTGGAAATTTCTCCCCTCGCTGCCAATCTCCGAGCAAAGTAGAATCCTCGCACCTTCTGGTTCCGCAAACCAAGCCGCATTCCGATCACGCTGAACCAGCGGCAGCTTCTCATGAAACAACGCAATTTTGACGTTAAGCTTTTCCTGCAACGCGGATTCAATCGCCAGCACTTTCCGCTTCGACTTGCATATCAACAATATCTTGGCGTTGCGTTTCCCCTTTAAAAAAGTCACCAGCCATTCCAGCCGAGGGTCACCCTTAAACTGGTACCGAATTTCATGCTCGTTGTCATTGAACTCCGCTTCAAATTCCTTCGCCAATCTGCTAAGTAGCCCAGTTGAGTCACCAGTGGGATTAAGAGGAGCTGGGCAGTACATTCTTTTGGGAAACCCTGTCATGTTTAACCGGGAGTTCCGAAACACGACCCGACCCGTTCCATGTTCGTCCAGCAATGCTTTCAATAAAACGTCCTTGGCTCCTCGCTTTCCGCTTTCAAAGTCTGCCAATCGCTTTTCGAGGCCGTCTAGGTCCTTAACGAAAATCAGTTTCAAGGCAGATCGATCTGCCGTAGACAGTGCGACCTCGTCAACGATCTTTCCAGCAACTCTCGCCACCGACTCAAAACCTTCCATCTCGTTCTTAAAGGCTTCCAAGTCACTGTAACGATTCGGATCCAGCAAACGAAGGCGGGCGAAGTGACCCTCGATCCCTAACTGTGTTGGCGTAGCTGTCAACAAAAGTAGCCCAGGACTTCCCCGTCCCAGCAAGTCTACAAGCTCGTATTCAGGGCTCTGGGAATCAGGAGCCCATTCCAGATGATGGGCCTCATCAACAACTACGAGTTCCCAGCCTGCCTCAATCGCTTGGCCAGACCGGATGGCGTTCCCTGCTAGAAAATCGATGCTGCACAAAACCAGTTGCTCATCCAAAAATGGGTTCATCCCCGTATTGCTTCCCTCCGCGGCAAGGCATCTCTCTTCGTCAAAAATGCTAAACCATAAGTTAAATCTGCGAAGCAGTTCTACGAACCATTGATGTATCAATGATTCTGGGACAAGGATTAGAATACGCTCCGCTCTCCCAATGGATCTTAAACGCTGAATGATCAAGCAAGCTTCAATGGTCTTACCCAGCCCCACTTCATCCGCAAGGAGCACACGTGGCAATTGCCGTTTTGAAACCTCGTTCAGAATGTACATTTGATGGGGAATCAAATCGACCCTGCCCCCAGTAAAGCCCCGCATTGGAGACCTTCGCAGCTCATTCTGCACCCTCAAGGTTTTGTAACGTAAATCAAAAACCTCTCCAGGATCCGCCAAACCGCTCATCAATCTATCATGAGGTGAACTAAAACTCGCTGAATCCGAAAGGTCGCTTTCACAGAATTCAAACCCACTGGCTTGGTAAAACAGCAGACCCGATCTTTCTTCAACAACTTCGACAGTATAAGTCTTTCCTTCGTGAGAAGTAATTTTTTCACCTTCTCGGAAACGAGCCCGCTTGAGGACAATCGTATCAGACGCGTACATTCGCTCTACCCCCGACGCCGGGAAAGCAATTCCTACATGGAAATTACTTACACTGACTACCGTTCCCAAACCCAGTTCTGGTTCCGGTTCACTGATGTAACGTTGTCCCGATACAAATCCTGACATCATTTACGCTATCAACACAGATAATGGGTCGAACCAACCAAAATCGCATAGTCGTCTGAATCTTGATTAGGGCGAAAAGCCAATACAAACTTGAGACAGCAGCCACAAATTTACAAGTTTGATAGTTTAGACCAGAGAAAACTTCGCGTGCCTGCCACGAGAGCAACATTTGATTTCCAAAGAGGATTATTCTTCGCCAATCAATCATGGTGGAATTCATCTAAATTACCGGGGTCTCGCATCCAAAATCTGACCGAACAGGCAGAGCTAAATTAGAGGGTGCTACTAGCTAACAAAGGTTGAGATCTTTACCATTGCGATTCAGCTGCTCAGCGATTGAGCTAGACCCATAATGAATGACGTTAGATCGCCTCGTATTTCGATTCTTTATTGCCGGCAGTGTCGCTGGATGATGCGAGCTGCTTGGCTCGCGCAGGAAGTTCTCACCACTTTCTCTGAAGAAATCGGTGAAGTTTCCCTTCAGCCGGGAACGGATGGCGTCTTGGAGATCCGATTAAATGGAGGCCTCCTCTATTCAAGAAAGGCAGAGGGTCGGTTTCCAGAGGCAAAAGAGGTTAAACAGCTGATCCGCGACCGAATCGCTCCTCAAAGAGATCTAGGCCACAGCGACCGGAAACCTTAAAGACGGCTATTGTTGCTAAAACCCCAAGCGCTCAATCCATTCAGGTTCTTTGAACCCGACAACTCCTCCCGTAGCCCAAATTGCGAAGGGGCGCTTTACCAAGTTTCCATTTTTTCCCAGTAAATCAAACGCTTCCTTTTCGCTGAGGGATGAAATCTTGTCTTTGAGGTTGAGGGCTCGATAATCACCCCCGGATACATTAAAAAGCCGAATCGCATCTCCATGGTAATAGCTAAGCATCATGGCAAGCTCATCCCGCTTCGGTGGGGTTTCGCGAATCGCTAAGTTTTCGAATTCGATATTCCGCTTTTTAAGCCACTTAAGAGCCTTCCGACATGAATCGCATCCTTTGTATGAATACACACGTACCATACTCTTATCATCAAGGTGTTTTTCAATCCCAGCAACCTAGAAATCCATGGCCATTTCAATTAGCTCTAGATGATAATCTATTCAGCCAATGATGCCAGAACTCAGGTGGGTCCACTGAAACTCGAACGTCGCCTGACCCATTTGGGTGGCGAAAACCGAGTGAATACGCGTGAAGCATTAAGGCGTTTGTGCGATCAGAGGAATAAAAACGGTCTCCTACGATTGGATGGCCAGCCTCAAGACAGTGTAAACGTATCTGATGCGTTCTGCCCGTCTTAGGTAGGGCTTGGATCCATGAATACTCACTGTCACTTCCAAGAACACGAAAAGTAGTTTTTGATGGCTTCCCTATATCCAAGCTGTTCTCCCACCTGCCCTCCGACAATGGCCTGATCTTCGTCTCCACCTTATTCGTCCGCTTATCCCAACTTCCAACGACTATCGTCCAGTATTCCTTTCTAATCTTTTTCTTCTCAAACAGTTCCGACAGCTTACGATTCCACTTCTGGTTTTTCGCAAAAAGCACTAAACCACTTGTGTCTCTATCTAGGCGATGAAGTGGTCTGGAATGATTCCCCGCATAATCTTTGACCCAGTCCGCTAAGGTACTTTCGCCCGAATTGAAGCCCTCGACGAGCACACCTTGCGGTTTGTCTAGCATCAGCAAATCTTCGTCTTCGAAAACAACTTTGGGAGCCCTAACCAAATCAGACGCCAACTTGCCGTGCCAAACACGATCAGTCAACCTTGTCTAAAAACCGGTGAGATCATAAATTTCAATCAAAGCCACACCCGTTTTATCATTCTTCCCAGCTACGATAGCCGTATACAAACCCGGCTCGAGCCATAAAAAGAAAGCACTATCACCACTTCCCTCAGTTAAGTCAAAGGCTCCTGCCGACGACATCAACGAAGCAAGTTGCTTCTTTTCAGGTTGGACATCCCAATCGTCATTCAAATCGATCACGTTGAAGCCTCTGTACAAGCTTAAGGTAGGGTCCGAAACTACATTTTTAACGCCTTGCGCAACGAGACCCTTTCCTATGGCTCGAATAAGAATTTTCTTTGGTAGGTTGCCTTCAATCACAAATCCGGCTATGAGAACTTCCGATCCAGTGCCTACTCGACCACGCATAGACACATTCGCAAGCGATACTTCCGTGTCATCAGCATCAGCGTTGTAAACCTCAACAAGAACGATACCCGATTGTCCTCCCTCATTGGCGACAATCGCAGTATAAACACCACTTGCAAGAGACACAATGTCCACGCTATCAGTTGATCCTTCGTCTAGTGCAAACGCCCCCACTCTCGCCATCTCTTTCAGAAGAATTCCGGCATAAGTGCTTTGACCCCAGTCGTCGTTACCTCCGAACTGACTTCCTTGCCCAAAAAATGACACCGATGGATCTTCAAGGAAATTTGGTACACCTTGATTCAGCAATCCTGGCCCAACCGCTCGGATCAACAGATTTTTTTCGCCTGAACCCACGACCGAAAACCCTGCAATGATGACTTCCTCTCCGCTCAATGGAACTCCCCTCAGGGCTATATTGAACAATCGTTCCTTGTTGGCAACCGGAGGAACGTACCCTTCTAAGTTGCCTCTTCCTGCCTGTCCACCTCGAAATTTTGGCCATACGGAATTCGATAATCGAGCTCCGTTCGAATACGCATACAACTTTCCATCGTTGTTTCCAAAATACAAAGCACCGTCTGAACCAAGGGCTACGGAAGAATCAATAATTCCAGCGAAGCCTATCTGTTGTAGAACTGTCCCATCTGGCGAAACCAGATTCAAATAGCTCAAAGTATTATCAATGAAGGAACTGGCGTAAATTCTACCCACTTCATCAACAACTGCGGAAGTAAAGTAGTTCGCTCCAATACTCGTCCTCCAAACAAGATTCCCATTTGTACCCAAAGAGTAAAGGAACCCATCCTGCGACGAGATCAGCACGTTACCATCGATACTCAATGTCGGAGAAGCATCAATGACGCCTCCAGTCTCATATTCCCACAGGAAAGAGCCGTTATCTGAATCCAAAGCGTAGACAAAGAAATTGTTTGACCCAAAATACAACGCTCCCTTCCCATCCAGCATACAGCTGGATGTTATTTTAGCTTCTCGCCCCAAGGCACCGTTTTCGGTGGGAACTTCAAAAGTCCAAATCTCGGCCCCGGTGCTTCTATCAATTGAAAACACAGTTCCGGTGCTCGACGCGAGATATAGGTTTCCTGAAGGTCCGATAACAACCGATGAATCCAGTTCACCTTCAATAAATACATCCCAAAGCAATTCACCCGCTGGACTTAATGCGTACAGAAATCCATCGGTACCCCCAAAGTAGATCTCACCACTGTTCGAAACCGCCGGCGATGAGAACACAAGGCTATCCGTTTCAAAGGACCACTGTACAGTGCCATCAGCAGTTGCCAATGCGTATAAATTATTATCCCACGATCCTATATAGATAGTTGATTCGTCAGGGCTAAGCGCTGCACTAGACTCGACCCAGTCGCCCGTTTGAACAGACCATCTTTCACTCCCATCCTTATCAATCGAGTACACTTTTCCATCAATCGAGCCAAAATACAGATTTCCCGCATTATCTATCGTTGGGGAGCTAAAGATAGCGTCACCCGTTTGGAAGGCCCACAGTTGACCTCCTATCCTCGCACTCGATAAAGATACCAGAAAAAATGGGGCTATAATTAGAAGCGCGATTTTCAGAATTGCAAAATGCATCTCGCTATTAGCTCTGATTCGCAACTTTTTGGGCTGAGGACAAGGTTAATTGAATTTCGCTTCCCGAGGAAGAGGAACGAGTTAACTCTAGCGTTGCACCCAAGTGCCTTGCCAGTTGCTGGCTGATAGCAAGCCCGATTCCGGCTCCTGCAGTTTTACTGCTTTGAATAGGGGAGAAAAGGTTGCTTTTCGCTATCTCCGAAAATCCAGGTCCTGTATCTATTATCGTGAATACAACCTCCTCGTTTAGCGAGACTATCCGGGTCTCGACTTCTCCTCTTTCTGAAACCGCTTCGATTGCATTGTCTAACAAGTTGGAAAGGATCAATTTCGCAATATTGGCATCACGAGCCGACAATAATATCCTAGCTTCACTTCTAACGCCAAAATCCAGCTCTTTTTCCTTGGCCTTGAGCTCGAACTTATTTCTCAAGTACTGAGCGATCCCTTCTCCACTAAGGGTTTCCATTTCGTCAAAATATTCGTTTTTGAGAACGTCAACGACTTCGTTTATCATCGCTTGCATACGGCTTGTCGCTTTCCGAGCATCCGCCCAGTCATCCTGCTCTAAATCCTCTCCATTTGATCTGAAGTGCTCTCGGATCCCCGCAAGTGGATTATTTAAACCGTGTATCAGGTGGGATGCAACCGCTCCAATCGCTGACGTTTTCGCGACCATCGCTAATTCCGCGTTCGCCTTAGCCAATCTGGCTGCTCTCTCAGCCACTTCCTTATTGGCATTACGTAACCCCCAAAAAGACCAAATAAAGACCACTGAAAAGAGCAAAATGCCGCTAAAAAACGCCAGCGAAGCTTGCTTAGTCAGGTTGGCGTCAATAATCCTTAACTCATCCCGAACATCATACCCATCCATGAGATATCGGGCTAGGTACTCAATTCGTAACCCGTCCCTGCCGAGAATCGGAATGTTCAGTTCAATTTCAGGCTGAGGACTCGATCCGGACTCAACGTAACTACCTTCTGGCAAATAGACTGCCCAGGGTGATGCGGTCTGCATTCGCTCGACTGAGTCTAGACTCAATTCAAATTCTTCGATTTCAGCAGGCACCCCTGCTAAATATTGGCCAGCCATATCAAAAACTTGGATGCCTAAAGCTCCGTCTACTTCCTGAGCAGACATTAAAGAGAAAATGATTGCATCATCAAAGTCGAGAATCCCAGACAGGTCGTCCGAGACACCTTGCTCGACTTGAAACTTTGATACCGGACCCCAAATATCAGCGTAGCGCTGTACTACTTTTCCCCTAAGATCCTTCCGCAGTTGGAGGCTCGAAAAACCGATGATCCCGCCAAAGATCACGACTATCATCCCCAGAGCCGCGAACTGCACTCCGGCGGATCCTCGGAAGTGGGGAAGATTACCATGCTGTTCAGTCATAATGTCACGAGGAAACAACCTCTTTGTCGACTAGCTCTATTTCAATCTAAGTCCTAACATCACACTATTCGCATCGTAACTAAAAAAAGTTTCATTAGAATCGGATTGATCACGATTTAACCTCAGGAAAAGCCCCCAATGATCACTTAATTCCCGTTCCAAATCAAACGTCCAAATCCACTCGTCCGAAATGCGGAGCGACCCATCGTCCACGGTTTGAAATAGAAAGTCTCGTTGGGAGTACCCTAGGTCTAGACAAAAATCCCATCTTTCGCCCCCTCCCGACCATTCCAAACCGTACTTTAAACTATCACGGTCGTAGTACCCGAAATGTCGATCCCGCCTTGCTTCAAAGTCTATTCCCAAATCGAGCTCACCCTTCAATCCTAAAAAACCGAAGGGGCATTCATACGCTAATTCGATTCCCAGTTGGTCCTCCCCTAGGACGATCGAATCTGCCCTCGCACCAGAAAGTGTCCTAGCCAGTCGATCCGTATAATCTCGAGCATGTCCATTAGCCGCTAGGAGAACTCTCGACTCCTCACCCAGTAGGTAGTCCAGTGCCAGCTCCCAATCGATCGTTTCGTAGTCGTTGGTAGGGTTTTTAAAGTACATCCGCGAGGCCCCAACAGTTGCCTGATACTCGAATTGCCAGAAAAATGCCTTCCAATCGACATACAGCTTCGGCTCCTGCCCTGTCAGTTTAATTTGATATAGGTCTAAGACATCAAAGGTCGCATCGAAGGCCTGTTTGAAATAGACATATTGTAATCCGCTCGACAGACGACCGTCAATTGTGACGTAACGACCGTATTCCGACAAAAGCAGACCAAAGGTCTCGTCGGGCAAGTCACTCGCTTTTGTAAAATGGTAATTGTCCAGTAGCAGCATTGTGGTCCATTCCGCACCCGTTTCAATGAACTCGTGACTCGTGATTCCCTCAAAACCCGCAAAAATAAACGGCGAATCTACCGGTGCGATCTCACTAAACAGCACATTCCCTTTATATCCGAGACCGGTGCATGCGGACCACTCCCCAGCACCCACTTTGAAGGAATCCTCTATTTCCTTCCCCCATGCTGCGGCCAAAAAAATGCCAAGTAGCGATGTTACCAACACCCTCATGTCTCCACCTTGTAAACTTGCACAGAAAAAAGCCGCATGGGTTTCCTCATGCGACCCGCTCCTGGCTGATCAAAAATTTGTGGTCTAAAACTTAATCATCGGCCGACGTTGCATCTCCCCGATTCGCACGGCGTTTTTTGCTGATCTCTCTGCGTTGGTTTTTGACCGATTTAAGCTGATCTGAGAATTGATCACGAACAGAATTGCGAGCCGCCTTACGCTCTTCGTCAGTCGCATCTTCTGCCAAATCACCGATTGCATCTTTTAATGCTTGTCGCATGTCTACATGCAGCTCTAGGTAAGCCAGACGGTGCTCCAAGTACGCCTTCTTTCGATCTGAAAGGTCTCCTTCCAAAGCATTTTTGATGCGTTCGATCACTGCCCCAGCTCTCGGGCGCTCTGGGCGCTCTGGGCGCTCTTTTTTTGCAAAAGCCGAGGTTGAGATTGCGGCAATTACGAGTATTGCGGGTAGGAATTTCATTGTTTTGTATTTCATTGTTTTTCTTTTGTTGATGGCCTTTTGTCCACGTTGCTTCTTTCAAAGCTTTGCAGAATCTGTGCCAATATTTCTATCTTATGTTTACTTAATGGTGATCAACTACTTATGTATATTTTGCTCGGCAAGCTCTTTTCAGATTTTGATAAAATTGGGAATTTATTACCAAAAAACCGTTATTTTTCAAACCGTTTTTGGGGAATATTTCCCACATCCTAGCCCCTCAACTACTCTTCTTCTTTTTCCTGTACCGAATGTAGTCCCTTGGTACTTTAAGAAGACGAGCCGCTTGTGACACGTTGCCCGCAGATTTTTCAATCGCTATGTCAATCAGGCGATCGATCACCATATCCAAATCGATTCCTTCTTTAGCAAGATCCCAGTACGGATTAAGCCAGTCCGAATCGTAAGATTCGTCCAATGAAATTCCATTAGCAGCGACTGAGCTCAATAAGGGAAACTCCGCATTGCTCGGATCTCCCAGAATGATCGCTCGCTCCACTTCGTGAGCCAGCTCTCTAATGTTTCCCGGCCAATCGTGTGAAAGAATCTGCTTTTTTCCCTCTTCCGATATTGTGAAGCGATCAATCTGATAGCGGAGTGACAAACCCCTTCCCAAATGCTCAACTAGGTGCATCAGATCCTCTTTTCTTTCACGCAGCGGCGGAATTCGAATATGGAGCAGATTCAACCGATGAAAGAGGTCTTCCCGAAATGCTCCTTCGCGGGCCAGAGCATCTAGATCTCGATTTGAGGCTGCAATGACACGGGCATCGACAAGAATCTCACTAACTCCACCGACCCTCCGAATCTTTCCCTCCTCTATTGCCACCAAGACTTTGGCTTGAAGGGCCGGTGACAGGCTTGCGATCTCATCCAGAAAAAGGGTCCCTCCTTCGGCCGCTTCGAATAATCCAATTCTCTTCGCCTTCGCATCCGTAAACGCCCCTTTCTCGTGACCGAACAACTCAGACTCAGCAAGATTTTCAGGGAGGGCCGCACAATTCACGACGACAAGCTCAGCATCCCGCCGCGTACCATTTGCGTGCAACCAACGGGCAAACGTGGTCTTTCCAGTCCCTGTTTCACCTTCGAGCAATATCGGGGGCAGTTTCTTGGCTAGGCGACGATCCGATACGAGTATCCGATCTAAGCGTTCCTTTAAGGCGGCCAAGGAATTCCCAAAAAAAAGCCCTTCACCTGAGACCGTTCCCGCCTCCATTTCAACACGGTGCTCTTGAGAACGCCGGCTTCGCTTCGCCTTCGCACATCGAGCCAAAATGAGAGGCACTTCTTGCAACTCAAAAGGCTTAGCCATGTAATCTGCAGCCCCTCGCTTCATTGCTTCGACCGCGATTTCCCACCCACCATCTGCAGTCATCATAATACAGGATGTGTCGTTCGAGTAATCTAAAAGATCCACTCCCAGGCCATCAGGCAGGTGAACATCAAACAATGCATAGTCAAAAGGCATCGAAGAAAGCGCTTTCTTAGCAGCCGTAAAGCTTTCGACTGATACCACATGGGCTCCCTCTTCCTTCAAAAATCGAGACAATCGCTTTCTCAAAAGCGGCTCATCCTCAACAACTAGGACATCTCTACCGGAAAGAAGCGAGTTCATTTTCGCCCATCAATGAATCGAAGTAGCATAAATTTACAAGTGTCTATTCAACCTGCCCGCTGTAGCCTATATACGGATACAATAAACCACATACTGGGTTGTAATTTAGACTAGAAAAATAAACCCCCACAGAAAATTAAAAAAATGTAAATCTTGCTTGTCAAATTTTTACAAGTCCCTATTTTCAGGATGTTCATGATTCAGCCTACGCAAAGCAATCTCGAAACCCAATCTTCTCTTAGGCAGGAGTACTTGGAAGAGCTTGCACGGCTGGAGCAAGTTGAATCTCGCTTGGGAACCATGTTAGAGAGCGAAAACGATCTGAACATCGCCCAAGAAATCGCCCATCGGCTCTCCAACATTCAAATGATTCTTGCCATTAGAGAGGGTAAAACATCAGATCCTAGCCTATAGTTGGTTTTTTTAAACTAAAAACTCCGTCAATTGGGTTTAAAGAGCGTCAGCTGGCAACGAAAAAGGTCGATTATATCATTCGTCGCAATCGGGGAACGGGGTGTCTGTTTTGGAAGTCCCTATTTTATCAATCATTTTTAGTCTTCAGTGAAACCTCTTAATCAAACACGCAGATCGCTTTTTCACCCTCTACTAGGAGTGAAGCAACTTGTTGTGTTCGACCTCGAGACGACCGGCTTGCGACCCAAGCAAGAGGAGATTACTCAAATCGCGGCAATCGAATTGGGCGGGATGCGAATGGAGATGGGAAAATCTTTCTGTACCTACGTGAATCCAGGGAAGCCGATTCCAAGACAGATTCAAAAGCTTACTCGTGTTAGAGATAATAACGTCAAGAATTCGCCGAATCCCAAAGAAGCAATCCAAGCGTTCTCCAATTTCGTGGGTCAGGCAACTCTGTTCGGCCATGATATCTATCGATTCGATTTCCAGTTCATTTCAAAGCACGTGAGCGACGATCCCGCCCAATCTCGCAATATACAGTTTATCGATACGATGGACATCTTCGAGGCTCTCTGGCCCGATTTCTCGAGGCTTCGCAACTCACTGGACGATATAGCTGAGCGCCTGTCCGCTGGACTCTCCTCTATCCGACGCCACGACGCGAAAGGAGACGCAATATTGCTGGCTCATGTTTTTCAGCGAATACAGGATCATCCAAACCTAGAGCGGCTATGCTCTCGGGTACCCGTTCACGAAACTCGCCTGCCAGAGCTCTCACCGACATCTGATGCAAGTTCAAAGGAACCGTTGATAGGGAAGAGTTTCAAAACTTCCGTATCCTACTAATCCAACTAGGCGAGGTTTCCTATCACTCGCCCCTGCTCCGAATTCGGACTGTTCTCGGTTAATGGGACGCTGCATTTCCTATATCATCCCTGCTTTATACGAAGGGGCCTCTGGACTAAACCCCGCACAGCATCGCGAATCAGGCGGGTGATAAAGAAGTGATTATCGCTGGCTCCTTCCGTCTTGCATTCAAACCGTCTTTGAAACTACTCCAATTCTACTAGCTAGATTTATGTTTGAACTATTTGTATTTTATTTTTAGCTACCTAGTACTTTTCAGGCCGAGATTCGCATTCTAAGCGATCGCAAAACTCAAACCGTACCCAATTCTTGAGGATTTGGTTTTTGAAATCAGGCGGAGGGCCAAGGGAAGATTTGTCTAATCAAAGTTTGCCGTAACCACCTCTTCGAGACGCTCCTTAAAGTATGACATCATTCGCCAGCAGTTACTCAACCCATTTATCGTTGCCAGTTCTCAGGCAGGTATCCACCCAAGTGCACTCTCCCGATTCTACTCAGATGTTCGTTAGCATCTACAGTTTCTTTCATGCACTACTTAAATGGCGGCTCACAAATAACAGCTCATCTAAAATCTAGTGTATGACTACAATTTATCGCAATTGGAAACTATCGATTTCCGATGACAGCATAATGGGCATTACCGCAGCTGAAAATAGCAAACAATTAATGCTAACATAGCCCCTCTTCGTTAAATCTTCACACCTAACACGCTCAAGTGAACGAGATGGTTTCATCAATATCTAGGCTAGCCTGACCGAAGTTATTGACGGTCCGTAAAGGATATTCCAAAACCCGACTATGAGCCCTTCAAAAAGCATGATTGAAGCAGCAAAAAAGCTTTCTACTGAAGTCAATCTTCTGAAGTTTGCTGACCCCGTTTCATACGTGTACAACCCACTCGATTATGCATGGGAAAGCCACCAAAGTTTTATCGAAAAATTTGGAAGTTCCAAAAAGCGGGTAGTATTCATGGGTATGAATCCAGGACCTTGGGGAATGTCTCAAACAGGGGTTCCATTCGGAGAAATCTCTTTCGTTAGAGATTGGATGGGAATAGAGAAACCCGTGAAGAAACCGAATCGAGAGCATCCAAAACGTCCCATTGTTGGATTCGAATGCACAAAGTCAGAAGTTTCAGGCCGCCGACTCTGGGGGCTCTTCGCTGAACGTTATCAGGATCCATTCAGTTTCTTTGACGAGCACTTCGTCCTCAACTATTGTCCCCTTGTTTTCATGGAGGAAAGCTCGCGCAACCGAACTCCCGACAAACTACCAACAATCGAGTCCTCCGCACTATTCAGTTCCTGCGATCAGCATCTCAGGAGATGCATAGAAGTTCTAGAACCGAACTGGATCGTTGGGGTAGGCGGTTTTGCCCAAACTCGAGCCAAAGAAGTCTTGTCAGGTTTCGAGATTCGACACGGAAAACTACTACATCCCTCCCCTGCTAGCCCAGCGGCAAATCGAGGATGGGCTGAAGCGGCAATCAAGCAACTCACGGAACAGGGAATTTGGTAAACCCGAACATTTCAAACCCGTTCAGCAGCCCTTTATAAAACGACTCTCGGTTAAGAAAAGTTGCTTACTTGCCCCAGTCAATTGAATCGAAATTTTGCCGGAAATCTTCTGAGAAGATATTCCGGGGTACATCGCCTTTACCATTCTGTCTGGAGGAATCAGTCTTAGCTTTAGGCGTAGATTCACTTGGACCCGGCTTGGACTCCGCCTTCGCGGGTGAACTGTTCTTTTCTTCTGCCATGTTTGTTGCGAAAACTAGAGGGGCTTACAAAAAAAACTGCTTAAACTGTCAATGACAAACACGATAGTGAAAATCAGTTTTGGTAGAGTATCGTACACTTGAATCCTTACTCTTTCTCTCCAGCAGCGTATTCGGCACATTGGGACTCCAGACTCTCACCCCATCTCACTTTCAAACGTTCAAAGGCTATCGAATACCGATTCAGTTCGCCTTCAAATGAACAGCCTCTATTAGAAGATAGTCATGCGGGAATATACCAAAAAATCACCTCAAGAGAAACTGAATCCAGAGACTAGTGCTTGCGGCCTCCCCTCGAGTGCAAATATTAACCCGATGGGGAAAGTCCAAAAGTTAGACGAGGAATGGAGACAAGCCCTCAGCCCCGAGCAATACAGAGTGCTAAGAAACCAAGGTACCGAGCCTCCTTTTCAAAACGAATATTGGGACTGGAAAGAAGAAGGAAACTACCACTGTGCTGGATGCGGTGAAACGCTTTTTTCAAGTAATTGTAAATTTGACTCGGGTACCGGCTGGCCCAGTTTCTTCAAACCGGCTGATCCGCAAATAGTGGGTGAGACAATCGATGTGAGTCATGGGATGACCCGAACTGAAGTTCACTGCAACAATTGCAAAGGCCATCTAGGTCATGTTTTTCCTGATGGTCCGAAACCAAGCGGACTCCGCTACTGCATCAACTCCGCTTCGCTCGTTTTTAAAGCGGACTAGTAGCCGTACACTCTTCAGATATCCGATGCCATCACTTCAGGAACACTTAGCTAAACAGCAACCCGCTTCGTCAGGCATACACAAAGCAATGGCACTTCACACCGAGGACGTTTTTGATGAGTTTGAAGGAATACTACCCCTTTTTTTAGGTAAGCGAAAACTGGGCTCCTTCGTCACGCTATCGCTACCGACTAAAGTTACTGGTTCACGACATCTTCTTAATTCCTGTATAGCTGATCTGATCTCCGCGTACGATTTTCGTATGGTTTCATTTGTATCCGCGATCCGCACTCATAGTGAAACTGACCAAGAACCACGTTTAGGAGCCATTCTTATAACTGCCGACAACGCGAAAAACCTGTATCAACTTCCTTGGATTTTGGAATTTGATAGCCAGGCAAACCTAACGAACCACACAAGGTCAGAAGCAACCGGCGAGATCATTCCATCAGAAGTATGGCTCTCGTATTTTCAGCAATCAAAGGATACTGATGAGAAGCAATCCGCGTATAATCGCCTCCTCGAGATATTTGGAGACGCTTCCCTCCTCCCTGATTTTATTGCTTAATCTTTCCACAGAATATCAATACCCACAAACGCTCACTTTTTAGAATATCACGTGCCGCTTCATTTTTTATCCAGCAAAATTGAATTCCCAGATCCCAATACTGCAACGAAGGACGGACTCCTTGCGGTAGGGGGCGACCTTAGTCCCGAACGACTCATTGAGGCATATTCGAGAGGAGTTTTTCCTTGGTACTCAGATGGACAACCAATCCTTTGGTTTTCTCCCGATCCAAGAATGGTCCTTTACCCAGACCATTTCAAATGCTCGACCAGTCTTAAACAACATATTCGATCAAATCGTTTTGAAATTCGTATCGACACTGTTTTCAAGGAAGTAATTCACTCTTGCGCTTCTGCTCCTCGTCCGGGCCAAGAGGGAACCTGGATTACGTCCGATATGATCGACGCCTACATAGAAATGCACCAACTAGGCTACGCACACTCCTTTGAAACATTCCATAAGGGTAGCCTCGTCGGGGGACTCTATGGGTTATCGCTTGGAGCCGCGTTTTTCGGCGAGTCTATGTTTCACATCGAGCCGAACGCCTCAAAAATCGCCCTGTACCAACTTGTAAAGTTTGCTAAAAAACGTGGATTCAATTTTATTGATGCCCAAGCTCAAAGTAGTCATTTGCAAAGATTAGGTGCAACATTGGTTCCTCGAAACCGCTTCCTCGAAGAGCTCCAATACTCTCTCAATCTTGAAACCTTGAGCGGGAATTGGTCCTTGGTATGACAATTCCAACTATTGGCTAAAGGTACTGATTAAAAGGTAAGTACTCAGCACGCATCGTTCTCCAGCTCAACTCGAAGTACCCCTTTTCCCACTTTTCTAAATCTTCCGGCAACCGCTTTAGCACATCAGGCTTCCTGCGATTCTCGCTGATGGCTCCAATATGAAAAATCTGCCTCAAAGCGGCTCGAGGGGATTCATAGGTCATAATATCGGTTCGAGTTTCGCTTCTAACTATATCTAGGTTGGCGGCACGAAAGATCTCGACCCACTCTTTTTCGCCTTTCCAAGGAAACGCCGGGAAACTCGAATCCAAACGCGTAAATTCCTCCAAAGATCCTTCATGGAAAAACAGACGAGTAGCCCTCCGTGTCCCAGGTCCAACAACCTTGACCTCTCTCAACCTACAGCTGTGGAATCCATCAATACTCTTCCATTCGAGTAAACGGTTGCCGAGAATGGTCCCGATCCATTTCATCAACAATTATCGATTCAATTAATATGTTCTGGCTTCGCAAAACCGTCATCCAATTGGTTGTTAATGCATAAATTAATCTAATTAACAAGATTGTTAACCAACCACGCGGAATTCCGGTTTAAGGATTCCATAATCCAAATTAGATACCCTTTAAGAGCTCCAAGATCTGCTCCCCATGGTTATTAGGGTTCACTTTTACTAAAATTTTCAGGAGAGTTGCATTTTCATCTAGAATGTAAGCGGATCGGGTTGGTCCCCAAAAGGCTTTGCCGTACATCTTCTTTTCGACGAGTGAACCAGCAGCCTTGGCAAATTGGTGTTCAGGATCCGAAACCAACGAGAAACCGATCGAGTGCTTAGCCTGGTACTTCATGTGTGATCCTACGGAGTCTTTGCTCAAGCCAAGCACGTCAAACCCAATTGACCGAATCTTATCCCATTCTCGAGCTAGACTGATCATCTGCTTATCGCAGCTACCCGTGTTGTTCCTCATGTAAACCGAAATAACCGTCGGGCGAACGATCAAATCACGCAAAATCACCCTCCGCTTTGATTCGTGCTCCGCTACGTTAACGTCAAAATCTAATTCTATTTGATCACCAGTTGACCTCATTTTTCTCGGCTCCCGTTAGCGTTCACTCCGGCTACTATCCCCAGCCCTATTCCGATCAGCATGATTACATCGCGGGCAATGGGCCAAAAAAAGCCAGACTCAGACGATTTTGTGCTGGAGCCGAAACACCCACAATCGACATCCAGGCCACGCATAGCGGCCTGAGACAGCAAAATGATAAATAAGACCAGCAATACAACTGCCAGCAGTCGAGCTCCCACTATAATTACCCTGAAAACCAGACAAGCCCCTACGCAAAGCTCCAAATAAGGAACACCCAAAGACGCGATTACGGAGACTTTGTAGCTGAATACCTCGTACGTTAAAATAGCAGATAGGAAAGCAGAAGGATCCAGCAGTTTAGCGATTCCCGACCACAAAAAGACGGCACCTACAATAATTTCTATGAATTGACCCAGTCTTCTCATTGAGTCGCCCTTTCAACTATCTCAACCTCGGCAAGCTTTTCCCACCCGCCTTTGAGCACGAAAATATTTTCCACACCCAACTCAGCCTTCAATCGCTCGGCCACCTCATGCGACCGTAAACAAGCTTGGCTCGAGCAATAGACAACCGTGGGAGCATCCGGATTCCAGGCGTCTAAAAAATCGACTATCTGCTCCTCCCAACGCTCTTCATTGAGAGACAGAGCCCCTTCCAGGTGGCCTTTCTCAAATTCCTCGTCGGATCTTGCATCGATCCAAAACGCTTCTTCGAACCGAAGGACTTCCTCAAGTTCGACTTCAAGCTCGTCCACATGAAACGCAGGGGCCTTCGGGTGAGCGAAGAAAGCGATCAAACCACAAAGGCCCGTGACAACGCTAATGACACATGCTTCGCGAACGGATTTCATAAACATCCGCCTTTACTAGATTCGCGTTCGACAAATTCCAAGCAGCAATCGACTCCGCCAATGACTAGATTCTTCTATATAAGAAAGTTGCCGGACCGGTATCGATGCGACTGGCCCCTTTATCCTAGTGCTTAAGAGCGAGATGCTTTCGCCTAACTTCTTCTGTATATTCGTGGAAAGCGATCGCACCCGCCAGATGATTGGCCTGAATTTCGGCCTTAATTAGAACCTAAAAGGATCTAGGGTCTCACAGTAGTCGCCCGATTACAGTGATTCGTTCGACTAGTTTTGTACGTTCAACTTCTCGTCGTATACCGTGACGCGGCCGATCGCTTGAAGCGACTCCGCGATCTCTTCACGCTTACCCACAACTGCAACGATGCTTTTCTCTGGCAGAACATATTTGTTGGCCAATTCAGCTGCTAGCTCCGGCGTAACCGACATCAATTGAGCGACATACGTTTGGTAATAATTGGGGGCTAATCCATAGACGTCAATCTCTTGTACCAAACGAGCGATCGTCATGGGCTGCTCAAGACTGAGCATGTAATTTCCTGCCAAATACTTTTGATGCATTTCGAGCTCCGATGCGAGAATAGGTTCTTCCCTAATGCGGTTTAGCTCATTGAAGATCTCCTTCACCGCATCCGCAGTCACTTCGTTCCGAACATCAGCATAGGAAATTATCGCCCCAAGCTTGGCGGCGTTAGCCGAATATGCTCCGGCCCCGTATGTGAAGCCCTTATCTTCCCGCAAATTCTGGAAAAGACGGCCCGAAAAGCCTCCTCCCAGAATGGACATCACAACCCGAAGCTCAGGTGTGTCTGGATTCGATTTTGGTACTGACTGCTGGACCACACGGACCGTTGATTGGACCGAATCTTCACGGTCGAGCAAATGAACCGCGCCTCCATCCACCTCAGGGAAGGACAACTCCACCAAAGACGGGAGTTCCGCCGGTTTCCATTCACCCAACTCGCTCTTTACTCGAGACAACTCAGTCGAACCATCAAAGCTCCCTACTATCGCCAAAGATGCGTTGTTCGGCAGAAAATGCGCCCTGTGAAATGCGATCAGATCATCGCGCGTAATCGAAGCAACGCTCTCCTCGGTCTGAAAAGAGCCATACGCCCCTTCCCCATAGACCAGCTTACGCCTAAGCTTCCCAATTAGAGCATCTGGTTCGCTACGCTCCGAGATCAAGTTCGAAAGCGTACGCTGTCTCAGTTTCTCAAGCTCGTCTTCAGGAAATGCTGGCTCGAGAACCACACTTTTCAAAATATCCAGCAATTTCTCTTTGTACTTGGAAAGACCTGACACTGAGACAGCGATAAAATCCGAAGAAGCAGTCGCAGATAGACTGGCCCCAATAAAGTCGATCTCGCTTGCTAACTCATAACCCGTCTTACCCTTCACACCCTTATCCAGCATGTCTGCAACAAACTCCGCCAAACCCGATTTCTCTCCATCGAAAAGTCCACCGGAACGGAACATCAATCGATAAGTAATCGTTGGCTGACGATCGGACTCAATAACGTAAATAGTCAAGCCTTCACTAGTTTTATACGTCTCGTAATTGGGAAACGAAGACGCAGGTGCAGGTCCGGGATCGGGTCGAGTAGAACGGTCAATGGGAGTACTGGCGACTGCAGCCAAAGAACTGGTACCATCTACTTTCTCGCATCCCAGAATTAAGACAAGGAAAGTGAGCGATAAAATTGTTGGGGGCGTTCTCATCTTATAAAATTTGTATTGTATTCATTTTTTAGGTACAGTATAATGAAGCGTGTTTCTTCGGTCTTTTTTCAAATAGGTTTTCGCAACCCGCTGCAGGTCTTCCTTTTTTACCTTCAAGTATGCTTCAAGCTCATGATTAATACGGCCCGCGTCCCCATACCAAAGATGATTGTTAGCCAACGACTGCGCCCGGCTACTCATCGTGCCAACAGATGACGCGATCTCCGATTCCTTTTGATTCAACGCCTTCTGAAATTCCTGATCCGTCACCCCTGAATCGATCAACTTTTCAACCTCTTCTTCGATCAGACTATCTAGTTGCTCTATCGTGACTCCTCTGTTTCCAATCGCGTAAGCGGCCACGAGTCCCGCCTTCTCCTGCATCCAGGTAAATGCAGCCGAGTTGACCGCAGCTCTCTCGACGTCGACCAAGCGCCGATACATTCTGGAACTTTTCCCCGTAGCAAGAATACTAATCAGCAAGTCAATCGCCTCGGCATCCTTGTGAGTCAGTACTGGCGCTCGCCAAATGTGCACAGCAGCCGGAAGCGGGGTCATCGGCTCATCCACCGATTTTGACGTCCCGGGAGCCATCAAATCCCATTCGATTCCTGCCCTTTGCGGATCTTCTCCCCTCGGGATTTGCCCAAAGTACTGCTCCACAAGTTGCCTCGTCTTAACCAAATTGATATCGCCCGCAATGGAAAGAATTGCATTATTAGGAACGTACCACTTCCTGTAGAAATCCCGAAATTCGTCGATTGTCGCTTCGTCAATATATTGGGCTGAACCAATCGGCGTCCAAGCATAAGGAGTACCTGCAAAAACCGCTTCCGCCATATTCTCCATAAGGGAGCCATAGGGCTGATTGTCATACCTAGAACGTCGCTCTTCTTTAACAACCTCTCGCTGCGTTTCCACACCAGACTCGTCGACCACCGCATGCATTAAACGCTCCGACTCTATCCACAATGCTAGCTCCAACTCATTCGAGGGAAGATTTATGTAGTAGTCGGTACGGTCAAATGAAGTAGAAGCGTTCAAATTGCCTCCCGCCCCTGAGATGAGCTTGTCGATCTGCCCACGCTCAATGTTCGTGCTACCTTCGAACATCAAATGCTCGAAAAAGTGGGCGAATCCGGTGCGGTCTGGTCGTTCATCTTTGCTACCCACATGGTACAATACATAGGACGAAACTACGGGGGCGTCCGTATTGCGGTGGAGAATAACGTGCAGTCCGTTGGGTAAGTCGAATTCCTCAAATTCAATATTCGGCGATTTCGCAAGCACTCCGATTGAGAACGAGAGAAAACCGATGGGCACTGCTGAGCACAGGAAAAAGTTTCGCTTCATTATTCGTGTCGAAAAGATAAAATCCATTTTTGGTCGCTGAGTCCTAAGTGGACGACAATGAACAATCCACCATCCAGAGCAAACGCAAAGAACCCCAGTTAAACTTATAGGAATCGAGAGTCCGAGATAAAACTTACTGCCCAAGCACGCACACCTGTATTTCGAAACGAGTGGCCTCCAATTTCATAAGCAGAATGCCCAGCAGCTTAAAAATACATCTTCCAAAAGAGCTTAATGACCTTGTGCTGGCTGGCGAACAGAGAAGTCAGCACGTACACTAAAGAGCCTCAGCAGCTCAAGCGCGACGAACGTTTGGCTCTTTGATCGTCTTGATCCCGTTATTCCCATTTACAAGGACGAGTTTGGGCCTGAAAGTATCGACTTTTGAATCCTTTACCTTGGTATAGCTGGCGATGATGACAAAGTCACCTCGACTAGCCAGATGAGCGGCGGCCCCGTTAATGCAGATTTCGCCCGGCTTACCCCAAATCACATAGGTTTGGAAACGATTCCCATTGTTGCAATTATAGACATCGACTTTTTCGAACTCCACCAGGTCCGCCGCTTCGCAAAGAATCGGGTCTATACTAATTGAGCCTTCATAGTTCAGATCAGCATCGGTTACTACCGCACGATGGATCTTTGATTTTAGCAAGGAGCGTTTCATGGCTTTAACTTTTCTCGTATATCTAATTCTTAACGATCGGATTTAACTCCAGCATCTTGTTCACACCTTGAAGCACCAAATCCGGGATTATGTCGTCGAACAATTTTTCATTTCTATACAGCAGGGAGTAACCACCGGTAGCGACAATCCGGTATCTTTTTTTGCCAAAAGCTTCTTCACCGATCCGCCTCACCAATTCCTTCAGTAAACCTAAGTATCCAAAATACAGTCCTCCTTGGATACTTTCGATAGAGGACTTCCCGAGAGCCTTTTCCGCATTCACAATTTCCACATGCGGAAGCTTAGCAGTCTTCGTCCCCAGAGCTTCCATGGCCAAGCCTAATCCCGCGCAAATGGAACCACCAAGATATTCCTTCTCTTCACTAACAGCATCCAGCGTGATAGCGGTACCAAAGTCGACCACAACGACATTTTGGTCAAAGTACAGCTCCGTCACCGCGATTGCATTAGCAATTCGGTCGGCACCTACTTCGAGCGGATTTCGAGTCTTGATCTTCAACCGCGTCTTAACTCCAGATTCCAAAAAGAGAGGTTCCGTACTAAAATATTCGCGACAAGCCATTTTAAGCGTAAACAGCTCCTCTGGAACCACACAGCTCACTCCAATTCGTCGGATCTGCTTGGCACCTATTCCCTTCTCTCTCAATGCAGACACGAGAAAAAGCCCAATTTCGTCACTCGATACGCGATATGACGACTCCTTTCGGATCTGCATGACTAGGTCCTTACCGTTCTCGTAAACCGCTCCGTGCAATTGAGAGTTTCCCACATCGATACAAAGATTCATCGCAATGAACCTTTCAATTTCTTCAATGCACCAAGTGGCCAATTGTCGATCAACCGTACCCCCTCTAAATTAACCGCCCCAAAACGGCGTCTTCTTTCATCAACTATGTACTCTACTTCGAAACCCGCTTTCCTCAGTTCGCTAGTCGCTTCCTCAGGAGTCGAGGCAGTCGTGAGTATGCGGGGGAAAACTGCCGCCTTTTTTCGGCCTGCTTCTGAAAGGCGGCAGTTTCGTGAGCTCAGGGCCAATCCATCGTCAGACCTTGCCGTTTCACAAGCAACAATCTCAATGGGTAGAAAAAACGCTTCCGCCATTCCTCTGACCAGTCGTAATTGCTGGTAGTCTTTCTCGCCAAAATATGCACGCTGTGCTCCAGACAAATTCAGCAATTTCAGGACAACGGTTAATACGCCATCGAAATGACCTGGCCGCTGTGCTCCTTCCATAGAAAGCGAATCCTCACTCTCCGACACCTTAAACCGATAAGTATCTGGGTACATTGCTTCAAAGTCAGGAGCAAACACCGCATCTACTCCAAGATCCTCTAGCAATGCGAGGTCCTGCTCAAAATTAGCGGGATAGGTTTCGTAGTCGGACGCGATATTAAACTGAGTTCGATTCAGAAAAATGCTCGCCGCAGTCAGTTCATTCTCAGCCAACGAACGACGCACAAGCGAGCAATGGCCTTCATGCAAGCCCCCCATTGTCGGGACAAAACCTAGTGAATGTCCAACCACCAGTTCCGAGCGAAACACCATCCAATCGCTAAGGCTGCGAAATACTGGAATCATGGCTTATACTCTCCATAGGCGGGGTAGCCACGATCCCGAACGTCTTCGCAAAATCCTTCCACCGCCCGATTAATCATCTGATCCGCGTCCATGTAACGGCGTGCAAACGGAGGCTGGAAGCCAGAGTCCAAACCCAAGAGATCGTTTAGAACCAACACCTGTCCAGAGGTCTCCGGGCCACTACCGATTCCAATCGTCGGGATCCCCAGTGCATCAGTCACTCGTTCCGCCACTTCGCTTGGAATACACTCGAGTACAATTGAGAAGCAGCCTGATTCTTCCAGTTCAAGTGCCTCATCAAGAAGTACTTGGGCCGCATCGCTGTTTCTAGCCTGAATTTTAAACCCCCCGAACTCGTTGACCGATTGGGGCGTCATACCTAAGTGTCCCATCACAGGAACGCCCCCTTCCACCAGTCGAGTGATCAGTTCAATATTTCCACGGCATCGCTCGACTTTTAACGCGTTCGCCCCGGCCCGCATTAGCTTGGCCACCGCGTTAGTAGACGACTCAATCCCATCTCGGTAGGAAAGAAAGGGCATATCACCTATGATTACTTTATTTGGTGCCCCACGCCTAACAGCCGCCGTATGCGCTTCCATCATCTCGACAGTCGCGTGGATCGTGCTTTCAAACCCATACACCACCATCGCACAGGAGTCGCCCACTAAGATCGAATCAACACTCGTCTCGTTTAGGATTTTGGCCGTTGCTGCGTCGTAGCACGTCACCATAGTGATCGGCTCGCCAGCGGCTTTCCGCTTGTAGAAATCTGGAATTGTTTTCATTTCGGGTGCCTGTCGGACAGATCAGGATCCTAGTGAAGAGTTTCTATTGAAATGCTTTCAGTCGGTATTGGGTGATCACCGGGAATTTTCCCCCATGTCACTCAACGGAAACTTGTTTGATTAAAAACCACCGAGAATCAACCTTTATTGAAGGCTTCTTCTACAAACGAAAAGCCAAACCGCCAATAATGAAGTTGAAAAGCGAACAAGAGACACCGATTCTGTCACTATAGATCCATGGCTGACCTAATAGTACACGGCGGTAAACCGCTCAGCGGAAGCATCACTCCTTCAGGCAATAAGAACGCGGTATTGCCGATCCTCTGTGCGAGTTTGCTCTCATCTGGGCCGGTTGAGCTATCGAATATCCCAGCCATTACCGATATCGAGAAACTCGTCGCTTTCTTTCGCCAAATCGGTTCGCAAATCAACTGGAATCGTGAGGCAAAGACGATGCGACTCGACCACTCGAATTCGGAGAGCTCCTTCAACGCGGGGTATCTGCCCCAAGGAATGCGGTCGTCCGTGCTTCTCTTCGCACCGCTTCTCTACCGTTTCAAAAAGATCTCACTGGACTCAAATCCCAAAGGCTGCGCATTGGGCATACGCGAACTCGATCCGCACCTTGAAATTCTCTCACGACTCGGAGCGAAAATCTCTCACAACGGCCGCCTTGAGATTTCGATAACAGATCGATTCCAAGGAGCAGAGCATTGGGCGGACTACATGTCGGTTACAACGACGGAGACGTTTGTTATGGCGGCGGCTCTCGGAATGGGAAATTCTACCTTGACTAACGCAGCGAGTGAGCCTCACGTGCAGGACTTGTGCCGCTTTCTGGAAAGTATGGGTGCTAGGATAGAAGGTATAGGCACCAGCGTTCTAACCGTAACGGGTGTCGATAGTTTATCCGAAACCCGTGCCCAAATCAGCTCAGATCATCACGAAGTCGCCACTTTTCTCGCTCTCGGTGCGATTACGGGCGGGGAAGTAATTGTCACAGACTCGAATTCGAAGCACTTCGCCCTGATCGGTCGCAGCTTTGCCAAGTTAGGAGTGGAAATCTACCACGAAGGAGATAATGCCATTTGCCCCGCAGATCAAACGTTCCGTATCCAGCAACCCTATACGACTAATTTACTGCCCAAGATTGAAGCCGCGCCATGGCCCTACTTTCCTGTGGACTTGCTTCCACTCATGATTGCCTTGGCTACAAAAGCCGACGGAGTCATGCACTTTTGGAACAAAGTATACGAGGGGGGCTTTTCATGGATCCCCGAACTCACCAAATTTGGGGCCCACGTCGTGTCGAGCGACCCACACCGCATCATCATTTTTGGGAAGCGACCCATGCGGCCCGCTTCAGTCGAGCCTCCTTACATCATTCGTGCCGCTGTAGCCCTCTACATGATGGCAGCTAGCATAGAGGGTAACAGCGTTGTCCGCAAGGCGGACCCCATTCGCCGCGCTCATCCCTATTTCGCAGAAAACCTGCGTGAGCTCGGTGCGGATATCGAGTGGGACGAGTAAGCATATTATTCTACCGGAACAGCTAACCTAGTCCACAAGAGCGAACAGCCGATCAGAGTCTTCCCAAATATCTAAGTGATTCGCCTCAAGAACAATTTCGCGATCCAAGGATCTCAACGACGTGAGCGAGCCTTTGAGTGAAGCCACGTAGAGAGTACAAAGCGTTCCGGTCTTCCGGTTTTTCACTTGCAGGTGAGCAGCTTGTTGTCCCTGAAGCTGACAATAGCGGGCCCCAAGAACTTCGTAGGCGGAGAGCAGCTTTTGCTTTACTAATGGAGTTACGGAAAAAGCTAGGTCCCTAAGTCCTTCCTGAGCCCCTTCGAAAGACGCCGCCTTCACATCGAAACTCTTGTATCCATTGTGCCGCATCGCAATCTCACCAGCGACATCAAAATAAAAATTATCGTCGTTATAGCTGCGGCCCATTTGAAACGAGAATGCCATCACGATTGCAGCCGCAGCAGCAACAGGAACCCAGTAGTGCCACCCGGCGGTGTTGTTTCGTTTCGGCTGAGGTTTACCCTGCTCCAAAATCGATTGAACCTTTTCAGCCGGTAATTTCTGGCATAGAAAGAAGTCTCTTACTGATTTATCTATCTCTTGCTCGTTCATGGCAGCTTAAATTCTTCGGCTACTTGCTTTCCCGGAATTCGCCTCCCAACGATTTGGTTAATTTCTGGCGAGCTCGGTGAATGTGGCTCAGTATCGTACCTCGAGGGGAACCCGTTCGGTCGGATATTTCACTCGCTGTGTACCCTTCCACTACATTGAGGAACAAGGCTTCGCTCTCTTCCGGCCTTAGTCTACTCATTAAAAGCTCCATATCCATAGAACCGCCCTTAGATTCTAGCCTTCCACTCTCCGGATGCGATTCCAGAGGCTCAAATTGGACAATTTTGCTCCGCCGCTTTTGATCGTAAAAAAGATTTCGAACGGCTCTGAAAAGAACTGGCGTTCCTTCTACTTTCCCGTACGCTCTAGTCAGTTTCATCCAAGCCTGTTGAACCAAATCCTCAGCATCTTGATGGTGTCTTGTGATTGACAGCGCATAGCGATAGCCCGCCTGCACCAGCTCTGCATCGCTAATGTATCGCCGAGTCTTGGGCTTTTCGGAAGTCATAGTCTGAGATTTCGAATATTCGTCCGTAATGGAAACCGCTAATGTGCTCATGTTCAAATTCCTTTTCTGCTAATTATCCAAAGCGTGAGGGAAACTAGGGATTATTAATTAAAAATTGTGCTGTCACATCCGCCCTCAATCGAGCCGCTATTTGAACAACGGTGGTTTTTACCCATTGATTGCTCGTCTTTCACGACTTCCCCCTGAAGAGGGAACCGCTCCCTTTTTCAATATTCCCAAACCTAAACTTGAATTTGACGGCTTAGCCAGAGTTCTTCGCGTTTCCCCAAAACAAGGAAAATTTCTAACCTTCTGCTCTAAAATGAGTTAAATTTCATTGCTAAATTGGTAAAAAGCTTGGCTTGGAATCCTATCAGATTTTTGAAGTTTTTGCGGAAAAATCATTCGGTCTTTTCACACTAAATCAAAATTTGGGCATCGTCCCTTTCCCAAATGCATAAGCAATTGAAATCGTATTGTTAGCAATCGCTCCCAGTCTAACAGATTCCTAGGCCATACGGACAACCCGGCGTTTTTCAGCCTGCCAGATACTATGAATCGTTTCAAAATCCGCCTCTTTCGAACGAGACCGGAACGCATAATCAAACGACTTCCATGCCCCAATCTCTTTCTCGGCCGAGTGTATGCGACGATCGATTTCAGCTTCGTCATCCATTCCCCGCTCACGTAGCCGACGGCGAAGCTCCTCAAAACTGTCAGGCATAATGAATACAGTAACCAGCCGTTTCCCTATGGCAGAATGATCCCTGGCTGCTTTCTGCACTGCAACGACTCCCTGTACATCGATATTCATCACCAGGTCGATGTACTCCACCAGCTTATTCTCGATAACCGACTTTAGCGTTCCATAACGGTTGGCGTGCACCTTTGCCCATTCTAGGAATTCGCCACTTTCTACATTCGCATCAAATTGCTCGTCAGACAGAAAGTGGTAGTCAATTCCGTTTACCTCGCCTTCACGGGGTGGCCGTGTTGTGCAAGTTACTACTCGTTCAGTATTCGCACTTTCTGCCACAAGACGGTCGCAAAGAGTCGTTTTTCCGCTACCCGCGGGTCCCGCCAATATTAGAAGCAGTGCGATTTCTTTTTCGGGCAGCGTATCCATCAAATTAATAAGTAAAGGCTATCGCTCCCACAAGACCCCCATAGATCAGGAAAACTAATCCAAACGTTTTCGGACGAGAGGCAGTTCCAAACAACCAAGTGAAGAAATCACGCACTCGAAATGGCGAATAACCAAGATAAAGCGCTACCGCCGCTCCAACATAGACCGGTGCAACCATGAATAAACGCAGTGGTTCTTCATAATGGCCAAACGCTCCATTCAGCAATGAGTTCGCTATTAGCAAATACAGTATGCACGCCCCACGGACTGAGAGAAAATCGGGCGCGTACTTGAACGAGAGTAATCCTATGATCGCGAACCCTATAAAAATGTACTGCTTGAAATCCCCGTAGTTAGCCTCACCCAAATGAGCAACCTTGTACAAAGTCCAAATCCCTCCCACCGTCATCGTAACGTAGGCGGCAGAGCGTGAACGAGGAAACCCTCTGACCATTGCAATGATCGGTTTGTTCGTCGTCACAAACAAAGCTCCTATCAGGGCAAAGAGAATTCCCGCAAGCAGAGTCGATTGAAAAAGGTTTAGTTCCATATTAATATCAAATTGTATCCACTCCGGCTAAAACAAGATCACCATAAATAGTGCTTGCGGTGGCTCGGTCCACTTTCATTTGCACCAATTGGCCGATCAGACGCTCATCCCCATCGAAAATGGAATTACGATAGCCTCGAGTCTTCCCGACAAATTTGTATCCCTTTTTGGCAGGGCCTTCCACAAGAACCTCTTGAACAGTGCCTACAAGCTGTTCATTGCGCCACCGCGACCGCTTAGCCAGGATGTCGAGAAGGACATGATTACGCCGTTCCTTCTCTTCAGTCGAAACCTGGTCCTTCATGGTTTCCGCAGGAGTACCAGTTCGAATACTGTACTTGAAAATGTAGGACATATCGAATCCTATTTCCTCAAAAAAAACGGCCGATTCATCAAAATCCTCCTCTGTTTCGCCAGGGAACCCCACAATGATGTCCGTAGAAAAGTACATATCAGGAACCACCGCACGTAAGGAGTCCACAATTTCACGGTAACGTTCCTTGGTATAGGGCCGGTTCATCGCTCGAAGAGTCTTGTTGCAGCCAGCTTGCAGGGGTAAGTGGACGTATTCACACAACTTCGGCACATCCCGGTAGGCCTCGACCAAATCCTGCTTGAATCCACGCGGGTGAGGTGAGGTGAAACGAATCCGATCAATTCCGTCAATATCGTTTATTCTCTCGATTAATTGAACAAACGGCGACTTCCCACCAACAACAGGAAAATCGCGTCGCCCATAACTAGTCACTATTTGCCCAAGCAAAGTGATTTCCTTTACCCCTTGCTCGGCCAGCTCATGCACCTCTTCTAAAATTTGGTTCATCGGGCGAGCACGCTCGCGGCCACGGGTCTTTGGAACTATGCAGTACGCACAATTCATATTGCAGCCCTGCATAATTGAAACGAACGCACAGACCTGATCCTTTTTGGGTAGATGGTCCTTGATTGTATTCTGGGAACCTTTCTCTTCCTCCAAATCCAAAATGGTGGCAGGCCTAGGTCCCTGAGCCGTGTAACTCTTAATCAGCTGATCCACATGATCGGGGACCGCATGAAACTTCTGTGTCCCCGCGATCAAATCCAGATCAGGCAATCGGTCCACGAGCTCAGAACCACGATTCTGAGCCATACAACCCAAGACGCCAATCATAAAATTCGGGTTCGAACGCTTTCGCTTCGCGAGGTAACCCGCTTTCCCGATGGCTTTCTGCTCTGCCTGATCACGGACGCTACAGGTATTGAGCAAGACTACATCCGCATCAAACTCATTATCTACCATCGAATAGCCACGATCTCGTAGGGACGAAGCGACTTGCTCGCTATCCCGCTCATTCATCTGACATCCGTAAGTTTTGATATAAACGCGATTCATGGCGAAATGGAAATCAAAACGGGATACGGGTCGCTACTAATACGTCAAACAAGAACCAAACCGCCCTTATTCGACCCATTGCTAGTAAGGTATCTTCTCTGCGGGCTTTTCGGCTTCGGATCGACGGTTGATATCCTTTTTCAGCTGCACTGAAAAGAATGCCATTAATAGAACCAGCCCAAAAATCGCTCCTACAACCCACTTTCCGTTCTTTTTAGCCATAGCCTCTTTAACCGCAGATTTCTTCAATTCCGACAAGCCGTAAATCCACTTGCCGAGACCCAACATCGTAGCTTGGCTCATCCCGTGAAAGAAGAAGGCACCCGCAAAGACCGAATCTACGCTGATCCTTTGTCAAAAGTCGGCGGCTTTGTTTTTGACGAATCTGTAGCCCACGTTTTTGACGACATGATCCGAAGATCCGTCCCTTGCTATGCGATGACGCTATCATTGATGCCGCTCATCGTACAACGCTATGCACAAAAGAACAGCACCATCTACGATCTTGGTTGCTCTCTCGGAGCAGGATTGGCGGCGATTGCTAAAAGTCTTCCAAAGGGAACATCTCTGGTCGGCGTAGACATTTCCCAGTCCATGCTGAATCGCTGCCAAATCAATCTACAAGACGCTATTCCCCAAAAAAAATTGTCGCTTAAATGTAGCGACATATTGGATTTAGATATCACAAACGCCAGCGTCGTAATCCTAAACTTCACACTCCAATTTATCCCGCTCGAAAGCCGGTTACACCTCTTAAGTAGAATCGCAAAGGGCCTAGAGCCGGGCGGCGCATTACTCTTGTCAGAAAAAATTCGCTTCCAAGACGACGAAACTCAACAAACCCTAACCGACCTCCACCACGATTTCAAGAAAGCAAATGGCTACAGCGATCTAGAGGTTAGCCAAAAGCGGGCCGCCATAGAAAATGTGCTCATTCCAGAGCCGATCCAAGAGCACAGGGAACGCCTTAACCAGGCAGGATTCGACCACAGTGAAGTCTGGCTTCAGTGCTTCAATTTTGCATCGCTCCTTGCGATCAAGGCTTCTGACTAAAAGTCACGGTCGAATACTCCAATATACAAAACTGTGTTCGAATCGCAATTTAATCATCTCTACGAGGTCATCGCCGATACCGACCTCGGGCCCTGGCTGGATCGGTTACCTCAGCAAGTTAAGAACCGCTTTGATCATTCAGGCAATGGACACTTGCCTTTGTGGCGGGACGCCTTGCACTCAATGCCAGAGGCAAACCCTAGCTTCTTTGACCTAAAGTCCAACGCTATCACGATTGGCAAGTCGAGCGATCTCTCTGACAGTCAAACGAAGCGATTGCGGCAGAATCTTATGGCCTTCCATCCATGGCGAAAAGGCCCTTGGAGCTACTTCGGAATAGATATTGATACCGAGTGGCGCTCTGACTTGAAATGGAACCGGATCAAGCAATCGATCAGCCCTCTAAAAGATCGGCTCGTTTTGGATGTGGGCAGTGGTAACGGCTACTATAGTTACCGAATCGCGGGTGAGGAAGCAAAATTGGCTCTGGGGGCCGACCCGTTTATGCTATACGTCCTTCAGTCGCTATTAGCCCGGCACTACCTCCCCTCGAGCTGCCCAGCGTTTGTCGTTCCACTCGGAGTAGAGTTTCTACCCTCTAATCTACCTTTCTTCGATACGGTGCTGTCAATGGGGGTTCTCTATCACCGGAGATCTCCCCTCGACCATTTGCTCGATTTAAGAGGACTTCTACGCGAAAATGGAGAACTCGTCTTGGAAACGCTCGTGATCGATGGCGATGAGGGACAAACTCTGCTTCCTAAGGGGCGCTACGCTAAAATGAGAAACACTTGGCTCATACCCTCCTGTCAAGCGCTTGAGTGCTGGCTGGAGCGATGCGGTTTCCAAAACATCCGACTGGCGAACCTGTCAACAACGACCTCCAAGGAACAGAGGAGCACGGATTGGATGACCTTTGATTCGCTGGACACTTTTCTAAACTCTGAAGACTCTTCCAAGACGATCGAAGGGTATCCCGCACCTAAGCGGGCAATCTTTGTAGCCACCCGCTAAACGAAAAATGTTGTGACTGGATTGGAGCTCTTTTTATTCGGAGTGTAGGCAGAGGGATGCTCAAAAGTCCGATTCTAACATTAAAACAGACGCTCTGGTATCTGGGACACCATGACTATCTGGAATCTCGTTCCCCCAAGCATTGAACTTAGCTTCCTTGAACAAGACATAGTCGTACCTTCTGTCACTACAATTCTCGACCCTAACCCCGTAACTAATGACTCAATCTTTGAGATCCGTTAGCATTGTTCCGTTTAGCCCGCAACAAATCCAATCAAACCGGTGTTAATGCGTTCCATCCAATTCACGGTGTTTCCAAACGTGCGGAAACACGAGCCATACACCCACCTATTCCTTTCCGGAGTCCCCCGACAAATACCCGTGAGAAAACGATAAACTAACACGAGCATGGGTCAATTCGTGCAGATTCTGATCTTATCCATTGGCATCCGATGTGATGCTACACTGGCCAGAATGGGACTGCCATTCTCCATGCAAATCCCCCGCGTCATCATAATCCTGCCACATTGAGCCGATTGATGCTGACATCAGAAAAACAGCAGCTACCAAGGTCCCTCTTTTGAACTTTGCCCTCACTATTTCTCAACGCTTCTTAAGTTAGGTTAATCTATCGCCCTCGAATGTCACTGGCCGGACTTATCTAAACTAAGGCGACCGCTGAGCGGAACTAACACGTAAAAATCATGATCTTCCCCAAGGTCAAATGACCTCATCATATTAGGTATCAAAAAGCCCGTCCAAGGCGTATCTGGACCGGCTTCGATCTAACCATGCTGATTATCTCGCATTCCATTTACATTCTATTGCTTAACTGTTCATAAACAGCGTAACTAAATCTTACTCCCAAATCCACTACACATATCTAAAAGAGTATCCAAGGAAGGTTATGTAATAAGAAACACCAAAAACTGCGGATCAGCTTCGTCCCTTCGAGAGGCTGCACAAACCTCGGCACAACCCCAAAAAAGTCACGGAAAAAGGAGTTGCGGTAACACCTCCTCAGAATAACGATACTTCCCAATTTTCTGAAAACCTCAGCACTTTCCCCAACATTAGTCCTATCCCATCGCTATGATTCGCTCCCTACCAAGTTTATTCGCCGCTTTGGTTTTAATTTCCGGGTGCTCAGGCCCGAAATCGAGTGAGTCTGGTTCCAGTCAGCCGTCGGGACGCAAAATTCGCATTGAGGTCGCTTCTTTCATACCCATCTCGGTCAATGTCCTAGGTGAGCAGCTCACCCATATCGCAGAAGAGCTGATGAGCATCAGCGGTGGCAATGTCGAGCTAGAAATCTTTGAGCCAGGTGCACTTGTAGGAGCCTTGGAAATCCTGGACGCCGTATCAGGAGGGAAAGTGGACGCTGGATACGGTGCTTCTGGCTTTTGGGCCGGAAAAATCTCCGCCGCTCCTCTTTTTTGCTCAATACCATTCGGACCAGATACTTCGGAGTTTCTGTCTTGGCTTTACCAGGGCAACGGCATGAAGCTTTACCAAGAGATGTACGACTCATCCGGCTTTGATGTCAAAGTTCTTGTTTGTGCAATGCTTCCACCCGAAACTAGTGGGTGGTTCGCGAGCGAGATAAAATCTGCCGACGACTTGAAGGATTTAAAAATGCGATTCTTTGGCCTCGGTGGAGTCGTCATGGGAAAGCTAGGCGTATCAGTTTCGGTACTACCAGGCGGCGAGATCTTTCCTGCACTTGAAAAGGGGGTAATCGACGCAACCGAGTACTCCCTCCCGTCCATAGACGAAAGCCAAGGGTTTCACAAGCTCGTCAATTTCAACTACTTTCCCGGTTGGCACCAACAGGCAACGACCCACGAACTCATCTTCAACAAGCAATTCTGGAATAGGCTAACGCCCACTCAAAAAGCTCAAATTGAATCAGCTTGTAAATCGAGTATCGTCCATTCTATTGCATACAGTGAGGCCTTACAGCCGGCAGCTCTTAAGAGAAATATAGAACGCGGCGTGAACGTGAAAGCCTGGTCTCCTGAAATGCTAGAACTCTACAAAGCCACTTGGGAGGAAGTGGCTGCAGAAGAGTCTGCAAAGAATCCGTTTTTCAAAAAGGTTTGGGAAGACTTGACGGCTTTTCGAGAAGACTACGCAACTTGGGCGGATCAGGCCTTCTTGAAATAGATCGCGAGAATCCACTCTCACCCAATCTTATTCTCACTTTCGCAGCTCGAATTCCTGATGAACTCCTTCGCAAGCCGTGTTGAAACTATTGTAACAGTAATCGGAAAATTAGTCTCATGGTCAATAGCGGTACTGTTAGTAGCTATCGTAATTCAAGTCTTGATGCGATATGCTCTTGGACTGACTAACACCATGCTGGAGGACTCGCTCTGGTACCTCTTTTCCATAACCCTGACCCTAGGGTTGTCCTATACAATGACACACGACGGTCACGTTCGAGTGGATTTTCTCTATCAGCACTATTCCCTCAAAACGAAGTCCATTGTCGATGTCTTAGGGATCGCCTTTTTTGTCATTCCGCTGTACGCTTTTCTTTTGTGGCACGGATGGGACTACACCAAAAATTCGATGTCTATCAATGAAAGCTCCCCCAACCCGGGTGGAATGCCTTGGCTATGGATAATAAAGGGACTACTACCCTTCAGCAGCTTGCTCCTCTTAATCGAATCAGTAGCTCGAATCGTTCTCATTTTAAACAACCGGCGAACCCTTTCAATCGAAGTAAATGGATCCTAGCACAGTCCTCATCTTCGTGTTGATGGGTCTGTTTATTGGCCTACTTTTTCTCGGAGTCCCCGTGGGCTTTTCGCTCGGTGGTTCAGCTTTCGCTACGACCGCAGCGGCTATTTTGCTGGACCAAGTATTCGGGCTCTACACCGGCTTGAGCTTCATCCGTTTCTCGATCGTAGTCGATCGTATCTTCGGTATTATGAAAAACGAAGTCCTCGTAGCGTTGCCCATGTTTATTCTGATGGGCAATATACTCGATCAATCTGGAGTCGCTCAGAAGATGATGCAAGCCCAGCAAAAGCTGCTTGGCCGCGTATCTGGTGGCCTCGCTCTTGGCGTAACCCTCATGGGAATACTTCTCGCCGCCTCAACTGGTATCATTGGGGCTTCTGTAGTGCTCCTTGGAACGCTCGCGCTTCCCGCAATGATGCATGCCAAGTACTCTCCTTCGTTCGCTGCAGGAACCGTTTGCAGCGCGGGTACACTCGGAATACTCATCCCCCCGAGCATCATGCTCATCCTAATGTCAACGCAGCTGGATGTATCCACAGGGGACTTATTCATGGGGGCCGTGATTCCAGGTCTACTCCTTTCGGGATTGTACCTTCTATACATTTTCGTCTACGCGCGAGTCAATCCATCGGCTGCACCAAAACCAAAGAATGCGAGTTCGTTGACCCTCGCCGACTGGATCGGCCTCGCCAAGGCGATCCTGCCAGCAGCATTCCTGATTATACTAGTGCTAGGTTCGATTTTTTTCGGCATTGCAACTCCTACCGAATCGAGTGGCATGGGAGCGCTGGGAGCCCTTTTTTTGGCCCTTTTTAATCAGCGCCTTAATATTCGCGAATTCCGAGAGTCGCTTCATGGAACCCTCAGTACAATGGGATTTCTTGCGGCCATCTTCATTGGGGCAACTTGCTTTTCCCTCGTTCTGAGGAGGCTCGGGGGAGATGAGATGATAGCTCATGCCATACTTGAAATTGGTTCTGGAGACTATGGCACAATTTTCGTTATTCTACTTATAATTTTCGCTCTTGGATTCTTTTTGGAGTGGATCGAAATTACCATGATCATGCTTCCTATTGTTGCACCGATTATCGCAGGCATGGATTTGGCTTGGTTGGCCGACAGCAGCATGGACGCCACTTCCAAGCCTGCATTGATCTGGTTTGCCATCCTCTGCGCCGTGGCCCTGCAAACTTCCTTTCTAACGCCACCGGTCGGATTTGCTCTATTCTACATCAAAGGTGTCTGCCCTGAAGGAATCAATCTGAGGCACATTTACAAAGGGGTCGTACCCTTTATTGTAATACAACTGATAGTGCTAGGTCTTATTGTGGCTTTCCCGAAACTTGTCACTTGGCTTCCCGGGGTCAGCTACTAGAAAACTGACTCTTTTGAAAGCAGCCGCTCGCATCGAAATAACTGCCTGGAGTTGCCGCGTTACTTTGGTCAGAATCCACACATTCGAGGGACTGGCCTATTCGCTTTCTCGCTTAAGATCTCGGCCCATCAAGTCGCTCAGCGCTTCCAAAGGCATCTTGTTTTCATAAAGAATGAGATACACCTGCTCCAAAATTGGAGCCTCGATACAATTGCTTTGCAGAAGCTGATGAAATGATCGGGATGTGCTGTACCCCTCCACTGCTGTTTTCTGATTTTCGAGAATCCTGCTAGCCGAGCCTCCTAGGCCAATGGACTCCCCCAACTTACGGTTTCGGCTCCAAGAACCATGGCATGTCGCCACCAAGTCACCAAATCCACTCAGTCCGTAAAACGTATCGGCTCTGGCTCCGAAAGTGCTCCCGACTCGCACCATTTCCGCAAGGGTACGGGCGAGAAGAGCCGCGATCGCGTTGTCGCCGAGGTTCAAACCCTGACAGCAACCTGCCGCGATGGCGTAGACATTCTTCATACAGCCCCCGAGTTCAACCCCTTTCAAGTCCTCACTTCGATAAATCCGCATGCTCTTTCCGCTGAGAGCCTCTTGGGTAGATTGAACAATCGGCTCTTGCGATTCCGATGCAAGCGTCATTGCGGCAGGTTTTCCTTCTGCTACTTCTCCCGCAAAAGTAGGCCCCGAAAGACAACCAACAAGTTGATCGGGCAAGGCTTCCTTAATAATCTCACAGGGCGTCTTACCCGAATTCATCTCCAGACCCTTTGCCAAAGACACAAAAAAACGTCGTTCCCCTGGTGCTACCAACCCGCGGATACGATCCATCCAGTCACGAACTCCATTTGAAGGCACACCTAGAAACACCAATCGGGCACCCCCAAGCGCATCCTCATCGGAAGATGTCACGCTCACATTCGCCGGCAATTCAAAACCTGGCAGATAGTCGTGATTCTCTCTTGATTCCCGCATGAGATCAGCCTGCTCGCTCCTCCGCGGCAGCAGAGATACCGAGTGACCCTGGCGCGATAAATGAAATGCCATGGCCGTCCCCCATGCACCCGCTCCGCAGATCGCGACTTTAGATTCTTCCGACATTGATGAGTTTCTACCAATCGACTTGAGCCGATGGCAACCAGCTAAACACTAACATTACATTTTTGAGCCATGGATATCTCGAGCGAAAAATCCTCCTTCAGAAACGTGGACTCTCCATCTCTTAATAACGACTCCAACTCAAAATAAGTGCTTTGACCCAGAACGGCCTTGATTAATCTGTATTTTGAACATAACAAATATTTAAAGACTTCTTAATAGTGCACTAGCATTCTGTGTTCAACTAATGTTCGATTTCCTCTCTTATCTGCTCCGAAAAAGGCGTATCAAAAACGATGCGTTGCTCGGTAACAGCTCAAAAGATTCCAGGATGCAAAACGCCCAGTTCGTAAGCTTTCTTCAAAAAAGTGGTTTCCGAAAACGGCAACTGGACCGGCACGAAAAGGCCAAGCGTTTCAAGAAATTTGTAGCCGTGACGTTCTGTTGGATTATTTTCGGTGGAGTACTGTGGGTCGTTGTTGAAAGCACCCAAGCACTTGGGCGTTTCTAAGCACAGTAACCAGAGGATAGTTTGGTTGGGAACCACCGGCTCTTCCTTAGAGTGCTTTCGCCTTGAAGAGTTTCTTTACGCTCGCGGACATGTAGTCGCGATTCAATTTAGATATAAACTCTTCGCTGATCAGCTTTGGACAAGCCGCCGAGCATTCGTACTGGTTAGTGCAATTACCGAATCCAGCTTCATCCATGGTCGCGACCATGTTCAATACCCGCGTGTCTTTCTCTGGCTGTCCTTGCGGTAATAAATTGAGTTGGCCCGCTTTGGCTGAAACAAAAAGCATCGCAGAAGAATTCTTACAGGCCGCAACGCAAGCTCCGCATCCGATGCAAGCCGCCGCATCCATAGCGAGATCCGCAATGTCCTTGCCGATTGGGATGGCATTCGCATCCGGTGCTGCACCCGTGCGAACCGATACGAAACCTCCGGATCGTTGGATTTTGTCAAAGGCTTTACGATCCGTTACGAGATCCTTTACGATTGGAAAGGCATTCGCCTTGAAAGGTTCAACCGTGATTGTGTCGCCATCCTCGAAACTACGCATGTAGGTCTGACATGTAGCCACACCCGTTTCCGGTCCGTGCGGCTTGCCGTCAATCATGCAGGAACAAGTCCCGCAAATCCCTTCGCGACAATCGTGAGCAAATGCTATCGGTTCTGAACCGTCATTGGTCAAATCCTCGTTCACCACATCAAGCATTTCTAAGAAGGACATGTTCGGATTCAAATCCCTTGCTTCATAATTTTCGAAGCTGCCTTCGGTTTCACTGTTTTTTTGGCGCCAAACTCGCAGTTTTACGTTCATTAAGGTCTTCTCTTTTAAATTACTTGTAGCTGCGAGTTGTGAACTTTGTTTCCTCGTATTCCAACGGCTCGACATGCCTCTCAGGTACCTTGTCTTCGCCTTTAAACTCCCACGCTGCCACATGAGCGAACGATTCGTCATCACGCATAGCTTCGCCATCGGGGTACTGATGCTCCACACGGAAATGTCCGCCGCAGGACTCTTCACGAGCGAGAGCATCGCGACACATTAATTCGCCCAATTCCAAGAAGTCCGCCACCCGGCCCGCTTGCTCGAGCGACTGATTTAGTTCCTTACCCTCACCGGGAACGCGAACATCTTTCCGAAATTCTTCGCGAAGCTGCGGAATTAACTCGAGTGCCTTTTCGAGGCCCTCCTTGGTACGGGCCATTCCACAGTAGTTCCACATGATTTCGCCAAGGCGCTTGTGAAAACTCTTCACCGACTTCGTCCCATTATTGTTAAGGAGTTTATTTGTGCGATCCCTCACCTCTAATTCCGCAACGGCAAACTCCGGCCCATCAATCGAGGGAGCCGCTTCGCGCGGAACATCTGCCAAGTAATGAGGAATCGTGTTCGGCAACACAAAATAACCGTCCGCCAGCCCTTGCATCAGAGCCGAGGCTCCTAGACGATTAGCTCCGTGATCGGAGAAGTTCGCTTCACCCATCACGAACAAACCAGGGAGGTTGCTCATCAAATCGTAATCCACCCAAAGACCACCCATTGTATAGTGGACCGCAGGATAAATACGCATTGGCGTTTCGTACGCACTTTCGTTGGTGATTTCTTTGTAGATCGCAAAAAGATTGCCATAACGTTCACGAATTGTCTCCTCTCCAAGGCGTTCAATTGCGTCGCTGAAATCTAAATATACGCCCAAGCCCGTCTCGCCGACTCCACGGCCCTCGTCGCAAGCTTCTTTTGCCGCACGGGATGAGATATCACGCGGAGCAAGATTACCGAAACTCGGGTATTTACGCTCTAGGTAATAGTCACGCTCCTTTTCAGGAATCTCATTTGGCGGACGCTTGTCGCCCAATTTTTTAGGTGCCCATATACGTCCGTCATTACGAAGCGATTCCGACATAAGTGTTAGCTTCGATTGATAATCACCAGAAACTGGAATGCAAGTCGGGTGGATCTGCGTATAGCAAGGATTCGCGAAAGCGGCTCCTTTTCTGTACGCTCTCCAAGCAGCAGTAGCATTTGAATTTCTAGCATAGGTTGAAAGATTGAATACGTTTCCATAACCACCTGTCCCCAATACAACGGCATGTGCCGAATGCCTTTGGATTTGGCCCGTATTCACATTTCGGGTGATAATTCCCTTTGCTTCGCCGTTCACGACAACCAACTCGAGCATCTCTTGGTTACAAAACATTTCAACCGTTCCGAGGCCAATTTGGCGACTTAGTGCTGAATAAGCTCCTAGCAAAAGCTGCTGGCCCGTTTGACCACGGGCGTAAAACGTTCTGGATACCTGAGCACCCCCAAATGAACGGTTCGAAAGCGTTCCTCCGTACTCGCGAGCGAATGGCACACCTTGAGCCACGCATTGATCAATGATGTTCATACTTACTTCCGCCAAACGGTGGACATTAGCTTCGCGAGAACGGTAATCACCCCCCTTAATGGTATCGTAAAAAAGTCTATAAACGCTATCGCCATCGTTTTGGTAATTCTTAGCCGCGTTGATACCTCCCTGAGCCGCAATCGAGTGAGCACGTCGTGGGCTATCATGGAAAGAAAAACACTTCACACTGTAGCCAAGCTCGCCTAGCGTGGCGGCAGCCGATGCACCTGCCAGACCAGAACCTACTATGATAATCTCGTACTTACGCTTGTTGGAGGGGTTTACGAGTTTACCGCGGGCGATGTGATTCTTCCACTTTTCCGCTAGTGGACCTTCTGGAATCTTGGAATCGAGTATCATATAAGTCGAAATAGGTTAAGACTGGTTATCTTCCACGGCATCTGCATTTTCGACGATCGCTTCAGCATTTCGCAATCCGCAGATTTCACACGTATCGCGGCAAGTAAACCCAACCACACTCGGATTTTGGATTCGGACTTTACCACTCATCGCTGCAACTACAATCAGGGCATTCCCAAGAAAATACGAAACAGACAACACTACAGTGATTCTTTCCAGAACGTGCGACCAAGCCCTCGTCCTCAATCCCACTGATTGAAACATGCTCACGAGCCCATGAGCTAAGTGCCAGCTGAGGAGGCCCACCGACAGTAGGTAAAAGATCGCTATGTACGGACTCTTGAACCCTAGGACAATCATCGAGTGTACGTCTCGAACCTTAGTTCCATCCGCCAAAATTGTTGTCGGATACGCTTCTGTTCCGTGCGTGACTCGCACCGTGAAATGGAGCAAATGGTATATAATAAATGCTAACACGATAACGCCAGAAACCCGCATATACCTTGAAGCCAAAGTTGCTCGTAGCGTAACCTGTTTATCGTAGTTCTTTTGACGGGCTCGCTTGTTTTCAATTGTGAGCTGGGCGGCTACCCAGACGTGCACCACTAGTGTTGCGAGCAGGAATAGACGGATCCCCCACAGGGCAGGCCCCAAGGACTCAATAAAATGGGCGTAGGCATTAATCTTGTCCGGGTGAGCAAAAATCTGAAGATTACCCGATAAATGGCCAATCACGAAGCCAAACAGTATGAATCCCGAAACTGCCATTGTGAATTTCTTACCAATGGACGAACGGAAGAGTACGTGAATAACTTTCATCGAATAGCCTTTTTAGGATATCGCATTCTCAATGCTAAACAGCCGTGTCTGGCTCCATGCATACGATTTACGGTCAGAAATTATCCTTACGCCCCTCAAGGTCAATGCGTTATGGGCATGTTATCCTCCGTGAATCAAAGAGATTAGCCCATGATATATCTAGTATTAGTCTAGGTATCGCAAAGTGGCGAACTCTGAGCTAAGAATAGGCCGCTAGGCAGATCGCTGCCGAGCCTTGAGCTTTTCCCATTTAGGGTAAAACATAAGCAGTGCGTTTAGGGCAAGCGAATGGAAGATCTCTCCATTCGCCGCCATTTCGTAAACCTCTTGCAAGGGAACGGCCCTAGTAACAATCTCCTCATGTTCGTCCCATTCCAGCTTATCAGTCAATCTAGCCTGTTCTGCTAGAACCATAAAGCAGGTGTTGTCTTGGATCGCCGGATTCGGCCGGACTGAACCGAGCAGACTCATTTTGGTCGAGGTATATCCGGTTTCTTCCCTCATTTCTCTCAAGCCTGCAGCAATCGGGTCTTCTCCCGTATCCATTACCCCACCAGGTATCTCCCATGATGTCCCTTTGACTCCAAATCGAAATTGGTTAACTAGAATCATCTCATAATTTGGAGTGATTGGGACAATGTTTACCCAATCACGAGTCTGAATGACGTAGAAATCCCCCTCAGTCTTTCTTTTGGGATGCCGGAATCGCTTTGATACAATGTTGAAAATGCGACAGTCGGCTACTTTCTCACCACCGAGCTCGTCCCAATGGGGAACCCCACTCTCTGACTTACTTAGCATAGGCCCCGTCATCAAAAATCTACCGGTCCTATTCTAAATCGGCTAAGCCCACAACTGGATCGCAGGACTGCACGTTGAGATTGGAACCTATTGGGCACTGGGAACTATGATTTTCTGCCCAATGCGAAGCCTGCGCGGATCAACCCCTGGATTAGCATCGAGCAAAGCATTCACGCCAACTTTATACTGGGTGCTCAATTTTCCATAGGTGTCGCCTGCAGCAATCGTGTGCGATGTGGCTGAAAGAGTACTGGATATATTACCCTTCCTTTTCTGAGCCAACTGAGAAGACACTGGTGAAGCGGCTATTCGAACCCCTTCTTTCTCAAGTGCCTCGGCTTTCTTCAATGCAGTCCCCGCCTGCATCGCCAAGGAACGCATATTCCGTTTCACATCGGCGACGTCTTTTTCGATCGCTTTGGTCACAGTGCCCAAATTTGACTCTAATGAAGCTATCTTCCCAGCGGCTTTGCGCAACATTTCAGAGTTGTCATGTACGCTAGACTCCAGTTTAGAAAGGGATTCAGCGGCCCCGGATATTTCAGCATTGCGAGCCTCCAAATCATTCGCTTTCGAAAAGCCAAGCCAACCAAGCCAAAAACCGATCGCTGCGATAATTACAGCCCCTATTCCGATAAACAATGGCGTTTTTGAGGAGTTATCCAAGTCGGCAGATGATAGATTTTCCATTTTATTTAAGCGTTAAATTTTAAAGCAAACGAGTAAGCTGTTTGGCTATTCGATAGGCGTCTGCAAATGTTGTTCCTATACTTGTTCTTTCAATGGCTGTGGATTTCAAGATATTCTTGACAGCAATCCTAATTCGACGTCTTTTGACGCCTCTTTTTAGCGGGGCGTAGCTTAGCCTGGTAGAGCGCCTGGTTTGGGACCAGGAGGTCGAAGGTTCGAATCCTTTCGCCCCGACCATTCTCACTGCTGAGAATGGTCGCCCCGCAAATCGGACTTGCTTTCCCTTAAGTAGTCCCCGCACAAAAGGCTTCGAAACGGGAAAAGTTAAACTAGCGAGCTCGTTAGCGAAGGAGGGGCTTAAAAATCAGGGGTAAAAGGAGCTCGGGCGACGCCCAGCCAATTCTTTGACCCCTTTATTTTTGAATGGAGAGATCTGTTCTGCTGCCACAAAAATGAGCTCTGCATCAGATGTTGCCGACTAAATCAGTAATCGGTATATGAATCATGTCTTAACAATCAGGATCCTATTCACATAGTCACCAATTGAAATACAATAGAATCATCCCGTTGAAAGGATCCTTGAAGGCTTTCAATATTAAAAACTGTCAAAGTAGCTGGTTGCAAAATCACGGTAATCCGTTGTTCTTTCTCCGCACGAAAATGTCTAGTGAAGAAATTCAGTTTCCGGTCCCATTGTTGCCACAGTTCTCCTCAAACCTATTTGCCGCTCCCCGAACATTTGCTCGACTATCGAAGCTCGTCGAAAATGAAGATATTGGTCTTAATTACGTAGCTTCGATTGTAAAAATAGACCCACAGTCTCGTCGCACATATTGTGAGGGTAACCATCAACGCCTAACATGGGAGTGCCATTAAGCTCAACGTGGCAACGCCATCAGCGAAAGCTTGTTGAGCCCGCTCGCTAGCATCTCAATGCGTATTTCCGGCGGCAAAGCTCGGGGGGTTCAACTTAGTGTGTCCAAAAAATCTGTCCATCGTCCTGCGATGGATCGATTGCGACAGGGGATTTTTTCGAGCTTAGGACAAATCGTAGTCGATGCTAGCGTTTGCGATCTTTATGCCGGAACCGGTTCTTATGGTCTCGAAGCCCTAAGCCGCGGTAGTAGCTCCTGCTGCTTTGTCGAGCTGAGCCGAATGGACTGTAACACGATAAGGAATAATTTGCGGATTGTCGGCAAGAGTATGGGGGAGCCTGCTTTAATCGCAAAAGTGATTCAGGGAGACGCGGTGAAGACCATTAATCAGATAACCGAAAATTACGACATCATTTTCGTGGATCCTCCTTACGATACAATTACCCATTCAGCCCAAAAACTCTTCGACGCATTTGATCATGCATTGAGTAATAATGGCCTCGTTGTATTTGAAATGCCAGGAAACCTTGAAATCATTCCTAAAGGCTGGATTTTGAAAAAGCGACTTGGGAAGGGAAACAACCAGCCGACTGCATGCCTTTACAAAAGGGCTTGATTAATATTATCAACACAAACGGCTTGTAATAGTAAATCACCCAAATCTCCAAATCGAATTCTAGCTTCGCAATCGGTGGTTTAAAAGTGCAAGACCTGCGACTACAGCGGTTTCCGTGCGAAGCGGCCGTTCGCCAATATGGGCCAATTCAAATTCCTCAGCTCTCAGCGCCTTTCTTTCCGAACTCGTCCAACCGCGCTCGGAACCTATGGCGACAACAATAGAGCTTTGAGAAAATGAAATGTCTGCCAGGTGTTGCTTCGCTTCATAGTTATCTAAGGCAATCCTTTCTCCACCGAAGTCCAATTGAGCGATTGCCTCTTCAAAGGAGATTCCGAATACAACGGATGGGATACGAGTACTGAACGCCTGGGCTGCACCCGCGACAACATACCGTCTCCATTCTCCTGTCTTCCACAACTTCGAGTTTGCATAGGAGGGTTCACCCTTTTCGGTCGAGACAAAAGTGAGGCTTCGTGCCCCAACCGCAGTGGCCTCCTGCAAGATTTTCCGACTGGTTTGGGGACGCGACAATCCAACGATGACGTCAATCGGTGGCAATGGCGGCTCCTCTTTGTCCAACTCAAATTGTAGCTCAACAAATTTCCCCCTTAATCGAGAGAGAATTGCCTTTCCGCTCTTTCCATTAACTATTCCGGCGTCAAAGCTGTCTCCCTCCCTTCGTCCCAGAATTTCGGTTACGTGATTGATTCGGATGTCGTTTCTTTCGAATCGAGTACCGGTCTCGTTCTTCTCGAATAAAACGATATTCATCGGTACACTACTTGAATAAACCCGGCAGCCAAGTCGTCAAGGAAGGTACATAAGTAATCAGGAATACTCCAATTACAAATACCGCCAATAACGGCAGAGACGCCTTGATCACCTCCGACATCGGTTTGCCAAAGCGGTAGGACGCCAAGAACAAGTTCATCCCGATGGGGGGCGTCAGGTAGCCCAACTGCAAGTTGGCGAGAAATATGATTCCTAGGTGGATGGGATCGATATCGAAAACAACACCGAGCGGAACGATTAGAGGCACAATAACAATAATGGCCGAAAAGATATCCATCAAACAGCCCACTAGTATGAGAGTTCCATTTAGCACCAAAAGAAAAAGGAGCTTAGATTCAATCGTTGCCTGAGCCCAGTCGACCATTTGATCAGGAATCATGGCGAAGATGAGATAGTCCGTCAGACCCATAGCCACCCCTAGAATCAGCAACACCCCTCCAACGAGGAGACCGCATTCTGACATCAATTGTGGCAATTCATTCCGTATCCGGGCTTTACGGACCCATCTTGCATCGACCAAGTAAAGCAGGAACGCGTAGAAGGCTGATACCGATGCGGCCTCGATCGGTGTGGCAAAGCCACTAAACAGGGCAAATAAAGCCACTATGGGTAAAAATAATTCTCCCAACGCACCGATAAACGCCTTTCGAATTTCCACCCAATCAAGCGGAGCTCGAACGATACTGGCTTGCGGCTGTTTACCTACGCCCCAAGCGATCGTCATTAAAACCAACAGCGCTCCGGGTATCGCGCCCCCCAGAAAGACATCAGTAAGCGAAAGGCTCACAAGCTTGGTGTTGGTGGCCACTACAGCGTACAGAATCAATGGCAAGCAGGGCGGGAAAAGAACCCCAAGCGACCCCGCACCTGTAAGCATGCCAATGCTAGAGCGTTCATTGTATCCAGCAGATTGCAGCACCGGCATCAAAAGTCCTCCGAGTGCCAGGATCGTCACTCCTGAGGCTCCGGTAAATGTAGTGAAAAACGCACAGACCAGAACGGTCACGATTACCGCTCCTCCACGGACTCCACCGAAAATGGAATGTATCAGCCTGATCAGGCGCTTCGATGAGTCCCCTTGAGCAAGAAAGTATCCCGCCAAAGTAAAAAGCGGAAGCGTCACCAGTAGAGGGTTACTGATAAATCCGTAAAGCGTTTGAGACTGGGTTTGGATCGTTATCTCGACTCGCTCTTCTGGAAAATACCCACTCCAGCCCCAGTTCATGATCAAGGCCATACCTCCTATCGCGACATAAAGTGGCGCACCGACGATCGTCGCCAGAATGAGCACCAAAATCATCGGCCAAACAAATCCCTCAACGTCCTCAAAGGAATGCGTACAAAAAAAGTACAGAACTACCCCAGCCATAACCGGGATCAGGCGAAAATGCCACGAGGGACCGCTGAACCAAGTTATTCTCGATCCCAGTAGGGCAAACCCCACTGGCATAACGGCCATACATACCCACACCGGAACCCCGAAGAACAAGACTTCATCGCCAATAAAACCTGTATTGATAAATTGGTAACAACCTATTCCTATGGCAAATGTCACGAAAACGGAGACTGAGGCGCTAAGTGATCGAGCCGCAGTCGCCCAAGGCCCTTTCAGGAATGCGGTAAAAGTGGAGAGAGAAAGCAGCCGATTTTCTCTCGCCGCGATCGCTCCTCCTGCCATCGCGACAAAAAGGACGAGATGCTGCAGCATTTCAGCTGATCCTGAAACTCCCGAGTTGAAACGCCGCAAAGCAATTTCCAAAAGCGGGAGCACCATCATCACTCCCAAGGCAGTTGAAATCAGCCAATTTTCTGTTGAAGCCCAGATCGCGTGGCTCTTCTTAGCCCATCCCATATTTTCAGATTGGCTATTTCGATTCGGGGAAGAGGGGTCGTCCGCATTTTCCACGAGAAATTGCTAGTGTTCACTTATTGAAACGCAAGGGGAAAGCTAGCGTGCTAAAACTACCGACGATCCATCCGCGGTAGGAGAGAATGCAAAGCCAAAAACTAATTCTCAAGCACTGTAGCTTAGTTAGTGCCGGCCCGGTAGTTCGTCAAAATCTGAGTCACTCGATCCCAGATCTCACCCGGTACCGTGTTATCGCGAATATAACCATAGGCTTCCTTCGAGACGGCCTGCCAGTTGCTTATTAAGTCATCATTCATTTCCTGATTCTTCAAATTCCAACTATCAACCATGACCCTGATGGATTCTTCACTTTCGTTTCGGCCAGATGCAGTCATCTCCTTTCCCGCTTCAACCGCAGCGGCTTTCATCGCATTCTGCTCCTCAGGAGAGAATCGATTCCAAATGGCCTTCGTAATAACGATCGCCCCCGTTATTGGCGCATAGTTGAAATCCAACATATAGGGCGCTGTGCTATAAGTCTGGCTAGCGAGTGCGTAAAAAGGCGGCATAGGAACGGTGTCGATCAATCCGGTGGTCAAACTGGAAACGATCTCCGTGCTGTCTATCGCAATAGGCCGAAATCCCATTCTCTTTAGGAGATCCGTTTGCTTAGGGTCCCCTGCCCAAGTGAATAATTTCGACTCACGCATATCTTCGGGCGTCAAGATGGGCCTCTTGCTGAATATATGCACCCAACCGCTGTCAATCCAGCAAAGTACCACAAACCCTTTACTCAAAATTCTCTCCTCAAGCACCGGAGCCATTTTTTCCATTACATGCTCGAGCTCGCCAAAGTCTCGGTACAAGAGCGGAACCTTCTGGAATATTGCCACGCTTTCATCGATTTCAGAAAGACCGATTCCTGTGAGCAAGGCCGCGTGCAACCGATTGATCCGCATTTTTTTAATCAATTCGCTCTCGCTTCCTTGGCTTCCACCCGCGTAAACGATCAAGCTTGCCTTACCATTTGTACCCGCCTTCCAATCTTGTCCCATCTTCCTAAGGGTTTTGTCAAAGGACGTGTCTTTGGGGGCCAAGGTTGCCAACCGCAAGGGAGCACCCAATCCCGAGAGAGTCGAAAATATCGCCAGTAAAGAAACGAGTAGGAGGCTACGTTTGAACGGAGTTGAAAAGGTCATGATACAGATGTCGTTCTATCGAGTTAGAGAAAAGCTCAAGTTCATTGTATAATGAAACACCAGATTGCTAGAATCGTTTCATTATTTAAGCAATATCACAAACGAATAGGGCCTGCATCCTACCGACTGCGGTTGGAATCATTAATTTTGTAATCCCTTTTCAACAATTCACTTAAGGGCTCAAAACTCAAAAAAATAACCAGTCCAGTCGGGTTAAGAGCCATCTTGCTCTTCTTTGATAAATCAAGTTGGAAAGCCGCCAATCGGGACGAGCATCCAAGTCAATTGACAGCGCCTGGTTCAGCAACGAAACGAACAATTCCTTGTCTTCCTTGGCAACTGCGACGGATTCCGCGTAGGCGACATAGATAGACGCCATGTTGCCCCCTGACAGTTGCTTTGCTTTTCTGAAGTGGCTCGTTGCACTTTCCATCGGGTTTCCCTCACCTCCGATACGAATCATTTCATAGGTGATAAAAAACCCATGCAATGTCCCAAAATCCCAATCTGGATCTAATTCAAACGCACGTTCCATTATGGCTTCCGCCAAAGCCATATCACCTAGGGTCGAAGGATCGTCAAGAGAGAGGGAAACCGCAGCAGCCCATGACAATCCCGTCCAGTAGAGGGTCTCAACGTTTTCTTTCGAGAGAAGACTGAGCGCCGACTCCGAATCCGCTCTCAAGGCTTGCTCGAATTCCGGATACGTAACTTCCAAAGCCCGCATTCCATAACGCTTCGCCCTTAAATAAAGCCCCTTTGCACGATCTCTCAGTTCGATAGACCGATCGTACTCCTCTTCTTCAACCTCATCCGCCTCAAGTTGCACCCATCCATATCCGTATTGCGTGAAACCGCTTGATAGAGCAATCAGTAGACTTTCATGCTCTGGCGTTTCAGCGAGGACGCTCTCCATCAGTTTTAGACTGAAAGGCAGTGCATCTCCAACAAGCTCAGGGTCTTCGTCTGATGTAAAGACTGTGCCAACGCCCGAAAGGGCGTCGCCAAGCTGATTCATTGCCATTTTCTTAATCGAACAACCACTCAAAAAGACTAGGATTGCGAATGCAATGCCACTGTGTGTCAGGACAGGCTTCATTTCAGATACACTTTGCATGCGCGGATAGGAATTTGCAACTACTCAGCATTCGAGGAACTTGGATTATCCCAACTCGATAAGCGATTTGAGGTAATGCGAAAGACTAAATACCGCTCAAAACGATCCTTCCTTCTGGATGGGGAGGTTTTTGTTCAGACTCCTCTGTTACAAAAAAAGATATTGTCTCATCCATTTCCTTGATGGCCTCATTGGACGAGAGATCAAAGAAAGCGAGTCTGCTACCTGCCTCCCCTTGCTTCAGCGTTCCCGCCCAAACGGGTTCACTATCCGGCGATGCTTTCGCCCACACATTGTAGAATTTCCCCAATCGGCTTTCGGGTATGTTTTCGATCCCTATAACGCCGATCTTGATCTTCCGGTCATAGATAGAAAAACCGCCGGTAAACGCTTCGGTATACACTCCCCCCTCTGACTCGGGAGGAAGCCCCTCTCTTGAAAACCAGTACGCTTCAGCCAGCCCAGTCAGTTCCAAAAGGCGATCCTGGAACTCGTCCTGGTCCTGATTGCCCGCAAAGGGCGCTTTTTGCGCCGGATTCCCCAAGTCACTCAATACAATATCGCTCTCTGAACCATCCGCTAGTCTCGCCACTTGGCTGATCTTGCTGCGGTCTTCAGGATTCACGGTAAACGCAAAGAGTACCGCGATACAAGCAGCTGCAGCCCAACCACCCCACGATAGAAAATTCACGATCGGGGTCTTTTTAGAATCGCTGCCAGTGACCGCCTTTGAACGACTTGTATCCAGATGCGACATGACATTCGAATAGATCTGGAACGAGGGTTCGAGTCGCTCGCATTCAAGCGCGTCGGCTTCATTCACCCGCTGCCAATCGTAAACCGCTGTCTGCAAATCGCGATCCAATAACAATTGGGACTCCATTTCCGAGAGTTCCATTTCCGGAAGAGTCCCTAAAGCGTACTGTAGAGCCTTCTCTTGTAATTCCTCCTTATTCATAACAATGTGACATTAAATGTTTAAGACGCTGCATCCCTCGCCTCATGGACGTTTTTACCGTTCCTAGGGGCATTCCTAGGGCGTCTGAAATTTCCTGTTGCGTGAGTCCTTTGCTAATCGCTAGCGAAAGACTGTCCTTTTGAGCACTAGGCAGCTTATCTAGCATTGAGCGCAATCTACCGATCTCCTCCTTGACCGCCACCGATTCTGAGGGGGATCTTTGATGCGATAGGACTGCCTCATTTGATTGAAGTGCAGTTGGATCCTCCACAACAGAATCTGGCTTCATCCGACGCAGACGATCAATGCAAAGTCGCTTCGTTACTAAAACCGCCCAGCTAAAGGGACGAGACAAAGCAGGGTTGTATCGCGGAGACGTTCTCCAAATCTTGACGAATGCATCTTGAAGCACCTCCTCGGCGACCATTCGATCACGCAAGAACTTGAAAGCGTATGAAAAGAGAGGACGCGAGTAGCGAGAGTAGAGCTCATCAAACGCTCCACGCTGGCCAGCTGCGATACGCCGTATCAACTCAGCCTCAATGCTGGCATCATCTCTCTGTCTACTCATACCTCAAATCATTGGTTCGGCTACAGGCATGCCTTTGCTTCAAGGCAGTGA
>Ga0163109_10000110_pt1 | contig 65331 bp, 63 predicted proteins | sample CRUFie1St13metaG_FD_108704 | JGI IMG/M metagenome (GOLD analysis project Ga0163109, IMG submission 108704) | Marine microbial communities from the Costa Rica Dome - CRUD Field 142mm St13 metaG | ecosystem: Environmental > Aquatic > Marine > Oceanic > Photic zone | place: Costa Rica: the Eastern...
ACTCGACTTCCTCGCCTTCAGCCAGACTTTTGAAGCCGTCTCCTTCAATGGCACGAAAGTGAACAAATATATCCTCGGAGCGATCTGGCATAGTAATGAAGCCAAACCCCTTAGCATTGTTGAACCACTTTACGGTGCCGACGCAGCGCTCTGCCATCTAATGCTCCGCTTTTCATTATTATCGCCTGCGTAGCTATAACAGCGGTTGAGCGTTAACGCAACTCCTTCATCTTGCTTTTTTGGGCCGCGACTGACGAAATCGAGGCCTCAATATCGACCAGTTTTGCTCTCTCCTTGTCCACAACATTGGCGGGAGCGCGCGCAACAAAATTGTCATTGCTCAACTTGCCGGCAAGTCGACCTTGCTCTGCTGTCAGTCGATCAAGCTCTTTAGCGAGTCGCGCTAACTCTTTATCGACATCAATCACCCCGGCCATCGGGACCATTACCTCGATGGTTCCCGCCAGCGCACTCAGCGTGGGAGGGTGCTCCTCACCAGATTTCGCAATCGTAATGCTTGCCACTTTGGCAAGTTTGGCCAACGCCTGTGTGTGTCGAATAACGCGGACACTGTCATCCGCAACCGTGTTGCCAAGAATTAGTCCTAACTCGTCTCCCGGGGGAATATTCGACTCACTGCGGATGGTTCGGACAGCGACGATGATGGACTTGAGCCACTCCATCTCAGCTTCAGCGTCACTATTTATCAGCTCATGGTCGGCTTCCGGCCAATGGGCTAGCATGATCGTATCGCCGCTAATACCGAGTCTGGGAGCCACGTTCTGCCAAATTTCTTCGGTAATAAACGGCATCAACGGGTGCATTAGCCGCAGGATAGTTTCGAGCACCTCCAATAGTGTTCGAAGGGTGCCTTGCCTTAGTTCATTCGGTGACGTGTCGTCCCATAAAACGGGTTTAGATAGCTCCAAATACCAATCACAATATTCGTTCCATACGAAATCGTAGAGCGTTTGAGCTGCGTGATCGAATCGATATTGTTCAATACTACTGGCGGTCTCTGTCATCGTCGTTTGCAATCGACTTAATATCCATTCATCAGCTTCGCTACGCTGACTGGGTGCTGCGGGGTCAAAGCTCTCGGTGTTCATCAATACGTAGCGAGCAGCATTCCACAGCTTGTTGCAGAAGTTTCTGAATCCTTCCATTCGGCCTAAGTCGAACTTAATGTCGCGGCCCGTCGATGCCAGTGAATAAAACGTATAGCGAAGTGCATCAGTACCGTATCCAGGGATGCCATCGGGAAATTGCTTTCGCGTTGCCTTTTCAATCTTGGCCGCCTGCTGAGGTTGCATCATGCTGGACGTTCGTTTGTTGACCAGCGTTTCAAGATCTATTCCATCAATGAGATCGATTGGGTCGAGCACATTGCCCTTAGATTTGGACATTTTTTGTCCTTCCCCATCTCTCACCAGTCCATGAACATATACCTGCTTGAACGGTACCTCGTGCTTTAAATGAAGCGACATCATGATCATGCGTGCGACCCAGAAAAAGATGATGTCGAAGCCTGTTACCAGGACTGAAGCGGGATGAAACTTGGCCAGCTCTTCCGTTTCCTCGGGCCAGCCCAAGGTTGAAAAGGTCCAGAGTGCAGACGAGAACCAGGTATCGAGAACGTCGTCGTCTTGAGTTAATGCAAGGTTATCTGGAAGGCCGTGTTTCGACCGGATTGTCGCTGCGTCCTTGCCCACATAGACGTTGCCCTCTGTGTCGTACCAAGCGGGTATTCGGTGTCCCCACCAGAGCTGCCGGCTGATACACCAGTCCTGAATGTCGCGCATCCACGCGAAATAGGTGTTTTCCCACTGCTTCGGCACAAATTCGATAGCCCCTCTTTCTACAGCTTCAATCGCGGGCCCCGCTAGTTTTTTCGCATCGACGTACCATTGAAGCGTTAACCAGGGCTCAATCACTACACCCGAGCGATCGCCTCGCGGCACCCTCAAGCGATGGTCTTCGACTTTCTCTAAGAGCCCAAGTGCGTCCATTGCCTCGACCACGGCTTGACGGCCCTCATAGCGGTCCATACCCCTGAAGGGTTTCGGAACGTCATCATTTAAATGTGCATCCGCCGTCAGAATGTTGATCATGGGAAGCTGATGGCGCTCGCCCATAGCGTAATCATTAAAATCATGGGCTGGTGTGATTTTAACGCAGCCGGATCCGAACTCCGCATCAACATAGTCATCGGCAATGATAGGTATCTCGCGATTTGTCAGGGGAAGTAAGATCGTCATTCCAACCAGGTGCGCGTATCGCTCATCTTCGGGATTTACCGCTACGGCCGTATCACCCAACATCGTTTCGGGTCGAGTAGTTGCGACGATAACGGTTTCCTCGCTACCGGCAATCGGATAACGCAAATGCCACAAGCTCCCAGCTTCCTCCTCTTGAACGACCTCAAGATCCGAGATGGCAGTGTGAAGTTTGGGATCCCAGTTAACGAGGCGCTGACCTCGGTAAATCAAGCCTTCGTCATAGAGGCGAACGAAGACTTCCTTGACGGCCTCAGACAGCTCTGGGTCCATCGTAAAACGCTCGCGGGACCAATCGACTGAGGCGCCCAGACGCCGCAGCTGTTGCGTAATTGTGCCGCCAGACTTTTCTTTCCACTCCCACACTTTGTCAATGAATTGATCACGTCCCAGATCATGACGGCTGACGCCTTCAGCTTCGAGCTGACGTTCAACCAGCATTTGCGTTGCAATTCCTGCATGGTCTGTTCCGACCTGCCAGAGTGAGCTGCGGCCTTTCATTCGGTTGTAGCGAATGAGTGCGTCCATGATCGCTTGCTGAAATCCGTGTCCCATGTGCAGGGTGCCGGTGACGTTCGGTGGCGGGATAGGAATGCAGTAAGACTCTTCACCGAAACCCGGGGCGAAATAATTTTTTGCTTCCCATTCTTCGTACCAGCGCGTTTCTATGTCAGCCGGAGAAAATGTCTTATCCATAGTTTAGTTTAACCTCATGCGCTGCCCGTACTTCATTCTTTAGGGCAGATCGTGTTTGGTCAGTGGATAGCCTCTATCCTTATAATGTCGCCAGGCATCACGTAGCGCCTGTAGCAAATCGTCATCCTGTGTTACCACCTCGGCTACTCGCTCGAAGCGAGCAAAAAAGCTGGGTGGGGCCAGCGCGAGATTGATTAGAACGTCATTGTGCAAGCCGGGAGCATCGTCGAAGCCAAGTACCACTTGCTCTTCTGCATCGCTTGAAGCGAGGCAGTGCGGAACGAAACTCGAATGTTTGAATCGCCAGAGATAGTCGTCCAGCATATCTAACTGGTCCTGTGAGTCGCAGTTAATGAAGACGCGATGTCCCCTCCCTAATGCTTTTTCCGTCAGACGTGCGGCAACGCTAAGTCGTGTCTCCGCTCCCGATGACTTAACCACATAGAAATCGACTCGCGTCATTTCTGAATCATCAACTCGCTTTTTGGCGCAGGTACTCGACTAGCAGTGGTACAGGTCTACCCGTCGCTCCTTTTTGCATGCTCTGAAAGGCGGTCCCAGCGACATCGAGATGCGCCCACTTGTACTTTTCAGCGAAACGAGCCAAGAAACATGCAGCAGTGATGCTGCCAGCTGTACCCGTACCGATGTTCTGCATGTCGGCGTATTTACTATCCAATTGGCGGTCGTATCGCTTATTGATGGGCAGCCTCCAAGCCTCATCGCCCGAGGCGAGGCCCGCAGCCGTCAGTGAGTCGGCTAGTCCATCGTCGTTGGTAAAAAGACCTGATGCCTCATGACCCAATGACACGATGATGGCGCCAGTGAGTGTCGCAATATCGACAACCTCCTCGGGTTTGAATCGCTCGACGTAGGTCAGGGCATCGCAGAGAACTAGTCGACCCTCGGCATCGGTATTCAAAATTTCTATGGTTTTACCGGACATCGATTTAACGACATCACCCGGCTTGGTCGCGCAGCCACTGGGCATGTTCTCGGCCGCGGCGACCACACCGATAACATTGATTTTGAGTCCCAGCTCGGCGACGGTCTGCATCACACCAAATACTGATCCCGCTCCACCCATATCAAACTTCATGGACTCCATGCCTTTGGCTGGTTTGAGCGAGATACCACCGGTGTCAAACGTAATGCCTTTCCCAACGAGGCAGTAGGGGGCTTGCTTGGCGGGCCCGCCCTCATATCTCATGACAATGAGCTTGGATGGTTCATCGCTCCCATTACCGACCGATAGCAACGAGCCCATACCCATGCCGGCCATTTTCTTCTCGTCGAGTACCGACACGGACAATTTATCGTATCTGCGGCCAAGCGCACGCCCCTCTTTGGCGAGGAAGGACGGTGTGCAGACGTTGCCCGGTAAATTAACTAATTCGCGTGTCAAGTTAGCGCCATTGCCAATCGTTGCGCCCACGCTGAGCGACTGTTTCGCCTTTGCAGCGGATATACCGTCGACCGCAACGGTCAGCTTAGTAAACGTGGGTCCCGGCTTTGGCGTACCCAAGGTTGCCGTGTAGTGATAACAGGCCATCGCCATATCACGGCCTAAAAATTCCAAGAATTGAGCTAGTACGTCCTTGTCGTCAGCGATTGAATCTCCAATAAAAATGGCATTCTTGGCCTTCGATGAGGCAAGTGCTCTCGACACCGCGCCTGTTACCGACAGTTGAGCCTCGAGATTGAAACTCGCACGATCACCGCATCCCACCGACATGACGCGCGCAATATTTCCGCTACCTACCATGGTGGTTATTTTTCCGAGCTTTGCATCTGCATCGCCAATAGACATTGCTCGCTGCAAGACATCCCCGGCGGCAGCGTTGACGTCGGATGCGTAAGCGCTGAGGTCCTCAGTTGTGAACAGCGGGACAACGACAATATCGCTTTTAGCAGTGGCTGCGCTCGCTGCTTTCGCGCCGTGTACGGTGAGTTTGCTCATGGTATTTCCTTACGTAAATCGGGCTGGTCAAACTGCGGCGTAGTGTATGATGATGACAGCCAGAACTAAACCTTGATGGCCAATTAAGCACCCCAAGTGTCAAAAAAAATGCGTACACTTCGCTACCTTACGCTCGATGTCATAACCCATACGCTCGCGGTATCGCTGGTGTTGTTCTTGGTGGTGTTCAGTGGGCGGTTTATCAAATACCTTGCCGAGGCCGCTATTGGCGATTTGTCTGCAGGCATATTGCTTCCGGTGATGCTGTACAAGTTGCCGGCTTTTTTTGAGCTTATCCTCCCGCTTGGCTTCTACATTGGTTTGCTATTGTCCTTTGGCCGGCTGTACGCGGATAGTGAAATGGTCATTTTGCGAGCCAGCGGCACGAGTCAGGTGCAACTGTTCAAATACGTGGCTCCTGCAACATTAGCCGTTACCCTGGGCGTTGCCATTATTGCGCTGTTTGCTGGACCGTATGGCGCGCTTAAAGCCAATGCTCTGCTATCGGAGCCTCGCTCAGCGGAAGGCATGCATGTCTTGGCAGAGGGTCGCTTCAAAAAGCAGCGTGGTGGTGACTACGTCACGTACGTGGCACGCATTGGTGATGACGGCCGCATGGACACTGTTTTTGTCGCAGAGCGTCAGCGTGCCGAATCGGGCATATCGCTGTCGGCCACTCTTGCTGATTCCGGTTCGATCGAAATCGATCAAGCGTCGGGCCGGCGATATTTGGTCTTGTCTGATGGGAAACGGTACGACATGACGCTTGGTAGCGCTGAGCTGACGGAGGCGCAATTCAGTGGCTATCGTTCGCTCATACCCGAGGTGGAGGGAGGGTTGCGATCGCAGGCCCGCATAGAAACCCTGCCCACACTCATGCTGCTTTCATCCGGTAACCCGGAGCATTTAGCGATCTTTGGCTGGCGAGTGTCGCTGCCACTGATCGTTCCAATCATGGCTTTGTTCGCGATTCCTCTTAGTCGAACAGACTCGCGTCGTGGTCGCTATGCGCGGTTGGGTCCGGCATTACTGGTGTTCCTGCTTTATTTTGTAGCGCTGTCACAAGCGCGCACAATTTCACAAGACTCGAGTTCGGCGCTGATATTCATTGCCGTGCATGCGCTGTTTATGCTGAGTGGCCTGTGTCTGCTCTTCAAAGAGGAGCTTCCAAGATGGCTTAGGGGGCGCGCGTGAAACAGCTAGACCGCTATCTACTAGAGACGCTGTTATGGTCAATTGCGGGTGTGCTTGGCGTGCTGGTCGTCTTGGATGGGCTGAGTGATCTGATTGACGGATTAGGCGACCTCAGTGATACCTATGGTTTCTCGGATCTATTGATCTACATTGCCTTGACGCTACCCCGACGAGTCGAGGAGTTCGTGCCATACGCAACCTTGATTGGCGCACTTTTCGGATTGGGACGGTTAGCCTCGAGTAGCGAGCTCACGATCATCAGAACCGCAGGCGTATCGATGCCTCGGCTGGCATGGATGGCTATCAAGCCAGCACTCGTTATCGCTCTGGCAGGGTTCGGTGTTGGTGAGTACGTCGCACCAGTGTCAGAGCAAATTGCGGTCAGTCAACGTGCTCTGGCGCAACGCGATGATCCTAATTTGGCCGGCCGATACGGCGCATGGAATAGGGACGGCGGTACATTTATTCATGTCGACGCGGTGCAGCGCGGAGGTCTGATTTTTGGTGTCACACTGATCGAGTTTGATGAGTCGGGTGCACTTGCGCGCTCGGTTGTGGCTGATCGTGGAACATTTCAGGGGGATCGTTGGTTACTAGAAGGTGTTGCTACGACGGAGATGACCGCCTCCGGTACTCAGGTATCAGGTCAAACTACCCGTGAGTGGGTGTCCAGAATTACGCCCAATCTGCTGACACTCGACACGGTGAAGCCGGAGAGTTTACCGGCAGGTCAACTCTGGGGTTATGCCGGCTATCTTCGCAGCCAAGGCCTACTCGCTAACGACATCGAGTTGGCCTTCTGGAATAAGGTGCTGCAACCGCTGTCATGTGCCGGGCTGGTTATTCTGGCTATGTCCTTTATTTTTGGTCCACTCCGGGAGACCAATATGAGCTCACGGATCTTTGTGGGCGTTCTGGCGGGTGTCGTTTTTCGAATCAGCCAGGATTTTTTCGGTCCAATCACGCTGCTTATGGGGATGAGCGGTGGCGTAGCCGCGCTGTTGACGGTGATACTTTGCTGGAGTGTTGGGTTGGTTTTGCTGCTTAGAAAGCAATAGCGCTAAGGGGGTTAGGTCTTCTTTCTCGGTGGTGTCAGCCTAAGCTCAGTGCCGGTCACGAAATCGTGGAAGCACAATCGCTCTTCATTGAAAAATCGCCATAGAAATCCGCAACTCGCAATCACAGCGGTAGTGATGTAAATCCAGAGTCCCGCCTCGTTAACATCAAATACCTGATAGGGCATCAAGCCCAAGATAAGCGGCATTGAGGCTACAATGATACGACCTGCCGCCTGACCCCACGTAACTCTGCTAGGCGTCTCCTTAGACACGAGCTTGACACGCCATGCTTGCATACCCAGCGTCTGTCCCTTTTGCCGCCAAAACGTCCCGTAAAAGCCAATTAGAGCCACATAAGCAAGACTCCATTGCTGCCAAGCGGGTACTGTCCTTATCGCCGCCGTTTCCGTAGGACCGTGGATGGCAACCAAAACAGCTGAGGTAACCATCAGCAGTGGAATGATAAGAAACAAGTCATACACCATGGCCAACAGGTGACGCCAAAAGGGCGCTCTCGGCAGGGACGTGCTGTCGTCAGTGTCACTCACGATGAATTCCTACAGGCTAGTGATCCTCTAATTGTAAATGATCTGTTGATACCGAGGGTGGGGTTATCTCCCTGCGTTGGGTAGGGATAGTCCCACCCGATGCCGCGAGGTTGAGTGAGCTGGCTGGTGAGGTTGTGTTAGGTAATGGCAGTTCAGTGGATGTGCTGGATCCGAGGGTATCTTCAATCGCCTCGATACGCACTTTTGCACCCCAAGAGTCAAATTGGGCCGCTAATTTCTGCGCCTAATCACCATCACAACCGCGCTTGATAAGGTGAGCCTTGCCGTTGACCAGCGCAGCAGCTTGGTTGGCCGGCAGGAAAGGACTTTTTGAAGCGGCGTCTCGAGTTGTTGCATGACGACTAGCTCGACTAATTCGCCATCGAACCAAAAATCAAACACGGTGTTGTCGCCATCACTCAGTTTCCGGGTGATAGTTCCCTGCTAAAAAAGGTATCTGATATCCTATACGGATCCAATGTGAGTCTAACGTATGCCCGTCATCCAAGATCAAGTAGAGCAGCGCCTAACCGAGCATTTCTCGCCATTTTTTGCGGAAATTGTAAACGAGAGCCACATGCACAATGTGCCACCGGGGTCAGAAAGTCACTTCAAGGTGACGCTTGTCTCGGACGTGTTCGCAGGTTTTCGACTGGTGAAACGTCACCAAGAGGTATATCGCATTCTTCAGCCACTCATGGGATCACCCATTCACGCACTTGCCCTTCACACTTACACTGAAAGCGAGTGGTCTGAACGAAATGGCTCACCAGATTCACCTAATTGTATGGGTGGTAGCAAAGCGTGAGCGAGGACCAGACGAGTGCACCCACCCAGGTGGTCGCGCTCTATCGATTTGTGCGGCTAGATGACTTCGAGTCGCTTCGTGAGCCACTACTTAATTTTTGTCTCGACAAGAACATCAAGGGAACGTTGTTGCTCGCACGGGAGGGTATTAACGGAACTGTGGCGGGCAGTACCGTCGCCATTGAAGCGCTGCTGGAATACCTGACCGTCGACGAACGTTTGGCAGACCTAGACTGCAAGTTTTCCTATCATGAGGAGCGTCCGTTCCTGCGAATGAAGGTCAAGCTCAAGCGCGAAATCGTTACCATGGGGCAGGCGGATATTGATCCCAACGCATGTGTTGGACGCTATGCGTCTCCACAAGAATGGAATGCCCTAATTGACGATCCGGAAGTCTTGGTAATCGATACGCGTAATGAGTACGAGGTTGAAATTGGCACCTTTGAGGGTGCGGTAAACCCTCAAACCAATAGCTTCAGAGAGTTCCCTGAATGGGTAGATCAGAACCTTGACCCCTGCAAGCATAAAAAAGTGGCGATGTTTTGCACGGGGGGTATTCGGTGCGAGAAATCGACCTCACTTTTAGTCTCCAAGGGGTTCGAGGACGTCTGGCATCTGAAAGGCGGTATCCTTAAGTACCTTGAGCAGACCCCAGTGGAAGAATCACGGTGGGAAGGCGAGTGCTTTGTCTTTGATAGCCGAGTTGCGGTTAACCATGAATTGGAGAAGGGCAGTTACGATCAATGCTTTGCCTGCCGCTTTCCCGTAGACGACACTCAAAAGCAGTCTCCGCATTATGTGCCGGGGGTTTCCTGTCCGCGCTGCTATGACGCGCATACAGAGGAGCAAAAAGGTCGATTCGCGGAGCGTCAGAAACAGATCGGTTTGGCAAAGCGCCGAGGGGAATCACACATTGGTGCCCCCGCGCCGGCTAGACAAGGTCGTTAGTCAAAAATATTGGGCAGCCGCCACAAAGGAAAAGCGTAACTGAGCGAGTTCGAATCTCCGCTCGAAATAATGCCAACCGCCTCGAGTTGACCGTTTTCAAGCTGTCTTGCCACAACGCCGCCTGAGTCGCCTTTCGTCAGTCCACAACGGAGCGTCAGCGCGGAATTTGCGCTGATGACAGGGCACTCAAGAGCGCTTGCTTCGATGTCAGTCCAATCAGTCTTTCGCCCCCAACCAATGGCGATGAGAGATTCATCGCCCGCTACAGGGCGCTCGCTGACTGTAATGGGCGTTAAGGAGGTAAACGCGGCGCGGGGTGCTCTCATAAGGAGCCAATCCCGATCCATGGTTTTTCCGCTCTCAATGATGGTTACCTCGACCCTATTTCCCCGTACCGATACCGCAGGTTGTCGCATTGGCGAGAGCTGACCATCGATGCAGTGCCATGCGGAGAGTAGGATAGCTTCTCGGTCATCAAAGCCAACGAAAAACGCGCTACATCGCTCGGAGAAGTGGCGCCGAGATTGCCCCTCGATTCGCTGTAGGCTGATCTCTAAAGGTAGGACTGACGCATACTGAGCAGGATATTGGGCATCTACATTACCTGGAAACGTCAATACGCCAAACAACGCTAGCGAGGCTACTGCAAACCAGCGTATCGCATGCCGAGTCCCGCTTAGCACACCAAGTATCTCTCATCGCTAATGTGAATCATGGCTTGCACCTCAGACGCGTGGGTGATTAAGTAGCGCGCCCGCAATTGGGAAGCAGGACGGAAGCATATCACTTGAGTAGTCATACCGAAGCGCTGCGAGGCATAGGACTCGCACTAATTGCTAACTTTATTTGGGGCTTGGCCGCGCTTTACTGGATGCAAACGAAGCCAGTCGAGGCAATCGATGTGATGGCGCATCGCGGTCTTTGGACCTTGCCCGTTACCCTATTCATCATCCTGTATTATCGACGACTAGGAGAGACCTTAGCGCTTATATCCTCGGTTCGATTTCTCGGTTGGGTGGCGCTGGCAGCCGTCATGCTGACGATCAACTGGGGGGTCTACGTTTTTGCGGTGACCAACGAACGAGCGACTGAGGCAAGCCTTGGCTACTTTATGCTGCCTTTGCTTACCATCGCGCTGGGTGTCTTTATGTTTGGAGAGAAACCTAAGCCCGTACAGATGCTAGCAATTTGCCTGGCGATTGCTGCCGTACTTGTTCAGCTCGTGTTTTACGGGAGTCTGCCCTGGGTATCGCTCACACTGGCGCTGAGTTTTGCGCTATACGCGGCCATTAGAAAGCAGATCGAGGCTGATTCACTTCAGGGATTGTTTCTGGAATCCCTTTGTATGGCGCCGTTTGCCATTGTGTGGCTGGTCTTGACCAATGGTGCGGGCTTGGGCATTCATGGTGTTCGAGTCGATCTGTTTCTGCTGTTTAGTGGCATATTCACCGCAACCCCTCTACTGACCTATGTTGCCGCCGCCAGATCGTTATCGCTCTCAACCATTGGGCTGCTGACCTACGTGGGCCCGACCTTGCAGTTGTTGGTGGCTATTTTAATCTTGAAGGAGCCCGCGAATCTCACTACGGCAGTAACCTTTGGGTTGGTATGGCTAGGAGTGATTGCGGTTAGCGTAGATGCTTGGCGTTCCTCACGCCTCGCTAAGTGACGTCTTTCCGAAATAGAGCATCAAGCCATGCGCAAAGCCTTCTGACCCTGATGACCCTTCTAGACATTTGCCCCGCTGATTGGCGGTCCGCGTTAAGCGACGTATTGACCAGTGTCACCGCACAAGGCATAGAGAACCAACTTGCTCAGGAGCTCGCTAGCGGAAATGGGTACTACCCTCGGTTTGACCGTCTTTTTGCTGCGCTCGAAGGCTTGAGACCAAGAGACGTGCGGGTGGTGATACTGGGACAGGATCCGTATCACGGTGAGCATCAGGCTACGGGGCGCGCATTCGAGGTCTCCGAGTCGACGCCCGCGCCACCCTCACTCGTGAATATTGGGAAGATGCTGGAGCGAGACATAGGCGTGGCTGTGGGCAGCCGCTTTCAGATCGGACGATGGTCGGAGCAGGGCGTCTTACTGCTGAACAGGATCTTGAGTGTTCGTGCAGGTGAGCCTGAGTCACATAAAGGTCTGGGCTGGCAGACGATTACTGATCGAATTATCAGTGTCATTGCTGCCTCGGATAAGCCAACGGCCTTTTTACTCTGGGGTGCTCACGCGCAGAAAAAAAGTGTCTTGGTTAATGGCCCGCGTAATCTGGTACTGATGGCTCCGCATCCGTCACCGCTGAGTGCCTATCGCGGGTTCTTTGACTGCGCCCACTTCAGTGCCACGAACCAATGGCTCACCTCGCAGGGCGAGCAGGCTATTCGATGGGAGTCCGCCTGTTAACGGTCTTACGCAGCGGTTTGTCAGATAAAAGGCACCGTTTTGGCTGAGTTGTCTATCAGTTCAACATCCAGAGTCGCTACGTTGGTGACAACCTCGCAGAGGCAAAGGAAGGTATCTTCATTTTCGACTACCTCCACGACTGAGCCGATTGATTTTCCCGTTGCACTATCGATGATTCGCTCATCGCTGGCTGGCTTAGTCGATGATCTAACCGTTAGCAGACTGAGGCGTCGCTTTGGTTGACCCCGGTAGTGGAGGCGGGCAATGATTTCTTGGCCCGTGTAGCACCCTTTGTCGAAATCAACGAACCCATTCAGGTCGTAGTTGAGATCTTGCGGCAGATACTTACCAACGCTGTGCTCGTTGATTCGAGCCAATCCGCGTTTAATTCGGAACAGTAGCCACTCGTTCGCTGGCATTGCATGCGCTGGTGGGTTCGATGGCGACGACCATACCTCAGAGTGGCCATCTGGGCGTGAAACGCGTATGCCGGGAGTCGGACTTTCTGAACCATCGCTACACCCCCAACAGTGCCAGTCAAGCGTTGTCATTTTTGTTTTTGAGAACATCAGATATTTTGCTAGGTGTTCTTGAAGTAATGCAGCAACACCCTCGCTTACGCGCATGAGTACGGTCGTCTCTGACGTGAGCACAGCTGTGAAGTCGGTAATCACACGACCTTTGAGGTCACAAAAGGCGCCGTCGATGGGGTGATGCAGATCGAGTGCCTTGAAATTTCGCGTCGTTTGACCATGAAGCACGTCGCGAACATCGGCTCCATCGAACGAGAATATATGATCGCTCAAGTTTTGACTCACGATTTTAGCCCCATATGTCATATCGCTATCGAATGGCTGGCTTGTTTCCGTTATGGTGCCGCCATGACCGATGATGACCATAACAGAATGCGCTGGGCAAGTCGGCGTGGACTTCTTGAACTCGACCTGTTTTTAGTTGATTTTGTGGCTAATGAGTATCCGCGTTTACCGCCCGATCTTAAAGCCCTTTATCGAGAGCTGATGAGTTCAGCTGACCAAGATATGTTCGAATGGTTAATGGGGCGCTCCGCGCCAAATGACGCGCTTGAGCCTATCGTGTCTGCAATCAGAGAATACAAGCGAGTCGCGCCTCAGCGGTAGGTCTCGCTTATCCGTAATTCGGCAGCTTCGTCGAAGTGCTCCTGCCGTTCTTGGGAACCAGAACGGTGTCACGGCCCTCGCTAAGCATCGACGGGTGATCACTGTTGAAGTGCAGCCCTCGTGACTCTTTTCGGCTCTGAGCCGAGTCGATCATTAACTTGGAAACCAGCGTGAGATTTCTAAGTTCAAGTAACTCTTTAGTAATGGTGAAACTCGCGTAATATTCCTCGACCTCTTGTTCGAGGACGGAAATGTGATTAGCCGCTCGCTTTAGTCGCCTATTGGTTCTCTCAATTCCAACGTAATCCCACATAAGACGTCGCAGGGCAGGCCAGCTATGCTGAATAACAACGGCCTCGTCGGACATCCGGACTCTGCTGTCATCCCACGTTGGTAGTCGACCCGGCACGGTATCAGGCAGGTTGGTGCTCATGTGCTGCGCGGCACTGGAGGCATAAACAAAGCATTCGAGTAATGAGTTGCTCGCCATTCGGTTCGCACCATGGAGGCCAGTGCAGGCAGTTTCACCTATAACGTAAAGTCCCCGCACATCAGTGGCGCCATACTGGTCTACCACCACGCCGCCACAGGTATAGTGCGCTGCTGGAACAACGGGAATTCGCTCTTTAGCGATATCAAAGCCCAACTCCGCACATCGAGCTTTAACCGTAGGGAAGTGTTCTTGGATTTGCTCACTCGACTTATGCGTGATGTCCAAGTAGACACATTCGAGGCCCAATCGCTTCATTTCGTGATCAATAGCACGAGCAACAATGTCGCGAGGAGCGAGTTCTGCTCGATGATCAAAGCGGGGCATGAACCGCTCGCCGGACGGCAGATGCAGGGTTGCACCTTCGCCTCTCAGTGCTTCGGTTAGTAAAAACGTTCGCGCCCTCGGATGGTACAGACAAGTTGGGTGAAATTGGTTGAACTCAAGATTCGCTACCCGGCAGCCTGCGCGCCACGCGAGAGCGATACCGTCGCCTGTCGCTCCGTCGGGATTACTCGTATACAAATAGGCTTTGCTGGCTCCACCTGTCGCCAATGCAATTGCCCTTGCGCCCATGGTTTCCACCACGCCAGTGGTAGTGTTCAACACGTAGGCGCCGGTAGTTTCACCCTGTGTAACAATGAGATCGACGACGCAACGGTCAGTTAGGATTTTTACATTGGGGCGTTCGGTGATGCGCTCATTGAGTGCTTTAGAGATCGCGCTACCGGTTTGATCGGCTGCGTGGAGGATTCTGCGTATGGAATGTCCACCTTCCATTGTCAGGTGAAACTCTCTGAACTCGTCGTCTGGCTGATCGTTCCTCAGATCAAAATCTACTCCCTGAGCGACGAGCCAGTCGACAACGGAGCGACTTTGTTCAACGGTAAACGTCACAGCATCTTCATGACAGAGACCCGCTCCGGCTTGCAGGGTGTCAGCGACATGCGACTCAATTGTATCTCGCTCATGTAACACCGCGGCCATTCCACCCTGAGCCCAGGAAGTGGAGCCAGAATTCAAATCCGACTTCGATAGCAAGCCAATTGACACAGTCTCCGGGAGCTGGAGCGCAAGGCTGAGACCTGCCGCGCCGCTTCCGACGATCAGAACATCAAAATGTGTATCTCGCACCATGGACTCCGTCTAACAGCTGCGGCACTCTGAAGGGCAGAGCGACGTTTGAGTATTGTGTCAAATAATTTGAACTTTTCGAAATATCAATCGTCATAGGAAACAGAAAACAGATTAGGCATAAGTGGTAGACGCCAGATCTGTTAGTGGGAAGCGGTATTTTGGCACTCAGCGATGGTGACGACAAGCTCGTAAAGCGCGCAAAAAAAGGGGATTCGTGCGCGTTTGATCTTCTGGTCTTGAAGTATCAGGGGAGGGTAGCGCAACTTGTTTCTCGATACCTGAATAACGCGGCTGAGGTTGAAGATGTAACGCAGGAGGCTTTTATCAAAGCCTATCGAGCGCTCCCCAATTTTAGGGGTGACAGTGCGTTTTACACTTGGCTGTATCGCATTGCGGCCAATGCTGCGAAGAATCATCTCGTTGCATTGGGGCGGAGGCCTTCGTCAGATATGGCGTTGGACGACTCGGAGATGTTTGACGTCCCGGGTCGATTAAAGGACCACGAGTCACCGGACGAGGTGATTATGGGTCAACAATTGGAGACGTTAATTTCTCGAACGATAGAGGAATTACCGGTAGAGTTGAGAGCGGCGCTGACGTTGCGTGAGTTCGAAGGCTTAAGTTACGAGGAGATAGCGGACGTTTTAGAATGTCCGATTGGTACGGTCAGGTCCCGAATTTTTCGGGCGCGCGAAGCCATTGACATAAAGGTTGCTCAGCAACTTCAGGGGAACGAAGGTTGATAGAACACGACGATAAATGCCCGAGCAGTACAGCCTCATCAGCAGAACAGGAAAGCCTGTCTGCCCTTATGGACGGCGAGGCGAATGATCTTGATGTGGCGCGAGCGCTACGTGGTGTTGCTGGCTCTGAAGAGTTGCGTGCGTATTGGCGGCGACAACAATTAATCCGCGAGTCGATGGCTGGGCCGCTGGCATCGACCCTGGAAGTTGATGTCAGTGAGGCAGTTCGGACAGCAATTTCGTCGGAGAAACGGCGGTATGCCAATCCATTAATGTCAATGGCCGTCGCCGCATCCGTCACTGTGGCCGTTGTTCTTGGCGGTCAGCAGGCCCTCTTGTTCAACGAGACAATCGTTAACCCAATCACTGCTTCAGGTGCGATTGTCCAAATCCCGGGCACAGGCGCGGTGCAAGCGAGTTTTGCAGAATCTCAGGTAATGAAGCCACGCAGTGTAGCCACACCTGCATCGGTTTCTGAGGTTGATCCGTACAGTAGTAGCGCACGTTATAACCGGCTTGCCGACGAACGGTTCGAGTCCTTGCTTGAAGTGCATAACACCACTGCCTCAGCGGCTTCGATTACGCCTCTTGTCTCCCGGTCAGTCGATCCAACAGACAGCCAGTAGCATCTGAGGTGGCGGTGACCCAGATGAGATACGCGATTTTCTCCATTGCCATCGCCGCTGCGGCATCGCTACCGTCGCTCGTAAACGCTCAAACTGAATGTGATATTGACCAGTCGATTGCGCGTGCTGTCGATCAAATTCAAGAATCGCATCAGAAATTCTCCTACTCTGGTACTTTTCTGAAGGAGTCCTCCGGCGCGAGGAACTTTATCGCCAAATCCCACATCGCCGGGGAGACACTCGGTGAGCTTGATTACCTGAATGCGTCTGCGACTGAAGAGATGCAAAGTGTTTGGGCGCCTCGCGGTCCCACTGTCACTGCTTGTCAGTTGAGCGCCCTTTATTCGCTGCGTCTCGAGCTCGGCCCAAAAGTAGCGGGCAGACCCACGTCTGAGCTGTATTTTAGGCCTCGAGACGGACTGCGTCTGGGGTATCGTCTCGCGCTGGATGATGTATCTGGATTGATCCTCAAATCAGAGTCATTCAGTGAGGATGGAAAGCTTTTAGAGCGGCATGAATACGCTTCAATCACGGTGACACCGAAAGACGAGGCAGGAGCGGCAGAGAGTGCTACAGCGTTGATGCAGCACCTTGATATTGTAGGCTTACCTTTTGGCTATAAGGCTAGCCTTGCGCGAGGTTTCGAAGAAAAAGCATTGTTTGTCAGTGACGGTATCGCTGCTGCGACGGTTGTCTTCGAGCCGCTCCCGGATGATCTGTTACCGGGTGAGGGTGCTGTGCGCCATGGTGCTACTTTGACCTATTCCAGGGGTAGCGTTGTATCGGGCACGCGCATTTTGGTGACGGTGATAGGCGAGGTGCCCCTTGCCGCTGCTCGATTGATTGCTGAAGCCGTGCGTGTCGCACCGAGTCGTTAACCTAATGATGATTATTGAGACCGGCAGAGTTGTGGCTCTAGAGGACGCTGCCGTATGGGTCGAGACCATTCGGAGCTCGGCATGTGGCTCCTGTGCCGCGCGCTCTGGCTGTGGTCATAGAACACTTGCTGGTGTGCTGACTAGTGATAAAGGCCTTGTGCGCGCGCGCGAGTCTGATTCTCTGGAAGCAGTTGATTGTTCAGTAAATGACAGGGTTGAAATATCGATTCCGCGGTCCACTTTGTCTGTAGGGGCGCTAATGTTATACGGATTGCCGCTGGTTTCTGGCATTACGCTAGCGCTGATGATTGGAGCTGGAAGTGACGTTCGAGCCGCTGTGGGTTTTTTCGCTGGGTTGTTGGGTGCATTTGCTGGGCTGCGCTGGATGAGTCGTCGATCACTCTTTGGCGCAGTCGAGCCGCAACTGGAACGGATAGTCGAGTCCACAACGGACGAGGCCGTAGTGCATATCCAGTCCTCGTGAATGTAAGTCCGATCATGCACGAATGCTGCTCGTATCTATAGGAAGGGTTTTGGTTAAGAGGATGTATTCAATGATGGTTAGATTCACTTTGGCCGTGCTGCTTATGTCTATCAGCCAGCTCGCGTCTGCGTCACTTCCGGATTTTGCGACCATTGTGGAAGAGAGATCGCCCGCTGTAGTGAAGATCATTGCGGAGGTCAAAGCGCCACCACGGTTCTCGCGCGATCAAATGGAAGAGCTGGAAGAACTGGAGCAGTTACCTGAGGCGCTTCGTCGATTTTTCCAGTATCGCAATCCACCGGCGCCCCGAGGTGGTGGCACGGGCTCTGGGTTTGTCATCTCGAGCGATGGGTACATTGTCACCAATCACCACGTGGTGGATGGCGCTGATACGGTTGTAGTAAGACTTTCCGACCGACAGGAGTTCGACGCAGAAGTTATCGGTACTGATGAGCGCTCAGATCTCGCTCTGCTTAGAGTCGATGCTGACGGTTTGCCGTTTCTGAGATTGGGTAACTCTGAGAATTTGAAGGTGGGGCAGTGGGTTCTAGCGATTGGCTCGCCCTTTGGCCTCGATTATTCCGTGACAGCGGGCATTGTCAGTGCCAAAGGCCGGAGCTTGCCAACAGAAAGGGGCGAAAACTACGTGCCCTTCATTCAGACAGATGTTGCGATTAACCCCGGTAACTCGGGCGGTCCACTCTTCAACTTAGCGGGAGAGGTGGTAGGGGTGAATTCACAGATTTTTACTCGCTCGGGTGGCTCGATTGGCTTGTCCTTCGCTATTCCTTCGCGCGTTGTTAGTAACGTCGTAAAGCAATTGCGCGAAAATGGCGAAGTCGTTCGAGGCTGGTTGGGTGTGAGCATTCAAAATGTGGACCGAACGCTTGCCGACTCATTTGATTTGGATCGTCCACGAGGTGCCCTAGTTGCGCAAGTGGGTGGTAACTCGCCAGCTGAGCGTGCAGGTATCGAGTCCGGAGATATCATCGTCGCAGTAAATGGTGCTCAGGTAGAGGTTTCCGCCGATCTCCCGCACATCGTGGGGTTGCTTGCGCCGGGAGCTGCAGTCGATGTCACTATCATCAGAGATGGAGAGGAAGCGCTGCTTGAGGTTGAAATTGGCGCTTTGGAGGCCGATGAGATTGCTAGAGTCGTGACTGTGCCGAGTGAGCCGGGAACGGTCAGTGTTTTGGGCATGACCGTTAAGGAGTTAGAGGACTCCGACGAATCTGGACCTGCAGTCCGTGGTGGTGTGGTTGTTAGCTCAGTCGAGCCAGAGTCACCCGCCTTCGAGGGTGGCGTAAAAGCCGGGGATATTCTGACCCGATTTGGGCGCTCTGCGATCAGTCGGCTGAGTGATGTGGCGGCGGCGGCAGAGGGCCTCGAATCAGGAGACTCTGTGTCGGTGCGCCTGATCCGACAGGGGGCGCCGCAATTCATTGGTATCAAAGTACCGGAAAATGACTGACCATTGAGTGGTCATAGCGCAAGACCCTGCGCTAAAATCCGCGCGCACTAGGGCTTACTAAAAGCCCTCATCTATTTTTAGGGAGCCGCCGTGACCGATCTGAGTCACATTCGCAATTTTTCCATCATCGCCCATATCGACCACGGTAAGTCGACCTTAGCTGATCGCTTTATTCAGCATTGCGGTGGCCTAACTGATAGAGAGATGGCCGACCAAGTACTCGACTCTATGGATCTCGAGCGTGAGCGCGGCATTACGATCAAGGCACAGAGCGTCACACTGAACTACACGGCCCGCAATGGCGAGGTTTATCAGCTTAATTTCATCGATACGCCCGGGCATGTGGACTTTTCTTACGAGGTCTCTCGCTCTCTGGCGGCGTGTGAAGGCGCTCTGTTAGTGGTAGATGCGGGACAGGGTGTCGAGGCGCAGTCGGTTGCGAACTGCTACACGGCGATCGAGCAGGGCCTCGAGGTGTTGCCAATACTAAACAAGATGGATTTGCCGCAGGCTGAACCTGAGCGTGTTCAAAATGAAATCGAGGAGATCATTGGCATTGAGGCGAGCGAGGCTGTGCCTGTTAGCGCAAAGACTGGCCTTGGTATTGAGGATTCGCTCGAGTACTTAATAGAGCATATTCCAGCACCTGAGGGCGATCGAGACGCGCCATTACAGGCCCTGATTATCGACTCATGGTTTGACAACTACCTCGGGGTCGTCTCGTTGGTGCGTGTCAAGCACGGACAGCTCAAAAAGCGCGATAAGTTTGTCGTGAAGTCCACCGGTAAGGTCCATCAAGCTGACATGATCGGCGTCTTCACGCCCCGGCGAACGGTTACTGATCAACTTCAGGCGGGTGAAGTCGGGTTCATTGTCGCTGGTATCAAAGACATTAAAGGCGCTCCAGTAGGCGATACACTAATAGCATCAGGTGTACCTGAGACAGCGGCACTACCGGGATTTCAGGAAGTTAAACCACAAGTCTATGCAGGCATTTTCACCATTAATGCCGACGACTACGAAGATTTTAGAGATGCTCTCGGTAAGCTAACGCTCAATGATGCATCCTTATTTTACGAACCGGAGACCTCCGATGCGCTGGGTTTCGGTTTCCGCTGTGGCTTCTTGGGGATGCTGCACATGGAGATCATTCAGGAACGGCTCGAACGGGAGTACGATCTGGATCTCATCACAACGGCACCTACTGTTATCTACGAGGTCGTCAAAAAGTCGGGCGAGGTGGTCAATGTTGATAACCCGTCAAAGCTACCCGATCTCGGAGATATCGAGAGCATGCGAGAGCCCATTGCTCGATGCACGGTCCTGACACCACAGGACTATCTGGGGGCCGTTATCACTTTGTGTGTCGAGAAACGCGGTTCCCAAGTGGATTTGCAGTTCCTAGGCCAACAAGTTCAGGTTATCTACGATATTCCCATGGCAGAGGTGGTGCTGGATTTCTTCGATAGGTTGAAGTCGGCGAGTCGCGGATATGCGTCACTCGACTATGGGTTTGAGCGATTTGAGACGGCACCGCTTTCCAAGCTTGATGTATTGATCAACGGCGATAGAGTTGACGCGCTCTCAGTTATTGTTCACCGGGATCATATTCAGAGTCGAGGTCGTGTGCTTACTGAAAAGATGAAAGAGTTAATTCCACGCCAAATGTTCGATGTTGCGATTCAGGCCGCTGTTGGTGGGAAAATCGTAGCACGCCAAACGGTGAAGGCGCTGCGCAAAAACGTGACGGCGAAATGTTATGGTGGGGATGTAACACGAAAGAAAAAGCTTCTAGAGAAGCAGAAGGCAGGGAAAAAACGCATGAAGCAAGTGGGCAACGTGGAGATTCCGCAGACCGCCTTCCTGGCAGTGCTTCAGGTAGACTAGCCAGAAGGCGAAGAGGGTTTTCCATTGAATATTGACCTGCCCCTCATCCTGACAGTGATTGTTGGGGCTAGCGGTGCCATTTGGCTGATCGACAGTTTTCTGTTCGCCTCCGCGCGCTCAGCAAGACTCGCCGAGTTACAAAAACAATACCCGCGCTGGAACGAGTCCGAGTCTGCGGACGCAAAAATGTTCTCCGAGAGTGCGTTACGCGAAGCGACTGATCCTGTTGTGGTCGAATATGCGAAGTCATTTTTTCCGGTCCTTGCCTTCGTGCTCGTACTCCGGTCCTTTCTTTATGAGCCGTTTCAGATCCCCTCGTCGTCCATGGTGCCGACGCTTCAGGTCGGTGATTACATTTTGGTGAATAAGTATCGATACGGGCTGCGTCTTCCCGTGACTCGCACCAAGGTATGGGACGTTAGTTCGCCCAAGCGAGGTGATGTGATGGTGTTTTATCCACCCCATGCAAATGATCAGTACTACATCAAGCGCGTGATAGGTGTGCCCGGGGATCGTGTTCAATATAGAAATAAGCAATTGACCGTTAACGGTCAGGTAGTATCAAGAGAGTGGCTCACGGACGTCCCCGGCGCTCGCCGGACTCAGATCGGATTAGAAAAACCCCGCGAGGGTAGAAGTCACCTGGTACAGATTGATCAGCTGAGGCCAGTCCAAGATTTCTCTGTTGTGGTTAGACCTGGCCATTACTTTATGATGGGTGATAATCGCGATAACAGTAGCGACAGTCGCGTTTGGGGTCAGGTTCCAGAGCGCGATATTGTAGGTGAGGCGGTTGCCATTTGGATGCATTGGGAATCACTGTTCAGTATTCCGAGTTTCGAGCGCGCTGGAGGCTTGCATTGAGTCGGCACCTAGACTCACAGGCTACTCGTGGCATGCGAGGCTCATCCAGCTTTTACATTTTCTGCGTTATCGTTTGGGCCTGGGTGGCTCTGACGTGCTTGTTACGAGTATTGCCGGTGTTCATGGAGCGCAGGACTATTGTCAGTTCCATGGGGTCTGCGGAGTCTCGCGACGTGCCTGAGCAGGATCAAAATGCGGATGTCAGAGAGACGCTTCGAAAAGCGTGGTCGATTACCCGCGTCTCACAGGTTGGCGCGTCTGAAGTGCCCATTGATCAACGTCGCACAGGCGTCATTTTGATGCTCAAGTATCAGACAGTCTTGCCGTTGGTCGGGCCTATACACGGCGTTTGGGACTTCAGTACCGTTGAAGTCGATGGCCACTAGCCCGGGAGACGAAACTGGCTACTCTTACCATGAAACCAAAGCTCGCCGCCTTGCAGCTGATCATCGGCTATCAGTTTCAGGAGCCTGCGCTGCTCGTGCTTGCGCTGACCCACCGGAGCTTTGGTGCAGATAATAATGAGCGTCTTGAGTTTATTGGCGATGGGCTTGTAAACGCTGTCGTGGCAGAGCTGCTGTATCGTCACTATCCCGATCTTGATGAGGGAAGTTTATCGAGACTTCGCTCTAAATTGGTGTCGAAAGAGGGTCTCGCGACACTTGCCGAGCGCTTCGAGCTAGGTCCGTTGGTGTTATTGGGCCCTGGTGAGCGAAAAAGCGGCGGACGCCACCGAGATAGTATCATGGCAGACACTGTGGAGGCGCTGGCAGGGGGGATGTTAGTGGAGGCTGGATTTGGCACAGCAAGTGAGGTTGTTGCGTCATGGTTTGTTACCGATGTTGCCTCACTGGATATCCACACGACGCGAGATGCCAAGACTCGTCTGCAAGAATGGCTACAAGGAAAGGGTTACCCATTGCCGGTCTATGAAGTTATAGCGATCTCCGGGGACGATCATAATCAGGTATTTGAAGTGGCCTGTAGTTGCAAAGCCGCTACCACGAGACGGATCGGTACGGCATCCAGTCGTAAGAAAGCGGAGCAAAAAGCGGCGGCAGCAATGTTGGAGATACTCGAATATGAGTGATAACCCAGATACTCGGTGTGGTTTTGTCGCGTTGGTTGGGCGACCCAATGTTGGGAAGTCGACTTTGCTCAATTTTATTCTTGAGCAAAAACTCAGTATTACGTCACGAAAGCCTCAAACAACGCGGCAACAGGTCTTGGGTGTAAAGACAGTCGACAAAGATCAAATGATTTTTGTCGATACGCCTGGTCTTCATCGCAATGAGCCTCGTGCGATCAACAAAGCCATGAATAAGTCGGCCACCTCTGCGATGACCGATGTCGATCTAGTTCTGTTTCTCATAGATCGAGGGAAATGGACCGAAGAGGACTCATGGGTGCTGGAGAAATTATGCTCGGTGAAGGTCCCAGTCGCGCTGGTTGTCAATAAAATGGATCTGCTTGAGGACCCTAATGCGCTACTTCCCGAAATGGATGAGCTGCACGCGCGTCATGATTTCGCTGGTATTTTTCCTATTTCAGCGCTGCGCCAGAAAAATTTAGATCGGCTAGAAACGTTTGTTAGGGAACATCTCCCTGAGGGGTATCATTTATTCCCTGAGGGGCAAATCACGAACCGTACTGAGCGATTTCTGGCAGCGGAGCTTATTCGAGAGAAAATCATTCGCCAGCTGGGGGATGAGTTACCGCATACAACAGCGACTGAAATCGAGGCGTTTCACACCGATGATCGGGGCGTCTTGCACATCAATGCGATCATTTTTGTGGAACGCGATGGGCAAAAGCGAATTGTCATTGGCACCGGTGGCTCGAGACTCCGCTCAATAGGAACTGAAGCAAGACGTGACATGGAAAAAGCCTTTGATTGCAAGGTGATGCTAAAGCTTTGGGTAAAGGTTAAATCAGGGTGGTCCGACGACATTCGCGCCCTGCGCAGTCTTGGACTTGAAGGCGAGTTGTGACCTCGGCCATGCAGCCGGCCTGGGTACTGGGACGACAATCGTATCGTGACTCAAGTTACCTAGTGCATTTCTTGACGGCGTCAGATGGTCGCCTGTCCGCCGTTGTTAAGGGAGCTCACAGAAAGCAGCGCGGCGGCATGATGGCAGGGCTGATGCAGCCTTTTCAGCCTCTTCTGGTGAAACTCGGTGGTAACAGCGAATTGAAATACGTTGCTGCGGCGGAAAGCGCCGGCATCAGCCGTACGTTGATTGGCGAAACACTGTTTTCTGGGCTTTACCTCAATGAATTACTTACACGGCTCCTGCCCAAGTTTGACTCCGCGCCAACATTGTTCGCTGCCTACGGTGATGCTATCGAGGTGATTTCGACGTGTGCCGACCCAGAGCTTACCTTGCGCCGCTTCGAGTTATTGCTATTGGAGGAGCTTGGCTATCAAATTCAGTGGCAGCGTGATTTTTTCGAGCGTCCTATACAAGAGGCTGCACACTATCTTTATCAGCCCGAGAGTGGGTTTGTGCCCAGCCGGGAAGAAGACGACTCGCTCGTGATTTCGGGGGTTCAGTTACTAACATTGGCCGAGTGGCAACGTTCTGGTTGCGCCATAGATGAAGCATCCCAAGCTAAATTGAAGGGCATCATGCGGTTAGCGATAGATCAGCGCCTGGGCGGTCGTCCTCTAAAAGTGCGAGAAGCAGTCAGTGAGTGGCGCCAATTGAGAGAGTGACAACAGAGCGATTGACCGCTAAAAGAGTTATAACTGAGTAAATTGCAATTGACAGGGTAGCGGGAGAATCTGTGGTGGTGCAGGGTATTGGCGTTGACATTGTTAAGCTTGAGCGGATCGAGGCTGTGCATCGGCGCTTTGGTGAACGCTTTGCGAGAAAAGTGTTGTCCACTGAGGAGCTCGCCGCTGGACCGATAACGTCTTCACTTATTGCGAAACGGTTTGCCGCCAAAGAGGCCATCGCAAAGGCTTTAGGAACCGGGTTTAGAGGCGGCATCACTATGCCGTCTATGACCATTCATAAAAACTCGCTAAACAAGCCTCAGGTATCTTTGACAGGCGGCGCGGCTGAACGACTTCGAGCCATAGGCGCGCAACAGATTTTGGTGTCGATTACGGATGAAGTAGACTCAGTTGTCGCATTTGCAATCGCACAATAGTCGCCTTTAGTCAGAGGGTCTCCCGGACACAGTTCTTGATGAGTAAGCAACAGTATCCCACGATTGAATCCACTATTGGTCATACGCCGCTCGTGCGTCTGCAACGAATGCTGGTTAATCCTAACAGTGTGGTGCTAGCAAAGCTTGAAGGGAACAATCCGGCAGGCTCAGTGAAGGATCGGCCGGCGATGAGCATGATTCGCGAAGCCGAAGCCCGTGGACTTATCAAGCCCGGTGACACCATCATCGAGGCAACCAGCGGCAATACCGGTATCGCCTTGGCCATGGCTGCGGCCATTCGCGGATATCGCCTGATTCTGATCATGCCCAGTCACATGAGCAGTGAGCGAAAGCTGTCAATGGGAGCCTATGGCGCCGAACTGATAGAGGTAACCCAATCCGAGGGTATGGAAGGTGCGCGAGATTTAGCGGATCAAATGGCTGCCGCGGGCGAGGGTGTAGTCCTTGACCAGTTCGCCAATCCGGATAATCCACTGGGACACACATCGTCCACGGGACCCGAAATTTGGGAGCAGACCGCTGGCGAGGTGACGCACTTCGTCAGTTCAATGGGGACCACGGGAACGATCATGGGGGTCTCCTCATTTCTCAAGGCCAAAAATCCTGAGGTTCAAATCGTCGGACTACAGCCCATTGAGGGGTCTCAGATTCCAGGAATTCGCCGCTGGCCTGAGGCCTACCGGCCAAAGATTTTTGATGGTTCCGCGGTAGATCGGGTTGTCGACGTTTCTCAATCCACGGCAGAGGAAATGATGCGACGTATGGCCCGCGAGGAGGGTATTTTTGCCGGTGTCTCGTCGGGTGCATCAATCGCAACGGCGATCGACATCGCGGAATCGCAAGATAATGTAACGGTGGTTGCGATTGTGTGTGACCGAGGTGATCGTTACTTATCGACTGGCGTCTACTCGTAGGTCAACGGCATGGACCGTGTGTACGACATACAAGACCTCAAGCGCCTTATGGAGCGGCTTCGCGATCCTGAGTACGGTTGCCCGTGGGATTTAAAGCAGACGTATCAAAGTATTGCTCCCTTTACGCTCGAAGAATGTCTGGAGCTTATCGATGCGCTTGAACAGTCGGATTATGAGCATGTAGAGGAAGAACTCGGCGATCTACTGTTTCAAGTGATCTTTTACGCGCAACTGGGCAAGGAGGAGGGACGATTTGATTTCGATTCCGTTGTTGCAGGTATTACGGCAAAGCTCCTTCGGCGTCACCCTCACGTCTTTAAAGACGGGGAGCTTGAGGGTGTTATTGAAGACCGAACATCAATGGCCGCCATCAAGGCTAATTGGGAAAAGACAAAAGCCGAGGAGCGTGCGGACCGCTCACAAACGAGCGTCATGGATGACGTGCCGGCGACGCTCGGAGCGCTCTCAAGGGCCCAAAAGCTTCAAAAACGAGCGGCAACCGTAGGATTCGACTTTAGCAGCGCTAGCGATGTGTCGGCCCGTCTTTTGGGAGAATGTAGAGAATTAGAACAGGCAATGGCGTCCGGCGATCAAAATGAGATCGAGAACGAACTTGGAGACGTACTATTCACAGTCGTCAATACCGCAAGACACTTGAACGTCGATTCGGAGGCTGCGTTGAGAAAAGCAAACCGTCGTTTTGAGGCTCGTATTCGATCCACGGAGCGTGATGCGGCTGCAGAGGGGACCTCCCTTGTTGAAGAATCCGCTGAGCGTCTTGACGAGCGTTGGCAAAAAGCCAAGCTGAAAGAGAAAAATAAACACGGGTTGTAAGCGAGCCGAACGGTGTGTATTTTCACGCTCTTTGGCTGAGATCTGGTCCGATACCAGCATATAGGAACAACATGCGTATTATTCTTTTGGGTGCTCCAGGCGCCGGCAAAGGTACTCAAGCAGCTTTTTTGTGTGAGCACTTTGGTATCCCACAGATCAGCACGGGCGATATGCTAAGGGCTGCAGTTAAGGCGGGCACCGAGCTGGGCAAAAAAGCGAAGGTCATCATGGACGAGGGCGGCCTAGTCTCGGACGAGATCATCATTGGCCTGGTCGCAGATCGACTGGAGGCGCCTGACTGTGCCAATGGCTGTTTGTTTGACGGTTTTCCCCGGACCATTCCACAAGCGGAGGCGATGGTCGATGCAGGCATTGACATTGATCAGGTAATCGAGATTGATGTTGACCACGAAGAAATTGTGTCACGCATGAGTGGGCGACGTGTGCACCCGGGAAGCGGGCGCGTTTATCATGTGACACACAATCCGCCCCGTGTAGAGGGTGTGGATGATGTCAGCGGCGAGCCACTGATCCAGCGTGATGACGACGCTGAAGAGACTGTAAGGTATCGGCTTTCGGTTTATGAAAGTCAGACTCGGCCGCTGGTCGATTTTTATAGCACCCTGGAAGGGCCTTCGTATCATCGCATTGATGGTATCGGGTCGGTGGAGGCTGTCACTCAAGGCATTCGAGACGCGCTGGGGCAGTAGTAATTCAAACCACAGGGCACTAAGCTTTTCGCAAGTTTTTTGAGGGAAGTCGCATGTCCAATTCGCCGCTTATTCTTTATCACTATCCAGCATCGCCCTACGCGGAAAAAGTGAGGCTCTTGGCCGGCTATTTAGGTGTGAGTTGGCAGTCGGTGGAAGTGCCGATACAGCCACCCCGTGACCAGCTGGCGATTCTTGCGGGTGGCTATCGTCGGATCCCCGTCATGCAATGTGGTGCGGATGTTTTTTGTGACACGGCTGTTATTTGTCACGAGGTGATATCGCGAGCAGACCGAGATTTGGCGCCCTGTAGTGAGTCGGCATTAGCGCTCGCGCTGCGGGCAGAGACCGATGTTTTTTTTGCGGCGATACGGCAGGGGTCGCAGCTGAAAACAGCCATAGGACTCACGATAATGTTGGGCTTCAAGGGGATGCTTGCCTTCGCAAAGGACCGGGCCTCGTTTGCCCAGGGGCATGGCCCTGCTGTACAGACACCTGATGCAGCAAGATCGGTGTTTTCCTCGTTCCTTCGGGATTTGGGCCAGATGCTAGCCTCGCAATCCTATTTGGGCGGCGATGCGCCCTGCTTGAGTGACTTTTGCTGCTATCATCCCATTTTCTTAGCCCAGGGCTTCAAGAACATCAAAGAGTCGGCCTTGCCCGCAGGTGTCAAGGAATGGATGACGCGGATGGCTGGCTTCGGTTGGGGACAGTACTCGGCCATCTCGAGTGTTGAGGCTATGGCCGCGGCAAAAGAGCGGGAGCCAAGACCACTGCCAGACGAGAGTGCCGATCATGCAGAGGTAGGGCAATGGGTCACGGTTATACCCGTGGATACGGGTCGAGTGCCTGTGACCGGTACGCTTGTGACTAAGAGTGAGACCCGCATTATAGTTGCGCGTCGTTCGGAGGACGTTGGCCTATGTCACGTGCATTTCCCCGTTTCCGGCTTCGAGTGTAGCTCGATTAAATAAACTCTCTGCATTACCACTGGGGACAGATAGCAAATGAAAGGCACTGTGCTTATTACAGGTGCTTCGGCTGGATTGGGCGCTGAGTTTGCTCGACAGCTTGATAGTAAGGCGACGCATTTTATTTTGGTGGCCAGACGGGTGGATAAACTCGAGGCGCTGGCTGAGAACTTAAAGACCCCGGTGACAGTGATCGAACAGGACTTGAGTCAGCCGGGTTCGCCCGAGCAGTTATGTCATACCATCGCAGCACGCGGATATTCAGTCGATGTGTTGATTAACAATGCCGGGATAGCCGGCCCCAATCTGTTAGAGGTGTCTGACTTCTCGGCGCAACGTGACTTCGAGCAGCTGATGATGCAGACAGTGGCCGAATTGTGCAGTCGATTGATCCCAGGCATGCGTGAGCGTGGCTACGGTAGGGTGATCAACGTGGCCTCGGTCGCTGGTCGGTTTCCGAGTTCTAATTCGGGTAATTACGGACCTGCTAAGGCCTACGTCATTGCATTGTCAGAAGAGCTCAATATGGGAACACATGGTTCAGGGGTCAACGTGACTGCACTGTGCCCAGGGTTCACTCACACCGAGTTTCATGAGGTTGCGGGCTTGATGGAGGCGAAAAACAGATCGCCAAGTTGGATTTGGTATGACGCAACGACGGTTGTCCGAGAGGGTTTGACGGGCTGTGATAAGGGCCGTTCTGTTGTGATATCTGGGCGGCTCTATCGGTTGCTTGATCCGCTGTTACGTTCAACGCTTTTCAGAGGTTTGCTGTTAAAAATCGCGGGCCGCGGTTGAGCTATTTTCGTCTGGGTGGGCACTAGCGCAACGATTGGAAATAATTCACAATTCGCGACGCATTAACGAGTTAAGTAGGGATAGGTAATGCCAGTAATTAAGTTCATTGAGTTTGATGGCACCGAGCACGAAGTCGATGCTGATGCCGGAATGAGCATCATGGAAGTAGCGATGAAATATGACGTTCCTGGCATTGACGCCGACTGCGGTGGTGGTGCGGTGTGTGGCACTTGCCACTGCTTCATCGAGGAATCCGCTGGACCTTTACCCCTTGTTGATCCCCAAGAGGAGTCGATGTTGGGCTTGAGGCCTGACCGAGAAGGTAATTCACGGCTTAGTTGCCAGATTCAAGTCAGCGATAGCATCGGTCACATGACCATCAAGTTGCCCGAATTCCAAATGTAATCAAGGGTAGGCATTGACCGATAAGTCCTAGGTTCAGATATGAACAATCGCGCCGACCCCATACTAGCCGATCCGTTCAAGACGCCGCTCCAGGATTTAGACGTATCAGATCCGTGACGTTTCGAGCAGGATTGCTGGCAACCACTGTTCAAGCGATTGCGCGAAGAATCGCCGGTACACTTTCAAGCAGAAAGCCCCGCTGGTCCCTTTTGGTCGATTACCCGGTTTGACGACATTGTCGAAGTCGAGAAAAACACCGAGATTTTCTCCTCAGAGCCCACCATCGCCATCATAGATTCGCCGCCTGAGCGTCGTTCACGAATGTTCATTGCTATGGATCAGCCAGAGCACGATATTCAACGGAGAGCGGTACAACCCGTCATTGCGCCAAAAAACCTTCATGAGTTCGAGGCGCTCATTCGCTAGCGAACGGCAGAGGCGCTCGATGCGCCCCCAGAGGACGAAACATTTGATTGGGTAGAGCTTGTGTCGCGCAATCTGACGACGCAGATGTTGGCGACATTGTTTGATTTCCCGTGGGACATACGTCATAAGCTCTCAGAGTGGTCAGATGCGGTAACGTCTGATGAACGGATGACAGCAGGTCAGGGTCTAAAGCAAGAAGATCGGCTCGAGATCGTCATGGATATCCTTGAGGTCCTCACTCGACTGTGGCACGAGCGATTGGGCGATGACGTCGAGTCCTTTGATTTAATTAGATTGCTTCAGCGCGACGAAAACACCGCCAACATGGTGGACGACCCCATGAATTATATTGGTAACCTCATGTTACTCAGCGTGGGTGGCAATGACACCACGCGTAACTCGATGTCTGGCGGTGTTCTCTTCCTCAATGAGTTTCCTGATGAATTTGCTCGGGTTAAGGCCGATCGATCACTCATTCCGTCGATGGTCTCGGAGATTATCCGGTACCAGACACCCTTGTCTCACATGCGACGCACGGTGACGCGAGATACTGAGTTCCGTGGGCAGCACATGAAAGCTGGTGACAAGGTGATTTTGTGGTATTGCTCCGCGAACCGAGATGAGTCGGTGATTCCAGAACCCGAGACTTTTCACATAGATCGGTCGGGGGTCCGTAATCATGCGGCCTTTGGCTTCGGGATCCATCGTTGTATGGACAACCGTCTCGCTGAAATGCAGCTTCGCATTGTGTGGGAAGAGGCACTGAAGCGCTTCAGCGATATTCGGATGGTTGAACCTCCGACTCGCCTTTGCCACAACTTTGTTCGTGGTTTTTCGCGTATGCCAGTGCAGGTGACCCGCTACTACCGTAGGCTTCAGGTTCGTTAGTTCGTCAGCGATGTAATCCACTTCACCATGTTGGCAGATCTTGGTCTTTCCACTTCATTAAAGTTCTCGGCAGTGGGTATTGATGGCTGCCGAGCTGGTTGGGTTGCAGCATTCCAAATCGACGGTGAACCAGTGCTAGCGATAGTTAAGGCCCTGTCAGAGTTGACCCCACATCTCAGTCGCGAGTCGACTGTCATGATCGACATGCCAATTGGCTTGTTAAATGATGGCTCGAGTCGACAGTGCGATGCTTTGGCACGCGAGCGGCTGAGGCCTTACCGATCTTCGAGTGTATTTGGCGTACCGCCTAGAGTAGTCACCCGCATTTCTGATTATCCGCAGGCCGATGCTTTATCACGTGAGCTCACAGGCAAAGGGTTGAGTAAGCAGTCCTTTTATCTTTTCCCAAAAATACGCGAGCTCGATGATTGGCTTGTGAACCCCGAAAGACAAGGTGAGTGGTGGGAGTGCCATCCCGAGGTGGCTTTCGCACAACTGAACAGCGGGATAGCACTCAATGCCTCTAAAAAGTCAGAGGCGGGTCAAGCCGAGCGTATGTCCCTCCTGGCTGATCTTCACGGCGTGGATGCTGCGCTCGAGCGAGCCAGTCAGAATTACAAACGTAAAGACGTGCTCCGAGACGACTATATCGATTCCCTGGTATGTTTACTGACGGCAGAGCGCGATCAGCATCAACGGATCGTGATACCAGCGACCCCCGACAAGGATGAACTGGGACTCACGATGGCAATCGTGGCCCCCGCGTGAGGACTTAACTAGCAGCTTTGAGTGAGTCAGCTGCGGGTGATACCTTTGGGCCTCGGATCAATATCCCGGGCGTTTTTTCAAGGTAGCTGCCGGTGGCGGCGGTTTCTGATGTGATCCCCAACCCAGGTGACTTCAGTATCGTGTTTGTGTTCGCCTATAATCGTGAATAACGTGAAACAGGTAATAACAAGACACGCGTAGCTATGAATTTCGAAATCCCCGAGGACATCCGGCTGTTTCTAGAGGAGGTGGACCGCTTTATTGAACGCGAGATCAAACCACTCGAGAACAGTAACGACAACATTCGATTTTTCGACCATCGCCGCGAGGATGCTCGGACGGACTGGGAGCGCGATGGGCTCCCCAACGAAGAGTGGGAAGAATTATTGGGAGAGGCTAAGCGCCGCGCTATAGCCGCCGGTATCTTCAGTTACCCGTTTCCCAGTGAGCACGGTGGTAGAGACGGCGGTAACCTTGGCATGGCCATTATTCGCGAACATCTAGCCGCTATGGGCCTGGGCTTGCACAACGATTTGCAGAACGAGCACTCGATTGTAGGTAACAACATTGGCCTCTTGCTGATGCTTGAGTACGGTACACCCGAGCAGAAGGCAGATTGGTTACCCGGGCTTAAAAGTGCTACACGCGGATTTGCGTTTGGCATTACAGAGCCCGATCACGGCTCCGACGCCACGCACATGGAAACCGTTGCCGTGCGGGATGGTGATGACTGGGTCATCAATGGGGTAAAGACCTGGAATACAGGCGTGCACAAGGCGCATAGCGATATGGTGATGGCTCGGACTTCAGGCGGAGCGGGTGATGCCGGTGGCATAACCGCGTTTTTGGTGCCTATGGATTCGCCTGGCGTTGAGGTTGAAGAGTACCTCTGGACCTTCAATATGCCTTCTGACCATGCCCGGGTTCGCTTTGCCAATGTGCGTGTGCCAGACAGCGCGATCTTTGCGGGCGAAGGTCGCGGCCTACAGGTGGTGCAACACTTTTTTAATGAAAATCGTATTAGGCAGGCCGCATCGAGTCTCGGGGCCGCCCAGTATTGCGTGAACGAAGCCGTGGAATACGCGAAGCACCGAAAACCCTTTGGCAAAGCACTTGCCACCAATCAGGCGATTCAGTTTCCGTTGGTTGATCTTCAAGCACGCTGCGAAATGCTGAGAGCACTTATTCACAAAACGGCCTGGTTGATGGATCGGGATGGTGCGTTCTCTGTCTCTGACAAAGTCTCGATGTGTAACTATCAAGCCAACCAGCTGTGTTGTGAGGCGGCGGACACGGCGATGCAGGTTCATGGAGGCATTGGATACTCGCGTTACAAGCCGTTCGAACATATTTACCGACACCACCGGCGGTATCGAATCACCGAGGGAGCCGATGAAATCCAAAAGCGACGTGTCGCGGGTTATCTGTTTGGATTTATGGGGCAGAGAAAGCCCAAAGGCGTCAGTTAAGGGTGCTGGACGCCGAGTTTAACTCGCAAATAGGCCAATTTATCGGGCGGACTTTTCCCGGCGCTCAGCTCATTGACGTACAGCAACTGACGGCAGGCGCTTCTCAACAAACGTTCAGACTTAGCGTTCGCCATCGAGAAGGGCATGAGGCTGACTACGCTCTTCGTCGCGCACAGCCAGGGCTTGAGCGTTCCTCTTACGGTCAGGTGACTCCCAGCGTTGAGGCAGAGCTGCTCGAATTGGCGTCTTCGGCTCACGTGCCCGTACCTAATGTGATTGAATCGCTGCACCCAAGCGACGGCTTGGGCGATGGCTACCTTATGGAATGGCTTCAGGGCGAAACCATGGGTCAGCGCATCGTTAAGTTACCCGAGCTCGAAAGCGCCCGAGAGAATCTCGCCTTCGAATGTGGGCAAGCCCTGGCCCGTATTCACGCGATAGAAGTCCCAAATCAGTTGCAAGAAGTGTTGCATTCAGTATCGCCACAAGAGCTTGTCCGGGAGACCTGGGAGGCCTACATCACGTTAGAGACGCCGCAGCCAATGATTGATTTCACTGCGCAGTGGCTGCTTAGCAATCTACCGCCTGAATCGAAAAGTGTACTGGTCCATGGTGATTTTAGAAATGGCAACCTAATGGTGTCAGAACAGGGCATATCGGCCGTTCTTGATTGGGAACTCTGTCATTTGGGTGATCCCATGCGCGATCTAGGTTGGCTTTGCGTTAACTCATGGCGCTTCGGTCGGCGTGACTTGCCCGTTGGTGGGTTCGGTGCTGTGGATGACCTCGTAGCGGGCTATGAGGCTGCGTCAGGCAGTGACGTCAATAGGGATGCGCTCCATTTCTGGGAGGTTTTCGGTTCATTTTGGTGGTCCGTCACCACCTTAGGTATGGCGCAGACCTGGCGCACTGGAGAAACTCCTTCGGTTGAACGTCCGGTGATCGGTCGGCGAAGCTCGGAAGCGCAGATGGATTGTGTAAACCTTTTGATCCCGGGAGACATTGACTTCGGACGACTAAAACGAGAAGAGACTAACTTACCGACACCGGTCGAGCTTCTAAGCTCAGTAAGAACACACCTCAAAACATCGGTTCTGGAGAGACTCAACGGTGCTGACAAGTTTTTACTGCGTGTGGCGATGAACTCCTTAGCTATTGCCGAGCGAGAGCTGCAATTGACGCCTATACTAGAGGCAGAAGAGTTGATCCGTTTGGTGGCATTGGTTGGGGAGGGTGAGCTGGCTGAATTGCGCTGGAAGCTCGTACATGCCTTACGAAGTGGGGTTTTCTGCGATGCGCCTACATTACACCAGCACCTGCGACTGAGCGTTGCGGGTCGTCTTGCGGTCGATCAGCCCACGTATTCTGCACTAACGGCTGGGTAACCTTATCGATTGAAGGTTCGGCGTTAGAGTTTTGAGTGAACCTGCTCTAGACTTAGCACCTCGCCGTTGTAGCTCAGTTGGAAGAGCATTTGCCTCCTAAGCGAAAGGTCGCAGGTTCGATCCCTGCCAGCGGCGCCACTTTTCGACGTTCCAAGTTCCAGTGAAGTAGGAGAACGTTCAGATAGCAGCTGCATTCGCTATAACGCTCGTTGCTGCGAGGATCATAGGTTTCCAGCGAGCTCTTTGTAAAAATAACGTTTTGGGTTTTCTTCATGTGTTGCGGGAACTATTCGCTCCATAGAGGCCTACTTGTTACCTTATTCTTATCTACTCGCAAGTCAGTTCGGATTTGTCACGCCGAAACGTAAAAATTATTCGACCTCGCAGGCGGGTATTGTCAACTACCCTGGTCAAGGATTCCTTTACGGGTATTGTTCGTGACCTCAGCAGTGACGGTCGCGGTGTGGTTAAGGCACCTGATGGGCAGGTGGTCTTTGTGGCGGGTGTTTGGCAGGGCGAGGAAGTCGAGATAGAGCGCTTGCGACAGGGTAAATCAACGTCTGCTGAGCTCATTTCGCTCCTTCGGTCGTCAGAGGCGCGACGTGAAGCTGAGTGTGAGTATCATCGAGAGGGTAGCTGTGGTGGGTGTCCTTGGATGTTTGTCGATTACCCGACGCAACTCGGGCAAAAGCAAGCGCGCCTCACGAAGATAGTTGAACGACTCACTGGCAACGCTGCAAGTTGCCCTATTCTTGGGGCGAGCCAGACAATGAGTTATCGCAATCGCGCCCAATTTAAATCCGATGGCGTTACATTGGGTTACGTTGCTCAGGGTACACACGAGATAGTCGACGTGACTCGCTGCCCTGTCTTAAATGTCACTAATCAAGGGCATATGAGCGCACTAAGGCAATCCCTGCCGAACAACGTCTGGCATCCCAACAAAAACCGTCAATGGATAACGATTGATATTGATGATGAGCGGGGCACGCCGCTGGTCAATCAGCGTCAAGCCTTTCGGCAGGGTAATACAGAACAAAACGAGCAATTACGCGCTTGGTTGAGTAGTCGGCTCGCTAATCTATCGAGGCCGAGTACCGTACTCGAACTGTTCTGCGGCTCCGGCAACCTGACTGAAGTTATCGTTGAGCGAGTAGACGTTCCTGTAATTGCGATAGAAGGTGATGAGATGTCTCTCGATGCCTTGTCAGCGCTCAACCTATCCAATGTACAAGCCGCGCGAGTAAATTTGTTCTCGCAACATAGTATTCGCGACAACATGCCGGAGTCTCAGCCTGGCATTGGGGTTGTTCTCGACCCTCCACGAGAGGGTCTGAAAGAACGAGAGGCGATGAAGTCATGGTTTACAAATGCTGAGTGGGTTGTGTACGTCTCCTGTGATCTGGGGACCTGGGAACGCGATACCATATTTTTACAAAGCTGCGGACTGGATCTCGACGAGGCAACGGGACTGGATATGTTTCCTCAAACTCCACATATTGAGACGTTATCAGTCTTTACTCGGCGGGCCTGATCGATCTTGGAAGGAATTCTAAGACCTCGGCAAAGTTGCCACGAAAGACGACATGTCGCTGTTTTGACTTCAGTTGGTAGTCGTACATGGGGTCGTAGTAATCCCGCAACAAGACTTCAATCCATTGCTTGTGAGGCTCTGGGTCACCCTGTTGGTGAGCCGCCAATGAAGCTTCTAACACTCTAGATAGCTCTTGGTGTCGCGCGCCGCCCAAACGCTTACGAATGTTCCCAAGGCTGAGCCTTAACGAATTGGCAAAGGCTGTAAATGCGACTTCGTCTGAGTTGCAGAGTGCAACCTGTTCTCGGTAGTTACTTAAAATATAATTTTCCCAAGAGTGGTGAACTCGGTCTTCGAGACTCGCCTCCAGCATGACCAGAGGCGCCTCACGGAGCTTTTCCTGCAGCGTGAGGGGCAGTGCACACCGGCCGATCAATCGACTCTCATCCTCCATGATCACTTGCTGATGACCACCTGCCCGCAGTTTCAAGAGATCAATGGAAATATGATTTTCAAAGTTGATCTGAGTTGGTTGTGACTGTGCGCGTTTCCCAAAAGCGCTCCCCCGATGGTGAGCAAGGCCTTCTAAATCGACCACCGGTAACCGGAGTGTGTCGCAGGCTTTATTCAGCAAGGCGGTTTTTGCAACCCCTGTTCTTCCGCCAACCACCATGAGATTCGTTTCGCATAAGCACGCTTCAAGCGATGTCAGTAGGTGAGAGCGGAGTGCTTTATAACCCCCGTTAACAATAGGCAGTTGATATCCACTGGCAGCCAGCCAACTTTGAACCGTCTGCGAACGCAACCCACCTCGAAAACAAAAAAGAACGGCATTTTCGTGACGTTTTACTTGCTCTATCCATGCCGCGATGCGCTTTTCTTTGACATTGCCCGATACGAGTTGATGACCCAATGCGACCGCCGCTTTTTCGCCCTGTTCCTTGTAGCAAATGCCCACCTGCTGGCGCTCGTCGTCGGTCATTAATGGAATGTTCACCGCTGAAGGAAAACTACCCCGCTGAAACTCGATCGGTGCACGTGTATCAATGAGCCGTCTGTCCTTGAGGAACAGCTGCTCGAAGGTAGATGTGTCGAGACGTGACAATGTCTTTTTAGTCACTGAGCTTCACAGTTGCTTTTTCATCGAGTTGCTGGCTCAGGCGCCCAATCGGATTGAAGGGTAGGTCTGCTTCTTCCAAAATCGCAGCGACCTTATCAACTGCCTTTGGTTCAACCGCGACTAGTAAGCCGCCACTGGTTTGTGGGTCGCAGAGAATGGCGCGCTGGGTTTCGCTGAGTGTTGGTAAATGCTGTGCAATCGACGCGTAATTGCGGCCCGTCCCGCCGGGAATACAATCCTCATCCACATAGCGCTCTAAATTCGGTAGTTTTGGGATCTGAGACCAGAAAATCTCGGCATCAAGCGCGCTCGCCGTCATGATTTCAGTCAGATGTCCCAACAGACCAAAACCCGTGACATCAGTCAAAGCGTTGACACCGTTAATTCTAGCCAGTGAGGGGCCAATGCGGTTAAGCGAACGCATGCTCTGGCTGGCGAGTTCAACGTCACTCGCCTGAGCCTTGCAACGTTTTATGGATGTGCTGATGATCCCAACGCCCAACGGTTTGGTCAGGAACAGGGTGTCCCCACTTTGAGCGGTATTGTTCCGTTTTAGGTTCTCGATGTCGACGAGGCCCGACACGGCGAGACCGAAAATGGGCTCTGAGATGTCTATGCTATGGCCACCTGCCAGTGCGATGCCGGCTTCTCGACATGTATGACGTGCGCCAGCCAGTACGCGGCTCGCAACTGCCGGTGCGAGTTTATCCACGGGCCAGCCTAAGATGGCGATGGCTACAGTCGGATATCCACCCATGGCATAGATATCACTGATCGCATTGGTTGCCGAAATTTGTCCAAACTCGAAGGGATCATCAACGATCGGCGTGAAGAAATCGGTGGTGCTCAGTAGGGCTCTTCCGCCGCCAATATCAATGGCTGCTGCATCATCGCGACTATTGTTGCCAACCAGTAGGGGCGACGTGCTGTCCTCAAGTGCATCGATTTCCACAGGAGAAAGAATTTCCCGAAGCGTCTCAGGGGATAATTTACATCCACAACCAGCGGCTGGGCTGAAGTGTGTCAACTTGATCGTATTTGAGTCCATGGTTACCGCGTTGTCTTGTTTATCGTATCGGCGTTCGCATTTGGATTGAAAAAAGGGTCAGAGAGCTTCATGCTCCCCGAGATGTTCAGTTGTATCCTCCGAAACTCTCGCACAGTAATGGCTTGTTGTCTGCTATCGCTCGGTCCTCTGGTCGCAAGCGCGACTGAAGTAGAGGAGGCGGCGAACCAGGTCAGCGATCGTGACAAGTTTAAATCAGCTGTGAGAGAGCTCCGCACCGGCGCTGGGCCACGTTATCAGAGTTTGCGCCAAGAGTTGGATCATTATCCACTTGCCCTCTACCTCGATGCGCTCGTGATCGAGGGTAACTTGCATTACGGCAAGCCTGCGGACGTTAAAGCATTTTTGCAGACAGCCGGCAGATCCCCAATTGCTATTCGGACGTTGCGTAGTTTCGTACGGCATAAAATAGAGGATCGAAGATGGCGTGCTGTCGTCGAGGTGACCGAAGGCCTAACGTTAAGTACGGAGCTGACCTGTCACCGCGCGCATGGGCTTTTGATGATAGGGGAAACAGCTGACGCAATACCGCTTTTGAATCGGGTATGGACCGTAGGTAAGTCTCAAATCAAGGCCTGTGATCCTGCGTTCGAGACTTGGTATAGAAAGTCTGGTCCATCCGACGATGTAGTCTGGAATAGGGCATTGAAAGCGGCTGATGCGCGAAATTCAACGCTGCTGCGCTATTTAAAGCGATTTGCATCTGCAGACCTGAGGCCTAGCCTAGACGATTTGGGTGAGATCTACCGACGTCCCGATCGTCTAACTCGCAAGACTCGCGGATCGCTTCTTCGTCAGCGAGATATTGCTTATACGGGCGTAAAGCGATTGGCCAAAGTGAATCCTAAGCGCGCACTTGATGCCATGCAGGCCCTGTCGAAAAGATTCGAATTCGATGCAACTCATCAAACTTCGATGAACAGCCTCATTGTTCGTCACAGTTTATTTGCAAAAAGCGCCGCTCCTGTGGACTGGGTAAGATCCCGTCTGGCGGAGTTGCGCGATGACGAGCTGACTGAGATTTATTTGAGATCTACGATTGCTCAGGCGGATTGGTCGAGCTTTAGAGCGGGGTACGAGTGGCTGTCTGCGAGTCGTCAGACAAGTGATGAGTGGCGCTATTGGCGTGTCATGGCAGCCGCGCCAGGTGAGGCAGCGCGATCCGAGGCGGAGCTCAATGCGCTGGCATTAGGGCGGGGCTTTCATGCCTATCTGGCAGCAGAGATTCTTTCACTGCCACCGAGTTTGGCACGTGACGAAGTACTAGCGTCGCCGGCCCTAAACAATGCCGACGTAGCGCGTGTTCGGGAGCTCATCGCAGTAGGTATGACTTGGGAAGCGAGAAGTGAATTCAGAGCTGCGCTAGACGACCCCGCTGTGGCTTTGAGCCTTGCAGAGTTAGCCGCTGAATCGGAGTGGCACAGCCTTGCCATTGAAGCTGCGGCTGCGGCGCAGGCTTGGGGCCGTTTGGATTTGCGGTTTCCTGTCGTCTTCGAAGCTGAATTTATGAATGCATCCGCGGAGTCAGGCTTGGATGTTGAGGAGTTATTTGCTGTAGCGAGACGAGAGAGCGCGATGGCTCCGGATGCGGTATCTGAGGTTGGCGCGCGCGGGTTGATGCAGCTTATGCCTAGCACCGCCCGTTTAACGGCGCGAAAGCACAATTATCGCTACAGTCGCTCGCGTTTGATGCGTCCGGGCTATAACACGGCGGTTGGTGCACTGTATTACTCAGACTTGATTGAACAGTACGGCGGCAATCGTATCTTAGCTTTGGCGGCCTATAACGCAGGGCCCAACCGCGTGAGGCGCTGGAGCGAAGGAACCATGAGTGTCGCGCGATGGGTCGACACGATTCCGTTTAAAGAGACGCGCGAGTATGTTCGCGCTGTTCTGGCTTACAACGTAATATATCGTCTCAAAGCGGGGAAGCCGGCAGAGATGCTAAGTGAAAGCGAGCGCGATTATCTTTATTAATCGAGCTCGGTTTCAGTCTCTATGCGGTTAACTGATCAACAAGGCACCAACCAGAACAACAATGAGGGAAAATATTATGAAAAGCATCCAAATGCAGTCTTGTGTCCACGAAGAGGGCACGATCGAATGTGCCTTATTTGAGGTTGATATCGCGTCGCCCAGCGATAACGAGGTAATGGTCAAGATAGAGGCGTCGCCCATTAACCCTTCCGATCTGGGGCTCATGTTCGGTGCGGCTGATGTCGGTTCGATTCGTGCCTCAGAGCGTAACGGACACCCGTCAATCGTGCTTGATGTCCCCCCGCCCGCAATGCGCGCCATGGCCACACGAGTTGGAGAGTGGCTGCCGGTCGGAAATGAAGCTTGTGGGACGGTTGTCCAGGCCGGTGCCAGCCCTGAAGCGCAGGCACTGCTAGGAAAGCGCGTCGCGCTATTTGGTGGAGAAATGTACTCCGACTACCGAACGGTATCGATTTTTCAGTGCATTCCCTTACCGGATAGCACAACGCCAGAGGAGGGGGCATCGTGCTTCGTAAACCCAATGACGGCTCTCGGCTTCGTAGAGACCATGAAGATGGAGGGTCACAAGGCAATGGTTCACACAGCGGCTGCCTCGAACCTCGGACAGATGTTGAACCGTATTTGCCTTAACGAAGGCATCCCGTTGGTCAATATCGTGAGGAGCGAGGAGCAGGTTAGTCTCCTCAAGTCGCAGGGCGCTGAGTATGTGGTAAACAGTTCAGATGCTGATTTTGCGGCACAGTTGACGTCCGCCCTCAATGCGACGGGCGCCACATTGGCATTTGATGCGATAGGTGGTGGAAAGTTGGGTAACGCTATTCTGATGGCCATGGAGGCTGCCGCGGTGCAGCGTATGACCGAATGGTCCCGCTATGGATCGAATGAATTTAAGCAGCTGTACATTTACGGCGCGCTCGATCTTGCACCCACCACACTTAACCGGGGCTATGGCTTCTCATGGGGTATTGGCGGCTGGCTTCTAACTCCCTTCATGATGAAGGCAGGCCGGGAGGTGGTAGACCGTATGCAGGCAAGAGTCGTTGCGGAACTAACGACGACCTTTGCCAGCGGTTATTCCGATCGAATCTCGCTAGCCGAGTCTGTTACTCCGGGGGCAGGCGCAAAATACGGTGTACGAGCTACGGGTCAAAAGGCGCTCATTACCTTCTAATCTAGCCACCGACGAGTTTACAGGTAAATCCAAGGTGCTCGAGTGTGCTTTTACAGGTCGCACGCTGATCGCCTTGGATTTCGATCTGCTCGCCTTTAATCGCACCACCCACGCCGCATTTTTGTTTAAGTGTTTTGGAGATGGCTTTTAACTCTGCGGGTGGGACGGGAAGCCCGTTGATAACCGTCACCGCTTTACCGCCGCGTCCTTTGGTCTCGCGCGAGATCCTTGCAATGCCGTCACCAGCATGGCTGGGGCGGTTGCTTCCGCATACGCAGCTAGCGACAGCCCGGTGACATTGAGGGCAAAGTCGACCCTGATCCGTACTGTACACCGCGTTGCCTTTGATTTTTTTCTTCATGATCTCTTTGGGGTGTTTTTTACTTCCCCAGGAAGTTTAGCAGTTGGTATGGTGTGCGCTGCTAGGGGGCGTTCCCATTAACTGAGAAAACAACGTAGTGAATAATCAGGAAATGACAGAGATCATCACTGAACTCGAAACTAAAATCGCATTTCTCGAAGCGGCGAACGATGACCTGGAGAGAGCACTGCTGTCACAGCATGAGCGCATTGACCGGCTCGATGTCATCGTAAACGAGTTGAGAAACCGGATAAAGGAGCAGGCGTCCGTCATTGAAGGGCTTGAGAGCGTGTCGAGCGAGCCGGCACCTCCTCATTACTAAAACCCAGAATAACAAAGAGATACAGATTTATTATGAAACGAGTTCTAATATCACTTGTGGCGTTAATGGTCGTCGCGGGACTCTATTTTTTTACGCTGGTTTCGGCGCCTACACCGCCGAACCATCAAGTGTTCATTGGAGGTGATGTCCTCACAATGGACCCTGACAATCGAGTTGCAGAAGCGGTCAGTGTTCGAGACGGCATTATCGAACAAGTGGGTACCATAGCTGAGATTTCAACCCTGATAACAGACAGTACGGCTGTTGTTGATCTCGCCGGACGGACGCTCATCCCTGGTTTTGTGGACGCGCACGGCCACTTTCCCGGCTCTGGTCAAACGGCCTTTACGGTCGATTTAAATAGTCCCCCGATTGGCGATACGGAGTCTATCCCCCAGTTGCTCGAAAAGTTACGAGCGTTCGGTGAAAAACGACCCGACGGTTGGCTGATTGGCAGTAACTACGATGACACCTTGCTTGCCGAGAAACGTCACCCCACGCGTGACGATCTAGACCTTGTGTCGGCGACTCGACCGATTGCAATCGTGCATGTCTCAGGACACCTCATGGTGGTCAATTCCGCCGCCTTGGCAGAGCTCAATATCGATGAAACAACCCCTGATCCCGAGGGCGGCCACATTGTTCGAGATCTCTCATCGGCCGATCAACGACGACCAAACGGCATTCTGGAGGAGACTGCGACGCATCACGCGCGAGAAAAAACACTGGATTTATCCGCCTCAGATGCTTGGCAGATGACCAAACTGGCCTCAGCTGAATACTTGGAATACGGCGTTACAACGGCATCCGCCGGCGGTATGCCAAAGGCACTCGCTAGACTTCTAGGTACGATGTCCGAGTATAACCAGATACCGCTGCGTGTGGCGCTTTTTCCATGGTTCAACGAGGTTGGTGCCGAGCTTGTCAGCGGCGAGGTGACTTTGGCAGAGTTTTCGGCCGGTCGTTTGGTTGTTCCGAGAGTCAAGATTATCGCGGACGGGAGTATACAGGGGTTCACTGGGTATCTGAGCCAGCCTTATCACAGCCCTTACAAGGGCGATGCTGACTATCGCGGTTACCCCTCGGTATTGCGCGAGGCACTTTTCGAGCAGGTCGGGGGGCTCTACAGGCAGCGTGTGCAGGTGGCAATTCACGGTAACGGCGACGCTTCAATTGAAGATGCACTTGATGCTATCGAGGCGGCTGCCTCAAAATACCCATGGCCCGAAGCGAGACCGCTCATCATTCATGCTCAAATGACGCGTAAAGACCAAATTTCGCGTATGGCGGCGCTAGGTGTGACACCGAGTTTCTTTTCTGCTCATACGTTTTTCTGGGGCGATCGCCATGCCGGTATTTTCATGGGGCCAGAGCGAGCGGCGAATATGAGCCCCGCGAAGTGGGCTCAAGATGCGGGCATACGGTTTTCCTCGCACATGGATACGCCGGTGACGCCTATGAGGCCCCTTCAAGCGGTTTGGAGCCCTGTAGAGCGTAAAACGAAGACAGGCGTCGTGTTAGGGCCGGATCAACGCATTGATCGCATGAGTGCATTGCGAGCCGTTACGATTGATGCGGCTTGGCAAGTGTTTATGGATGATGACATCGGTTCCATCGAGCCGGGAAAGTTGGCGGACTTGGTGGTCTTGTCGGGCAGTCCTTTGACCGCGCCTGATTTGCGCGAATTGCTTGTAGACATGACCCTGATTGAGGGGGTCACGCACTTTGAACGTGCTATCGATTAGTGCGTTTTAGAGCGCCATGTCCTCAGCTCACTAACCAGAACATCGGGTACTTCCAATGCAGCGAAGTGTCCCCCGCGCTCGAACTGATTGTTAAAGTGCATCAGGTCGTGGAATCGCCCCCTGGCCCAGCGTTCGCTCGTGCGCATGATTTCCTTGGGGAAAACACTCAACGCCATTGGGCGGGTGATCGGATTGAGGTTTGGGGTATTAAAACTCTCCCAATAGAGTCGCGCTGAGGATGTGGCTGAGTTGGTAGCCCAATACAGCGTGACGTTGTCCAAAAGCTGGTCTTTACAGAGCACGTTTTCAGGATGACGAATACCGTTTCGTTCGCAATCCATCCAAAAGGCAAATTTTTCCACGATCCATGCCATTTGGCCCGAGGGCGAATCGGCTAGTCCGTACCCCAGTGTTTGCGGCCGTGTGCTCTGTAGCTTTGAATAACCCGAGTCCCAATCGTTGTAAAACTGGAAGGATTTAAGCGCATCGAGCTCAGCGGCTTGCGGTTCAGCCAAGGTTGTCTCATCCGGCAGCACAATTGGCAGCGTGCAGTGCCCTGCGGTGCAGGAGGTTTCCTCTTGTAGGAGGATTGCTTGCGTAATGATAGAGCCCCAGTCACCACCGTGAGCGTGGAATTCGCTGTAATTCAATCGCTCCATAAGCGTTTCCCAGAGAGTGGCGATCTTGGGAACGCCCGTGCCAGTATCTCTGGGTTTACCCGAAAAACCAAATCCGGGGAGGGCAGGTAGTACCACATGGAATGCATCATCGGGTGTGCCGCCATGCTGCATTGGATCCGTTAATGCGTCGAGAATGTCGAGGTATTCCAGAACTGATCCAGGCCAGCCATGGGTGATCAGGAGGGGCGTCGCTGCGGTGTGCTGACTGCGCTTGTGAATGAAATGAATCTCCACGCCGTCGATGTCAGTTTTAAAGTTATCGAACGCCCCAAGTCTTTGCTCGAGTCGCGCAAAATCGTACTCATTGGTCCAGTAGTTAAGAAGCTCTGCTTGATAACTTAGCGGGACACCCTGACTCCAATCTTCGACTGTTTCAGCCTCTGGAAGCCGCGTCTGCTTGAGCCGGTGAATAAGATCTTCAATAACGTCAGTTGAGATCGATGGTGTAAAGGGCCGAATCGTAGTTGAGTCCATGGGCATGCTCGTATGCAGCTGCAGTTTGCTCCAACATACGGCGACATTGCAGACGACTCAAGAGGTTGATGGTGCTCGGAGGTCGTCCTACTGAGCCGCGCCTGTGAGCGTAGATTCAAAATCGTGTTGAAGGCGCGGTTCCAATGCTTTCCGGTCGTCCTCGGACTCAACGTTGTTGCCCAATAGGTAGGTCGATCGTGGCTCTCGATCCAAAAATAGCTTACCCGTCGACAAGGCGGCCTGATTCGACTGAGCCATCCAAACCAGGGTGTCCGCACCCTCGGCATGCGAGCGAAGTACGAGTCTTGTTAACCGGCGAAAGAGGGGAAGCGATTTTTGAACACCCGGTGTGTCTGACCAGCCGGGATGCATCGCGTTGACAACGATATTTATCTCCTGCCATCGCTCTGCCCATACCTCCGTCAAGATGCTCAAAGCTCGTTTACACTGTGCATACGCGCGGGCGCCGCGATAGCCGTCGGAGGTCATGTTAAGTCGCTTAAGATTGAGGCGCTCTGCATACATGCCGCCGGATACGACGTTGATGATGCGGGCTGTCTCGTCATGATTCTTCAGAAGTGGCAATAGCCGTTCACATAGTCTCCATGGAGAGAGCAGTAAAAGTGCATAGCTTTTCTCTATCCCCTCAGATGTCATTGTGTGGTCGTTAAACAACGCACCTGCATTGTTTATCAAGACATCGATTGCGTCTCCTTTTGCAAGGAGGCGATCGATCAATGTGTCGGTATCGTTTAGGAGACTGAGATCTGCAAATTCAAATTGAATATCGGTTCTGCCCGTGGCCTCTTCGATGGTCTCTGCGGTTTGCGCGGCCTTGGCCTCATCTCTTACGACCAACGTCAATGACGCGCCCGCCGAGGCAAGATCGATGGCTGCTGCGAGTCCAATCCCGGAATTGGCGCCAGTGAGGACTACATGGCGGCCTTCCATGCGCTCACTCATTGGTGCCCAGACTTTCCGGCCAGTGACGTATCCATGCCGCGTAAACGTCCGAAGCGCACTCAAGGTCTTTGCGTCGGCTTTCGCATTTCGAATGCTCAGAACGGCTTCATCAGCCGTTGCGGTGAGTGCACTTTTCAAACCATCGATCGCCAGCTGACATTGCCTGTCCAGTGCGTTGGCGAGTCCCGAAAAAAAGTGTTCAAGTCCAAACTTAAAATGAAACTCTGCGCGATAGCTGATGATTGTTTGTCCATCAGACTCACTCAATTCGATGGTGTCGTTGACGTTGAGAAAACTGCTTCTACCGGCAATGATGATCCGCTTATTAGGGTTATGTTCCGTGATGATATATTGGAATGGGACCGAGAGGGCACCAATCGCCACGCGCACAGTGAAATATGAGCCTTTCGCAACGGGCCCCTGTGAATCTTTGCGGGTAGCGGACACGGCCGGATCCCATTCGATGAGGTTTCGAACGTCGCTTAAATAGAGGAAGCAGTCCTCGGCGCATCGCGCAACAGTAATCGTCTTGGTAATGCCTAACATCAAAACTCCCACAGCATGCGTAGATCCCTACGCGAACCCGTTGGGCTTAGTTCACCGAGAGTTATTCCTCGTGATAGACAATCCTGAGTGGTTCCCCAAAATCGTCGTAGACAATTTGCTTCCGGGGCTGCGGTTTTCGGCGTCTGACGGTTTTTGGGGCGCGCTTTAATTGTGATTCGCGCCGACGTCGCAACGTCTCAATTACATCGTTTACTGGTGTTCGCTGCTGCGGCTTCCCAGTAAAAATAGGCGTCTTGATGGGTGAGATCGCTTCGTCAACCGCACTGACACCTGCGGGAACCGCCCGGATCTCGCCCCCACGATCAAGATACGACCGTGTCTGTGACTCGAGTCGACGGCGTATGTCCTGTTTTGACGGCGGTTTCTTCACTGTGCTTGCTCCTTGACCTCAGTATAAACCCCCGATCCCGGAATGACAGCGCTGACCTATTTTTGTAAGTGCTTGCTCGATGGCTCGACCTTGATACTATCCAAGCGCGCCGTGTAACTGTTTCTGGGGGACTTCCGTGCTGGCTATTCGTTCCGCTCTCGTTTTTTTGATTATGGCCGTCACCGTGATACCGCTAGCGACGGTATTAGTGATCTCGTCCTTTATTGCGCCTTATCGCGTGACCTATTTTTGGATTGGTAGACCCTGGCTACAACTCGCCATAGCGGCAACGAGGTACGTCGGCGGTGTCAAAACTCAGGTGAAGGGTTACAACAACTTGCTCGCCGCTGCAGAGGGTAATCGAGTGATCATCTGCAGTAAGCACCAATCGACATTTGAAACCTTCTTTTTCCCGAGTGTCATGACTAACCCGGTCGCTTATGTATACAAGAAGGAACTCCGATGGGTGCCTTTTTTCGGTTGGGCGATCGGTCGTCTGCACATGGTCCCGATTGATCGGAGTGCCAAAGGCGATGCGTGGCAGCGCGTGGCTACAATTGGCGCGACGTTAATGGATCAAGGAAAGTGGATCATCATGTTTCCGGAGGGCACCCGGGCAGCACGAGGCGATCAACTGTTATACAAATCCGGTGCGGCTCGGCTGGCGCTTGAAACGGGGGCGGTGGTGGTTCCCATCGCAGCAGCGACTGGGCGTTGTTGGCCGCGCAAAACGTGGCGCTTTATTCCCGGAACCGTGGACATTTCAATTGGTCCAGCACTCAAGCCGCAGGAAGGTGAAGACGCTATCGCATTTATGAGACGTGTCGAGGCCTGGATTGAAACTGAAATGCGCGTAATCGACTCAGAGGCCTACATAGACTAAATTTTGGGCTAGTGGTTCAGAGATATCATTCAGAGGGGCGTAAATGGGACTTTATAACGATTATGTTGTACCGCGATTGGTAACCTGCGCATGTGGAACAAAACCAGTCATACGACAGCGACAAAAGGTGGTTCCCCGCGCCCACGGTCGGGTCCTCGAATTCGGCATTGGTGCGGGACACAATCTGCCTCACTATCAGGCGGATCGCGTTGATACAGTTGTGGGTATTGATCCCTGCAGTAAATCTTGGGATTTGGCCGCCGAAAGGGCTGATCAAGCGCACGTTAATGTCGAATTTATTCAGGGTTCTGCTGAGGACATACCGCTCGAGAGTGGCTCGTTTGACTCAGTGCTGATTACCTTTACATTGTGCACGGTTCCCAACCCCGATATAGCGCTGGCTGAGGCGCGCCGTATGCTAAAACCCCATGGCACGCTCTGTTTCTGCGAGCATGGCATTGCGCCTGACGAGCCAGTCGCAAAATGGCAACGTCGAGTCAATCCAGTTTGGAAACGACTCTTCGGTGGCTGCCATATCACGCGAGATACCAGACAGCTATTGCAAGATGCAGGATTTGGGATTGATGCCATTGAGCAGATGTACTTGCCAGGAACTCCGGCTATTGCAGGATTCAATACCTGGGGTGAAGCCAGAGTTCTTTGACCGTTCTGGGTAGTATCAATACCCCAGTGATCCCCAAGCGGAAGCCTGCCCAGTCAAGCATATGAAAAAAATCATTAACAAGCGACATTGTGAATAAGAGGTAGACCCATATGCACCGCCCCGAACCCAACTTTAATGTGGCTGCACAGGTCATAAAGCAGGCAGAGCAAAACCCCGGTAATACGGCCATTATTTTCGAGGGTAAGACCACGACCTACGGGGAATTCGCAACGCGTGTCCGAAAACAGGCCGGATTATTGCGCAGCCGGGGCGTTTGCGTCGGCGATCGGGTTGGTTTTCTTGGTTTTAATCAACCGGGCTTCATTGAGATAATGTTCGCCAGCATTAGCTTGGGGGCGGTCTTTGTTCCGTTGAACTTCCGGTTAACCGGTGAAGAACTTGCCTTCATTATTAGCGATGCCGGTGTACACACTTTGGTGGTAGATCCCGAACTGACTGACGTGATCGACAGTGTCCGCGATCGATTACCTTGTCATCACTATTTTACGGTGGAGGGAACACCTCCTGGCTACGACTGCCTTGAGCAGGCGATGCAAGAAGCCGACGCTGCGCCCGAAATCGCGAGCTCGAGTGCGCACGATACCTTACTGATTATGTACACCTCCGGCACAACGGGGCTGCCAAAAGGCGCGATGCTGACTCACGGCAATATCGTCTGGAATAACGTCAATGCAAACTTGGCCTTCGGCGCAAAAAACACCGACGTCTTACTCACCGCGGCGCCGTTATTCCACATTGGCGGTTTGAACGTCATGACGATTTCGGCTTTTCAAATGGGCAGCCCGCTGGTGTTACTCCGACACTTTGAACCCGAGGCGGTTCTCCAAGCGATTGAGAGTTACAAGGTGTCTCACATGTTCGGCGCGCCGGCTATGTTCCTCTTCATGTCACAGCACCCTGCATTCTCAAACACAGATCTCTCGTCTATCGACATATTGATTGTGGGCGCGGCACCGTGTCCCGAGTCTTTGATTTCACTGTACGGGGAGCGCGGTATCAGTTTCTGCCAGGGTTACGGCCTGACCGAGACCAGTCCGTTTGCATCCTTCCTCGGGCCACAGCGATGTTTGGAAAAGCTGGGCTCAGCAGGTCTGCCACCCGTGCATACGGATATTCGTATCGTGGATGGCTCTAACTCGCCCGTCGCGGCGCTTGAGCGAGGCGAAATCTGTATCAAGGGCCCAAACATCATGAAGGGTTACTGGAATCGACCTGATGCGACTACCAGTGCCATTGATGAGCTTGGATGGTTCCACTCGGGTGATGTGGGCTATCTGGATGAGGAGGGGTATCTCTACATCTGTGATCGACTCAAGGATATGGTTATTTCGGGTGGTGAAAATGTCTACCCGGCCGAGGTAGAGAGCGTCTTGTTCGAACATCCGGCTGTGGCCGAAGTGGCGGTCATCGGTTTGCCTGATGATAAATGGGGTGAGGCCGTGACGGCCGTGGCGGCACTGGTTCCAAATGCGGATCTGTCGCTCGAAGAATTGCGGAGCTTCGCCGAAACTAAGTTAGCGCGTTACAAGCTCCCATTGCGTTTGCACGTGGTTGACGCGCTTCCCCGAAACCCGGCCGGTAAGGTGTTGAAGTTCCAGTTGAGAGAATCGCTGGCCTGACGAGTTCGCTTGGAATGACAGTTTCTCACCATAAGGTCTGGCGCCTTCTCGCCATCGGTTGGCTGTCTCTATCACTTGGGTGTGCTCAGGAGCGGCATACTGAGGCGGTCACTCGTGTTGCGACGCCTGTCGACATGACGGGTCACTGGGAAATCAACTTTGCCCGCAGCGACAATTTGCAAGATCAATTAAGCTCGATTGCGCGACGGGTGCAAAGGGAAGCTGTCCGTCGTGCCAGACTTGCTGAGGAGGGGCGGGGTTATGCTGGAAGCCCGTTACCCGATCAAAGCGATTTAGTCACGTTAGCTCGATTGGCAGAAATTATTACCGAGCCGGTCCTGTTAGAGGTCATCCAAAACGACGCTCGTATAAGGGTCAAACGAGACAAAAGCTTCGCGTTGGTATGCGAGTACGACGGATCAGGACTACGCATCACGGTGGATACGCTTGGCATACAACGCTGTGGCTGGGATGGGGATCAATTATTCTTCGTTTTGGAGCTGGAAGGGGGGTTGGACGTGACACATCGTCTGTCTCGATCTGATAAGACAGATATGCTGTTGTTGGTCACCTCAGTAGAGACAGTCTCAACGCGATTTCCTCTCGTTGTCAGTCAGTACTTCGCGCCTTACGATCCGGATGCTTTGGGATACCGATGTGAGCGGACATTGACGCGGGGAAAGGTGTGCTCGACGCAGCAATGACGGGGATACGGGGAAACAAATGGCCTGTTAGTAGACCACATTTTTTGGTGTCGGCGCTCACTGTCTTGCTTTCACACATGACATTGGCCGTGCCCACTTCTGATGCCGATATAAGGGTTGTAGGACAATCTGTCCGGTCGGTGGGTAATACCCAGGTACGGCTGGATGTGGGTATCTTGGTGAATACCAAGGTTCGCAACAAAAGTGGTACCGATATGGAAGCTGCCTTCAGGGAGACCGAAGCCCTGTTGATAGGGCAACGTCTCAGGGGCGAACTTGAACAGAACGATGATTGGGGGGTCATTCGACTATTCCCAGAGCCCTCGGTGATACCGCAGCTAACCGTACAGTTGTCCATATTGGCCTCTGATGGACGTGAACTTGTTGTTGAGGTCATTGTGCGCGCTGTCTCGGGCGAGACAATGTTGTCTTCCGTATATCGCGATATCTCGGTTAATGACGATTACACTAACGATAAGACCGACCCATTCGCAGATCTTTACGTCACGGTGGTCAATGACATCTTGGATTCGGTGTCATCAGGATCCAATCAGGAGGCGTACTTGCGCACGCTGTCATCATTACGCTACGCCAGCGAATTGGTTCCAGAGGCGTTTCCTGACTATTTGGGTCAAGAGGCGGGTCTTTATAGCATTCGGCGAGAGCCGAGTCGCGAGGATCCCATGCTCCTTCGACTCCACCGTTTGCAAGACTATGAACTCCTGTTTGTGGATACGATTGACGAGCAGTTAGCCAATATTTCGCGGCAGGTCAGCGATGCTTACTACCTCTGGATGAAGGCTAGTAAGGAGCAGCTGGATTGGTTGGATCTACGTCGCGAGCGGGGCGTCAGTGTTGAGACGTTGAGAAATGAGTCAACATTTACACGACTTCAAGCCGTGTATGCAGCGCATCGATCACTTAAGATCCACGAGCAGGAGCTATTCGAATTGGTGCTGGAGTTAGAAAACGAAACGCGTGCCACCGCGGTTTATGCCAACGAGCAAGTGTTTAAACTTTCTGGAACGTTGGAGCAGCAGTATCAAGAGTGGCGTGCAACCCTGCGTCGAATTAACGATCTAGAGTCGACTTTATGACCAACCCATTATCTTTCCTTGCTACCTGCCCTGTGGGCTTGGGGACATTGCTGGTTGACGAGCTGGCAGAGCTAGGCGCTACTGAGGTGCGGGAGACACCAGCAGGTGTGTTTTTTAGTGGGCCGCTAGCAGTCGCCTACCGGGCTTGTCTGTGGAGTCGGCTGGCGAATCGAATTCTGCTCAAGCTTTCAGAGACGGCGGTTGCGAGTACGGACGATGTGTATTTGGCGGCCCGGGGCCTCCGTTGGTCTGACCATATGACACCACGAACCCGTTTTGCTGTTGAGTTTCGAGGACAGACCAACTACATCAAGAACACCCATTTTGGCGCGTTGAAAGTAAAAGATGGGATAGTCGACTTTTTCCGAGAGCACTCGGGTCAGCGTCCCTCAGTTGATGCAAAGCGCCCCGATCTGCGCGTGGTTGCGCAGCTCAATAAAGGCAAGCTAGCACTCAGCGTTGATTTGTCGGGCGATAGCCTCCACAGAAGGGGTTATAGGCTTTATGGTGGCAAAGCACCGCTAAAGGAAAATCTCGCCGCAGGGATACTGATACGTTCTGGGTGGGCTGAACGAGCGGCAAGGGGAGAGAGTCTGATTGATCCGATGTGCGGATCGGGAACGCTTCTGATTGAGGCGGCAATGATCGCTTTAAATATAGCCCCGGGGCTTCACCGAGAGCGGTATGGTTTTATGGGGTGGCTCGGTCACCGGCTCGATCAGTGGCAAGCTATCTTGTCGGAAGCAAAAGCCAATGTGCGTTCGTCACTTCCAGACGGTGTTGAAATAAGAGGTTATGACGGAGATTTGGGCGCTATCCGCCGAGCCGAGGAAAATGCCCGACGCATGCAATTGGGTTCCTTTGTTCGAGTCCGCGTTAGGCAACTATCAGATATTGCCAAGCCCACGCACCAGAAGATGGACAGCGGGTTATTGGTCGTTAATCCGCCATGGGGTGAACGAATAGGCACGCCGTCTGCAGCGGCAAACTTGTATGCGGCGGTGGGTCAGGTGATGCACTCGGAATTTGGTGGATGGGATGCCTCAGTACTTGCGGCTGATGCTGCACACGCGCGTGCCACAGGTCTACGAAGTCATAAGAATTACAAGATGAAAAGCGGCGCTTTGGACATTACGCTCTTTTTGTTCTCGTTGGGTGATGACAACAAACTTCGCGGCGCAGAGGCAACGCCAGCGACTAAAGCTGAGGAGTCCTCGCTGCCCGTGCTTTCGGCAGGAGGGCAAATGGTCGCAAACCGGTTACACAAGAATCTGAAAAAACTCGCTAAGTGGCGACAGGCAGATGAGGTAGAGTGCTACCGTGTTTATGACGCGGATATGCCTGAATACGCCGTCGCTATCGACGTTTATGGTGCCGACATCCATATGGCCGAATATGCGCCTCCTAAATCGGTCAAGGAAGCTGATGCCAATCGACGCTTTGATGAAGTCTTAGATGCGGTTCAAGTCGTCTTTAATGTTCAAGATCGCTCAGAGATAGCCGTAAAACGTCGTTCAAAGCAGCGGGGCCTTCAACAATACGAGCGGGTCTCTACTCGTAACGAACGACGCGTAGTTAACGAGCTTGGGGCGAAGTTGTGGGTCAATCTCTTTGATTACCTCGATACTGGCCTCTTCCTAGACCACCGGCCGATTCGAGCGCGTATTCGGGATGAAGCTGCGGGCAAGCGATTCCTCAATCTTTTTTGTTACACAGGGGTCGCTAGTATTCATGCCGGCTTGGGCGGCGCTCGATATTCTACGAGTGTTGATCTCAGCAATACCTACCTCGATTGGTATCGTGAAAATCTAGCGATTAATGGCTTATCGGATCAAAAGCATCGCGCTGTGAAGGGTGACGTTCTAGCATGGCTAAAAGACGAAGAGGGTATTTATGACCTGATCTTGTTGGATCCACCGACCTTCTCTAACTCGAAATCCACTAGCGCGGACTTTGACGTGCAACGTGATCATGAGGTCCTTCTATCACTAACCATGAATCGGCTATCCGATGACGGCGTTCTCTACTTTTCCAATAATAACCGTCGGTTTGAACTAGCAACGGCGTTGACGGAGCGTTATTTCGTTGAGGACATCACTCGGGAGTCGTTGGGTCCGGATTTCGAGCGGGCGCCGAGCATTCATCAGTGCTGGCGTTTTACGCACAAGAGCGCTATTTCTGAAGCGAATTAAAAATTGTCCCCATATAACCTCTAGGGATATCGGGCATTACCTGTAAATCTATCTTGACAGCTCTCACGGGAGGGTTGCGATAAACTACTGATTTTATTGGTTAAAGTCCTAGCTGAAAAAGCAGCGCTCCTTTCTGGAGTAAAGCGTTTTGGACACTTGCCCCGAATCGTACGATTTGATCCCCAAAGTTATCCACAGTCTGTAGGATGGACCTAATAGACGGGATCTGTGCTAAACTCGCGCGCCGAGTGACTAGTGATCGCAGGCAGTTCAACAACGTCAGCCGCAGCGTCCTTCATCGTTGTCGGCCTCAGTAGGGAATCCGATATGGGACGCACGCTTTACGACAAGCTGTGGGATGTACACCTTGTGGATCAACAAGATGACGGGTCAGCACTGATTTACATCGATAGGCATTTGATCCATGAAGTAACATCTCCTCAAGCTTTCGAGGGCTTGCGCCTTGCCGGTCGTTCACCGCGTCGCTTAAACGCCAACGTTGCTGTGCCTGACCATAATGTATCAACCGATCCCAATGAGCGCGCGTTAGAGGGGTACTCTGGGGTGGCTGATGCTACCAGCAGGGTCCAGCTTGAGACCCTCAATGACAATTGCAATGACTTCAATATCCCTCTGATCGATTTGGCGGATCAGCGCCAAGGCATCGTGCATGTCATGGGCCCTGAGCAGGGGGCGACGCTGCCTGGCATGACTATCGTTTGTGGTGATTCGCACACCTCAACCCATGGTGCATTTGGTGCACTTGCTCATGGTATTGGCACGTCGGAGGTTGAGCATGTGCTAGCGACGCAGTGCTTACTGACTACGAAGATGGATAATTTTCGCGTGGTTCTCGACGGAGAAGCCCAGCCGGGCGTCACTGCAAAGGACCTCGCTCTTGCGGTGATAGGCCAGATTGGGACGGCGGGAGCAACAGGTTGTGCTCTGGAGTTCGCCGGTTCGGGGGTCAGATCCCTCACTATGGAAGGGCGAATGACCCTCTGTAATATGGCAATTGAAGCCGGCGCGCGCGCGGGCATCGTGGCTGTTGACCAAGTTACCCTTGACTACGTGAAGAGCCGACCAATGGCTCCAACCGGTGAGCAGTGGGAGATGGCAGAAAAATACTGGCGGACCCTACATAGCGATGCTGATGCCGTCTTCGATCGTGAGCTCGTTATCGATGCATCGGCCATTGAGCCACAGGTCACCTGGGGTACATCGCCTGAGATGGTGACGTCAATCGGAGGTACGGTTCCGACCATGGACGACATGCAAGATGAGACGGGCAGGAAGGCCCTCGAGCGTGCTCTCGACTACATGGGTCTTCAGCAGGGAATGAAACTTAGCGATATTCCTGTTGATATGGTCTTCATTGGCTCATGTACTAATGCCCGCATCGAAGATATGCGTGCAGCTGCAGCAGTCGTCCGCGGCCACAAGAAAGCCGACAACGTGGAGCGCGTTCTCGTCGTCCCGGGCTCGGGTCTAGTGAAGGCGCAAGCCGAAGCTGAGGGGCTTGATAAGGTATTCACAGAGGCTGGCATGGAATGGCGTGCGCCCGGATGTTCAATGTGTCTGGCGATGAATGCAGACAAGGTTGAGCCAGGTAAGCGGTGTGCGTCGACCTCGAATCGCAACTTTGAGGGTCGACAGGGGTTTGGTGGTCGAACTCATCTAGTGAGTCCTGCAATGGCAGCAGCGGCCGCTGTCACCGGTCGTTTCACCCATCCGGCGCACGTGGAGGCCCAGTAATGGAAGCATTCAAAGTTCACAGCGGGCTGGTTGTTCCATTGGATCGTGCCAATGTTGATACAGACCTGATCATCCCAAAGCAGTTCCTGAAATCCATTAGGCGGACTGGTTTTGGTCCCAACCTGTTTGACGAGCTACGGTACTTAGATCCATTTGACGAAGCTACGCCAAGCGCAACTCGCCAGTTAAACCCAGAGTTTCCGCTCAACATGCCGATATATGCGGGCGCATCCATCCTTCTCAGTCGAGAGAATTTCGGTTGTGGATCAAGCCGAGAGCATGCGGTGTGGGCGCTCGTCCAGTTCGGGATTCGTTGCGTAATCGCACCGAGTTTCGCAGATATCTTCAAGAACAATGCGTTCAAAAGCGGCCTGCTACCGCTCGAGATGGATGAGGCTGTCGTTGATCGGCTGTTTCAACAAAGTGCGGAGGGCGAAGGGGTCAATCTGACGATCGATCTCGACAGTCAAAAAGTAACAATGCCAGACGCTGCTCAGGTTGACTTCTCAGTCGACGCGTTCAGGCGCCACTGTTTACTCGAGGGGCTGGACGACATTGGTATTACGCTGCAGCGTGAAGATGCCATCACCGCTTTTGAGCGAAATCATCAGCGAACCCAGCCTTGGTTGTTTCACGCGGTGAAATTCTGATGTCGCATCGTATTTTGCTGCTGCCTGGAGATGGGATCGGCCCCGAGGTGGTTGAGCAGGCGAGGCGTACCCTCGTAGCAACCGCCGGGGTTTTTGATTTGAACCTCATATTCGACTCGGCAGATCTCGGTGGTGTAGCAATCGACCACCATGGAGATCCTTATCCGGAGGTGACTCGGTTACTTGCGAGACAAGCCGATGCGATTCTCCTGGGCGCCGTTGGCGGCCCGAAATGGGATACGCTGCCTGCAGCCCAAAGACCTGAGCGCGGCTTGTTGGCGATTCGTTCCGATTTGGACCTATTTTGTAATCTGCGCCCTGCCATGTTGTACCCGCAGCTTGCTGCTGCTTCTAGCCTAAAGCCTGATCTTGTTGCGGGTCTCAATCTGCTTATTGTAAGAGAACTCACTGGAGGGATTTATTTCGGTGAGCCGAGGGGCGTGGAAACCTCAGATGACGGTGTCAGAAGAGGATTTAACACGGATGCCTACGATGAGGCCGAGATTGGTAGAATTGCTAGATTAGCGTTCCAGTTTGCTCAAAAACGAAACGGTCGACTGTGTTCGGTAGACAAGGCCAATGTGCTGGAGGTAACTATGCTTTGGCGCGACGTTGTCACTGAGGTGTCCGCAGAATTCCCGGAAATCGAGTTGAGCCATATGTATGTCGACAATGCTGCTATGCAACTAGTGCGTGAACCGAAGCAGTTTGATGTGGTTCTGACTGGCAATCTATTCGGCGATATTTTGTCCGATACCGCTGCCATGTTGACCGGCTCAATTGGGATGTTGCCATCGGCCTCACTTAATGCAGAGTCCCGAGGGTTGTACGAACCCGTTCACGGCTCTGCACCTGATATTGCGGGTGCCGGCAAGGCAAACCCGCTGGCAACCATTTTGTCGGCCGCCATGTTACTGCGCTATTCACTCGATGAGGGTCCCGCCGCAGATGCTATTGAGGCGGCAGTAGAGCACGTATTAAACGTGGGTTTACGTACCCACGATATAGCGAACAGCCCCGCTGGTGGCGTGACCACGGAAGCCATGGGTGACGCCGTAGTAGCCGCTATTACAAGCCTGTCTTAATGTCTGGAGAAATTTGGTGAAGACTTACAATGTAGCCATTGTTGGTGCTACTGGCGCCGTTGGAGAGGTCCTGCTCGAGCTATTAGAGGAGCGCAATTTTCCTGTCGAAAATTTATATCTTCTAGCGTCTGAGCGATCAGCTGGCACTAGCCTGTCTTTCAAAGGCAAGCGCATCACCGTTCAAAATCTGGCTGAGTTTGATTTCTCTCGGGCGGATATCGGTCTGTTCTCTGCCGGCGGCTCAATTAGCGAAGAGTTCGCGCCCAAGGCAGCGGCTGCTGGATGCGTGGTCATCGACAACACCTCGCATTTTAGGCGTGATGACAGCATTCCGCTGGTGGTGCCCGAGGTAAATCCTCACGCCATAGCGAACTATATTGAGACCAACATTATCGCCAACCCGAATTGCTCAACCATCCAGATGCTGGTTGCGCTGAAGCCAATTCATGACGCGGTAGGCATAATACGTATCAATGTGGCGACGTACCAGGCGGTCAGTGGCACTGGAAAGTCTGCAATCGAAGAGCTGGCAAGCCAGACAGCACGTCTGCTGAACGGTCAGCCGGCAGAGGCAAAGGTGTACCCGAAGCGCATCGCGTTCAACGCACTGCCCCACATTGATACGTTTCAGGACAATGGATACACCCGTGAAGAAATGAAAATGGTGTGGGAAACCCAAAAAATTCTCGAGGATGACTCGATTTTGGTGAATCCCACTTGCGTTCGCATTCCCGTTTTCCATGGCCACTCGGAGGCTGTGCATATCGAAATGCACGAGTCATTGAGCGCGGAGCACGCTAGAGCGCTTCTTGAGGCATCGCCGGGTGTTGAAGTGATCGACGAGAGAACGGACGGTGGTTATCCAACACCGGTTTCGGAGGGAGCTGGCGTCGATCCCGTATTCGTAGGCCGGATTCGCTCTGATATCAGTCATGACCGAGGGCTCAACCTTTGGGTGGTCTCCGACAACCTTCGTAAGGGGGCAGCGCTGAACTCCATTCAGATCGCGGAAGTTCTCATCGATAAATACCTCTGACAATTCATCCGTTGTTAGACAGTCTAGAGTAAGCCAATGGAATTTTCAGATAAAAGGCTCGAGCCCGGCACTCGAATCGCGTTGCGTGTCGAGTATGATGGAAGGGCATTCAACGGCTGGCAGGCTCAAACTAAGCTGGATGTGCCTACGGTGCAGGAAGCCTTGGAAGCAGCCATGAGTGTCATTGGTAATCAGCCAATCCGCACCTGGTGTGCCGGTCGCACGGACACGGGAGTTCACGCATCCGGTCAAATTATTCATTTCGACGACCCTGTTGGGCGTAGCCTGAAGTCCTGGGTATTGGGCGTTAACAGTGAGCTACCTGACGCCGTCTCAGTTCACTGGGCTGGATCTGTCTCAAGTGATTTCCATGCCCGTTTCAGTGCTGTTTCCCGGCGCTATCAATATATTATCGCCAATACGCAGACTCGATCGGCACAACTCTCGGGTTTGGTCACTTGGTATCGACGTCCACTGAGTGCAGAAGCGATGCATCAATGTGCACAACAACTCGTGGGCGAGCACGATTTCAGTGCATTCAGGGCGGCAAGCTGTCAGAGCAATACGCCTTGGCGTCACTTATCTGAAATTTCAGTTACTCGTCAAAACGATTTTGTCGTTGTTGAGCTCGAGGCGAATGCCTTTCTGCATCACATGGTACGCAACATCGTGGGAAGTCTGATGTTGGTTGGGGCGGACCTTAAGACGCAAACGTGGTTTGAACAGGTTTTTATTGGCAAAGATCGAACGAAATCCGGGGACACCGCGAGTAGTGCGGGTCTCTACTTGGTATCAGTGGGCTATCCCAAGGACTGCGGTGTTCCCGCGGGCCCGAAAGCAGCAACGCTGCTGTCCCACAGCGTTTGATACAATATACGGCTTCTCTCGAGGATATCGACGTGCAAGTAAAGATTTGCGGCATTACTAACAGTGAAGATGCGCGCGCGGCCGTTGATGCGGGCGCTGATGCTATTGGGCTCATTTTTTACAAGGGTAGCAAGCGTTGTATCGATGAGCATCGCGCCGCCGACATCGTCGCACAACTGCCTCCCTATACATCTATCAACGCCTTGTTCGTCAATCCGACGGAAGCTGAAGTTCGCAAGGTCCTATCCACGGTTGCCGTGTCGCAAATTCAGTTCCATGGTGAGGAGTCATCGGCTTTTTGCGAACAGTTCGATCGCCCCTATGTCAGAAGTATCCCGGTGGTCGATGCGGCGCGAATGAAGGCATTAATCGCTGATCACACGAATGCCAGAGCCTACTTATTCGATACCCATGTGCCGGGAGAGCACGGTGGAACCGGCAAAACCTTTGATTGGATAAAAATGCCCGAGAAAAATCTTGGACATCGCATTCTTGCGGGCGGTTTAGACACGGAAAATGTTGCAAAAGCGATTAGAATAGCGCGTCCAGATGCGGTGGACGTCAGTAGTGGTGTTGAATCGCAGCCCGGAATCAAAAACCACGAGACAGTAGAACGTTTTATTGCTGCCGCAAAGCTGGCAGGTAGGGACTTTGCATTATGACGATTGATATAAACCCTGATCTTTACGCACAGGTACCAGATGAGCACGGGCGCTTTGGTATTTACGGCGGCAAGTTTGTTGCCGAGACACTCATGTCTGCGTTGACCGAGCTAGAGAGCTTGTATAACGATCTGAAGAACGATCCAGCGTTTCTTCGCGAGTTTGATCTCGATCTCGCGCATTACGTGGGAAGACCATCGCCACTCTACGAAGCAGCGCGCTGGTCAGACATGATTGGTGGCGGAAGAATCTACCTCAAGCGTGAAGATCTAAATCACACGGGCGCCCACAAGGTGAATAACACCATTGGGCAGGCGTTGCTCGCGAAATATATGGGAAAGAAGCGAGTTATCGCCGAGACCGGCGCAGGCCAGCACGGTGTGGCAAGTGCCACCGTTGCAGCTCGTTTAGGTTTGGAATGTCAGGTCTTTATGGGCGAGGAAGATGTACGGCGGCAGGCTTTGAATGTCTATCGCATGAAGCTGCTGGGTGCTGAAGTCGTTCCCGTAACGTCGGGCTCTAAAACCCTAAAAGATGCGATGAACGAAGCATTACGCGACTGGGTGACTAACGTCGATAACACCTTCTACATCATTGGGACCGTCGCGGGCCCCCACCCTTATCCGATGCTCGTACGGGATTTCCAGAGTGTCATTGGTCGAGAGGCTCGCGCGCAGTCGCTTGCTATGACCGGCAAGCTCCCCGACGCGCTAGTTGCTTGCGTTGGCGGTGGTTCGAATGCCATTGGGCTTTTCCACCCGTTCCTCAGTGATAACGATGTTGCGATGTACGGTGTGGAAGCAGGCGGCAAAGGCGTGGAAACCGGCGAGCATGCGGCGCCACTTAGCGCTGGAATTCCCGGTGTTCTGCACGGTAATCGTACCTACCTCATGCAGGACGAGAACGGTCAAATCATGCACACCCACTCGGTATCAGCGGGCCTGGATTACCCAGGTGTTGGACCGGAGCACGCGTGGCTAAAGGATATCGGTCGTGTCAACTATGTTGATGCTACCGACACGGAAGCGTTAGCTGCATTCCATCGTCTCACACGGGTAGAGGGCATTATGCCTGCATTGGAGACCGCACATGCGCTCGCCTATGTAGAGAAGCTCGCTGCTGAAATGACGCCGGATCAACACATCATTGTTAATCTTTCAGGTCGCGGCGACAAAGACATTCTCACTGTCGCTGAAATCGACGGTATTGACCTGGGGACTCGCTAATGTCGCGTCTTGGCCCTTTTTTCGACACGCTTCGCGCGGAAAATCGTCGCGCCGTGATTCCCTACTTAGTGGCGGGGGACCCCGATGAGGCATTGACTGTGCCACTGATGCACAGTCTGGTTGAAGCGGGTGCCGATATCATTGAAGTCGGCGTACCATTTTCGGATCCAATGTCCGAAGGCCCCACAATCCAGAAGGGCCATGAGCGAGCGCTAGAGGGCGGTACGAGTCTTCTTTCAACGCTTGCACTGGTGAAGCAGTTTCGTGAAACAAATACAGAAACCCCCTTGGTGTTGATGGGGTACGCAAATCCACTCGAGCGCCAAGGATATGCTGCTGTGGCTGATGCCTGCGCTGAAGCAGGTATCGACGGTTTGATAACGGTAGACCTCCCTCCAGAGGAAGTCGAAGCCATGAACGCCGAATTACGGCGCCAGACCATCGATAATATTTTTCTAATCTCACCCACCACGAGTGATGATCGTGTTGCCAAAATTACGGCCCAAGCCAGTGGATTCATCTACTACGTTGCACTCAAGGGCGTCACAGGGGCAGGACACCTCGACACCGATGCAGTGGAGGCACATCTAGCCACCATTCGGCAGCACTCGAGTCTGCCGGTTGCTGTTGGTTTCGGTATTAAAGACGCAGACACTGCAGCGACAGTCGCGGGATGCGCTGATGCGGTTGTGGTCGGTAGTGCACTGGTTGATCTCGTTGCGAACGACCTCAGCAGTGGCGGTTCTCACGGTAGTGCCATTTCTGGGGCACATTCATTGATCTCAAGCATTCGAAACGGCGTAAATTTGGCAACTTCCAACTAAAACCGTCAACGACGTATACTGCGCACCGTAATGTGCAGGGGGCCAAAATGACCTGGATCGATAAAATCATCCCCGCGGGTGTGCGGAAAACAGATGGGGATAAAAAGACAAACATTCCCGAGGGGTTGTGGCGTAAGTGCGTTAAGTGCGATGCCGTACTCTATCGTCCCGATCTGGAGCGCAATGCTGAGGTGTGTCCCAAATGCGATCATCACATGCGCATCACCGCGCGTCGACGGCTGGACCTCTTTTTAGATGATACCGGTCGCACTGAGCTGTTTGCAGATCTGGAAACGGTTGATCACCTGAAATTCAAAGATAAAAAACGTTATCGAGACCGCTTGAGTACGGCGCAGAAGAGCACCGGTGAAAAAGACGCCATTATCGCATTTCGAGGGACACTCCACGGCATGGATGTTGTCGCAATAGCCTTTGAGTTCAACTTCCATGGCGGGTCCATGGGCTACGCCGTGGGTGAGAAGTTCACCCGCGCTGCTGGCGTCGCTCTTGAGAACGGCGTACCACTGATTTGTTTTGCCGCTTCGGGCGGCGCGCGCATGCAGGAAGCCCTTATTTCATTGATGCAAATGGCGAAAACATCAGCTGTGATTGAGCGGCTGAAGGCCGCCGGCGTTCCTTACGTATCGGTCATGACGGACCCGATTTATGGTGGTGTATCCGCCTCGCTAGCGCTCTTGGGCGATATCAACGTAGCGGAGCCTGATGCTCGCGCGGGGTTTGCCGGCCCTAATATTATCGAGCAGACGATTCGACAGAAGTTACCTCGTGGCTTCCAGCGGAGTGAGTTTCTTCTTGAGCATGGTGCCATCGATATGATCATTCCGCGGTCTGAGATGCGAGACACGCTAGCTCGGGTTCTGGCGAAGTTCACCAACGTACAGCTCGCTTCATAAGTTAAACGGGGGGTGGTTTTGGATCTTGCCGCGTGGCTTGGACGCCTCGAGCAATTACATCCCTCTGCGATCGACCTAGGCCTCGCCCGTTGTGGTGAGGTAGCTCAGCGTCTCGACCTGGTGGACACAGGCGTTACTACCATCGCAGTTGCGGGTACCAATGGTAAGGGCAGTACCGTTGCCGTGATGGAAGCCATCTTATGCGCCAGAGGTGAATCTGTTGGTGCGTTTACCTCCCCACACCTAGTCCGATACAACGAGCGCATTCGTGTAGAAGGCGCAGAGGTATCAGATGCCCTTATTGTTGAGGCCTTCGAAGCCATCGAGGAGGCGCGATCGGAAATTTCGCTCACCTATTTCGAATTCAATACGCTCGCCGCATTGTGGGTTTTTAAAAGACTTGATGTTGCTTTCCAGCTTCTGGAGGTGGGTTTGGGCGGCAGATTAGACGCTGTGAATATCGTCGATGCCGATGTGGCAGTTGTCACCGCCATCGGTTTGGACCACCAAGAATGGTTAGGCCCGGATGTCGAGACCATTGCTATTGAAAAATGCGGTATCGCACGTGACGCACGCGCCTGCGTTGTCGCCGACTCGGCGGCACCCGTCTCCGTTTCGACAGAACTACAGAGAATCGGCGCTTGTGAAGTGCGGGCGCTGCGCGATTACGCTTTCGGCGACACGTATTTTGAGAGTCTAAAGGCGGGGTCAATTGCCTGGTCATTGCCAGCAGGCATTCTGCCTTTAAATGCCGCAGCGGGCCTACGAGCGCTCGAGGCTGCTGGTGTTGGGTTCACCGAAGAGCTTGTTGCTGAAGGCATGAAGCGTATTGTGCTAAAGGGACGGCAAGAGTCTTTTCGCCTCGGTAATATCGATATTGTTCTTGATGTTGCCCACAACCCCGATGCCGCGGTGGAACTCAGAAAATTCCTCGATCGCAAAACAGCTGCGAAACGGACGACAGCCATCTTTGCCGTCATGTCCGATAAAGACTGCCGTGATATGATCGCGGCTGTCGAGCCAGTCATCGATGAATGGTATCTACCGTCAGGTATCGGCGGAGCACGCGGGCAGTCACCGGAGGTAGTTTTACGGTTTATTTCTGGCATGGCGCACGTTACATCAACCTTTGAATCCGCCTTTGAAGGCGCGATCGGAAGTCTGGCGGATGGAGGCAGACTCATTATATTTGGCTCGTTTTTTACTGTGGGAGAAGGTATGAAAGCGCTTAACAGCGTGCGTCTGTCGCCACCGGATGGTCAATCGTGATTAAGCAGCGTTTTGTCGGCTTCGTGGTGCTCGTTGCGATTGCGGTAATCTTCTGGCCCATCGTATTTGTTACGCCAGACAATGCCGACGATTTTGAACTCCCCTTCTTTGAAATGCCGCCAAAACCTACTGTGGCAGTGTCTGAGCGTCGTGAGCCGGTACTAGATAAAGTAGATCAATCGATTCTGCCTCAGATGCCGGAGCGGCAGCCACCGATCGTGCAACCTGTTGATGTCGCATCCCCAAAGCCCAATGTACCTCTTGTGGACGCTGATGAAGAACCTGAGCAGCAGGCATCGGCTTTGGAGAGAGCTGAGTTTGACGAGCAAGGCCTCCCAGTCAGCTGGGAGCTACAGGTAGCAACGTTCAGTAACGCTCAACGAGCCGAAGAAATAGCGCTGGAATTGCGAAATAAAGGACACAAAGCCTATGTGTCTGCTGTTAACATAAAAGGTAAGAAGCTGTTCCGAGTGCGAATCGGTCCGAAAATGCAAAAGCAGCGATTGCAAGATCTACAGCCTGACATTGACGCTTACTACGGCGTCGAGTCGTCGATCATTCGATTCGAGGTATAGGCGACCTCATGGAAGACTCAATAATGGATCTCGTTGAGCACTTTAATCAGTTTGACTGGATCGTTGTTGGTGTTGCTTGTATCTCTGCTGGCTACGGGCTCATGCGTGGGTTTGCGAGAGAGGCGACATCGTTTTTGGGTTGGGTTGGCGCCTTCGTCCTTGCCAACATTCTGGCGCTCCCCGTCTCTGAGACTATGACGGACTTAATCGATGATCGATCGTTTCGTTATCTCGCCGCTTGGTCGCTCGTATTCATATCGGTTGTGTTCTTGTTCGGAAGTATCGGACGGTGGCTGTCCAATCAGATGCGTCAACCAGGGCTAAATTTTGGTAATCGTTTGCTCGGCGCTGCGTTTGGTGTGGCGCGTGGTGTTGTCATCGCCGCGATCCTTCTTCTGATGCTCAAGGGTTTGCTGCCTGAATCAGAGCATTCCATGCTCGACGAGTCAGAGTTGGTCGAGCACATCGAGGTGGTCGCGGAGTGGCTGGCCGACAACTTCGATGACATCATTAACGGTGACGCTCCGCCCCTCGTGGACGAGACCATCACCAGCGGCAATATG